>Ga0100390_10001172_pt1 | contig 23389 bp, 25 predicted proteins | sample CryGeymeta201514_FD_81540 | JGI IMG/M metagenome (GOLD analysis project Ga0100390, IMG submission 81540) | Groundwater microbial communities from Crystal Geyser aquifers in Utah, USA - Crystal Geyser metaG 2015-14 | ecosystem: Environmental > Aquatic > Deep subsurface > Groundwater | place... | reverse complement strand
GCATCTACACCTTCGAGTTCGGCGAGTGCCTCAGCAGCGGTGCAGTATGTCGCCATCTGAGGTCTCCTTTCCTACTCATCAACAGTGAGAACAAGCACCTGCACGGAGCACGCGCCCCCTGCCCTCGTCTGTTAGCGCCACGTCTAATCGACGAGAGGCGGCAACAGGAGCTGTCAGGTCCAACGTAGCAGAACGAGTGCAGACGTTATGCACGGTCAAAGTCCTTGTGCTAGTGGCACTGCATCCAGAGGGAGTTTGCCGAGGCGGTCATATACGAGATCATAGCCAAGCCTCCGGAGGTGCTCCACACTAGTTTCAAGTTGGCAGTGCCCTACACCATTAGCGTCGCATTGCACAATCTCTGAGTAGGTGTGCTCCACCACCCCAGGCGGCACTTTCCAGCCAGGATTCTCCGGGTGCTTCCGCACAGTAAATCTCAGGGATTCTGCTACAGTGTCCTTTCGAGAAGGCGCAGGAGAGTCCGCCCGTTTCTGTGGCCGGGATGTTTGCTGCATTCGCGGAGTTGCTGTCATTAAGTGTTGCCTCACAGACCAATCAAAATCGGCGGACTGGCCCGCCTACGTCTATGCGCCCCTGCTCACTTCCGTAGCGGAAAGCTGCAAAGCCTACTCGGCGGAAGCAACGGAATCCTCGCTGGTCGAGCCAGAGGCGGATTCCCTGCCGGCACAAACAGTACACATCGACAAAGCACCGCGAGCACTTCACGAGCCGGCTGTCATAGTTCTCGCAGTTACCGCAAAGGGGGCAGAACCGATAGCAGGACTTGGTACGGGCGCGGGCGTTATGCCTGGCTATCCAGTTCTGCTCCCCATGCGTAAGTTCGTCTACGGTCAGGGAAGGCGCGGGCGCCTCAGGGGCACTCATGCGTCAGTTCCTCCAGGTTAGGCGGGTGGGATGATCCCACGAACGATGCGGCAGCGCTTGCGGTTGCGGACGACGAGCGCCAGGTCCTCAATGACCTCGGCGGCCATGTACTGGCTCGTGACCTGCGCCAGCATGTAGGTCTGAAGCTCGGTCAGCACGCCGTAGAAGCACTCCGCCCAGTTCACGATGTAGATGTTCGAGGCAGTGCTTGCAGTGCCCTGCGTGCGGGTGATGGATTCCCGTTCAGTCGCGAACATTGGGATGCCGTCGTAGGCAGTCACCCGCCAGCCTCCACGAACGTCCACGGTCTGGTCGTTGAATCGTTGCTTGGCGGATAGCAGAGCGCTGATCTCCCTGCGGGTACGGTAGTTCATGATGAGCGCTGCACCGGCGTTGTGGGGGAGGTCGAACGTGTCGTCCAGAGCCTCGTCTAACTTCGCCGCAGTCAGGGCAGCACCGTCCGTGCCCATGTCGGTGCGGTAGTCCGCGCTGTCGAGGATGACGTTCAGTCCATCATACTGCGTGGGCGTCGTGACAGTGCCATCGAGGAACAGCGTCTCCTCAAGCTGCCGCAGGGACTGGGCGCCTTCCTCGATCTCAGTGGCCATGAGGTCAACCAGACCCATGCCCTCGGCTTGCGCCTTGCGGGTGACCACCAGACGAACACCCAGGGTCTTGTACGGGTAGGACCGCTGTGCGGCAAACGTGGACTCAACATCGGTGAATCCGGCCGTGTCCGCGATAGCCTCGGCGGCAGGACGGGCGGTGCGCGTGTTGACGCGGTACGCCTCCCCACGCTGGTCAGTCTTGCGCGGGCAGTTTTCCCGAATGAAATTCTCTGCCCGCAGCTCGGTGGCGATCATTCGATCAATCTCCACGGGGGTCAACTTGCCGGTGATGTCAGTATGAGAAAGTGCCTTCATCGCCGGGTTACGTTCTGTGATAATCTGAGGCATCGTGGTCAACTCCTTTGAGTTAGAGGAGGGGACTCAGCCCTCGTCTTCGTCTTCCGTGGACAGCTCGACCAAGGCACGCATTCGCGCCTTCCAGCGCTCGCGCTCGGTCACGATGTCCAGGTCAGCAGCCTTAGCAGGGATTGGAGTAAACCCAGCGTCGTCCTCTGCCTTCTGCATTGCTTCCTTCGCCAGCTTTAGCGGCGTGGTCTTGCGTGCAGTGGGGGCAGTGTCCACCAGTCCCTCGCGCTGTAGAGGCTGAGCCTGAATAGCATCCCGAACTGCTTTGCCGACTGCGTTGGCAATGTCATCAGCAGTGATGGAGGGTGCAGCGGACTTCTGTTCAACCGGCTGCGGTTCGGGGGTAGCCTCCGGCTCTGCAACCGGCTGCGGCAGGAGGTCTTGAGCGGCCTCCCGCATGAGTTCTACAAATGCGCCCTTAACCTCTTCGTCTTGCGTAAGCCACGCCAGCAGGTCAGCTTTCATGTCTACCTTCTCAGCAGTGGGTACTGCCTCAGGAGCACCCGCGTCAGCGGCGGGTGTCACATCGGTCTGAACAACTTCTTCTGCCATCTTGACACCATCCTGTATGTGCGGGTGTTCCCGCTTGATATTGTCCTCACCCAGTGTGGGTGGAGTAACCTGTTGAGCTGCAAGGAGTGCAGCGGCTGCCCCTTCGGCATCCTTCCGGCCAACGCCTTCCTTCTCATAACTGACACGGAGCATCTCGAACAGTTCCGCATCCTCAAACTCTGCATAACCCAGCATAGCTGTCTTGCTGGTGCGCTTCAAGAGGAGGCTACAAAGTTCCTCGCGCCAAGCCTCAGCGGATTTATCCCAAGGAGCCTCTGCATCACACTCCTTGTAGTGCTTGCTAAGGTGCACCTTAGCCCCGGATTCTGCCCCACCAAGGTCCATACCTCCCCGCGCTCCCATAAGCACGCCACCTGCCACCTGCACACCACGCAGGATGGTCTTCATTGCACCATCCAGGAGTTTGTGGTGAGGCAGCTTGTAGCCACCTTTAGTGTCTGCCTTTGCAGGATCATAGACAGTGTGTGCTGCCTTGTAGGCTGCCCAGTTTTCATTATCCCCAAGAAGAGCGTCGCCATCAGCCGCAGAAAATGACCACGGTGTTTCTGCTGGAGCAACTGGGTAGGCTTTCGACGGGACCACAGACCAGGCTTTCGCTGTTGCTCCAGGACTTTCGTCTAAGTCTGAATCTACACCTGGCAAATCCAAAGCTTTGCGTGTACCCATCAGAAAGGAACGCAGCGGAGCAGGCTGCTTACGTGCCCGGCTAAACAGTGTAGCCGCCTTCAGCACGTCGAAAATGGCATAGGGGTTGGCTGGAATAGGAGTGAGCGTTAGCTCAATCAAGTCCACCTTCAGAACCAGACAACGGGCATCCTCCAGCTCAGCGTCAGGGATGCCATTCTCGCGTGCTGTCTTCAGAAACAGGTCTGGAAACTCATCCGCCCACAACCACTCCTCAACGTACCCATACCAGGAGAAAGCACGAAGGTCTCCGGCAAGAATCTGCTTCTGTGAGAGTTCGTCATTGATACTGCACTCTGCCCATGCGCCCAATTCGTCAACGCCGGACTTCTCAGCGTGCCCTGCGATGGTGGATGGATCATGGTTGCGGACAACGGGTAGATAGCCCTGTGGACGTGAGGCTAACGTTTCCGTGAAGGCTATAGGTACAATGATATCCTTCTCCCGATCCTTGTGATAGGTGGAGAAGTACCCCTTGATCATCAGCGGCCCGCCCTCGCCGCCTGCCTGCTTGAACGCGGACACAATCATTGGTCCACGCATAAGCTGTCCTGCGGGCCTATTTGTGCTGAGATTGCTTTCCATGTGACTGCTCACCTTTGACCACTCTCGGCGGCTCTGACAACAGAATCATACCGTTAGGGCTTAGCGCTGTCAAGTGCAACCTGCAAGATTGGCTGGACGCGCACCTGCCCCAACTCCTGCCGTATCGAGTAGAGAACACCGCACTGCCGGCAGCGGTACTCCGGCATAGGGAGAACTGCCGTGCCCTCAACCAGCTTGCTAGGCCCCCTGCCAAATGAGTGCCGGAACCAGAACCGGTCACCCCGGACGATGCCAAGTATCCGTTGACACGCGGGGCAATGGACCGGCTGCTGGTCTTCCATCAGTACACCTTGTCCGGCAGACTTTCGACTTCTTCCAGGGAGACCACTTGCAGCCCCAAGATGCTGGCAACAGCTACTGCCATATCATTCGCGGGTGTAGGGGAATAACCCAGGAAGTCCTTGAAGAATGAGGGAGCAAAGTGCCGCTGGAGGAACGCTTCCAGGTCAGTGCGTTCGGGTGCGGACCACGCACCGTCAGCATAGCGAACCGTCAAGTCGTTCGGTCCTGTGAGCAGTATCCCTGGCATCACAGCAAGCCTCCCACCGTCTGCACAATGAACTGGAAGTATTCAGGGTCTGCCCGATAGAACTCCAGCGGGGCGTCATGCAGCAACTGCATTCCCATGGAGAGTATCTCGGTCGCACCACTGGCATAACCCTTCCCGCAGTACAACGAGGGGAACTTATCGAGTCTACACCACTCGCTGGTTGTTCCCGGAAGGAGCACTGCCTGCTCACCCTCTGTTCTATAAGCAAGGAACTCCTGCGCTCGCTCCCGCAAGTGTGGACTTGCATTCTCAAGCATGTGCCCCAGTTCATGAACGACTGTGCCCTCGTCATAGAGCTGTGGGTTGAACAAAACACCTTCGCCTTTAGAGTAGCTGGCTCGCTTTATCTCCTTCTGAAGGGCTACTCGTACAGCCTCGTCTATCTCGGAAGAGGAAGCACGTTTCACAAAGGCGGTGGCTCTGTTGATGACTTTGGTAGCCTTCGCGTGCTCTGCGTCAGACATTCTACCCTTGAGCACCTTCGTGGAGATTTTCGCTCGGCTATCCGAGGACAGTTCCTTTAGCACAGCGTCTGCCAACTTGCGTTCTGACTTTGCGTGTGCTTCGACTTGCCGGGACATACGAAAGACATGGAAGTCCGCTTCTTCCATTGGCAAGTCCTTGCCCTTTTGCGCCAGTACCTCTCGGAATGCAGTGAGTTCGTCCTTCAGTATCTCCGCGCGCTGGCCGGCTTCGTGTCTTGACCAAGCGTCCATGTGGGAGCTTTCAGCAAGCACGTCCATCTTTTGCCGGAACTCCTGCTCACCTGCACGAAGTGCATCCTTCACAGACAGTGTGCGAAGATCCTCGGCTACGAGTACCACCGTCGGAGCTGGCTCTTCAACTACTATGGGTGTTCCTACCTGTCCTAGATTGATAGCTTGTGATTCGTCACCGCCTCCGGACCACCAGCCTCTGCAATTGTGAACCACGAATATCTTGGCGCAGTACGATTCATCCTCTTCGACCGCAAGGTTGTACGTGGCATACTTCCCCGTGCGCCGCTGTACTTCTCGCACCTCGAAGTCCCCGAAAGAATAGCACTTCGCGTGGTTAGCAAGCAGCCTTCCTACAGCATCGACGCAGCCTGCTGCATCCTTACGGATTCTAACTCCTGGAAACCGGAGCACGGTCCAGCCTTGCACTTGCAACTCCAAGTCTCTCGCTGCGTCCTTGGCAAGTTGCTCCTTGGTGCTATGCCACCTTTCACCATCGCATTCTATGTCAATCTGCGCCTCTGGAATCGCCCAGTCCAACCACCGAGAACCTACTCGATAACTGAACTCCGCAGAGATCCCAGCAGCCTCCAGTGCTCTGCCCATTAGAGTTTCTATCCAGGTCATTCCACCATCCCAACGACGCTTTGCCAGAATGCTATTGATGTGTTTCTCCGGATGCTGTGCAAAGTGCTTTTGCCAGCGTTCGCTAACTGCTTTCCAATAAGCATCATCATGCTTCGACCGATGCATTGGATTTCGGGCACCCCGCTTGCCCTCACTGATGACCTTGCGTACCTCTGGACGTTTGGCCGGATTGCGCTCACCTGTTAGGTCCTGCAACTGGAAGGGATGCTTACCTTCAAGTGCCAACTCATGCATCTTTCGATGCGCTGCCTTCGTGATTTCAGAACCAACACGCACACCGTCCTTATACTGTTGATGCAGAGACTTTCGGATTCCTCGAATCGTACTCTCCCGGCACTCTGGGTCCTTCCACTGACATTGTGGAGAACAGTAGCGCTTGGTCCCCTTCTCGATCATTAGCGGAAGGGGCTTCCCGCAACCTGCACAAGGCACACTTAGCGTCCGAACTTTGTCCCCTGAAACTATCTCCCCAGCAACTTTCCACCCGTAGGAGGTCAATACAGGATGCTCAGGTGTCACTACCAGCCGTCGAGATTCACCTTCCGGGATGGTTGCAAACGGTAGCAATGCAAGCTCCACAACCTCTCGAACAGCAACCCCCTGTCGGTGTAGCTTCGTGACCCGTCGAAACCGACCACGATGAGTCAAGACAAGATCCCCCACAGCTACTTTGAAAATAGCTTTCCAACCGTCTGCCGTGTACACGGGAGTGCCGGGACTCACTAAGCACGAAGGGTGCGCGGGAATTGCCTCTGGGTAATCTCCAGCGCGCCCAATCATTGCTGACTCCAGGTAGTAGACTGCTCCGTCAAACGGCTCGCACAGGTCCCTGTCCGTCCGGCCGTCAATGATCTCATTGCGCGTGACGGTCTCATAGCCTAGGTCCTTGTAGGCGCTAAGTGACCCCTGCGCGTACATGCGGCTTGTCTCAGTGCGAGCAACCCGTTCCGCCTTGAAGTCCTTCAGGCTATCGAACAAGCTGGTGAGCTTGTCCATGATCTGACTGGCACCCTCACCTGCTTGCACACCCTCAAGAACCAGCAGCTTTGCCTGCGCCTCTAACCCCTTGGTTTCAACATCCTTAAAGTGCAATGTGTAAGCGTCAAGCCACTTGAGTGCTTCCTCTGGCATGATGCTGTAGGAGATGCCTGCTCCGAGGGCAACAGCCGCGTCATCGTAGGCAGCACCGAATGCGGACTCCATCCCACGATGCATCTCGGTACCCAGTTCGTTTTCTGTGCTGTCAGAGAGGTTCAACCCGCTAAGTGTGCTCTTGCTCTGTGTTGCCTTGGCAAGTGAGCGTACCTCTGGAGGGAATGCAGGATCAACTGCACTTGCAAGTGCAAGCCACGGCTGGAGTAGCTCCTCTTTGGACAAGGCAGGCTGCCTGGGTAGATACTGGTGCGTGCGCAGTTCGTTGAGGCTGGACAACGAGGTCAGGTGGCGGGCAGCACCTGCCAAGATTTCCTCGCGCAGGTTGAGACTATTGGTAGGCGGGTGGCGTTGCAGATAACGCCGGTAGTCTATCTGGCGAGCCTGATACCAGCGCTTGAGGACGGCTGCCAGGCTGCGTGCATGTGAGGCAGCGGACTTCTGAAGGAACGCAGGCGGAACCTGCGTGTATGGGGCAGTCAGAAGACCCACCTTGTGCAGCAGGTCGTCCACACGGACGGAGAGCTGTACAAGACTTGTATCGGGCAATTGACTTGTGGAGGTTGCCGGCATGATTAAGCGCCACTCAACAATTGCAATTATAACCAGCTATCTAGGAAGCAGTGCAACAAGGTCCTCGTATTTGCAGTATTCGTGTAGCGCTATCTTTCTCCACAGCGTTTCGTTTTCCTCCAGATAGGCAATCTCATCTCTGAGGTTATCCCACACGTTGCTCTGCCGAGAATGCCTTATAAGCGGTCCAGCCAGATTGAAGCAGTAGCCTCGACGATAAGCCTCACGCTGCCATAGCCAACCCATCCAGATGTCGTCAAAGCGTAGCACGTCAATGAACCTGCACCAAGGAAGCCACTCCCTCGGACGGAACGCGAGGTTCATCCCGCACAATGGGAAATACCGCTCGAACATGGTCTTCCGACTGAACTGCATCAGGCTGCCCCCGAAGGCAAGCTGACGAATCGCGCAGTAGTCCCCTATGTCCACCCAGAACCCCATGCTAGCTGCCACTGGGTAAAGAGCAGTAGTTTCTAAGTAGGGTGTACCTCGTGAGGGAGGCTCTGTTACTTTCTCGAACAACTCCACTGGCTGAGGAGTCAATGCCTCCATGTGCTTCTCTGCTAGTTCCTCAAGCGTGCGCGCCTCGTCGCTGGGGTAGCAATCCCCGTCGAGTACCACTACCATTTCTGCTCCCAGACCGACAGCAACATCCACCCCCTTGTTCTTCGTTGGGCCGCAACCCTCCTGCATAGAGTCCTGCTGAAGCACTAGCCAACCTGGAGGATTAGATACCTCCCAGTTCTTTAGAAACGCTGAAAGTTCTTCATTGGATACCCAGGGGACTACTATAGCAAACTGCATGACTTACTCCTGCTCCCTTTGGCTTGAGGCACAATTTACAAGAGGGCTAAATTCAATGTAGTGTGCCAAAGCACACTGAGTAGCCAAGACCTGTTGCACAACCTCTGTCCACACAGCTAACACAGCATTATGATCATGCATAGGAATCAGCTTTTTACCCTGTGTGAGATTCTGCGTGAGAATAGGCAAGACAATGTTTGGACGCACAAATCCAAAGCGAATACCCTGTGCTGGAGAGCACGGCACAAAACTAATCGTTCCAGCAACTGGAGACTCCAGCATAGCCCCCCTGTAAAGACGGAAACTATCAACAGTCTTGTTACCCCTAGCCTGCGGGTGCAATGCAATTGCATAGTATTCCTTAGGAACAAGGCCCTGAAGTTCTGTAAACACTCCATTAGGGTAGTCCTTATAGTCACTAACTACCAGAACAGTGTCAAGGACAAAACGCCCCCGAACTGACGACCCAAACAGAATCATAGACCCTACTGCAAGTCTTCGTAGAAAAGTCTCTACGGCACCTCCAGGGCGATTGTGCGCAGTATGCTGCTGACAGCCGTTATACAGGAACCGCTTGCCAAACACAAATGGATCAGTATCAAGGAGGCCCTCATAGGAGACAGGCTCATAAAGTGCAGGTAAGTGGTAAAACTGTGGAAAGTCAATTCCCTGCTTTCGAACCTCCAAGGCGTAACTAGGACTTTCCCATTCTCCCCAGAAACCAATCTTTCCAGTCTCCGATTTTGAAGTAACACTTCTACGCAAATAGGCTGCTTGACTTAGCAAGAATTTACGACGATGCGGCCATGCTTTATCTGAACGCACAGCACTATTCCACTGGCACCAGCCTCGCTGCACAGAAGTCTGCTCCTTGCCAGGATGAATAAACTGTACAACTGCAAGCGTGTCTTCTCGCAGTTTGCGCGTTACAGTCATAGTGCTACCCAGCCTGTGCCATTCCAGTATTGTGAGAGCATGGAACGAGGCCACAATCTGCTGATTCTCGTGCTAAATGTAACACTGCACCTGGAGCACTCCGCAACCCTGCCCCGATCTTTATCCAGCAAAGCAATTCTCGTTTCCTGCATTTGTCTACCAAACCAGAAAGACAAGAACCCAGATAGACCAGAACTAACTGACCCGAGCACTCCCGCAGTCTCACCCATAAAGTCTTGACAGCAAAGTAGGTAGTTGCCTTCAAAGTTCACAGCAACGTGCCGCATTGGTTGAAGGCACATCTTATTGACTGGCTCAACCACTGGAGTCAACCCAAACTCACGGGCTGCCTCCCAATCCAAATTGTTAAGCCATGTACCTAACCGATACTTCTGTTTTCGAGACTCCGGCCAATTTCCAGGATGCTCCATCAAAACAATCAACTTAAAGTCAGGTCCATGATAACTCCAGGCAGACGGAGCATTAGAAGGTGCACTCAAGTATTCATACCAGGGATAACCTGACTTCTTTGCAAGTTCAATGTGCTTCTCGCGTGGCGCGTACATATCGACATACAAGATGTTAGCACCAGCAGTAAACAGCTCTCTGTAAGTCTGCTTTCCAGATGAAATGATTGTCCCATTCGTGGTAATTTGGAACTGGGCCTGTGGACAAACTTTGCGTCCTGCTTTCAGCAATGCCAAGAGATTTGGATGCAAAGTAGGCTCCCCGCACATTGCCAATTCTACACGGACTTTAGGCTTTACTCCCTGCACAACCTGCATCAAACTAAGCCAAGTTTCCTCAGCCATCATTTTTGGAGCAGTTGAAAGCAGTCGTGCTGCACAGTGACCACACCGAAGATTACAGCCGTGCACTGGCTCAACTTGCCAAGCCCAAGGAGCATATACCCCTAAGGAGCTATTACCTGCTGCCATCAAACTCTTCCCCTTGAGTAGCTTGTAGCAATTCCCGAAGGCGTGCATTATCAGTTGGGGAGACCTCAACTAAGTTCATGCCATACTCATCGACGGTGGGGAGCTTGCTTGGGTCGAAGTCTGCACGGCGCTTAAGCTGATTGTCAAACTTCCTCCACTCTCCATTAATGTAATGCTGCGGCCGACGGAATCTGCGCTTGGTGGATACTACACCAGGCCACACGCGCTCAAGCTGCCGTGCCATGTGCAGCCGCCCGTCATCGACGTAGATATCCGTCTGCCCCCCTGTGTAGGTCATAGTCGTTGGCGTATCTATCATAAACGCATTAAACAGAATTGTGCACCACCCGTCTGCAAGCACCTGTAGCGTCATGTCTGTGTCCTCGTTGTACCGCTGCCGCCAGCGATTTGGTAACGAGTTGAGCATGAGAAAGCAAGTGTAGCAGCGATGATTCAATAAGAATGGAGGCCATGGATATTTAGTAGTACCAGCCGAGCAAGGTAGGAAAGACTGCGAATTAAATGCTGCCAGTGCCACATTCTCATAACGCTCTACGAAGTCCTCAGCGGCGGCTAGCGCTACATTCGCCGGACACCTTAGGCGATAGCCTCGATACATTCTTAACATACACGTAATGTCATCGTCAAACTGCCAATGTCGCTTATAGCCCTCAGAGACTGCATGATCCTTGATCCAGTTGCGTGCATACACTAACCCCTTGCCGTCCTCAGGCAGAATTAGCAAGCGCTCTTGCCCATGCTGAGAATATGCCTTCTCCTGACTAGGCTCTACTACTATGCGAAAGTCAATTCCAACATTGGAAAACAACCTAATAGTGTATGGTGCGTCCGCCCTGCCCTTCGAGGGTATATACACAGGATATCTTGGCTGAGCACTCACAATGTTGGAACTACCTCCCTAAACTGGACAGAAATCACGTTATCATCCTTACGCAAAGGCCAAGAGAATCCAAGGGTATTGCTTTTGCCATACTTTCTCACGTCTTTCAGCTTAAGGCCCAGTTTGTCCAATAGAAAATTCCTGTCAGCCTCAGTCGCGCAGGTTATCCTCACCTGAAACTGTAGTGTGCCAGTGCTACTCTCCGGCATCCCCACCCACTCAGCCGCTGCATCAAAGTCTGTGATTTCGCTTGCCGGGCGGGAGACCATCACCAATGCAGATAGCATCATGCTGTCGTAGCCAGTACCAAGTAGCCCATCATCCGCCGTGTCCTTTACATCCTTGAGTAGATTGGTAAGCACCCGGTCGTCAATTTCCGCAAGGTTTCCGATTTCGTTGTCCCCGGCAAGGATCTTCAGCGCTTGGGAGTCGTTGGGGTCCAAATCGAGCCGGTGGATAGGAACCATCTCGCGGCCCATCTCGCGCAAGGCGCGGGTAACTCCATGGCCAGCCAGGATCGTTCCATCCCGCGCCACGACCACGTTCTTGTAAACCCCATCCTGTTCAATGCTTGCAATCAAGTGCGCAATCTGGTCCTCAGGATGGGCACGATAGTTACGCGGGTGGTCCTTCAGTTCAGAAAGCGGAACTACCTCTATGTCAAACTCATCTACTATCTCTGCGTGGCTCATCTATTTGATACTCCTTGCACCTATCTCTCCACGGGCAGCCTTCCCGTGTTCCAGGGTCAAAGCACAGGCCGTCTTGGACGAAGGAGGCACGCTGCTCACCGAGCAGGTTGTGGCAGGTTTGCCAGAGCGCCTGCTTCGCGTCCGGCTGTCCGAGCAGACGCAATACGGAGCGTTCGTTCATAGTGGCAACACCTTGTGCGAGATGTTATTATCTGTAGCATTACTCTCCCTCTCATGCAATAGCTCATCTCCTCGATCTGCTGCCGCAGCTACCCCTAGGTAAGTATGGTGAGGACTCCACAATTCTCGGCCCAATAGGCTCTCCAACTTCTCGTAAGCGCGAAACAGAGCAGGGTACTCTCGACGCAAAGCTGCATACGTCGTCAATTTCTGCCCCGGACAGCACCAGCAACAAGTGCGTGCCATACCCCTAGCATACCCTTCCCACAGAGGCACATTACTCTCCAGTAAAATCCTTTGCAAACTTTCTTCAGTCCAGTCAAAACAAGGAGCCAGCGCCTGATACTCTGGACAGCTACTCAAAGGGGCTTCTGCTCCAGATAATGAGGTGCTTTTACGCTGCTTGGCTCGCGCCCCTGTCAATCGCAAGGTATCCTCTGATGAGTAATTAGCTTTACACCAATCAGCTAAAGCTTTGTGCATCCACGCCTGACACCAAGGAAAGTTCCATCCAGGCCAACCCTTCTCGCAAAGACCTTCCAGTATGGTGCGCTTTGTCCGCAAAGTCACCAACTCAACCCCCACAGCCTCAGCTACCTCCTTGACGTGTAGCCAAAAGCCAGGCATCTCAGCACCCAAATCCACATAAACTGCTACCAAATGCGCCCACGGCAAGTTACGCTGCATCCAGAGCAATGCCGCAGTAGAGTCCCGGCCTCCCGAAAAGTCCAACACAGCCGTCTTTACCCAACCGTATTTCTCCTTCACGTCTACAAATAAATCCTCTACCGGACGCAAGACTGTCGTATACTGTGTTCCCTGCCCTCTCTTGCCCTGTGCCAGCAATTCCAGCACATCCACACTATTATAACCCAAAGGCTGCAATAGAGTATCTGTCAACTCAGATGTTACCGCTAAGGATAACTCTCCTGGCATTGGCAAAGACATCTGCCCTATCTCTGTCAAACAGTCTACAAGCAAAGGCCTATCCCACCCCCCTGCTTCAACCAAGCGATTCAACGCAATAGCAGCAGCTACCTCCTGCTCCTCTGGCACCTCTACCCAATCCACTGGAACATACCAACTACCATCACGTACTTCAACATTTGTTGGTGGAGGCTCCCCTGTGGACTTGCGCAAAGCAAGCGTTTCCGTGCGCCCATGCCCACTGATAATGTGCCCGGTTGTCCGGTTGACAACGATTCGTTCCAGGAAGCCGAACTGCCCCATGCTCAGATCAATCTGCCCAAGCGAATGCAACTTCGGATTTCGTGGCAGCTCCTTGAGCGATTCGAGACTGACCATTTCTGCTTGCATCACAGGCCCCTCGCAGCGCGTTCCTGCCGCAGTTGCTCCGACAGCTCAAACAGTTGCGTAACCAGCGCAGCCGGACTACTTGCCGGAGGTGTATTAGGTAGCTCCTCGGATGTTTGCACAGGAAGCACTTTGCCCTCCTCCGCAACGGCTTCCCCTGCCGTCGCAGTAGTTCCTGCACCGGGGAACGCCAGTGCCTCGACGCGCTCCGCGCCGGACAGCTCCGCCTCAGTGCAGAGCACCTCGCCCAGCGGGGTGATCCCCTGCTGGAGCGTAATGAGCACCGGCTCGCGCTCTGGGTGGAACGCGAAGATGCCCGGCCCAAGGCTCAGCAGGTAGGTGTCCCCTCCGACTACGGGGGACTTGCCCAGCGCTACCAGCCGCTCGTTCAGGGACTCCGCCCCGACCTCCTGCCACATCTTGGAGGTGCGCGCCCTCTCCTGCTCACTGCGCAGGTCCCGGAGCTTGAGTTGCAATCTTGTGTTTACAATGCCGAAGTAATCGCGCAGGTCCTTGTTCACCCGGTCGCAGATGAGCTTTGCTGTCGGCCCGAGTTCATTCTCTGTCAGGTCGTAGGCAGACATCTCCATGTTGGAGCGGTTCACATCGCGAGTGACGCCGAGCATTCCGCCGTGTACACCGGTGACCATGCCGTAATTCATTCGCGCCCACTCGTGCAACTCGGACATCTGCATGTCGCGAGGGCTAATCTCGAAGGGAACGTACTCTACGTCACCCTTCTCGCCGGTGACCTCCACGACGATCAAGCCACCCGCCTTCTCATAGGCGCGCGGGTCGTCCGCAGTCCCCCCGAGGTGCTTCTCCCGGAACTCCGCCTCCAGCCGGTCGCGGCTTGCTCGCGAGGCATCGCGTACTTTCAGCGCGCCACCCAGCCTACCCTTGCGCCGCAGTAGGCTGTCATTCATGACCTGCCCCTGCTGGTCCATCTGGTTGATGAGTGCGAGGCAGGCAAGACGCGGCAGGCCGTAGACACGGCGACGTGGGTCGGGAACGCGCAGGTGTGTCACCTGCTCGAACGGCAGATAGACCTTCTCACGCCCGACGGTCTGAAGGTATGCCTTCGCCTCATCCTTGAAATTGCCCTTGCTGTCCACCTGTGGAGTGACCGTCCCCTCCAGAATGTAGAACCCCACCGGGAACTGCGCTGCCTTGGCAGCTTGAATCGCAGACTTCTCCACCACACGGCTGATGGTGGCATGGTCCACCCCACGGGCCGTCAGCTCGCGGGCAACGCTGGTGATCGTCTCACGGGCAACGCGCTGCACGGTCGTGATAGAAGGCATCAGCCAGTGCCAAAAGCAGTTGCCGAGAATGTCAAGACGCATGAGCGTCCGGCACAGGATGACTGAGAAGGATTCGTCGCCACTGGGCCAGTCGAACAGCGTGGAGAGACGCTCTTTCTCTGCCTCGTCAAGGGTCCCATTGTTCGACGTGAAGGACCAGTCCGCTCCGAAGAAAATGCGGCCCTTCTTTGTGATCGCGCCGCTGATAGGCGGCTGAATCTCGAACATCTCCAGCAGGTCCTCATCCGACATCAGGCGGCTGGGTTTGTCCGAGCGTTCATCAACGGATGAGTCGTAATGCGGGGAAAGCCCCTTGGTGCGGACCACGCGCACGCTCCCCTCGTCAGCGGAGGCGTGAATCAGCGGGGAGCCAGTCCAATCGAGCAGAGCAGTTTGTTCAACCATGTAGCTTCACCGTTGGAAATCATAGCACAGGTGCCGAGGTTGTGCTATCTGTGGATTCACTACTAAGCAGCCGTGGAGTAAGCCCCTTGTCAGCAAGCCGCTGAAGACTTACCGCCGTATACGCTGGTGATATCTCCATGCCGTAGCCAACACGAGCAAGATTCTCACAAGCCACAAGGGTTGTGCCACTACCCATAAACGGATCGAAAACAATGCCACCTCGAACTGCCGCATGTTCTACCAGCCATTCCGAGTATGCCACTGGCTTGGGGCAAGGGTGCCCTTCTACTTCAAACCCGCATACCGTCTGCCAGTAGTCGTGCATAAGCTTCGAAGGTTTACCCCAGACGAGATGGGGCTCCCAATCATTGAATCCCACATAACTATGGTGACTCTGGCTGCCCTTATACCAACACATAATCCAATCTGGACGATGGTGTGTATACCACCAATCAAGTCGGTTAATTCCACAGCAAGGCATGACAACAAACGAAGCCACTTCGTGGATAATTGGCAACACCTTGTCCATCAATTCAAACCATTGCTCACGAGTGTCATTGTAGCTGTCATACTCAAAGCCAATTCCATACGGTGGGTCAGTCACACAAGCCGCAGCTTTTACACCATCCAGCAACAGGGCTACTTCTCCTGCATTAGTGCTATCCCCGCACATAATTCGATGCGCACCTGCCACCCAAATCTGCCCCTTAGCAGTGCCCCACTTCTCATGCAGTTCCTCTGCACGATCAATTTGCGGCACTGGATTAACTAACTCAAGTAGAGGCGGAGCCACACTCAGTAGCAAGTCGTCATAGGTGGAAATGTCAAACCCCAGCATGTCAAGCGTGACCTCAGGCACTAACAGGGAGTCACGGAGAACGTCAACCAGCATTGAGGAGTCCCATCCCCCAGCTTCAACCAAGCGATTCAAAGCGATAGCCGCAGCTTCCTCCTTGGCTTCCTCAACCTCCACCCAATCCACTGGAACAAGCCACTCTTCCTTAGAGAGTTCTACTCCGTCTGGTGGAGCCTTCCCTGTTGACTGTCTGAGCCGCAAAGCCTCAACCCGACCATGCCCGCCAATAATGTGCCCAGTTGTCCGATTAACAACAATACGTTCCAGGAAGCCGAACTCCTGAAAGGACATCCCGATGCTGGAAAGTGCGTGCAGTTTTGAGTTACGTGGAAGGGCAACAAGTGTATCAAGTGGAACGTAGGCAGCCTCTATGCTCATAGTGTAGCCTCCCCAGTAGCGCGTGTCACTATAGCTTGCAAGACAGCCCAAGCGGTTGGTGACTCTGCGCTGACCTCGCCCTGCATCTGCGCGAGCTTAGCGTCCAGCCAATCCACCTGATCGAGGGGAACCTTGAAGGCGTAGGTCTCATACAGTGCCGTGTGCTCCGTCGGCTCCTGCTGTGCTTTCCAGACGGCAAGCAGCCCCGCAGTAGTGATTGGCTTGTCCTTGGTGCGGCACTCCTCGAAGAAACCCTCCACCAGTGCATTTGCAATCTCGGCAACGTGCTGCCACCGGCCAGCAGTGACACGGGACACTCCCAACTCATCCAGTGCTTGTTGGTACTCCGTGTACCTGCGCTCCTGGGTTTCTGACGGCCTGCCGCCTCCTGAACGCTGCACCTCCTGTAAATCTAACCCCAGTGCACGCTCAGCCAGGATAGCTAACACGGCAGCCTCATCCTGGGCGCTACGTGCAGACTGCCTGCGAGCGTAGAGTTCCAACGCCCGCGCACCATCACGAATGATCTTCTTCTCACGTAGCGTCCGCGCTTCCGCGAGGGCACTACGCGCCTGCTCCAACCGCTGCACGACCAGGGATTGCTTAGCTTGCGTTGCAGGTAACGACACGTCACGTTCTGATTGGCTCATCTAATTGCTGCTACCTTTCTTGTGCGCACTCGTGCGCGCTTGATAGTTCCCGCTTCATCCAGGCTGGTTTCGCCTGATAGTTCAGGCCAGAGCCGTCCTGTCCACGGGTGTAGATTTCCCTGTAGCCCAGGGTATAAGGGTTTCGCGCCGCGTTCAGATCGCGGTCCTCGACATGACCGCAGTCACACTCGAAGGATGATCCCCAGTCCCTGAATCAGCAAGGAGCCTGCGTTCTGTTCGACGGTAACGTCCTCCAGAAGCAATCCGGCAGAATCCGTCACCTTGATTCTGCGGACAGGCAAATTGGCTGTCCGGGACGTTCGCATTGCGAAGAACTCACGTGCCTTCATTTCTTTCTGGGCCGGAAACACCAGCCGCCAGCCTCTTCCGTAATCATGTACTCATCACCCTGCTTTGCCCCCACGTGGCGCAGTACTACCGAGCACGGAATTCGCAACGAGGGCCCCCGGTGGTCACTCCGGATGGTGACCGTCCGCCTCGGCGGCGTTTTCAGTTTCAGTGTGGTGATTGGCGTAAGCACAAACACCCCGGGCTCACCATTCGTCAGACAGTAACACTCACAGGGGTACACATGCAAGGCATCGATGGCATCGACACCGGAGGCGTACACCGTCATGTTCTGTGCGTTGTGAGTCACCCGCGCATGGTACGGCGGCCGAAACACAGGCACGGGATCAAATATTTCAAAGCCACTCTTCATACATAGGCCCTTACTTCCGGGAACTCCGCCGCGAAGCGGTTAAACAGCTCAGGCCAGCCGCGCTTGAGCACAGCCCAACGGCCGAAGGCCTGATAGGTCTCACCCGCCCAATAGCTGAGGCGCAGTTCATGCTCAGGCACGCACAACTCGCGGAGGCGGTCGTAGACTGCCGGATAATCGAGGTTGCGCGTGGCAATAAACGCCCACACATCACGATCTCTCCAGTCGATAATTGGATTGCAGTTCCATATCCGGTCGCGTTTCCGGTAGTACAGCGCGCCTAGTCGTGACCGGGCAGCACTCTCCTGACGACGCAAGCCCAAAAACACTCCATCAAACTGGTACTGTTTCAGCAGTTCGGCGACTGGGCGATAGACTGTGCTACGCATAGTCTCTGCCTCACAGCGGGGATTCGTCGGACCACCCATCCGATGCAACGTCGTGAAGAATGGCTCGCACTTCCATTGAATCACCTTTCGGTGCTTGGCATATCGATTGAGGCACTCACTGGATTCTGGAAAGGCACAGTCTGCATCAAAGTATACAAGCGGTGTTTGCGGATGCTGCTCACAAACCAGCTCACTCACGCAGATCGAATCCTTGCCAGTGCTGAAACCAATGTAGGGCGAATGAGACCGTTCCAACAAGTCATGCACACGCAAGCTGGCCGCCTGTACTCTGTGCTTGTGCTCGGGTAGTCTAGCATAGAGCAAGGCCTCTCGTCGCCAATCACGCATGATGTTGCAACCACTCCTGTGTATGGGCTGCACGCTGGGAAATGTTGCCTACTATCACACGACTCATCATACTGGCATCGCCACCGGCAGTTGATTTGCACTCGCGTGATAGCTCGGCCGAATGCCATAGTGTGCAAGCTCAAATGGCAGTCCACGCTGCGTTGCCTCCGTCACTGGAAGTGCACGGGTAAGTTGGCCATCACGCACCTCAGACCAGTCCTCTGCACACGGCTCAACATGCCACGCGCTCACACGCCCCCACCCCTGCGAGCCTTTCTTGCCAATGTTGGTGAGCGTGCACAGCAGCTCCTTAATCCTCCGTTGCGAACCGATGACATACCACTGCACACGCAGCGCACAGCGGTAGAACACCGGCATGTGATATAGCTTGTACCGGCCACTCCTAGTATTTAGCACACACCGCTTGCCGTCGCGGGCAAGCAGGGAGACGAGGCTCTGGTCAAACCGCTTTGCCCAATGGTCAATACCCTCGGCTACCCACCATTGGCGCGGCTGGGCGAAGCTCGCAGCGTAGTACCACTCCTCACCGACGCCACACTTCTTCAGTGGCAGGCGCACCGGCTGCGCCCCGTTGTTGTTAGCACCTGGCCAGGTTAGCACTAACCCACCCCAACGCTCACGCATTGCCTGATGGTAAAGCATCCCGTCAAACGGCAGCCACTCATCAGTAATCACCGGCGTCCGCAGTTCAGCAGTTATCTGCAAAGGCCTATGATTGCGCACATCCGCACGCTTGCGCTCAGGTGATGGCATGGAGCACCTCACGAATCTCTTCACCATGAACTTGCAAATGCTTGAGATACTTGTTGCCAAGAGGCGTGTCCACCTCTGCTCCTTTGCACGTTGTCGGATCGACGCTAAGCCACGAATCAAAGGCGATCTTCACCTTGCCGTGACCAATGTTAGACTTCCCGCCGAGATAGGGGAAGCGACTGAACTCCACCAGACAAGTAACGAATGCCTCAAACTCTAGGTCGCTCACGTCGTCCAGCGATACCTCCCAGAAGAAGGAGGTGCCCGCAGCCAGCGTCTCAAGGTAGTAGCGCATCTGCTGTTTGATTCCAGTCTCCTCGGGTGCCTTGTCCGCAGGTTTTACAGCGCGATCCTTGCGCGCGGCATCCTCGATTGCCTTGCGCTCAGCAGGGGCGATCAGCATTCGGAGATGCTCATTCTTCTCGTCATCGCGGCGCGTGTAAGCTTCCTCCTGGCAGTAGTTCCAGATTGACACAGGTGCCTCAACGCGAAATCGCTCAGGCAACAGGTGCTGCGTCTCAGAGACAATAGGGATGAGCTTCCCACACTTTAGCTTTCCTGGCATGATCTGATTGCCAACGGCGCCGCCGAACACGGACAGCAACGGAATCAACTCACGCCACCGGCGTGCTTCGTCGATGTCCAGGCCGCGCGCTCCTCCCTGCTTGCTTAGCGCCCCACCACTGAACAGAAGGTAAAACGCCTCCTTGCTCAGCCCTTGCACCTCTCCATTCTCATCATTCACGCCGAAGCCTAGCTCACGACATAGGTGAAGCATCCCTCTGTCACGTAGAATTCCACGGACGCCATTTCCACTTAGGATCGGAATCTCTTCAACCGACCCATCGGGCTGGACTATCTTCTCGCGGCGTAGCTTTGCTGTCACTCCATGGCTGTCGCCAATGTGAGAGATTGACGTTAGTGCTGTCACTGTCCCTTCAAAGCAAACCGTTCTCATGTGTATTCCTCCTGTAATTCAACGCGCACGCTAAGCACAAGGAATGTTGTCTCCTCACGCAGCAGCTTCAACAGTTCCCGGTCATGGCCGCCAGACAAAATCACCTGGCAACGCGCTCGTTCAGCGTCAGTCCTGCCGACAAGCGCGTCCATCTTCCGACATAGCACATCCGTAAATACGGATAGCCGGTCCGTATAGGCGCTGGCGCGGACTGTCCCCTCATACTGCGTCCAGATCGTCCGCGCATACTTTGCTTTCAGCTCGGAATTAGTCCCGCGCCAGAGTGCTTTCAGTAAGTCAATGGCTTCTCTCTCACGTTCTTCAATCACTTATCTTCCTCCCTTTGCGCAAGGAAAAGCGCCAGGCTCAACAGCGCACTTCCCCGTCGCGGTGCAATCTGCGCCTCATCACACCTCCAATCCACAAGCCCATAATCCAACACGCGGTGCTGGCTGTAGTTTCCCGACTCAATTTCTCCCTTTGCGAAGGTTCGATAGAGCTTTTCTACATTGCAGATCACTGTGGTGAGTTGTAGTGGTACAACATACAAAGGCAACTCCTCAAACTGCACCCAACCAGTATTGGCGCCGGCGGGATTCACCCTTGTCCGGAACACAATCTGCTTCTGCCCTGAGTCGGCCACCGCAGCCACAGTAGGAAACGGCCGCGTCAGCAGAGCCCCACACAGCGCTGCCTTCTGGCCCTTCGAGAATGGTAACCACTCGCCACCCTTCACAACGTGCGAGTAGTTCCGAAACTTCGGTGCCACTGGTTTCCCTGTGCGCTGCTGCAATTCAACATGTCGCTCGTCATGACACCAAACGCAGGCGGCACAAACCACGTCGCTATTGGGTGCGCCCACCTGATCGTGATTTGTGAACGTGTCCTTCTCCAGCAATGCACGTGGGGAGGGTAAAGCTCCTGCTGAACCACCACAAAGCCAGCACCTGTCAGTGCTCTCACCTACCATGTGCCCCGCCGCCTGATAAATTGTCTGGGTAGCAGTCACATACAAGACCTCCTTCTATCGCGAACGGGCAGCCCGCCAGCGGTTCCTGTGCCACTGTGCCTCATACTCCTTCACTGCCTCTGCGTAGCTTTGCTCCTGTGCACCACCGGAGGGTTGCCCCAACACGCGCACGCTGCCAAACGTTTCAGCATTAGCCCCCTCCACTGCTCCGGCAACTGCGTCTACAAGATCGTCCGTAGCCCCCTGCCCCTTCTCGATCTTCACCCGCGTGCCGGTATCCTTGCGGACCAGCCCGCGCCACTCGTGCAGAAACAGGTCAACGTCACCAAAGCCTGCCACGCTACGAATTAGGGAGTATAGCCCTAACAGTCTGGGGGAGTGTGCACCCGTGGCGCCACGGGCGTGCAGGGCACGCCTGACGCGAATCTGATAGCCTGGATTCAAATCCACTGAGATCAAGCGCGTGCGGTAGCCATGATCCCGCAACTGCTGTAAAAACTCTTCGGAGGCGTGCCGGTCGCAGGATACTCCTGCAATTTCGAATCCGCGCCGGTCGAGCTCATACACGTAGTGCGTGCGGACCTCGCCATACCGGATCTCTCCGCCCATCTGTTCAGGAGCAACTACGTCGTAGAACGTCAGAAAGTACTCTGGCTCCTGCTCTTCACCTTCATCCGTGTCCTGCTCGGTTGCAGTTTCACCAAGAGCTGTGCGCCAGCCAGACACCTGCACCCCAGCAACGCCGAGGCGGTCCTGCGTGCTGGACAAATCAAAATGGACCCAGACGGGTGCGTCAGGAATGCCTCCCTTTCCGGGTGCGAAGTCCTCCACCCAATTCCCAGTTTCATCAATTGGAGATAGCCGCTTTGCCTGCGCCTCCTGTAACCATGCCTCAATCTCGTGAAACTGTGTGTCAAACCGTGACTGCCGTGATTGCCGATACCCCTCATGGTCTTGACTGAATCCCTCTACGTTAGACAGGCATGAGTCCTTCAGCCAGAGAGGTACGCGGCTAAGTGTTAGCGGATTTAGAAACCATGTCTTGTCTTTCAACTCGTCTGCATCCCAACCCTCCGGAGGTCGAGAACTGGGCAGCCCCTGCCAGGACTTGTAATGCCGGTAGAGACACCAGTCCTTACCGGCAAACCTGTCGCGCAGTTGCACCATGAAATCCTTCTCGTGCCTTGCATTTGCAATCACGATTAGCATCCAACGGTCTTGAAAGCGTGACTCCATGCTGTGATGCAGCCGGTCAAACACACCCTGCGCCGTCTGGTCTACACGGCGCGTCTGCCCCATTTCCTTTGCAAGTGCAGCCTCATCAAACACAGCAACGGGAGTAGTCAACCCGCCGATAGCCCCTACACTGGCTGCGCGGATGACAATGGAGAGTAACTGCTTAGGCCAGTTTAGCGCCCGCACCTTGCCGTCGTCTATGAACCCATGAACACGAAACCAGGGGCAACTACGGACGTGGCGCTGCACCTCGTCAAACGTCTCCAGACTAACATTCTCCTTATCTGCCCCCTGCACCGTCAGCGTCAAGCGTGAGCCAGGCGTCAGCCCCCACCAAGCTTGTGGGCTGGGGGAGGCAAGCATTCGATGCACCAGGTAGGCAAGCACAACCCCTGCGCTGAAGGACTTACCCGTGCCGACGGCACCGTCAAGCAACACCAGGCGGCAACGATTCCCCAACAATTGCTCATAGAACTGTGGCTCCACCTCAGAGTAGAAGAGCTTGGTCAGCAACTCCTCCTGTACGGGCACCTGCTTAATTGCATAGCCAAGGTAGCGGTCAGAGGTCAAAAACTCCAGGGGGTCTGCTGGAGGCAGACACCACTCACCCTTGGTAAGTGACTCCTGCATTGCATCGTACTGCTCCGTCTCCCGCAGAATCTCCTGAAGGAACTCATCGGGTAGCCCGGAGAGTTCTTCAGGAGGTCGTGCCTGTAGCTCGGCCAGCAGTTCGTCACTGACAATCACAGAGGGGCATTCCTTCCATTTGCCTGTGCTTGCTGCACAGCATACTCTGAGGGTACATACCTGTGCAGGCACACGCCGTCCCCATTCCACCATGTACCCGGTGCATTAGGAGCAAAGTAGAGCCGCCCCTGCGCAGACCGACGCTCGATCAGAACAAGGCTTTCAGGAACAAACTCCATGCCTGGCGTCGGCCAGTCGTTGGACTGAAACACAGATTTGCGTCGCGTAGATTCCACAGTCAGGTAGTAGTTTACATGGAAATGCACTTCACGTTCCTCTGCTAACACATTCGTCAGAAAGCAGAAATTCATGCTGCCAATACCCCTAGGCTCCGCCCGGTCAACACGAAGCACAAGGCGAGAAATAGGTACCTTTCCAGGAATGTAGTTCAAAATCCGCTGGAAGGGTGGATGCACAAGCACCTCAGAAACGATAGGAGAGGGGGGTAACTCTATTCCAGGAGAGGGCACAGGCCTAGCTTTCATGAGCATACCTTCTGTAGCTAAATCACAACTGAGGAGGTGAAG
>Ga0100390_10001171_pt1 | contig 23394 bp, 14 predicted proteins | sample CryGeymeta201514_FD_81540 | JGI IMG/M metagenome (GOLD analysis project Ga0100390, IMG submission 81540) | Groundwater microbial communities from Crystal Geyser aquifers in Utah, USA - Crystal Geyser metaG 2015-14 | ecosystem: Environmental > Aquatic > Deep subsurface > Groundwater | place... | reverse complement strand
CCATTGCCGGGTTGGCCGGAAGATTCGGAACCTTCGCTGCCCGGAGTGCCGCTCTGCCCTTCCGATGATTGCGAGCCTTCGCCTCCTTCTCCGCTGCTCTGTTCGCTGGATTCACCGCTTTGGTCATCTGAGGATTCGGACGATTCACCGTTTTGGCCACCAGCACTGGATGACTCTGAGCCACCTCCTTCCGAGCCATTGCCGGGTTGGCCGGAAGATTCGGAACCTTCGCTGCCCGGACCGCCGCTCTGCCCTTCCGATGATTGCGAGCCTTCGCCTCCTTCTCCGCTGCTCTGTTCGCGCGGTTGACCGCTTTTTTCGCCCGTAGATTCGGACGAGCCACTGCTTTGGTCACCAGCACTGGATGACTCCGAACCACCTCCTTCCGAGCCACTGCCGGGTTGGTCGGAAGATCCGGAACTTTCGCTGCCCGGACTGCCGCTCTGGCCTTCCGCAGATTGCGAGCCTTCGCCTCCTTTTCCGCTGCTTTGTTCGCCCGATTCATCGCTTTGGCCATCTGAGGATTCGGACGATTCACCGTTTTGGTCGCTCGAGGATTCGGACGATTCACCATTATTTACCTCGGAGAAGTCTTTCTCCAACTGGCTTTCAAGTCGCATAATTGCAACTTTCAGATGCTCGACCGCCTTAGACTGGAAATTAGACGGATTCCCAGACGTCGGGACGCCCAGAGCACGCCTCATTGCGACCTTAGCTGCTTTTACCTGAAAACCCGATGCTGCGTTAATGTCTTGCACGGGGACGATTAGCGAATGCGTCTCCCTGGCGATCGCATCCTGTTCATCATACGCTTTTGTTAAATGCCCCCCTCGGTCTAATAACACTTGCTGGCGCATCTTTAACCCTTCGAGCTTGGCGATTAAATCTATCAGCAACTCTTTGGAGATGGAATCCCCATTAATATCGGCAGCTATACTCGCCAACATCTCCTCAAGGGGTAATTGTGCTCTTTCGGCTTCAAAATATTTTTCTTCAGCGATAGCTTGTGCCGCTTGCTCAGCCTTCTCCGTCAATTTGGCCAAAAAGCCCTGCTCGATCCTATTTTTTCTCGGATCGTTAAACCCAGTATCCTCCTGAAGTTTTGATATTTGCTGCACCAAATCATCTACCGATTTCTTAATGGCATTTTGTTCAGCCTCGACCGACTGGTGGTTATCTTTATTGGACCTGAGGTTTTCCGTGCGATAATTATTAAGGGACTGACGATGGCGAAGCTCCTTCGCGAGCGCTGCCACATTGAGCTTCTGCTCACGGATTTTTAGCCGATCAAAGATTTGCTCTAAAGTTTGTAAGACAAGTTCCTGACCATCCAGCACTTGCCCCATGTTCTCCAGTGTTAGCTCAAAGTTTGAGCTTTGAATAGCGGCTTCGAGCGAGACAATTATCCCGTCAATTTCCACTTCGTTGAGTTTTTGTAGCTCAAAGAAACTTTCTTGTATCAGAGTAATGTCTTCCGGAGTCGCTCCCAGTTTTTTCAACTCAACTAAGATCGGGCGCAAGAGAGAGATGAAGCGATTTACACCTTCCTTAACCTGGACTTGGCTTGTTTGCACTCCGCTGAGTTCAGCACTAGATTGAGCCAAGCTGTCTACGCGCCCGAAGAAGAGTAGCGTACTAACTGAAAAGGTGGTCAAAATTATTCGTCTCATGGTTTTGTGCTTTTTTCGGGGCTTACATTTCCAGGCAAGTTCTTTTGCTCAATTAATTGACGCAACTGCTCATTAGCGTCCTTTTGACGTTCACCTGCATTTTTAATAGTGGATACATTTTCTCGAACAAGGGTCATCAGTTCGGCGATTTTCTCTTCCGGTGTAACAATGCGAATTCGTTTGCGAGAAGTCTTAGCACGCTGTGGACCGCGAGCAAGCTGCGAATTATCCACAACTTCGATCCACCATTCGAAGGTATCCCCTGATTCCGATTTTAGCCATTCCGAGTCGCTGCCATTCCGGCTTTGGCCAAAAACAAAACTTGAGTTAAAGATACCGGATTGGTCGACGTGCAAAGGCACAGTATACGATACATCGCTATTCGCTAGCACCCATTTAAAATAAGCATCACTTAGGCCATAATCCTCTAAGACCACGCCTTCGATGGTTAAGGAACGACCAGTGACAATGCTCGTTCCATCCTTAGGGTGTAACTCAATCATAATCTCGGGTGCCTTATCTATTTTCCATGCTATCTTGTGGCGAACGTCATTGATCGATTCGACACCTTGGAGGCCTTTCATGTGGACTAGCATCTGTGAAATAGAAGTGTCCAAAACTCCGAGTTCCCCATACACCTGAACACCGTTTACCGTCAGGTTTTTTTTGATGTTTGTTAATCCCTCTGCGAGATTTTCTTTAGTTGAGTTCAAGTAAAAATGAACTGCAGCCTGAGAGAGCTTTTCAGTCGCTTCTGCGATTAATGACAATTCCGCACCCTCTTCCAAACGAAGCTGATCAACCGATACTTCGTAAGGGCTGATTCCTGTGTAGGCTGGCGGGGTCACATTTATTCGCAAATCCTGCAATACCGGAGCGTCTATGACCTTCACCTTGTATTCACTGGTACTGGCATCTCCACCATAGATTTTGTATGTGAAGCTTTTTTGGAGGTTTTCCAGCGCTAAACTGAAAATGTTTGGCGCGCTTTTACTTGAGCTTACTCGAATCTCCTCAGCTGACCCGCTCGAACTTTCCAAAATAAAAGTGACATCCTGTGGAATCTTTCCGCTTAGTTCGGCCTGAAGTTCAAGCCGATCGCCACGTGCTACCATTGCATCGCCAGTCAATACTTCAATTTGAGTGTCAAAAAGGGGAGGGCGGGAAGACAGAAAGTAGCGGTCGATTAATATAGAAGAAGCTTTCGGGTATGTGAATACCCAACCTGCAAACCCCGATCCTATTAATGCCGTAAGCAGCAACCAGAGGGCAGACGATTTGAGTGAGATAGCGCCTTTCCAGTTAAGTTCCGCCATCGTATTGTGAGTGAGTTTAAGCAATCTTTCAACCAGCGAAATCGAAGCGCGGCCCATATCCGCCATAGGAACAAGCTGAATTGTGGCAATCACCTGGCTCCGCAATTCCGGGGCATACTCCTGTAAACGTAAAGCCATTCGATCACGATCGAGTCGATGCTTCAGAGGATATAATAGATAGCGCCAAGCAATCCAACCGGCGATGATTACATCCAACGCCAGTAGGGCGGTCCGCGAACTCAAGTTAAAGTGCAGCCAATAATCCAACAAGCAACGAAGCCCGATAATTAGCAGTAAGAAAATTAGAATTCGACCTAAGCCCGGCAGCAGGCGTGTCATCAAATCACGTGACCTTAAAGTCTCCAGGTTTTTAATCACCCGTCGATAGCGCGGATCATTATGAAGATTGAGCTGATGGGGAGGCTTCACTATTTTAGTTTTAAAATTCGACGACTAAGCCACTCTGCAACAGGCAAGACTAGCAGTAGGACGTAGATGAACGGGTGAAAAGCAGGCTCGTATTTACGAACGTCCCGAATCATTGGCATCGATCCGGAAGTCAAGGCTTCCGGTAATTCATCAAGGTCTTCCTCTCGAAAAATCCGCCTCTCGCTACCAGCAAGCTGCATTAACCCCTCGAGGTTCAATGAAGGGTCGCGCATTTCCAGATTCGAAGCGTCTACGTTGAATGTTACGCTAGCTTCAGGATCGATTTCAGTCCGAAGCACATACCGGCCAGGTGTACTCGCAAGTAATTTTACCTCATAGTCTCCCGGTATTCCTGGACGTGATTTGAGGGTAATTGCATTCTCGACTTCAGTTCTCTCATCATCAATGGCAGCTTCGATGCTCAAAGTGCCAGCAACCTCCTCTGCATCTAGCGGTTGAAAACCTTCATCAAAAATTCGCCCGTATATAAGTATGCTTTCACCTTCGCTGTATGTGTTGCGCGCCGTGCTTAACTGAACTCGATCAGAAGCACCTTTTAGTCGTTCAACTCCAAGTTTGAGGAACACCTGTCCCCAAATTTTCAGATAGTGCTTTTCGCCTATGCGACTTCGCCAGCGCCACGTTTCGTCGAAGCCAAAATAGAATACCTGCCCTCTTCCCACGGACATATGTGCCAGCACAGGTTGCGATTCCCCGTTGGCTACTTTTGCAGGTGTAGGGTCCTCAAGTAAAACTCTTGCACTTGGCTTGGCCGGTCCGGTGTTTGCAGTCCAACGCACTCCCGGGAACTCGCGCCATATTCTTTCGCTTAAAGCCGCATCCGGGTCCAGTCGCAGTAAAGGAGAACGGCTTCCCTCGAAAGTAAGAAATAGCGGGACCGGATCGTCATAGCGAGCCTCCCCGTTCTCCGGAATTTGATCGATTTGCACGGGTAGGAGTGATTGCAGCGGCGTTCCTTTATAAGCTAGAGGGTTGTAATTCGAACCAGCAAGGAAGACCAAACCTCCGCCGGTTTCACGTGCCAGTTGATCCAGCGCATTCATATGCTCTGAGCTCAAGCGCTCCGGGTCGACATCGCCCACCACCACGATCATATATTCTAGTAAGTCTTCCGGTGAGGGCAGTTCAGCCAGGAAGCCAGACTCCGGATTACTACCGAGTGTTGCATCTCCATCCAACATAACGGCACTCACGTCGATTCTGTTATCACGCTTCAAAGTGTCCATGAGGTAGCGAAAGTCCCAACGCGGTTCCTGCTCAATTATCAGCACCTGAACACCCCGCCTCTTTGCCACCAGATCCAGGCTAGCCTTATTATTTTCAACTGTAACTTCTTCTCCCAGTTCATCTGCGACGACTGTGAGATAATTGCTTCCCCGTTTTTTCGGAACATAGGAAAAACTTACATTCACTTCGCCATTCTCTCCGAAGCTCACGCTTTTCGAGTCGATGGTTTCCCCATCGGAAACAAGCCTAACTTGTGTCGTTTCACCAGTCAGGCCGGTTGCACGCAGGCGCACATTGAGTACCGATGTCTCGTTTAAAAATACCGTAGCCGGGCCTGTAAATGATACTATTTCTAAATCACGCTGAGAAGTAACCCCCACGGCGTAGGCGAACAATGGTAGGTTGCGTCCTAGTAAGTGATTCAGGGCTGAGCCCATAGGCTCACCTGTATTGTTCGCGCCATCCGAAATGAGTAGTATGCCGACCAATGGCTCACTGGCAGCTGCCTCTAAAGCATCTTTAAGACTATCTGAGATGGCAGTCGAAGATTCCGAATACTCGAGATCAGCAAAAAGTGACTCGGCATCCTCGATAGTAAGCTCATCCGATTCCGGATCGCCCATTCGCAGAGGATTACCTCCCTTCCGCCCAAACGGCACTACAAGAATATTGGCTTCTACAGCGATCCTTGGCCATAGGTTCAGGTCTTCGTTGGTAGCAAGTGCAGCAACCAAATCGCTTCTGGACGGCATGGGATTGATCTCGCGATCAGTCTGCGTTCCGTAAATCAGACGCACACGTTCCTGGTCAATTTTCGAATTCCTTAGATCCTTAAATTGCATACTCGCACTGACATCTTGTAGTACAAGCAGAGTACCCTTGGTCTCTTTATGCTCGATCACCCGCACGACTGGTTTGGTCAGCATAAACAATATTAAAAGCAAGAAAAGCGAGCGTAGTAGTGCCAAGCCGAATCGTTGAGATCGCGAGAGGTCGCCATGGCTCTTCCAATAACCTAGGAATATAAACGCTACGAAGACGGTGCCGATCAGGAGCGCCCATCCCGGGTCCATCCCTTCGAAACGGAACCAGACTTCGCTCGCGTCGGATGCCGGGTCTGCTCCGATCATTCGCATCAGCCAGCTAGGTATGGAGGCAAGGGGGGTCATCTCCGGCGGCTAAAATGGTTTGCCAGATAGGTTTCTGTTAACGCAAGCGCTAAAACCAGGATGGCCAGGATGACCGATGGTTCAGGTAATGAACGCGTAAAACGCTCGAACCAACTGGGCATTTTCCTTTCTACCAGGGCGAGTTCCTCGGCATCTCCACCGAAGGGATTTGAGGCATCCGCTGAAATTCGACGCAGGTCCGTTTCTGCAGCCGCTAAATTTACGCCGAAAGCGCCAAATGGGGTTTTGTCTTCACCAAGAAACAAGCTGTAGCGGCCCAGTCTACGTGTGTCCGAATAAACAACCTGCCCACTTCCATCTTTACGCTCCACGACTCCTGTAGCTTCCATATTCCCTTCATGAGCAGGGCCTCGAACATAAAAGTCCCTCCCAACGTGGCCCAGCTCAATTTTGGCGCTCCAGTTTTGGCCTGGAGAAACCTCTGCAAGCACTGGGATTGTTCCACTTAGCCATGTGAGCACTCGCTGAACCAGAGGAACAAATTGCGCAGAAAGGGGAAGGTCTGACCATTCCCGGTCCATGGGTAGCGTAGACAAAAAGACACGGCCTTTGTCGTCCTGAACCGTCACAAATAGCGGATCACCGTTACCTAACTTAAGAACGGTCTTTACCGTATCGGATGCTTCTATGCGTAAATAGCGCTTTATGTTAAAGCTATCCAAGGAACCGGCCGAACTCCGGTTCCAGAATCCAGTGATTGAGTGATTGTAAGGTGGGGCAGCCGCAAAAAAGGAACCGGATTGACTGATCGATAACCGAGTGTCTCCGATAAATTCACCGATCGCCGGATTCTTCACGAAGCGTGCCGCCGCATCCAGATTAGACGGCGGGTTAATCCAAAGTCCGCCCCCTGCATTTAGATAACTTTTCAGGCCTTCCGCTTGGCTGTTTGTGAGCTCACTGATTCCAGTAAGAACAACTATATCGTATGTGTTGAGCTCTTCGGCTTCGGCCAACACGGATAAGTCGAGAGCTTCCTCTTTTATCGGGAAGGCTTTTTTATCGGGTCCAGTAACCGGAACCGCTGCAGCACGGATAAATATCCCGGAGGAAAGTGACGTATTTTCGGAGAATCCGCCTTCTACGAAGCCAACACGCAGCCCCTCCGAAACCTGTATGCCCAAAGTGCGGCTGTCGTCAGCCGGAAAAGAATCACCCGGTAAACGTACAGTTAGCAGGTATACCCCGCTTTGTTCAAAAAGAGTCTCAAAAATAACCGCCTTTGCTTCCCCCGGTTCCATTGCGGGGATAGCAACTTCCTCGACAGGCTTACCCGGTTCCAACTCCATGAGCAGGTGCGTTGCAGAAGATGCCACATCTCCCCCATTCCGAACCAATGCTCGAAACTGAAGCGGTTGCCCTATGATCGCCTTTCGCATCATCGGCTTAAAATCAACGACTCCCAGGTTCTGGACGGTTGTCCGGCCTTCGATGAGCCGCAAATCGAGTTTGATTGAGGCAGCTTGAGCTCGACTTGAAAGTTCTGTTAGGGCATCTCGGTCGCTCCAGGCTTCAGCTTGGCCGTCGGTGATTACGAGAATTGTGCCGGCTCCTCTTGAAGAGAGAAGATCAATCGCAGCCGAAAGCCCAGCCTCGAGGTTCGAACGTTCGGGGCGCGGAGTTTGTCGCTCTAATTCACTACGAATCTGATCGTGATCGGAAATAGGACTACCTATTATAGGATATGCGCGGTCAGCGAAAAGCAGCAGTGAAACACCTGTAGATGCCGCAAGAGAATCTAGCATCTGATCGACCAATTCACGTGCACGGTCGAAGTGTGTTTGAGTCAAATCACTCAAGCCCATACTAGCTGAAGCATCGACAAGCAGAACAAGATTGTTCTGTTCTTCGACCAGGGCATCATCCAGATTTGCTGAAAACGGACGTGCGAAAAGCAAGGCCAGCAGCAATAGGAGGAGGCAGCGCAATAATAATAAAATCAAATCTTCAACGCGTCGTCGCTTTTGCAACTGTTGTGTCGCAGCCATTAGGAAGCGATGAGCTGCCCAATCGATTACAGTCACTTTTTGCCGACGAGCTAAATGGATTATGATAGGCGCGGCAACGGCAAGCGCACCCAGTAAATACCATGGAGATAGAAACTGCATGACTCTCAGCGATATACCCTACGCCTGAATGAGAGATATTCGCCCAAAACCTCACCTAAAGGCTTCGAGGTGTTAACGAGGATATGATGCGCATCACAACTTTCGCACCTGCGCCGCATATTACTACAAAAAGCGGACACCTCGGAGCGGTATGCTTGAGCAAAATCCTTCGGGAATGTCGTTAATGGCTCCTCGCCCTCTAATCCCTCAAAGCGTATCTGCCCGTCATAGGGAAGATTTAGTTCTGCATCATCCAACAGTTGTAAGACAATGACCTCTGATTTTTCGTATTGGAAGCGGGGTAACGCAGAAAACAGGGAATCCTCATCATTTAAAAGGTCACTGATGATGATGATGATTGAGCGTCGCTTTATACCCGGGGCGATTTTTATCAAATCCTTCCCTATTGAAGAACTTCCACCAGCCTCGGCCTGTGCGAGAGACTCCATAATCCATGGGAGTTTTTGCCGGGCATCCGTATAAGGCATGAGAAAGGGGGCGTCATTACCGACCATCCCCACGGAGACTGCGTCACTTTGCTGGAGTATGGCGTAGGAGAGACAGGCCGCTAGTACCTTCGCGTAGTGAAATTTCGAATACGTATCCGAAGCGAATCGCATCGAACCGCTGGCGTCGAGAATGATGTTGGCGATGTAGTTCGTGTCTTGCTCATACTGTTTGACAAAGAGTTTATCTTTTCGCCCGAGCATTTTCCAGTCGAGGTGCCGCATGTCCTCACCTGGTGCGTATTCTCGATGCTGCGCAAACTCCAGAGCAAAGCCCTTTAAAGGCGACCGGTGTTCGCCTACCTTGTAGCCCTCGACCACTTTACGGGCGGCTAAGCCTAAAGCACTCGCTCGATTAACGGTATTCGGATCCAGCAGCTCGCGATGGGAGATTTTCATCCGGAGTTTAAGTCTCTTGCGAAAATATACCGTTGTTCAATACGAGCTCACTCAGACTAAGCGGCATCAGCCCGCCGCGATCTCGTTTTGCGGTATGGCCTCAAGGAGTTGAGCAACTACATCATCTGCGGTCACACCTTCGCCTCGCGCCGCGAAATTTGTAGCGATGCGATGCCGAAGAATTGCGGGTGCAACGGCAACCACATCCTCGCAGTCCACATAAGTTCGACCGCGTATCAGGGCATGAGCGCGCGCTGCTGTGACCAAGCTCAAACTTGCCCGCGGACCAGCTCCGAAGGAAAGCCACTGCTTGGCGACCTCCGCAGCCCCCGGTTCCTTCGGTCGTGTACTTCTGGCAAGAGTACCGGCATAGCGTATCACATGATCAGGCACCGGGATTTTACGAACAATCTCCTGCGCTCGAATAACATTTTCTACATCCAGAACATGCCCAAGTTTTTCTCCTTTATCACTTAGGGCACGGTTCATGATTTCAAATTCATCGACCTCATCTGGATAGCCCACAGAAATGAGGAATAAAAAGCGATCCAGCTGAGCTTCCGGTAGAGGGTATGTGCCTTCCTGCTCAAGCGGATTTTGCGTAGCCAGCACAAAGAACGGATTAGGGAGCTGCCGGGTATCTCCCCCAATAGTGACTGAGCGCTCCTGCATCGCTTCGAGTAGCGCAGCTTGAGTCTTCGGGGGGGTCCGATTAATCTCATCGGCAAGCACAATATTAGCAAAGATAGGTCCTTCTAAAAACCGGAAGGTTCGCTCCCCGCTAACCGGATCCTGGTGCATAATCTCTGTTCCCGTTATGTCGCTGGGCATGAGGTCGGGAGTAAACTGAATCCGCTTGAAAGACATTTGTAACGTCTTCGCCAGAGTCGAAATCAGTAGAGTCTTGGCTAAACCAGGAACACCGACAAGAAGCGCGTGACTCCGCGTGATGATTGCGATAAGGATTTGTTCCACAACATCCTGTTGGCCCACGATCACTTTAGCAATTTCAGCACGTATTAAATCGCAAGCTTGTTGAACTGATGCAACCGCGTCTGCAGAACTAAACTCTTCTGAAGAAGCAGCATCATGTTCAGGTGCTTTGTCGGGCTGAAATTCGGATTCCTTCTCGGGGCTCATAGGCTTAGTTCAGAGTTTGAGGTAATGACTTTTACGTGTAGAACGGCAACCAAATTAGAGTCAATTAAAAAGCGCCTTAGCACACCTTGGTTTGGTTGTGCATTTTAAGAGGCGACTATTCGTCGTGTGCTTGCTTGCCGAGCGCCGTTGGTTGACGAAGTGGATGCGCCGCTACCGCGACCATGCTCAAGTCGTCAGGGTTACGGTCAAATTTAGTCCACGGCCAGGTGGACTTATTATGATCTGTTAAAGCAGGGTCAGGCTGTAGAAGCGTAGGATATTTGTAATCATTTCTGTAGGTTTATTCGATTGGCATTAATAAAGTGGGCCACTCAATACTTTCAGTGGATTGTAATGCACGGAATAGAACTCTTACCGTGAGAAGACCTGCAACGGGACCTCAGTGCCGTGCTGTTCTCTGCGGTTGAAGTTCCCGCTTTCAACAAACAGATATTCGGCTCCGTTGATCGTTTTTGTTTGGGTGCGCAAGGCCTGGTAGTTGTCCAGGTCCATCAGCCAATCACCGGACCAGATCCAGACGGCTGCGTCCGTGGTGCCGTCTTTGTTGAATGTTCCGGATTGAAAAATGGGTCGCTGGACCCGCCCGTGTTTGGCAGACGGGTCGAAGCTCTCAATCGAATCGACTTCAGCCACCAGCTTCCATTTTCCGGGCATTTTCGGGTTCGCCGCGAAGTTGCCATCCCAGCGAAACATTAAGCTATTCAAATCAGTCTCTCCGCTGGCATCCTCGCTCTTGGCGTATCTGGCACGCAGCCAATCCGATGTCATCATTGGCACAATTTCGGCAGACTTGTGCACCAGATCATCGCCCATCGGCGGTAGTTTTTGCTCTTCCAGATGCACGCTGATCCTGCCTTGAGGGACGCGCTCCGTGGGCTTGGCCTTATATTTGTCGTTGTAGCGCAGGAAGCTCTTCACTGCGATGGTGACCTCGTCTTGGCCGAATTCGTCGAGCCATTCTTTGGTGATATAGGCCCCGTAAGGTTTCTCGCCCATGCCCCGGCCGAAGCCCTGCTCCATTTCAATCAAGAGCTTGCCGTTGATGTAAACGCCAAATCCATTGCCGTTACCAACGTGAGCCATTTGATTGACGCGGAGGCGGTAGCGGTGCCCGTCCTTGAGTGGCGGCAGCTTGACGGTTTTACGCATGAGCAGGACTTCCTTGTCCCAGAGCGTATGGATGGGAGTATCCCCGTAGCAGTAGGGTCCGACACAAGGCCCGATGCCGTCCTTGTCGCACTTGGAGACCGGGCCATCCGGAATTTCGTCATTATAGTTGCCGAAGGGAGCCTGGCCGACTTTCCAACCCGCCTTGGCCGGATCGAAGTCGGGGGCGAACCATTGCTCCATCCCTTTCGGCAGGGTCACTTCCCGATAGCGGGTGACGAGCTGGTCGAAGGGCACTTGCTCGGTCGGGATCGGATCAAAGCTGTAGTAATCCCATTCGCTTTGTTTCAGGTCCTTAAACATGGTCCAATTGTAGCGGTCGTCACCGGCACGTTCGTGGAGCGCGACCAACTCGTCAATATACTCGCCTGGCCCACCACAGTTGACGTTTTGCACCTCAAGCCGAGCTAGCTTCATCAGATTTTCGCGGTTTTTACCCACATACTCGGGTATCAATTCATCGTTGATGATCGGGTTGATCGCTTGTTTGAGCTTTGGCCCGAAGAGCTTCGGATCCGCATTTAAAAAGAGCTCTTTGTAGGGGAGGGGTTCATCCGGAAAGCGTCGCTGCGCAATTTCAAACAAGGCATCCATCCCCCCGGGAACGTCGGCCAGCGATGTGGCGATGTATTCCAGATGGGCATCGAGTGTTTTGGAGATATCCAGACCGCCCGGTGCGGTTTCGACTCCGGCGTAGTCGGTGTAAGCTTCCTTGAGGGTTTTCACCGCCAGTTTCTGCACCTCGGGCCCGGCCGCTTTGATTTTGTCCTGCATCGGTGCCATTAGGCCGAGCGTCAGCGCCGACCGTTGATTGGTCCGGATGAGCTCGCCAATACGTGGCAGCACTTTCTGGTAGCAGCGCGCATCGGCGACGACCGGGATCAGGGCCTTCATGGCGGCGTTTTGCAGCCACCATTCATCGACGTCGAGGTAGGAGAGGAGTTGATCGACGTGAGGCGCGACCTGATCTGCCGATGCATAGCTGACGACATGCATCGCCCCATCCTTGACCCACCAGGATTCTTTCGGGTCTTCGATGGCCTGGATCGCCAAATTGAAAACCTCCGGCGTCAGCAGCTTCATGTTCTCTCCATCTTTAAAACTTTCTGCCAGCGCCGCAAACATGGCACGCTTGACGCGTGGCGATTCAGAATGGAGCAACTCCATCACCAATTCGGGGCGTGCCTTGCCGCCAGGGGCATACCAGCCAATATAACCTCGGTTTCGGCCCAGTGCTTTGGCGGCAGCCGTCAGACGAATGACCGGATCTTGATGGTGCAGGTAGCTACGGATCATCTCGTTGCTCACCGAGTCCCCGTGGATGCGGTTCAGGAATTGCATGCTGGCATCTTCTGCCAGCGTTTCGTCGCTAAGATCCTGTTTCTTGCCGTTCCTATCGGGTACGGCTTCGAGGGAAAGGAAGGCGTTGTCGGCTTCGTTGCCCCAGATTTGGTCGGGGAGTTCGTAAGGCTTGGAATATTTGCTGGGCGGTGCGCCGAAGATTCTCAGTTGTTGGCGCGGCACGGTGTAGGCCCATCCGTAAGCGGCTCCCCACTGGAGTTTATCGTAGCCGCCTCCGCCCAGGATACCGAAGGAACCGTTAAAGCGGCGGGATAGTTCGTAGTGGAACTGACGGTTGTCCATAAATTCGCGGTATTTCTTCGGCTCTTTTTCACGAAGCAGGCCCATCGAAGCGCTGCGCCAGATCTCGCCGATGCCGCCACCAGTATGGCCGTGCAGCATGAAGGTGGTGGTGTAAAAGGCGGTTATGGCGGCGACATCGCGGGCCTTGGCGTAGAGCGAATCCTCGCCGTCCGGTGTCAGTGCAGCAGCGGCCGCCATGGCAAAGGCCAGATTGCCGTTCTTGCCGTTGTCAACGAAGCCCATTTCCGGGCGGTCATCGCCGTAAGGGTTGCAGCCACGACCGGCGTAGCGGAAGTGGTGTTGCAGTGCGCCGAGCAGGGCGTGGTCCGGCACATCGGCCCCGCACTCCTTGGCCAACATCAGGAAGGTGACCACGCCGGTGCTGGCCGCATTCAGGTGACCATGGCCATAAGTGACTCTGGGGACGCCTCCGCGGCCGGCCCAGCTGTCGAGATATTGCCCGGCGACGGCCTTATCGACTGCGTCCTGGATCTTAGGCATGACTTCCTGGTCGCCCGTGCGCAGGTAATACTCGCACAAGGGAATTCCCGCAAAACCGAGGAACCAGGCATAAGTGTGCGGTTTCATCTCATGCGCCCATTCGCGGACCACGGCCAAGTCTTTCTCATTGCCGGTGGAGAGGAGGAAAATCATACCGATATCGGAGATGCCTTTATTGCCTTCCGGGCTGCCCAGATAGTCGGCCATATTGCGCACGATCTTATCCGACTTCGGGCAATTGACCGGCCAGGTCTCGCTGTAGGCCCCCAGCACCGGCAATTTTAGGATGACCGGCTCCGCTTCGCCGCGAATGGCCAGGCGCATCAGGCCGTCCTTGGCTTCCGCCTGGGTAATCATGTTGGCCAGTTGGATACGCGGGTCGATGTCCTTGAGCGACTCGCCATTGATCGAATCGATGATCTGGCCTGACTTGAGCTGGCCGGTCGCTGCGGCTGGTGAGTCCTCCTCGATCGTGTTGATCCGCATGGTGAAAGCTGGCTGGATTAGGTCCAGACTCATGCCCACCGGACCGAAGCGGTCGATGGTGATGAGCGAATTCGTCTCGCTGGGCCGCTTCGAGAAAAGGGCGGGCTCACGGTAGTAGGACTCCGCCGCCGAAGCGAAGGAAGCGCAGACCAGGGTGAGGATCAGGGCGATGGAGAGTCGAGGCATATGATTATTAGTTATGGAAGGTTAATTTCCTGAACGACCGGCACCCTTATTGGACGCCCGCTTCAACAGAAACGCCAAATCATAGATTCGGTGCTACCTGCTGATCCAGCCCTTGCGCCAGAAGAAGATGCCCAGGGCGCTGCTGATCGTAATGCAGACTGTCCAGAAACCGGCGTAGGCGTATTTCCAACTGAGTTCGGGGATGTATTCAAAATTCATGCCGTAAACCCCGGCGACGAAGGTGATGGGTATGAAGAAGGAGGCCATGATGGTGAGCACCTTCATGGTTTCATTCATCTTGTTGCCGATCACGGACTGGTAGAGGTCGCTCAGGCTGGAGGCGGTTTCGCGGCAGGTTTCGAGCAGATCGATGACCTGGATGCAGTTGTCCTGCACGTCGCGGTAGAAACTCTTGAGTTCGCTGTGGATCAGGTCGGACTCATCGCGGTAGAGCTGATCCACGACTTCACGGATAGGCCAGAGTGCCCGGCGCAGCAGAGAGAGATCCCGCTTGAGGGCAAAGAGCCGCTGTTGCGTTGCCGGGCTGGGGTCCCGCATGATCTCGATCTCCAGATCCTCCAGCGCCAATCCGTAGCCTTCCAGCAGAGGAAAGAGGTGATCCACGATGGAGTCGAGCAGGGCGTAAAAGAGATAATCCGTCCGGTAGAGGCGGAAGCGGCCCGTTTTGTTTTCCAGGCGTCGGCGCACCGGAGCGAAGACGTCACCCTCGACCTCCTGAAAGGAGACCAGCGTATTATCGGTTAGGAAAAAGCTGACCTGTTCATTCTTGAGCCGTTCGCCGATCAACTGAATCTGGCGCGCCACGACGAAGTAGTGATCGTCAAAGACCTCCAGCTTGGGCCGTTGGTGGGTGTTGATGACGTCCTCTGCGGAGAGGGTGTGGAAGCCGAATTGCTTGCAAACCGTATTTACGGTGCTGGGCCGGAGGCCGTTGATATTGATCCAGCGCACATGCGGTTTCTCCGGCTTGGGATGCCTGAGCGCGTCTTCGATATTTTCGAAATCCTGGTGCGCGGTATAGCCCTCGCCGTAATCGATGATGGAAATCGAGACGGAGGTCGAGCTGTCCTCGGCCTGCAGGTATTGCTCAATGCCCGGCGCGGCACCGGGTTCGGCGCGCGGCAGCGCAGCTGGCGCACAGGTCAGCGGCTGGAAAATGCCGCGCCCAATACCGATAAAAGTCGAAGTGAAAAACCCGGCGGTTTTAGCGATCGCGTCGCCGGTGGCGGTGGCGACTTCTTTGGCGGATTCCAGCGTTTTCTTCATCGTTTTACGCTCAAGTCTGCTCCGGCATGTCGCGGAAGAAGACAGCGACTTTACCCACACTGCCAACCAGTTCCGAATGAGTCTGGGCCGTAATTTCAGCGCAGAAATTTTTGATGCCCTCGCGGTCGCACTCAAAGCGGACCTTGATCAGGCCGTTTTTGGTCAGCGCGGTTTCGAGCTCGGCCAGCACGGCAGCGGACAGGCCATGCTTGCCCAGTTGCACGTGTGGTTTGAGCCGTTGCGCGATGCCGCGCAGATTTTTTTTTTCCGCGCTGGAGAGTGGAGGAGAGTCCATAATGATTAAGCCCACAAGTATTCCCCGAATTGCCAGCCCTGGCGCACGGGTTCTTTGACGAAGACATTGAGCTCCGGATGATTGGTGACCATGCCCGTTTTGGCATCCCACTCGATGCGGGTGTTGAAGCGCTGGGCCAGCACACCGAGCAGGATGATCTCGGTCAGGTTGGCGGAAACATCAAAGTTGGAGCCGGGCTCGGGGCCTTCAGCCTTGCAGGCCCGCAGCCACTCACGGAAGGGGCCGCCTTCGACGCGGGAGATGGTTTCGACCGGTGGGTTGGTCATCCAGTTTTTACGCAGCTCATTGGGCAGGATCATGGGCGGACCGGCGTGGGTGCCGCAAGCGATCAGGCCTTTATCGCCCACCATCCAGCAGGCGCGCCCGGCGTGGGTGATATTTTCCACGCCAAAGGCGTCGATGCGTCCGACCTTGTCCCAGTCCTGCGGGCCGTCGAACCAATCGAGGGTGACGGGTCCGCGCTGGCCCCTGGCCGGAAAGTGGAAGCGCAGGTGGCTGCTGGCCGGAATCACGCCGGGGAGAGAATCCTCGCGGCGGAGGCACTCGACTACGCTGGGCGGGTCGAGATCGAGCGCCCAGACGGGCATATCGAAGGTGTGGCATCCAAAATCGCCCAGCACGCCCATACCAAAGTCGTAGAAGCTGCGCCATTTTTTTGGCAGGTAATCCTGGTAGAAATCACGCTGGGCCTGTGGCCCCAGCCACAGGTCCCAGTTGAGGCCCGGGGGCACCGGTGAGGCGGGTGGCGGCATGGTGGCGGGGTTGGCAAAGTGGCGGTCATTGAAGTCCGGCCAGTCGTTGCGGGCAAAGACTTGTTGCACGTTACCGATCACGCCCGCGCGGTAAGCTTCGACCGACTGCCGGATCCCCGAACCGGCGTGGCCCTGGTTGCCCATTTGGGTCATCACATCGTATTTGCGCTTGGCCTTCGTCAGCGTGCGGGCTTGCCAGATGTTGTGGGTCAGCGGCTTCTGGGTGTAAACATGGAGCCCCCGCTCCATCGCCATCAGGGTGGCGGCAAAGTGGGTGTGGTCGGGCGTGGAGACCACCACTGCGTCGATCTCTTTGTGCATCTTGTCCAGCATTTCCCGGAAGTCCTCATAGAAGGGCTGGGTGGTGCGCCAGTTCTGCATGTTCTCGGCACTGTTCAGGCGGTCGACATCGCAGAAGGCCACCAAGTTCTCGTCCTTGCAGCCCTGGTTGTAGGGCTGTTGGGCGATCCAGCCGCCGGCACCGATGAAGGCGACGTTCAGCCTACTGTTCGCTGATTTGCCGGGTTTGCCGATGGCAAAAGTCGGGAAGATCGAGCTGGCGGCCAGGACCTGGCCGCTTCGCTTAACGAAGGTTCTTCTTTTCATCTTTTAGTCGTTTAAATCGGATGGCTTGGTGAAGTCTGCCGTGCTATTAAATTAGTCTTATTAAAGACTATCAAGGCGTAGCGATGGCACGCTAGTGCCGTCGATCTGGGATACTTACTTGTATTGGTATTCAACCTGGCTGGTGCCAGTTCGCTACGGGAAATAATAAACTAATTTGAGAGAAATATCAGGCGATGAAGTCGTAGTTGTAGGGTGCACGCATTTCGCGGGCAATGTGTTGATTCGCGGCTTTGGCATGTGCACCAGTGAAGATTTCTTTGTCCGGATCCCAAGTCAGGCTCTTGCCTCCGATGCGCAGCGAAATTGCGCCCAGGTGGCAGACAACAGCGGACAGGTGGCCGGTCTCGACCTTGCAAATCGGATCTTTGCGGGAGGCCATGCAGTCGAAGAAGTTTTCCCGGTGGTCGTTGCTTTCGTAGAGTTTCTCCGCGTCCTCCGGCAGGGGGGTGGTCAGCAGGGCGCGGTCACTGGCCTCAATGGAGCCGCGATTGACCCAGATCCAGCCGTCGCTGCCTTCGAAGCGGATACCGTTGCGCTGGCCGTCCTTGTTAAGGATCGCACCGAAAGGGCTGTCGTCGCGGGTCGATTTCACGTTAAAGATGACACCGTTCGGATAAGTGAATTTTACTTCATAATCGGCGATAACGGTGTAGCCCCCCGGCAGCGGCTGGCTGAGTGCCTTGCTCTCGATTTGGGTGGGAGCCGGCAGGCCGATGGCCCAGTAGCCGATGTCCATGTGGTGGGCACCCCAGTCCGTCATCGTGCCGCCGGAGTATTCATACCAATAGCGGAACCAGGTGTGGCAACGCTCGGGCATGTAGTCAGTGGCTTGAGCCTGCCCCTGCCAGAAATCCCAATCCAGTGTCTCAGGAATCGGCTGTGCTTTAAAAGGTGCTTTATGCTCGCCTTCAGGACCTCCGATGATGCCTTCCCGCAGCCCGGCCGGCAGCCAGACGTTGACCTCCTTGAGTTTGCCGATCCGGCCGTTGCGCACCAGCTCGCAGGCCAGGCGGAAGCGCTTGCTGCTCCGTTGCTGGGTGCCGGTCTGGAGGACGCGCTTGTTGTCGCGCACCGCTTTAATGACGTGGCGGCCTTCGTCGATGGTCAGGGTGAGCGGTTTTTCCGAGTAAATATCTTTGCCGGCCCGGGCGGCGGCGATGTTGATCAGACTGTGCCAGTGGTCGGGCGTGCCGTTGACGATACAGTCGATGTCGTCCCGTTCCAGCAGCTTGCGGAAGTCGCGGTAGGTGTCCGGCTTCTTACCATCAACAATGAAGCGCTTGATCCGCTTGTCGATTTGCGCCTGATCCACGTCGCAGACGGCCACCACATCGGCAAAACGCATGCAGCTCTTGGCGCCGCCCGCGCCCATGCCGCCCGAGCCGATCAGGGCCAGCCGGGGGCGTTCGTTCGGAGACTTGATGCCCGGCTTCTGCGTTGCCGCGCTGGCGGCTTGTTGCTGGACATACCACAGCGGCAGGCCGGTTGCGGCAGCGATCGCCGAACAGCGGCGGATGAATGAACGACGGGAAACGTGAAATGAGGTATTCATAATTTTAAGGGAAAAGTTTTAGACTGAACGGGTTGATTAAAGTTCCCATCCTTCAGGCAAATGCCATGCATGGCAAGTCTGGATCGGGCGTTGGGTAACGATGATCAGCGAAAACGTGTTCCTAAGCGCAAATAACCGCAATGGATTTAGTTATGTGGGCAACTACGATGTTGAAATCCAAAACTACATTGATCCAATCCGGTCCCTGAAACGAGTATTTACGCCTTAATCCTTAGGCTGACGCCCTTATTCTGGCTGTTCAGTCGGCGAAGAGGCTAAGGCTCCAGGCCCACAAACTGAAAACACTTATCCGTTCGGCTTCGGCGTGTTCTCCGAATCTTTGGCCCACTTATAAAAAGCCACCGACATGATGCCGAGCGAGACGAACATGTTGGCCAGTTTCATGGTGACACCGCCCAGCACTTGATCCTGCAGTGGCGAAAGCTCAATCACGCGGGGCGCGTAGGCGTAGGTGGGGTATAGAACTTCGCTGCTGAAGGTGAGAAAGGCGAAGAGCGGAGTTTGCCCGGCCATCAGCAGGAAGACGAAAACGATTTGCCCCCCGTATGGCAGCGGGGGGATCCGTTCCGAGGGGCCGAGGATGCACCACCAGATCTGCAGCGAGACCAGGAGCATGGTGAGGTGCTCGAGTATATGCATCGGCTTGTCATGCAGGGCCCATTCGTAGAGGAAGGGGAGGTGCCAGAGGGAAAAGACGAGGGTGAAGGAGAGTCCGGCGATGATCGGATGGACCAGGCAGCGGGTGATGTTTTTCAGCCATCCGTATCGGAGAAAGGCATCGTACACCAGCCACCTGGGGAGGCCCAGCAGGAAAAAAGGCGGACAGATATACATCAGCATGTTATGCTGAACCATGTGGGCGCTGAAGAGGAAGTTCTCCCCGAGCGCGTCGAGGGGCGAGCCCACCGCTAGATAAAAGCTAAGTATGCCCAGTCCGAAGTAAACTGCTTGCCGATGGGGGAAGGCCTGCTCTGGACTGCGATAGGGGCCGATGACCAGCGAGTAAGCCCAGGCAAAAGCCAAAATCCCGCCGATGAGGAGCGGCTCGGTGTGCCAATGGGTCCACTCGATCATTTCGGAGGTCGGAGGTCGGAAGACGGAGATTGGAGGTCGGCCTAATTTCCGGCCTGCATTGCGGCTGCCGGAGCGGCTGGATTGGTCACACTTTCGCCGGCTGGAAACAGCAATAAAAGCGCGGCGACAGTGCCCGAGGCAAGGATAAGCCCGAGCATGAACAGAGCAGTCAAGAAGATCTGGTCCCAGCGCAGGTGCATGAAATACCAGATTACCAGCACGAACTTAATGATCGAGAGGGCGATCAGTCCGGTCAGCAGCACATACTCGTGGAAGGGCAGAATGATAATGATCAGCTCCAGAAAGGTGAGGCCGATCAGGGTCAGGATGACATTAAAGAAAGTAAAGTATCGCTTGTGCTCGCCTTCAAGTATCGCTTGCGAAGGAGGGGAAAACGCGGGTTTGGCAGTGCTTTCAGACATGGCGCTAGATGTATTCGATGATGTAAACCAGGGGAAAAATCAGAATCCAAACGATATCGACAAAGTGCCAGTAGAGCCCGGTCACTTCGATATCCATGGCGTTCTCTTCATTGAATTTCGGGGAGAAGGAATAGAAATACCATGACGTCAGCCAGATCAGACCGATCAGCACGTGCACCCCGTGGGTGCCGGTCAGCACGTAGAAGGTCGATCCGAATATGCTATTCGTCAACGTGAGCGGATGGGCTTCGTTGTGGACGAAGTGGTTGAACTCATAAATTTGCGCGCCGATAAAGAGGCTGCCGAAAAAGATCGTGCCCAGCAGGAACCAGCGGGCGGCCTTGACGTTGTGCTTGTGCATCGCCGAGACGGTGAGCGCCATGGTCAGCGAACTCATCAGCAGGATGAAGGTCGAGGCACTGGTCAGCTCGATATCGAAGATGGTCGTGGCGGGCACCACGTTGCCGTCGATGCTGATATCGGGGTTCACCCGGCGGTAGATCAGGTGGGTGCTGATGAGGGTGCCGAAGAACATGCAGTCCGAGGCGAGAAAGGCCCACATGGCCAGCTTCTTGTTGGGGATGCCGGTATTGGTTGCTGCGCCGTGATGCGGCTCGGCGTCTGTCGGGCTGAGACTGGTTGCGGTGGCTTCAGACATGAGTATTTAGAGCTTTGGGAGAATAATGGAGTTTCAAATTATTTTTCACGGATCGTAGCGATGGCACGATCGTGCCGTCCTTGCGTAACTTGGTCTGTCAATCGATAGAACTTGCTCTCGCAAGTGCTCTACACACAGAAAAAACTTATTGGATGGCATTGTAGAATGAGATTTGGGTCGTCGTGTTATCGGCTAATCTTCTTCCGGTTGGACATGATAGCCACGCGGGCCTTCCAGCGCCCAGAGGTAGATCGATAGCAGGAGAATGCTGCCGCCGATCATGGCCATTTCCAGCTGGTGGTCCCAGCCGAGGAAGTTTTGCCGGTGAAAGACCATGCCAAGGCCGGCCATAAAGAGGCCGAAGGACGCGGTGAGGGGATACCAGGAACGATCCGGCATGTGGATGCCATGCGGCTCGGGCAGGCCGGGGCCGGAGTGTTCTGCCGGTTTGCCGTATTTGTCGGCCCAGACCTGGTCGCGGGCGTTGATCTCGGGGATGCGGGCGAAGTTATAATCTTTCGGCGGGCAGCTGGTCGCCCATTCCAAGGTGCGGGCGTCCCATGGATCGTTGCCGCATTTCTGGCCTTTAAGGCAGGTGAAGACCAATTGAACGATTACGCTGGCAATGCCGACACCGAGGATCAGGGCACCGGCGGTGGACCAGGCATTCCAGACGTTCCACCCCATGTCACCGAGGTAGGTGTGGGTGCGGCGGGGCATGCCGGCCATGCCGAGCAGGTGCATCGGGAAGAAGGCCAGATTGAAGCCGACGAACATGATCCAGAAACTGATCCGGCCCCAGGTTTCGTTCATCAGCTTGCCACTCATCTTTGGCATCCAATAGTAGATCCCGCTGAAGAGAGCGAAGAGGGCACCGCCGATGAGCACGTAGTGAAAGTGCGCCACCACGAAGTAGCTGTCCTGCTGTTGGTGGTCCACCGGCACACTACTGTGCATGATGCCGGTGAAGCCGCCCATCATGAACATCCAGATGAAGCCCAGTGAGTAGAGCATGGGGGTAGTGAAGCGGATTTTGCCGCCCCAGAGGGTGCCGATCCAGTTGAAGATCTTTACCCCGGTGGGAATGGCGATCAGCATGGTCATCAGCGCGAAGGCGGTGGTGGCGACCACGCCCAGGCCGACCGTGAACATGTGGTGGCTCCAGACGGCGAAACCGAGGAAGCCGATAAAGGCCCCCGACATGACGATGAGCGGGTAGCCGAAGAGCGGCTTGCGGCTGAAGGTGGGCAGAACCTCGGAGACGATGCCCATGGCCGGCAGAATGAGGATATACACTTCCGGGTGTCCGAAAATCCAGAAGAGGTGTTGCCACAGGATAGGCCGACCCCCAAAGGTGGCGTCGAAGAAATGGGTGCCGAAGTGGCGGTCGAACATCAGCTCGACCAGGGCGATCGTAACGGCGGGAAATGCGAGGATGATCAGGAAGCTGGTGATCAGCGTCATCCAGGTAAAGACCGGCAGGCGCATCATCTTCATGCCCGGCGCCCGCATGTTGAGGATGGTAGTGATGAAATTAAACGAGGCGGCCAGCGAGGCGACCCCCAGGATCTGCAGGCTGAGGATCCAGAAGTCGGCCCCCATGCCTGGGTTGTAATCCTTGCCGCTGAGCGGGGCATAGCCGAACCAGCCGCCGTGGAAGGCATCCCAGAACCAGGAGAGATTAATCAGCACCGCCCCGGCCACAAACGACCAGAGGCTGAAGGCGTTGAGCCGCGGAAAGGCCACGTCGCGCGCCCCGATCTGCAGGATCATCATGTAGTTGAAGAAGGCGGCATTCAACGGCATCACGGCAAGGAAGATCATGGTCGTGCCGTGCATGGTGAAGAGCTGGTTGTAGAGCCGCGCACTCACGAAATCGTTCTCCGGCAGAAAGAGCTGGGTTCGGATCATCAGGGCCTCGACGCCGCCCACCAGCAGAAAGAACAGGGCGAAGGCACCATACATGATGCCGATTTTCTTGTGGTCCACCGTGGTCAGCCAGTCGACGATCTGATGGCAGCCCTGCTGTGGGCGCGCGATCAGGCCGAAGAAGGAACGCTGCGGCTTTTCGTCATGGGCGTCGTGTCCGCTGTCGTGAGAAAGGGTAGTGGTGCTTGTGGTGCCGTTAGCCATGGGTAGTTAGAAAGGGTTTATTTAAGCGTTTGCAGGTAGGCGACGACGGCATGGATGTCTTCGTCCGAGAGGTTCGCCTTATTCAGACCGTCCATCACGATCATTCCGCCGCCGGGGGTCTTCATGGGCACGCCATACCACATGTGGTTGCCCGGCTTGATTTTGTGGGGCTCTTTGATCCATCGGAATAGGTTCTCCTCCGTGTTCTCCAGCCAGCCGGCCGCGAGTGTGGCGCGTCCGGCAAAGTTCGTCAGATTAGGTCCGTTGACCCCGCCCTTGCCGCCGACCTTGTGGCAGGAGTAGCAGTTCTGCATGAAGACGTCCTTCCCGTGCACCACCTGCTCGGAATATTGTGGCGGCATTTCGGAGGCATCGACCGCGACTTCGGGCCCCTTTCTGAGGTCGGCCAGCCACTGTTGGTATTCTGCCTCGGGCACCGCCCGGCAGCGGAATAACATATAGGCGTGGGAGTCGCCGCAGAATTCAGCGCATTGGCCCCAATACATGCCGGGCTCGTCGGCCTGAATCCACATAAAGTTCT
>Ga0100390_10001160_pt1 | contig 23532 bp, 17 predicted proteins | sample CryGeymeta201514_FD_81540 | JGI IMG/M metagenome (GOLD analysis project Ga0100390, IMG submission 81540) | Groundwater microbial communities from Crystal Geyser aquifers in Utah, USA - Crystal Geyser metaG 2015-14 | ecosystem: Environmental > Aquatic > Deep subsurface > Groundwater | place... | reverse complement strand
ATGGTTCGCACGGATTTCTTTTACGATTCTCTTAATAATATCTATAATTCTATTTATTGTCGGTTGATTACTATTTAATTAATAAATCTATGAAAGAAAAATTAAGTAATCATGCTTTTGTATCAAATTTAAATTATTTAACTAACGATGTATAAATATTGGTCATATAAAGAAATTTCTCTTTTAAAAAAGCTTTATCATAAAATGTGGGTGAAGGATTTAGCGAAATTCTTTCCGAGGCGAAATAAAGATATAATTGTAGCTAAAGCATTGAGCTTAGGTCTCCCTTCAGCAAAATTATGGCAACCCGAAGAAAATAATATACTCCGCCAACATTTTGCTGAAGCATCAAAAGAAAAACTTCTAAAGATTTTGCCAAAAAGATCATGGTTAGCAATCTTAGCTCAAGGAGAAAGATTAGGATTAAAACGCAAAATAGATAAACCTAGATTAAAAGTTAATGAAGATTATTTTAAAAAGTGGTCTTCTAATATGGCTTATATTCTCGGCTTTATTTTTGCTGATGGCGGAATTGTCAAAATAACTCATAATGGCTCTAGTGATAAATTAGGTTTTGGTCAAAATAAAAAAGATGTAGATATATTAAGAAAAATAAAGCAAATGCTTTCAGCAGAACAAGCCCTATCTCCCTCAGGCAACTATGTGTACTTTTCTATCTTTAGCCAAGTAATCGTTGATGATTTAAAGAAATTAGGAGTCTTATATAGAAAAAGTTTCCGAAAAAGTCGTGGGAAAATTCCAAAAATTCCTAAAAAATATATCCGAGATTTTATCCGCGGCATAGTAGATGGAGATGGGAGTATTAGTTTTGATAAAAAGGGGTATCCGACCTTAAGTATTTGTGGCAGAAAAGAAGTTATGGTTTTCATTAGAAATCATTTTCTTTCTAAATTCAATATTTATTCTAAAATTAGTCAAGGGAAGAAAAATGGTAAACTATCCAATGTTTTTTATATTTGCTATAGATGTAATTCGGCTAAAACTTTAATAAATTATCTTTATAACAATGCTGATTTATATCTTGAGAGAAAATTTCGGCTAGCAAAACAATCCTCGGAGACAGAAATCAGACCGAGGAAAAAATATACTGAAAAAGAAAATCAAATTATTCGAAAATTTTATCATTCTTTACCAAGAGATAAAATTTTATCAATGCTACCCAATCGAAATTGGCCTTATATTCAACACCATGCCTGGCAATTGGGTCTAACTAAAAATAAAAGAAGAAAGAAGAAATAATGTATTTAGTCGTAGTAGAGAGTCCTGTAAAAGGGAATACTATTCAACGGTTCTTAGGACCAAATTACCAGGTCCTATCTTCTTATGGCCATATCAGAGATTTACCAAAAAACGAATTGGGGGTAGATGTAGAAAATAATTTTAAACCAAAATACATTATTCCTCTAAAATCCAGAAAAATCATTAAGGTTTTAAAACAAGAATCCCAGAAAGCAGATTTAACCATTTTAGCCACAGATAATGACAGAGAAGGAGAAAGTATTGCTTGGCACCTCATTCAAGTCTTAGACTTGAATGAAATCAAAAATCACCCGGTCATTCAACCGGGTGCCCAGTCGGATGACGAGGCAAAATCAAAAATCAAAAATTATCAAAGAATTGTATTTCACGAAATAACTAAGCCAGCTATTGAAAATGCCTTAAAACATCCCAGAGATATTGATATAAATTTAGTTAATTCCCAGCAGGGAAGAAGAATTTTGGATAGAATTGTAGGATATAAATTATCACCTTTTTTATGGAAAAAGGTGGCCAGGAGATTATCAGCTGGAAGAGTACAATCGGTAGCAGTTAGATTGATTTGTGAAAGAGAGAAAGAAATTCAAAAATTTTTACCCCAAGAATACTGGGAAATTACAGCAGAACTGCAATCACAGATTCACACAGATAAGACTACAACCCGCCCACCGCATCCTCCCATCTCTGATGGGCCCCTACAGATTAACACAGATAATAAATCATTTTTAGCAAAATTAGTAAAAAAAGATAATAAAGTTATTCCAAAACTTGGGATAAAAAACAAAGAAGAGGCAGATAAAATTGTTAAAGATTTAGATAGAGCTGAGTACAAAATTTCAAATATAGAAAGAAAAGAAATAAAAAGAAATCCCCTGCCTTCATTTATAACCAGTACTTTACAGCAAAAGGCCTGGCAGAAGTTCCACTGGTCAGCAAAAATGACAATGCGAATTGCTCAACAGCTTTATGAAAAAGGATTCATTACTTATCATAGAAGCGATTCTTTGAATATTTCTGATTTAGCTCTGGAAGCAGTAAAAAATTTTATTACTAAAAATTTTGGCAAAAATTATTATCAATTTAGAAAATTTAAAACAAAATCAAAATTGGCCCAGGAAGCCCATGAAGCAATCAGGCCGACCCGCCCAAATTTCGCTCCGCCCGCCTGCCTTCGAGTTGCCGAAAGCAAATCGGGCAAGCGAAACTTAGGCGAGCAAGCTTATCTCGAAGACAAAAATCAAGAGAAATTGTACGAACTTATTTGGCGAAGATTCATTTCATCACAAATGGCTCAAGCTACTTTTGATTCAATAGTGGTGGATATTCAAGTAAAAAATTATGTTTTCAGAACAACTGGACAGACCTTGAAATTTGATGGATTTTTGAAAATCTACCCTCTAAAATTTTCTGAATTTGAACTTCCAGAGCTGAAAAAAAATGAAATTTTGGAATTGATAAAACTAATTCCTTCCCAGCATTTTACCCAGCCGCCTCCTCGATATACCGAAGCCACTTTAATTAAGTCCTTAGAAAAAAATGGGATTGGGAGACCTTCAACTTATGCTCCGATTTTATCTACGATTCAAGAAAGAAACTATATTGAAAAGGATGACAGAAAATGCTTTCGACCAACTGAAATCGGAACGGTGGTAAATGACCTTTTAGTAAACCATTTTTCAAAAATTGTTGATATAAAATTTACTGCCCAAATGGAAGAAAATTTAGATAAGGTTGCCAGAGGCAACGAAGAATGGACTTCAGTAGTAAAAAATTTTTATGAACCTTTTGAACAAAACCTTCAGAAAAAATATCAGGAAGTTTCTAAAAATGATATTGCCCAAAAAACAACTAATAAAATTTGTCCAAAATGTGGAGCTCCCTTGATAATAAAATTGGGGAAATTTGGAAAATTTTATGCTTGCTCTAATTTCCCAAAATGTAGATATACTACGTCCTTAGAAAAGAAAACTCTGGGAATAAAATGTCCTCAATGTGAACAGGGTGAAATCGTTGAAAAAAGAACCAGAAAAGGAAAAGTATTTTACGGTTGTTCCAATTGGCCAGAATGCGATTTTGCTTTGTGGGATAAACCCCTGCCCGATAAGCAGACAGGCACTGGTAAAAAATGTCCGAAATGTGGTTCGTTGTTAGTGGAAACAAAAAAAGGAGTAAAGTGCTCAAACAAGGGATGTGATTACCGAAAAACGACTAACAACTAACAACTGGCAACTGGCAACCAACAACTAATAACTTACAACTAATAATGGTTGAATTGTTTAAATGTTTAAATGTTAAGTTGTTAAAATGACTATGGCTATGACTATAACCTTGAACAATCTTCTGGGCAGAGTCAAAAAAAATAATCCTTCAGCTAATCTTGAGTTAATCAAGAAAGCTTATGATTTTGCTGACGGGGCGCATCAAGGTCAAAAAAGAATGTCTGGAGCAGATTATATTAACCATCCTTTGGCTACTGCTTATCATCTGGCCAAAATGAAATTAAATTCTACTACCATTGCGGCTGCTCTTTTACACGATGTAGTAGACGATACCCCTCTTTCCAACGAAGACATAAAAAGGGAATTCGGCAGGGAAATTGCTTTTTTAGTAGAAAATATCTCTAAGCTGGGGAAAATAAAATATAGAGGGGTTGGAAGACAGGTAGAAAATTTAAGGAAACTGTTTTTAGCAATGGCTAAAGATATCCGGGTAATCTTAATTAAACTATGTGACCGGGCGGATAATTTGAAATCATTAAATTATTTACCAGAGAATAAGCAGAGAAGAATAGCTCAAGAGAGTTTAGAAATCTATGCTCCTTTAGCTAATAGGTTAGGAATGGGAGAATTAAAGGGTCAATTAGAAGACCTTGCTTTTTACTATGTTTACCCTAAAGAATGCCAGGAATTGAAAGAATCGGTAAAAGAAAAATACCAGCAAAGACAAGAATATCTAAGAAGAATTAAACCAATTATTGAAAAAGAACTGAAAAAAGAAAACATCAAACCAATTGAAATCCAATTTCGGGCGAAACATTACTATTCCCTCTACAAAAAACTTAAACGTTATGACAATGATTTAAATAAAATCTATGATTTGGTAGCTTTAAGAATTATTGTTGGAAATATAGAAGATTGCTACAAAACTTTAGGAATACTCCATAAACTCTGGAGGCCCTTGCCAGGTAGAATTAAAGACTATATTGCTCTTCCCAAACCCAATGGCTATCAATCTTTGCATACTACTGTCTTTTGTATCCAGGGAGAAATTGTTGAGTTTCAAATTAAAACTCCAGAAATGCACCAGAAGGCTGAATTCGGTATCGCTGCTCACTGGTATTACTCAGAACAAAAAGGGCTTAAGGCTTACCTGAAAAGGAAAATAATCAAACCTCCTGAAGATAAATTAAATTGGATTAAACAACTCACCCAATGGCAAGAGGAAACCAAGGGCATTTTACCAGAAAAGTATTTAGAGTCGCTAAAAATTGATTTTTTTAACAATAGAATTTTTGTTTTTACTCCTAAGGGAGATGTTATTGACCTGCCCGAGGGAGCTACTCCTATTGATTTCGCTTACGCTATTCATACCGAAATTGGAAATAGGTGTAACGGGGCTAAAATTAATGGGAAATTAGAATCCTTATCCTCTAAACTTCACAATGGAGATTTGATTGAAATAATGATAGATAAAAATAAGAAGCCTTCATCAGATTGGCTTAAATTAGTAAAAACCAACTTAGCTCGTTCGCACATTAGAAAAGTATTAGAAAAATATCAGCAGGAGCTCCCAAAAAAAGAACTGAAACCAATCCAAAAAGAACCTTCTTTGAGCAGGCCTCCATTAATTAAAAAGCCTCTGTTAAAAACCGAAGTGGCATCTTCGAAAATAATATTGGCTGGCCAGTCTGGCTTGTTTTACAGATTAGCCCAATGCTGCTCTCCTCAGCCAGGAGATAAAATTAAGGCTTATATCACCAAAAACAAGGGCGCTTCAATCCATCAAATTAATTGTCCCAACTTTCAAAACCTGAAAAGAAAATGGCCCCAAAGAATTATAGATGCTTGCTGGGAAAAGAATAATGATTAATTTTTTAAATTCTTTAGCCAATCATTAATCTCTTTTTCCGATTTAAAAAAAATAGTTACTCTAAAATTAGATGGCCCCTTTTTAACTTGAAGAGTGTCAAGCCGCAATACCTCTTTAAGTTTCTGTTTTATAGTCTTGAGTTTTAAAGATAACCCCTCTGAAACCATTTTTTGGGGAGTTAATTTTTCAACTCCCTGGGCTATTTTTTCCGTTTCTCTTACCGAAAGTTTATTTTCCAGAATTTCAGAAAATAATCTCTGCTGCTCTCTTGTATTTTTTACCATTAAAAGGGCTCTAGCATGACCTTCGGTAATTTCTCCTGTCCCCAGGCTTTTTTTGATAGCTTCGGGCAGAGAAAGCAATCTTAAAGAATTAGCTACGGCCTCTCTGCCAGTCCCGGTAATCTCAGCAATCTCTCTTTGGAAAAGCCCGAACTCCTGATGTAGTCTTTTAAAAGCTTCTGCTTTTTCTATTGGATTTAAGTTTTCTCTTTGAATATTTTCAATTAAAGAAACTTCTAATTTTTCTCTTTCGGTTGGTTCTTTAATAATCACCGGCACCTCTGATAAGCCAATCATTTTAGACGCTCTTAATCTTCTTTCTCCAGCTACAATTTGGTATTCTGATGATAACCCCTGTTCATCCTTTTTTTCTGTCTTGGTAACAATGAGCGGCTGCAAAATTCCATATTTTTTTATTGAATCAGCTAATGACTGCAAAGAGGTTTGATTTATGTCTTTGCGGGGTTGATAAGGGTTAGGTTTTATTTTCTTTGTTTCAATCCAGAAAATTGCCTCTTTTTTAGATTTGAGAGAGGTCTCTTTTTCTTTTTTGGGAATTAATGATTCAAGGCCTTTGCCAAGCATAAAAATTAAATTTAGAATTCCTTTTTAATGATTTCTTGAGCCAGCTCTCTAAAGGCTTGGGTAGCTCTGGAATTTGGAGCATATCTTAAAATTGTTTTACCATAAATTGGAAATTCAGCTAAAGATACAGCCTTAGGAATTACGGCCTCAAAAACATAACCTGGAAAATTTCTTCTTAACTTTTTAGTTACAATCTGGGAAAGTTTATTCTTCCTGCTGTACATGGTTAAAATAGCCCCCAGAATCTTTAAGTTTCTCGTTAAATTTTTATTAATTAGCTCTACAATGGCAAGTAATTGATCTAAGCCCTCTAAAGATAAATATTCAGACTGAACAGGAATTAGAAGTTCGTCTGAGGCTACCAGAGCATTAAGGGTTAAGAGACCGAAACTGGGAGGAGAATCTATAATTACAAAATCATAATCTTTTTTGACTTTATCTACAACTTCTTTTAGTTTAAATTCACGATTTTTTAAATTAACCAATTCTACCGCGGCTCCTGCCAAGTCTTGAGAAGAAGGCATAATATCATAGCCCAAAAAAGCTGTGTTTCTAATAATTTCTTTTGGAGGAATTTGTCCCAAAAGAGTATGATAAAGAGAAACTGGCAATTCTTTAACTTTAATACCTAAAGAAAAAGTAGCGTTAGCTTGAGGGTCTGCATCTATTAACAAAACTTTTTTTCCAAAAGCAGTTAAAAAAACTGGCAAATTGCAAGCAATTGTAGTTTTCCCCACTCCCCCTTTTTGATTAGCAATGGCAATAACCCTAGTCATTAAGTTAAATTACCACAACTTTTATAAATTTACAAATCAAAAAAAATTTGCTAAAAATAAATTGAGCCGCGGTGCTGGAATTGGTTTACAGAGGCGACTCAAAATCGTCTGGGAGAAATCCCGTGTGGGTTCGAGTCCCACCCGCGGCACCAATCAAAAATATTTTAAAAGAAAATTAAACTAACTGCTTAAAAAGTTTAAGGTAATTTTTCTAATTTTTGGGTCGGTGTTTTGACTACCGGGCATACTACTTCCTTAAAATTTTTGGTTTTCCCTGAGTTAAATCAATAACTGTTGAAGGTTTTGATAATTTTAAATTTCCAGCATCAACTATTAAGTCTGGCTGATGTTTTTGATTTTGAAATTGTTGTAAAATCTCTTTAATCTTTGTCGAAGCCGACTTCCCAAAAATATTAGCCGAAGTTCCAGCCAGCGGGCGATTGAGTTGCTTAGCTAATTTAAACAATAGCTCGTATTTTGGGATACGAAGAGCAATTGTTTCTTTAGCAACTCCATATAACCTTATTTTTGTTTTGGCTTGCCCGCCGAAGCCCGAAGGGCGAGGGAGGGTTCTTTTTAAAACTGCTGTCACTTTGCCCGGCCAAGCCGATTTCAAAAATTTTTCCTGTTTTTTACTAATTTCAGCTAATTTTCTTGCCATTTTTAAATCTTTTACAAAAATTGGAATGTGTTTGTTTTTCGGTCTTTTTTTGATTTTAAAAATTTTTTCAATTGCTTTTTTATTAGCGGCATCGGCAATTAAGCCATAAACTGTATCTGTTGGGCAAACTATAACTCTGCCATTTTTAATTGCTTTAACCATCTCTTCAACTAATCTGTCAAAGTTTTTTTGATTTATTTTTGAAATTTTCATTATTTTTTTTCACCTGCTCAATAGCTAATTTTATTGCTCCGACAATCGGCTCTTCTTTAGGTTGAATAAATTCTGCTTTTGGAGCTATTTTTTTGATTTCTTTTTTGACGGTCTCTAAGGGAATTTTTGATTTAAACATACCTCCAACTAAAACCAAGGGAAATTCAATTTTTTGAAAATTTAGTTTTCTAATTATTGTTTTTCCAGCTAAAGCTAATTCTTTTCCAGCTTCGAGCATTATCTCTTTGGCGATTTCATCTCCTCCTTTGCTGGCTGTATCGCAAAAAATCGAAAAGGACGGAATAGTTTTTTTAAAATTTTTTGAATAAACTTTAAATAATAGTTCTTCTATAGTTTTGACTTTTAGTTTTTGAAAGACCAATTTTGTTAACAAAGTTTTTTTACCTCTTCCGTCAATATTCTTCAAAATTGCTTGAATAACTTTCTGCCCTGTCCAAAAAGCCGAGCCCTCGTCAGCCAACCAACCCCAACCGCTGGCTTTTGCTTCTTTTTTACCTTTCCAGCCATGAACGACGCCGCCGGTTCCGGCAATCAACAAAACCCCATCCTTTTTCTCTGTTCCGGAACAAAAGGCAACAATTTGATCGCTTCCGATTATAATTTTGCCTTGAAAAATTGGTGAAACTTCTTTGTATTTTAAAAGTTCTTTCTTAATCTTGTCTTTTTTTGACTTAAATTCCTCCTCAACGGCTGGCAGACCGATAAAAGTTGAGAGAATTTTAATTTTTTTATCTTTTGGTAAAACCTTGCCAATGCCTTTAGCAATATTTGCGGCCGTCATTTCAATCCCTACATTTCTGGGGCTGGAATATCCGGATTCTCCAATATTTAAAATCTTTCCTTTTAAATCAGCCAAGGCGGCAGTTGTTGTTGTTCCTCCCCCGTCAACTCCGATAACATATCCTTTGATTGGTTCAGGATAAGTTTTTTGATTATTTTTTTTCATTACACAATAAACAACCTCGGGCTTTGTTTAAAATAAATCACTATTGTCTTCAAGGTTTTTAAAAACTAAGGCGCCAGGGCCAATTGCGCAGCCAGATCCGATTAAGACTCCGGGCATAGTCCCGCAGTGAATTCCAAAAGAAACATTATTTCCCACTATTGTCCCAAGCCAACTAAGTTTAGTATCAATTTTCTTACCTTTGATTTTGACTTTGATATTTGCTCTGTCTAATCTTCTGTTAGCGGTAATAAAACCTGCTCCAAATCGACAATCCTCTCCAATTACAGAATCCCCAAAATATCCTGAATGAAAATGAGTTCCTTTTTGGACTACACAATTCTTAATCTCGGTAAAAGCTCCAGTGATAACATTTTCTTCTAAATCTACTGGCCCTCGTAAAACATTATTAGCTCCGATTTTAGAATTTTTTCCAATAAATACCGGACCACAAATTACAGCATTATCTCCAATAGCAACGTTGTCTTCAATAAAAACTCTTCCTCTAATTACTACATTTTCCCCAATAGAAGCGCCTGGGGAAAGATAACTTTTGAAACTTTCAGAATTGAACATTATCTTTAAAATTCCCAAAAGCTCCCAAGAATATTTTAAAGAAGGTATTTCTTTTTCCCAAAGGATAACCTTCGCCTCTTTATCTTTAATATAAAGATTAAGAGCGTCTATAAAATCTCCAGGATGGCGCTTTTTTAACTTTTGATAATAATCAAAAAAGTCTGGCTTTAAAAAATAAGTTCCAACGGTTTTAATGTCAGAATCTTCCTCTCCTGGTTTTGGTTTTTCTACTATTCCTATTACCTTCTCTTTTTTAAATTTCAAAATTCCATAATCCCAAGGTGTAGTAGTTTTAATCCCTATTAAAACAGCTGAAAGATTTTCTTCCTGAGTTTTTTCTAAAATTTTTTCTACTATCTCGCCAGAATTAACTTTATATGGCCAAAAAATAAAAAAAGGCTTTTTAATTAAATCTTTAGCTCTAAAAATAGCGTCGCCGGTTCCCAGAGGATTTTCTTGAATCACATAGGAAAGCTTCACATCTAAATCTTGGACAAGCGAAGACAGTTCTTCTTTTAATAAAGACCCAGCGCTAATTATTAAAATTATATCTTTAATTCCTTTCCTGGCTAAACCTTGGATTGTCCAGTAAATCAAAGGTTTCCCTAAAATCTGAATTTGGGATTTATGTTTACGGTTAACTGGCCAACATCTCGAACTTTTACCAGCTGCTAAAATTACTGCCTGCATGTTTTCAAAATTATTTTTGCTAATTTATTTGGGTCATGAATAATAGAGCCAGAAGCGGTTAAAATATCAACCCCAATAAACTTTTCTTTATTTAATAGTTCATCAAATTTTACTAAATCTAATAATTCAGGATGCTTCTTTTTGTAAGCAGCTAATCTTTTTGGTGAGGGTCTCCTGTTATTATAAATCACATAATCTAGGGCGCCTCCTAAATATTTCTCAACTTCTTGGCTAAAGTCTAAAACACTAAAGCCATTAGTTTCGCCATATTTTGTCATTAAATTACAAATATAAACTTTTTTGGCTTTACTTTTGCAAATAGCTTCAGAAATACCCTGGGTTAGTAAAATTTGGGCTAAAGAAGAATATAAATCTCCCGGTCCAATAGTTATTAAATCCGCAGTTTTTATCGCTTGTAGTGCTTTAGGATAAGCCTTGGCTTTTGGTCTCAAAAATACTTTTTTGATTTTTAAATTGCCATTGTGTTTTGGAATATCGATATTTGTCTCACCTGAAATTATCCTTCCATTTTCTAAAACAGCATAAAGATTAGCATTATCCAAAGTTGAAGGTATGACCTGATGATTGATATTTATATTTAAAAGTTTGCCAAATTCCTGAAAAGTTTTTTCGTAATTTTGGGTAGTAAGTTCAAGAGCGGTAATAAAAAGATTAGCAAAATTATGGTCTTTTAATTTTCCGGTTTGAAATCGACGATTAAAAAGTTCTTCAATAACTGGCGAGGTATTAGATAGGGCAATAAAAGCTCTCCTAATATCACCAGGAGAGACAATTTTATAATCTTTCCGCAACCGACCAGCAGAGCCACCAGAATCTAACATTGCACAAATTACTGATAATTTTACTGGATATTTTTTAAATCCAGTTAAAACTGCCTTAGGCATCGCATTCCCCCCACCCAAGCAAACTACATTCTTATTTTTCTTTACCTCCCTCATAACTTTTAGCTAATTTAAAAGTTTTATGATTAATTGGAAGATATTTTTTAGGAATAACTTTTCCAATTGCTTTTAGAATTGAAGCAGGTTTAATTGGAAACAAACCCAAAAAAGCAGCTAAACTAATAAGATAAATTCCAGCCACTACCTCAGTTCCGAGTTTTTCTTTGCAAATTTTTCCTGCCGGAACTAAAATTATATTTTTATTAATCTTATTTAAGTTTTTTAAAATTTCTTTTTCAGGTAAAGATTTAGCCATAGGGATAGGGGTAATTTCTTTATTAAGTAAAAAGGTTGTTCCTGAATTGGCAAAAGAGTAAGCTCTTAGGGCCTCTTGCATTTCTAACCCCAAAATTAAATTTGCTTTTCCGGGAAAAATTAAAGGCGAATAAATTTCTTTACCAAATCTAATATGAACCTCAACCGAACCTCCCCTTTGGCTTAAACCATGAAGTTCCGAAGTTTTTACATCGTATCCTTCAATTAAAGCGGCTTCGGCTAAAATTTGAAGAAGAGTAATCAAGCCCTGACCTCCCGTACCCACAATTATCATATTAAAATTTTTTATTCTATTTTTTTTCATACTTTTCTTTAACGAATATGCAGGGCCTCCGGGCGATAATTACCGAAACCTCTTTTTTATTTAGGAATTCTTTAACGGTACTAATAAATTCTTTTTGATTGATTGGGTCAATTACTTTCAGGTTTTTTACTCCACATGCCGAAACAATATTTTCTATTTTTATTCCATTCGGGACTGCCGGTGCCCCGGGATAGGGTTGGTGACCGGTCATAGCCGTAGTTTGATTGTTCATTACAATAATTAAAGGATTGGATTTATTAAAAATTGTGTTAATTAAAGCAGGAATACCGGCATGAAAAAAAGTGGAATCTCCGATAAAAGTAATCAATTTTTGGCCCGTCGCTTTTTTAATGCCGTGAGCAATACCAACCGAGGAACCCATACAAGAAAGATAATCCTGAATATTATGAGGCGGCAAACCGGCTAACATATAGCAACCGATATCTCCACCAAAAATTACTTCTTCTATATTAACGGCTTTTTTTATCCCGTTAAAAACGAACCAATAAGGACAGCCGGGGCAAAGTTGGGGAAACCTTTTGTGAATTTTCAATTTTAAATTTACAATTTTCAATGAATTTTCAATTTTCAATTTACAATTGGTAAATTTAGAAATAGCCGAAATCACTATTTCGGGTTTAAGTTCACCGACTGCCGGTATTAAATCTTTACCAAAAATTTGAAGTTTTGGGTTAACATCTTTAGCTAATCCCTTTACCCATTCCTCTAAAGACGCTTCTAATTCTTCTACAATTAAAACCTTTTTTAGGTTTTTGATGAAAGCTTTAGTTTTTTTACCGGGGGAGGGATAGAAAAAACCGATTTTCAAAATAGGCAGGTTGAGATTAAGTTCTTTCAGGGCTTCTTTTACATAGAGATACGAAATGGCCGAGGTGATTATTCCTGTTTTTGATTTCTGATTTCCCTCGACTTTATTTATTTTTGTTTTTTCAGAAAACTCTCTTATTCGCTCAATCTTCTCAAATAATTCTTTTTTCATTTCCAAAACTCTCGGCGGCAGAGTAACAAATTTTGTGGGATTTTTTATAAATTTTCCTTTTGGGGTTTTCGATTTTGAGCTTGGGATTTTACCGAGAATTACCAAGGCACGTTGGTGAGATACTCTGGTAGTTGTTCTAATCATCACTGGAATCTTAAATTTTTCTGAAATTTGAAATGCTAATTTTACAAATTCTTTACATTCTTGAGGATCAGCCGGTTCTAAGGTTGGGATATGGGTTAAATAAGAAATGGCTCTAGTTCCCTCTTCCCATTGAGCTGAACTGTGGCAGGAAGGATCATCGGCTACAATAATTACCGTTGGGCCTTTAGTGCCAGTGTAAACAAAGGGACCCAAAGCATCCAGGCAAACATTTAAACCAAAATCTTTCATTGCGACCAAAGTTTTTAATCCAGAAAAAGAAGCGCCAATTCCGGCCTCTAAAGCTACTTTTTCATTAGTAGAGTACTCAAAATAAACTCCAATTTTTTCGGCGATTTTGAAAAAAGTATCTCCAATTTCCGAAGCCGGCGTCCCGGGATAAGTCGAAACAAAATTAACGCCTGCTTCCAAAGCGCCTCTAATAATAGCTTCATTCCCTAATAAAATGATCTTTTTACCCTGTTTATTCAACAAAATTTCTTCCATAGATTGAAGGAATTAAAATTTATTTATTCGACCGTAATAACTTTCGCAAGGTTGCGCGGCTTATCCACATCATTTCCGAGTAAAACTGCCATATAATAAGCAAAAAGATGAAGTGGAATTATTGATAAGAGCGGAGTGAGCATTTCTAATGTTTTTGGGATATAAATTACATCATCAACTATTTTTTTGATTTCCTCGTTTCCTTGAGTGGCAATGGCAATGACTGGACCTTCTCTTGCTTTTATTTCTTGAATATTGGAAATCATTTTTTCATAAACCGAATCCGAAGGACAAATAGCAATGGTTGGAAAGTTCTCATCAATGAGGGCAAGAGGGCCATGTTTTAGTTCTCCCCCAGCTATTCCTTCAGCATGCAAATAAGATATCTCTTTTAATTTTAAAGCACCCTCTAAAGCAATTGGGAAATTATATTTTCTGCCAATAAACCAAAAGTTCTTAAAATTTCTGTATTTCTTTGCCAATTTTTCAATTTCTGGAGCCTTTTTTAAAACTTCTCTTGCCAATTCCTGTAACTTTGCCAATTCTTCAATAATTCTTTTCCCGGTGACTAATGACATCTCACTTTGTCTTCCTAAGTAAATCGTTAACATTGCAAGCGTAGCTAATTGTCCTAAAAAGGCTTTTGTTGAAGCAACAGCAATCTCAGGACCTGAGCGAGTGTATACCCCAGCATCGGTTTCTCTTGATTGAGTGGAACCAACAACATTGGTAATGCCAATTGTCAAAATTCCCTTTTTCTTCATTTCTCGCAAAGCAGCTAAAGTATCGGCAGTTTCTCCGGATTGAGAAACAAAAATAGCTGCAGTTTTTTCATCTACTACTGGCTTCCGATAGCGAAACTCAGAAGCAATATCAACTTCGCAGGGAAGGCCGGCATATTCTTCCAACATATATTCGCCAACCATAGCTGCGTAATGAGCGGTGCCACAGGCAACCAAAACTAATTTATCCATTTCTCTTAACTGAGCTGAAACTGAATCTAATCCTCCTAACTTTACTGAACCCTCTTCAATGATTAATCTCCCCCTGATTGCATTTTCAATAACTTCCGGCTCCTCTATAATCTCCTTCAACATAAAATGAGGATAACCTCCTTTCTCGGCTTCTTCTATCTTCCATTCAATGGTCTCTAAAGGTTTTTCTTTTAAGATGAAAAAACCGTCTGGTTTTAGAACAGCAATTTCATTATCGTCCAAATTTATAACTTGCCTGGTATGGGTAATTATTGCCGCCGGATCAGAAGCAACTAAAAATTCGTCTTTGTTTATGCCTAAAATTATTGGGGAAGAAAGCCGAGCCACAACAATTTTCTGGGGATCTTTTTTCGAAATAACAGCAATTCCATAAGTTCCCCTCACTTCTCTCAAAGCTTTTCTCACCGCCTCCTCCAAATTTCTCTCAAAATATTTTTCAATCAAATGGCATATTACCTCAGTATCCGTCTCTGATAAAAATTTGTGTCCTTCCTTTATCAGTCGTTCTTTAATTTCTTGATAATTTTCAATAATTCCGTTGTGAACTAAAAAAATGTTTTGCTGACAGTCATAATGAGGGTGAGCATTGGCTTCGCTTATTTTCCCGGTGGTTCCCCATCGAGTATGGGCAATACCAATTTCTCCATCAGGATTAGGAAAATTTTGCTCAAATTCTGAAATTTTTCCTACTTTTTTAAATAAAAATGGCTTATTTTTATTTAAAACGAAAAAGCCAAACGAATCGTAACCTCTGTATTCCAACCTTTTTAGCCCAGAAAGCAAAATTGGAAAAGCTGGTTTTTTTCCAATGTAGCCAACGATACCGCACATAATTATACTACGAAATTAATTAATTTTCCCGGAACAAAAATTGTTTTTTTAATTTCTTTACCTTTAAGCCATTTTTTAATCTTTTGGCGAGAGATTGCTAACTCTTTTGCCTTTTCCTTAAAAATATCGGCTTCGATATTATCAATTTTATCTCTTATTTTGCCATTTACCTGAATAATTAAAGTAATGATTTCTTCTTTTACCAATTCTGAATCATATTCTGGCCATTTTTCTTTGAAAACACTCTCCCGATGACCTATTTTCTCCCAGAGTTCTTCGCTTAAATGAGGGGTAAATGGTGATAGAAGCAAAACTAAATTTTCTAAAACCAATTTCCTTTCTTTTTTTGAAAAATTGTCTTGATTCTCTTTATACCAATTAACATATTCCATAATTTTTGCAATCGCAGTATTAAAACTTAATCTTTCTAAATCATTATCAACTCTTTTAATTGTTTTATGCATAAAACTTAAATCTAAAATTCCTTTTCCGTCTTTTTTTAAATCAGAAAACAAATTCCAAGCTTTTCTTACAAATTTTGTTATTCCTGCCATCCCCGAGTCTTGCCAATCTCCACCTCGGGAAATTTTCCCTAAAAACATTAAATACATTCTAGTCAAATCAGCGCCATATTTTTTAATATACTCGTCAGGATTAACAATATTGCCTTTTGATTTCGACATTTTGGCCCCTTCTTTAATTAAAAGGCCGTGAGCAAAAAATCTTTTATAAGGTTCCTCAAAATCAATTAAACCTAAATCTTTAAAGAACATCGTAATAAAACGGCTGTATAAAAGATGTAAGCAAGCATGTTCTTGCCCTCCTATATACATATCAACTGGAAGCCATTTTTGAGTCCTTTGTTTATCAAAAATTCTATCCTGATAATCAAGCGAAGGATATCTAAAAAAATACCAAGCAGAATCCAAAAAAGTATCTGAGACATCTGTTTCTCTTTTAGCAGGGGCTCCACATTTTGGACAAATAGTATTAACAAATTCTTTCACTGAAGCTAAGGGAGACTTGCCTTCCCAAATTTCGCCTTGTGAAACTTGGGAGGGTGAATCTGTTCCGGTTGGTCGAAAATCTTCGATTTCTGGTAGAAGAACTGGTAAATTTTTTTCTGGCACTGGCAGGGTTCCGCATTTTTCACAGTAGATAATCGGTATTGGAGGACCCCAATAACGCTGTCTTGATATACACCAATCTCGAAGTTTATAATTTATCTTCTTATCTCCAATCTTTTTTTCTTTCAGAAAAGTAATCATTTTTTCAATCGCCTGGTAAGAAGTTAAACCATTATATTCTCCAGAATTAATTAATACTCCGTAATTCTCAAAAGCTTTTTTCTCTACTGAAGATTTACCATTTTTATTTTTAATTACTTCTTTAATTGGGAGCCCATACTTTTTAGCAAACTCATAATCTCTCTGGTCATGAGCAGGAACAGCCATAACTGCTCCAGTCCCATAATAACCGAGTATAAAATCAGCTATAAAAAGAGGAGTTTTTTGTTTATTAAAAGGATTTATAACCCTGATTCCCTTTAATTCAACACCTGTCTTCTCTTTAGTAATATCGGTACGAACTGATTCAGTTTCTTTCTTAGCTTCTTTAATATATTCCTCTACTTCTTCCCTGTTTTGAATTCTTGCCGCCTTGGGCGAGCTTCGCCCCTGGCGGGAATTTTGAGTTTTAAGAAGCAAAGTAACAATGGGATGTTCCGGCGACAGAATGGCATAGGTCATTCCAAAGATTGTATCTAACCGAGTAGTAAAAACTTTTATTTTTTGGTCAGTATCTAAAATTTCCATCTCAAATTCCACTCCTTCGCTTTTACCAATCCATTCCCTTTGAGCAATTTTAGTTTTTTCTGACCAATCAATCCCCGACTGCGCCATTTCTTTACTAATTTTTACTTTAGAGCCCAGTGCTCTCGTAGACAGAGATTCTAAATTTTTGAGTAATCTTTCAGCATAATCTGTAATTTTAAAAAACCACTGCTTGGTTAATTTTTTTTCAACTTGAGCACCGCATCTTTCACAGTATCCTCCTATTACTTGCTCATCCGCTAAAACTGTTTTGCATTGAGAACACCAATTAACGTAAGATTCTCTTTGGTAAGCTAAACCTTTTTTAAACATTTGGATAAAAATCCATTGAGTCCATTTGTAATACTGAGGCTGGTAAGTTTCTAAAGTTCTTTTAAAATCATACTGATTACCAATCATCTTTAACTGCTGGTAAAAGTGTTTTTCTGTTCTTTTGGAGACATCGCTAATGTGCTCTCCAATTTTAAGGGCATAATTTTCACTATGAATCCCAAATCCATCTAACCCAATTGGTTCAAATACATCAAAGCCTTTCATTCTTATATAACGACCATAGGCATCCGAGTGAACAAAAGCATACATATTACCAATATGTAAACCCTCGGCTGAAGGATAAGGGAACATCATTAAATTATAAAAAGGCTTCTCAGCTTTATCTAAATCAGGGCTGTAAAGTCCTTGCTTCTCCCATCTTTGCTGCCATTTTGATTCTATTTTTTGGGGATTGTAATGCATAAGTATTTCCAGGTTCTTGTTTCTTCCATAAATCAATTTATCTTATCATAAAAAACACCTTTCAAAAGGTGAGGGATAACAGATACCCGACCTCTGATGGCTCGATTTTTGATAAAGTTTTCGGATAAACTAAACATATGCGCAATTTCTCCAATTCAACTTATAACACAATTAATACATAAACTAGAAAAGAAAAAAATACTTAAAGATAGAAAAAAGTAAAGATAGAAAAAAGTAGAAAAAATAAGAATTAACAGAGAGCGAGTTTCTGTTAATTTCTTGTTGTTCTTTTTATTTTTTTCTCTTTTTTCATTTTTTAGCTCCGAAAAAAGCTTTATAAAATTGATAAGAAGAATATAAATCTGCTTTACTAGAAATCTCAAAAGGAGCATGCATAGATAGAATTGGGGGTCCGCAATCTACTATATCCACATTATGCCTGGCTAAAAACATAGCGATAGTTCCTCCTCCTCCAATATCTATTTTGCCCAGACTACCTGTCTGCCAGTTAATTTTAGCCGTATTTAAAATCTTCCTGATGTAGGCCATATATTCAGCTGTGGCTTCAGAAGTGTAAGCTTTCCCTTTTTGGCCAGTGTATTTCACTAAAACTACCCCCGCGCCTAATCTAGCTGTGTTGTTTGGGTCGAAAACATCAGCATAATCTGGGTCAAATCCCGCAGTAACATCAGCTGAAATTGCTTTTGATAAAGATAGAACATCTCTTAAGTAATTTTCATTATATTCTCCTTGTTCTAAATAAAGTAACTCTCCTATAAAATCAATTATAAAATTGGAAGTAGCGCCGGTGGCTCCCTCGCTTCCTATTTCCTCTCTATCAACTAAAATTACTAAAGAAGTAAACTCTGGGTTTTTTAGGTCAAATAGCGCTCGGCTGGCAGCAAAAGCACAAATTTTATCATCTTGACCATAACCAGTGATTAAAGAAGAATCAAATCCTAAATCTCGAGCCTGACCCACTGGAACGATTTCTAAATCAGCAGAGATGAAATCTTCCTCTGTAATATCGTATTTTTTATTTAAGAGAGAAAGTAGGTTTTTCTTTACCCTGTTTTCTTCCTCTTTTTCCCCTGGCTGAGCTATATTTCCTATTATTAAATTCAACTCCTCGGCTTTTACTGCTTCTTCTAATTTTTTTTCCATTTGCTCTTTTGACAAATGGGGAAGCAAGTCGGATATCATTAAAACTGGCTCATCCTCTTTTTCTCCTAACTCAATGTTAATTACAGAGCCGCCTGTTTTAACCACTACTCCGTAAATCGCCAAGGGTAGAGCTGTCCACTGATATTTTTTAATACCCCCATAATAATGAGTTTTTAGATATCCTAAATGCTCTTGTTCATAAAATGGCTGCATCTTCAAATCCAAACGAGGAGAATCAATATGAGCCGATATTAAATGCAAACCATCACTTATTTTTTTCTTGCCAAAATGGGCAAAGATGATACTTTTCCCACGGTTAATATTATAAAATTTTTTGCCTGCCAATGATTTAGGCTTTTTAGTATTGGGACCAATATTTTGAAGAACTTGGTATCCTATTTTTCTAGCCTCTCCTTCTATCCAATTAACTGTTTTTCTTTCTGTTTTACAACTACTTAAAAATTTCTTATAATCTTTGGCAAAATCGAAAGATAGGGAAGTCGTTTTTTTATCCCAATAATCAAAAGCAAATTTTCTCTGAAATAAAAAATTGGAATTATTTTTAGCCATAATACTTCATTTAATATATCATATTATTTAAAAAAATAAAAATTAATTCACTGGTTTATTTTAAATGATTTTTTGGCGTTTTGAGTAGTAATTTTAGCTATTTCTTCAAAACTTAAATTTTTAATTTTGGCAATTTTTTCAGCGACGTATTTTACATACAAGGGTTCGTTACGACCAGTCATTGGACTTGGGGTGAGGTAGGGACAATCGGTTTCAACCAAAATTTTATCTAAAGGAGTTTTCCTTATTATTTCATCTAAATTTAATTTAAAAATAATCCCATTGAAACCTAAGTAAAAACCCATATTCATATATTCTTCTGCCTGTTCCCAATTTCCAGTAAAACAATGAATCGTGCCTCTCATTGTTAAATTGTTAAATTGTTTAATTGTTTGAATGAGATCATCGTGTGCCATTCGGCAATGAAAAATCACTGGCAAATCTAACTCCTGAGCTAATCTTAATTGGTTCAACAGGGCTTCTCTTTGTTTCTGTTTAAATATTTCCAATTTTCTTTTTGTTTTTGGCTTATAGTAATAATCCAAACCTATTTCGCCAACAGCTATCACTTTTTCAGATTGAGCTAATTTTTTGTATCTCTCGTAATCAAATTCTTCGGAGCGGGTTTTAAATTTTGGTAAAAAACCGACCTCCGATTTATCTAATTTTTGTTCTTCTAAATGTAAGGGATGTAAACCTATCGCAGCATAAACTCCTTTTTTATATCCATCTGCAATTTCTACTGCCCTCTCGCTGGTATTGTATTGGGTACCAATGTTAATCATCCAAACATCATTTTCTACAGAACGTTGAATAATCTTTTTTACGTCTTTTTCAAAAGCGGCAAAATTTAAGTGGGCATGGGTATCAATTAGCATAAGAAATAAAAAAATTTTAAAATTTTCGAATGCGCAAAACTCGAAAAAGGTTTATTTTAGATGACCGTGAAGGGCGCGAACCTCAATATCTATATTTTTTTCATCAATCTTTGGAAAGAGAGGGATAATCTCCGAAGTAAGATTAATGGGTTCCGGATGTTCTGAAAAAACCCATTGACTTTTTCCTTTCTGAAAAATAAATTTTTGCCGGTGGCCAAGAAGTCTATTTAATTCCTCCATACTCCCGGGCAAAAAAGGGTAAAGAAGAATTCTTAGAGCTTCAATAATAGCCAAGCCATTAAGCACAATAGTTTTGGTTCTTTTTGGATTTTCTTTTACTAACTTCCATATCTGATGTCTATCTACGTATCTGTTGCCGAAAGAGGCAAGATTCATAATTTCCTGGAGAGAGGCGCGAAATTCTCCTTTCTCTAAAAAAGCAGCTACCTTTTTAAAAGTTTTGTTTAAAAGAGATTTTACTCCCGGGTCAAGAATATGAGAAGAAATATCAAATTTACTATCAAAATTTTTTTGACTGAAAGTTAATAAACGATGGATAAAATTTCCGATTACCGCCACAAGAATATTATTATTTGTTTCAATAAAATCGCGCCAGGTGAAGTTAAGCTCTTTTTTCTCGGGCATATTGAAAGCCAGATAAAAACGAACGGCGTCAATTGGATAGCGCTCAACAAGATAAGGGGTTTCAATAAACCATCCTCGACTTTTAGACATTTTTTGCCCTTCTAAAAAAAGGAATCTGTTGACAAAAACATTGGCAGGAAGGTTAATTTTTTTGTCGTAAGCAATCAGTTGGGCAGGCCAGTTGATAAGATGAAACACGAGATTGTCTTGACCTGCAAAATAATAAGTTTCTCCATCTTTTTTGTAAAAAAACTCTTTCCAGTAGTTTGGCTTTTTCTTTCTTTGGGAGTATTCAATGGCAGCAGAGAGATACCCCACTACTGCCTCGTACCATACGTAATACCGCTTGTTTAAGATATTCTTAATGCGCTTATTTTTGGGAATCTTTGATACAGGAAGTGGCACGCCGTAATCTATGTCGCGCGTGATGGCACGAGGTTTTAAACCTTCTTGAATCCACCCCAAAACTTCTTTTCTCTCCCACTCTCTTATTTCTTTTTTTAATAGAAGCCATCTCTTTATTTCTTTTTGAAGTTTGGAAAGATTAAGAAAATAATTCTCCGTTGTTTTTTGAATAAGGGGGCTTTTGTCTACTTTTGATATAGGATTAATGAGCTCTAAAGCATCTAGAGCTCTCCCGCATTTTTCGCACTGGTCTCCTCTGGCGTCCCTGTTATGACAATAAGGACACTCTCCTTCTATATATCTATCCTGAAGAAATTTTTTAGATTTTTCTGAGTAAAGTTGTTCGGTCTTTTTAATGCTAATAAATCCCTTCTTTAATGATTCTAAAAACATCTTCTGCGCCATCTTTTTGTGAATTGAGGTGTGGGTAGAAGTATATAAGTCATAATCAATATTGAACTTCTGGAGATATTCCTTATCGAGTTTATGATATCTTTCTGCAATCTCCTCGGGCTTCTTCCTCTCCTGCTCTGCTCGAATGGTAATTGGGGTTCCGTGGAAATCTGAGCCCGATACCATTAAAACTTTATTTCCCTTCAATTTGTGGAATCTGGAAAAAATATCGGGGGGCAAGTAAGCGCCGGCTAAATTCCCGATATGAAAAAGGTCGTTTACATAAGGCCAGGCCACTCCAATATAAATGTTTCTTATTTTGGTTTTGCTCATAATTTTAAAAAAGAGGTTTAACCTCTTTTAATCTTATCATAAATTTAATTCTGTTTGAAATTTAGCGTTTTCTTTTTATAGCCACAACAAACTCTCCTCTTATTTCATCTTTCTCAATTCTTTTAATTACCGCTTCAATCGTTCCGTGATAAATCGTTTCGAATTTTTTTGTAAGCTCCCGACAAACGACTACCTGAAGTTCTATTCCTAAGGCCAGAGATATATTTTTTAATTCATTCAATGATTTTAGAATTCTATAAGGGGATTCATAAAAAATAACGGGATATTTTGAGTTTATAATTTCTTCAAAAAACTTTTTTCTTTTTTTCTTTGTCGGTGGAAAACCCATAAAAATAAATTTATCCATAGAAAATCCGGAAATAGAGGCTGCACAAGTTACTGCCGAAGGGCCAGGGATAGGAACAATCTTTACTTGATTACTTAACAACTCAATTATTCTCTTAATTAATTTATTTCCCGGGTCAGAAATCCCTGGAGTGCCAGCATCGGAAACTAGGGCTAGATTTTTATTATGTTGTAACAAATCCAAAATGTATTCTATTTTTCTCAATTTAGAATGCTGATGATAGCTTAAAGTGGGAGTTTTTATTTCGTAATGGTCTAATAATTTTTTTGTTACTCTTGTATCTTCGCACAAAATTAAATCAACTTCCGATATTATCCGGAGGGCACGTTTTGAAATATCTTCTAAATTTCCAATAGGAGTAGCTACAATATAAAAAGTAGACATTTTTATTTTGCTAATTTCTCCTCCAGTTCTTTAATCTTCTTCTTTAATTCTATCATTCTTAGTTCTCTGCCTACGGTCAGTTTATAGAATTTCTCCAAATCAGCTTTTCTTTTCTCAATCTCCGAATAAGATAAGGCATTATTTAGAGCAACCGATGCTTGAGAAGTAATAGTGGTTAGTAAATCCAGGTCCTGAACAGTGTAAGCTTCCTGGGAGAGTTTGTTGCCGAGAATAATAATACCTATCAGTTCTTCTTCAACCAGGAGGGGCAGGCAGGTTGAGATTTCAGTTTTTTTAAGCTCTTCTTCCATGAAAGAGAGATTTTCTTTTTCTTTTTGGGAGAGCTCCTTTTCTTTGACCAAGAAGGGTATTTCTTCTCTGACTAAGGGTTTCTTGGTTTTTTGAAGATATCGAGGAAGGAAGTTATCCTGTGAGATTAAAATAGTAAAGATGTCTTCTTGTCTGAACTTAATTAACTGTTGGGGTTTGAGAGCTTTCTTCTCTGTTTCTTCAAGAACAATACCTATCTTATCTAGTTTTAAAGCTTCTAAGAGAGAGCGACTAATTAAATTAGTTAGTTTATCTAATTCAACAGTTTGACTAAGCTGTTTAGCTAAACCAGTAAGAGTGGTTTGAAGAGTATAGAAAGTATAATAGAAGTATTTTCCAGCTATCCTTTCAAAAAAACGGAAAAAGT
>Ga0100390_10001140_pt1 | contig 23741 bp, 24 predicted proteins | sample CryGeymeta201514_FD_81540 | JGI IMG/M metagenome (GOLD analysis project Ga0100390, IMG submission 81540) | Groundwater microbial communities from Crystal Geyser aquifers in Utah, USA - Crystal Geyser metaG 2015-14 | ecosystem: Environmental > Aquatic > Deep subsurface > Groundwater | place... | reverse complement strand
CAAGGATTTATACAACGCAATCAATTCTATTGATGACTTTAAAGATGTTATAAGCAAGCAGAATGAGTTGATCGCCTCAGTCAAAAAAAATCATAGTAATCATTTAATCACAGAAATCACAGTCCAGACAAAGGGATTACGCAAACCGCAAGACAAACTCATTAAGCAATTGTTAGATGTGATTGCCACAGCTGCCAAAGAACACCATCTAAATAAAAATAAAGACTGGAAAGAGCTAAACCTAAAAGAACATCTTGACAAACTGAAAGCGCTGCAACAGCAACTAAGCGGCAACCCCGATGAAGAAGAACCCGGCTTGCTGCACGAAACCGAATATTTTTACAAACAAGCACTTTGGCTTACTAACCGTTTCCCCGATGGTGTTTATACCGATGTGGAAGGACTTTGCAAAGTAGTTACCCAAAAAGAAATAGAAGCCAAAGACTAGAGCTTAAGCCCGGGCAGGTATGTAGGTGTAGATACTGCTACCGATGATGGCTTTGATTTTGAAGAACGTCTCGCGGAAATACATATTGAACTGGAAGGGTTGAATGAGGAAGCAGCAGGACTGGTGGAAACAATAATGAATAACTACAAGGAACTGCAATTGTGAAAAAACAGGTAAAAAAAATTGATCTCCAGGTTAACAAGACTTTACCTATGGCTGCATTGGAGTTATACAACAAAATTTGCCAGCTCATTGAACAAAGCAGGGCAAATGTTGCATTAACCGTAAACCGGGAACTTACCCTCTTATATTGGCAAATCGGGCATCTTATTAATACTGAAATTTTGCAATCTAAAAGAGCTGAATATGGTGAACAAATTATTGCGACTCTGTCGCACCAATTATCCAGCGTTTATGGTAAAGGCTTTACAAGAACTGCTCTGGTCAGAATGAAGATTTTCACCGAAACTTTTTCATTTGAAGAAATAAGTGCGACACTGTCGCACAAATTCGGTTGGAGCCATTTTGTTGAGTTCATCGGGATAAAAGATGAATTGAAAAGAAGCTTTTATGTAGAATTATGTAGTATTGAAAGATGGAGTGTCCGGCAGCTAAGGGAACGCATCAACTCAATGTTATACGAGCGTACGGCAATTTCTAAAAAACCTGAAGAAACTATTAAGCAGGAACTTGAACTGTTGAAACAGAAACAGCAGATTACTCCCGATTTAATATTCCGCGACCCTTACTTTCTTGATTTTCTTGGTTTGAATGATACTTATTCCGAAAAGGATCTGGAATCTGCTATTATTATTGAGATGCAAAAATTTATAATCGAACTTGGAAACGACTTTGCATTTTTAGCGCGCCAAAAACGTATTACAATTGATAACCGCGACTATAAGATGGACCTCCTTTTTTACCACAGAAGATTGAAATGCCTTATAGTAATTGATCTGAAGCTTGGCGATATGAAAAGTCTTAACTATGATTCATCTGATTATTGTGATTTTGTGATTAATCAAGAAAATCATTTAATCACAAAAATCAAGGTTCAGACAACTATTTCTGAAAATTATAAAGAGTTTTAGATATGAAGTGGGAGAAGGCAAAGCTTAAAGATTTGGTTACGATGAAGTATGGCAAAATGCCAAACAAACAAGATATAGTTGAAGAAGGCTATCCCATTTATAGTGGATATAGAATTACAAGTTTTCATAAGGAATATTTATTTAAAGAGCCTCAGCTAATAATTGTTGCAAGGGGTGTTGGTGGCACAGGTGATGTGAAGATTTCTCCACCATTCTGTTACCTTACAAATCTTTCAATAGCTTTATTAACTAATAATAAAATCGTAGACAAATATTTTTTAAAATATCGACTTTCCGTTCAAAACCTAAGAAGTTTGGATAGCGGTGCTGCACAATCACAAATTACAATTGGTGCCTTAGAGCAATTTGAAACCACAATCCCCCCACTCCCCACCCAACGCAAAATCTCCAACATCTTATCTGCTTATGATGATTTGATAGAGAATAATTTGAAGCGGATAAAATTGTTGGAGGAGAAGGCGTTTTTTAATTACAAATTAATATCAGATAACGAAAAAAAATTTAATGAATTCTCTATTGATGAAGTCTGTGAAACAATAGGAGGGGGAACACCTTCAACAACTAACAGGCAATACTGGGATGAAGGAGAAATAATTTGGTTTTCCCCAACTGATTTAACAAAACATAACTCAATTGTGTTGCTTGATTCCGCAAAGAAAATAACTCAGTTGGGACTAGAAAAAAGTTCTGCAAAACTTGTCCCACCAAAATCAATATTGATGACCAGTCGGGCAACGATAGGATACTTTGGGTTGATAAATAGAACCGTATGCACTAATCAAGGATTCATTAACATTGTTCCCTTTAAAGAGCAATATAGAACTTATATTCTTTTTAATTTAATAGAACGGAAAGAAGAAATAATTAGCAACGCGAATGGCTCCACTTATTTAGAGATAACAAAAGGTAATTTCAGAAAAATGAAAATTAAAATACCGAAAAATGAAGAGTTACTTGAAAGTCTCGAAAGTGAATTTTCGGTAATTTTCAAGCTGATCGAGAACCTTTTAATTCAAAACACCAAACTCCGAGAGGCACGGGATATATTGCTTCCAAGATTGATGAATGGGAAGATAGAGGTCTGAATTAGGATTTTTATGATTAGCGGATGATAGGATTACTTTAGATATGAAATATGAAGAACTGACACATAAAATTATCGGGTGTGCGATGAAAGTACACAGCACACTGGGCAATGGCTTTCAGGAAGTGATTTATCAGCGGGCACTGGCAATTGAAATGGAGAAACATGGATTGGGTTTTCAGCGGGAAATGGAAATGACCATTTATTACGAAGGAATTGGTATTGGCACACGAAGAGTTGATTTTTTCGTAGAGGAAATCATAATGGTTGAACTAAAGGCTTTGATAAAATTGGAAGATGTGCACCTTGCTCAGGCTATGAATTACTGCCAGGCCTATAATATGCCCATAGGTTTGCTCATCAACTTTGGGGCTAAAAGTCTTGAGTTTAAAAGAGTGTATAATGTCAATCACCCCGAAAACAAAGCCTATAAAAATCAAATCCAAAAATCCACGAATCCAACAAATCCTAATTCAGACAATAAATGAACGGACAAATAGAAGTGTAAGCTATGGGAAAGAACAAAATCATAACTGTAAAGGGAACAGAAATAGCCGTTTTTACTCAAGATGAAACGGATTATATCAGTCTTACCGATATGACTGTTAGTTTTAAAGAAGGCAGTGGTTTAATAGGCAAATGGATTACAAACAAGAATACGCTGGAATATCTGAGTACATGGGAAAAAATCAACAACGCCGATTTTAATTACCCCGAATTCGGGGTAATTGAACATGAAGCCGGGGTAAACAGGTTTATAATGTCTGTAGGTCAGTGGGTCGAAAGAACACAGGCAAAGGGAATGGTCGTAAATGCCGGTAGATATGGAGGCACGTATGCCCACAAAGATATCGCCTTTCATTTTGCAATGTGGTTAAGCCCTGAATTTCAGATTTACCTGATTAATGAATTCCAACGTTTGAAAGAAGACGAAAACAACCGCCTAAAACTCACGTGGAACCTGCAACGCACCCTGGCAAAAGTTAATTACCGCATCCATACCGACGCCATTAAAGAAAATCTGATTCCGGTAACACTTTCCAAAGAGAAAATAAACTTTTTATATGCCGATGAAGCCGATATGTTGAATATGGCTTTGTTTGGAATGACTGCCAGGCAATGGCGCGCAGCCAACCCCAAAATCGATGGCAATATACGCGATGCAGCCACTATTGAACAATTGGTGGTTTTGAGCAATATGGAAAGCATCAATGCTGTTTTGATTCATCAAGGCTTGTCGCAGAGTGAAAGATTGGTGCAACTAAATAAAATTGCAATCACTCAAATGAAATCGCTTTTGGGTAATATCAATTTAAGGAAACTAAAATAATGACCTGGGAATATTCCGAAGACAATTTAATAGAGCAGACAACAATAGATCTTTTCTATGAAAGACTCGGTTGGAATACGGCAGTTGCTTACAATAAAGAAACATTTGGTGATGGCAGCACTTTAGGTCGTTTAAATAAACGGGAGGTAATATTAAAAAGAAATTTCTTTGCCAAGTTAAAAGAATTTAATCCCGACATGCCCGAACAAGCATATACCCAAGCATTTGAAAAATTGATTGAAGACAGCATAACAAAATCACTTGCCGAATTAAACTATGAAAAATATGTTCTGCTTCGCGACGGCATCCCCGTTGATTACAATGATGAAAATGGCAACCTGATTAAAAATAAATATTTAAAGGTATTTGATTTTGCCACTCCAGGTAACAATGATTTTCTTGCAGTTCGCCAGCTATGGATTGAAGGAAAAAGCAAGAGAGAAAGAAGACCGGATATTATCGGTTTTGTAAATGGCATACCATTATTATTCATAGAACTTAAAGCTGCACACCGCAAGTTAGAAAATGCCTACAACAATAATTTTATGGATTACCTGGATGTAATCCCAAAGTTATTTCATTTCAATGCATTTGTAATGCTCAGTAATGGAAGAGAAAATAGAATTGGAAGTATTACAGGAAAATACCAGCATTTCCACGAATGGAAACGTATCACAGAAGATGAGGAAGGGATTGTATCTTTAGATAAGATCATTGTTGGAGTTTGTGAAAAATCCCGCTTCCTGGATCTGGTGGAGAATTTTATTCTGTTCGACCGTTCATTAGGCAAAGTAATTAAATTGATTGCCCGCAATCATCAGTATATCGGTGTTAATAAAGCGATAGAGAATCTAAAGGAAAAAGAGAAACTTTATAAAGAAGGTGAAATTGATTTAGAAGAAAAACAGAAGCTCGGTGTATTCTGGCATACACAAGGAAGCGGTAAGTCATACTCAATGGTTTTTATGTGCCAGAAAATTCATAGAAAATTTACGGGGTCTTATACATTTCTTATCGTTACCGATCGCAATGAATTAGATACTCAGATTTATGGTACATTCAGTGGTGTTGGTGCTGTGCCGCCAATTAAATCAGGAAATAAAAATTCTATAAAGGCAGGGAGTGGAACCCATTTAAAGAAATTATTAAAAGAAGATCACCGCTACCTGTTTACCCTCATATATAAATTTAATTTTACTGAAAAGATTACCGAACGGGAAGATGTAATTGTTATTTCAGACGAAGCACATCGCACACAAGGTGGAACTCTGGCAATGAATATGAGAAATGCCTTACCTAAGGCTAAATTTATTGGTTTCACTGGAACGCCTTTGTTTAAGGATGATGAGTTAACTAAAAGAATATTTGGTGATTACGTTTCGAAATATGATTTTAAGAGAAGCGTAGATGATGGTGCAACTCTTCCTCTTTACTATGAAAACCGTGGTGAATACCTGGGAATAAAAAACCCGGTTATAACTGCACAGATAAGAGAAATTATTGATCAGGCTGAAGATCTTGATTCAGATCAGCGTTCACGGGTAGAGCAATTGTTTGCAAGAGAATATCCAATCCTAACTGCAAAGAAGCGGTTAAATTCGATTGCTAAAGATATAGTTCAACACTTCTGTAATCGTGGTTATAAAGGTAAAGGGATGCTTGTATCATTAGATAAACTTACTGCTTTAAAGATGTATGATCTTATCGTTGAGCATTGGCATAAAAACATTGATATGCTCGAAAAAGAAGTTAACAAAGGAAAATATGGAGATCAGGAGCTGCTTGAAAAACAAAGAGAATTAGAATGGATTAAACCGACTGAAATTTGTGTTGTTGTGAGTTCGGAACAAAATGAGATCAAGAAGTTTAAAGATTGGGGATTGGATATTGAACCTCATCGAGAGAAAATGAATACTCAGGATCTTGAAACAAGATTTAAGGATGAAAACGATCCTTTCCGTTTTGTTATAGTATGCGCTATGTGGATCACAGGTTTTGATGTGCCATCTTTATCAACAATGTACATTGATAAACCTTTGAAATCTCACACACTAATGCAAACAATAGCTCGTGCTAACAGAATTCACGAAGGTAAAAACAATGGTTTGATAGTTGACTATATAGAAACATATAAATCATTACTTGACGCATTAGCTATTTATGGTACTGGTAGTTTAGGTGCGGGTGGAGAAGAAGATATTGAACCACCGGTAAAACCTAAAGAAGAACTTATTGCTCAACTCGAAGAAGCAATAGATAATACCGAAAAGTTTTTAATTGAAGAAGTTAGTTTTGATTTAGCCATATTGATTAATGCATCGGGGCTGGAAAAAATTGCAGCATTGGAGAAGGCGATTAATGCCGTTTACACTAATGATGAGACCAAATATAAGTTTCAACTATTAGCAAGAGAAGTATTCAAAAAATACAAGGCATTGATGCCGGATAGGTTATTATCAAAATATGCTCCAAGAAAAAACGCTATTGATGTTATCTACTCGGCAATTGAAGACAATATTGAAAGTGCAGATGTTTCGGAAATCATGAATAAAATTCAAAATGTGGTGGATGAAAGTATTGAGAATATGATCAAGGAGCCTGCTAATGAGAACGGAAAGCTGATTGATTTAAGCGGATTAAATTTTGAATTACTTGAAAAATATTTTCTTAAAGTGACTAACAAGAATGCCGCTGTTCAATCATTAAAAAATAAAATAGAAAAACAATTAAAGGAGATGGTAGAGCAAAATCCTTTGAGAGTAGATTTCTATGAGCGTTACCAGGAAATAATAGATGAATATAATAGAGGGAAAAATTCTGTAATAATCGAGGAAACATTTAAGAAACTGATTGAATTTGTCAACTCACTTTCTGAAGAGGAAGCCAGGGTAAAACGTGAAGATCTGACGGAGGAACAAGCTGCAATTTTTGATATTCTTCGTAAGCAGGCTCTTAGTGAAAAAGAAAAAAAGAAAGTGAAAGAAATAGCCATTGAATTATTGGAGGAATTGAAAAAGGAAAAATTGAAAGTTGAGCAATGGTCGGAAAAATCAGTTACCGCAGCAGCCGTTTTCAATACTGTAAGTAAGACACTATTTGAAACATTGCCATATCCAACCTATCAGACAGACGAAATTGACTTAAAAACAAACTTAGTATATGAACATTTAAAACATCAATATTTTGGAGGAGGAATGAGTATTTACGGACAATATTAGCCAACACTTCGTAGTCAAGCACAACTTGTCCTGTTTTTCGGGATTGCCTGGTCGCTCAAAAAAGCCATCGTACGTCCAGAACCAGCCAAAGAGCTTGCCTAACCGGAGCAGACAAGTAAAACAAATACGTAAATAAAATTAAATAAAATGAACAGACAAAGAATAAATGCAATAATGACAGGATATTCACTTATCCTGATGGCTGTGGTAGCAGGATTTTCTATTGGTTACGCTTTTCCAAAATTCTTTGATGTAAATCAGCTTGAAATTACACATAGTAATCTGTCAGGGAACTTACAACTTTATCTTTCAATGCTGATTGGAATTGTCTTGATAATAATTTTAGACATTTTGGTTTCGTGGACAATTTATCAGTTTTTTAAAAATGATAATAAGAAAGTTGCCATAATGTCTTTCATTCTGAGAATAATTTATGCTGCTATTTTTGGAGTAGCCACTTATTTTTTGTTTGCAAATTTGGGGCAAGAAAACAATAACGAATTATTAAATAGTAATTTTAATTCATTTAAAACTGTATGGACTCTTGGGCTGATTGTATTTGGCTTACATTTATTAGCCGTAGGAATACTTATGAAAGTTCATAGAAATATCCCCAAAGTACTTTGGATTTTGACACTAATTGCAGGGATTTCTTATGTTGTTGTCCATATTTTAAAATTAACCCTTCCTCAATTATCAGAATTTACTGAAACATTGAACAATATACTTGCTCTACCTATGGCACTTGGAGAGCTTGGACTTGCAATATGGTTGATAATAAAAGGAGGAAAACCAAAAAGCATAACAAACGCCTAACCGCCATCAGCCGCTATAAAAAATTGCCACTGAACTTTTTGTTTGCTTAGAACGTTATTTAGCTCCAACCAAAATGGAAGTTTCGTTTCTTCGTCTATCAATGATCCAAGCACAATTTAATCCTTTGATTAACATAGCCAAATCTTTATTTTTGCATTCATTTTGTAAAACAAAGCAGAAAAATTAAGTTGATTTTATGAAGTTAAGTAAGTATTTCGTCCCAACGTTAAAAGAAGTGCCGAACGATGCAGTTGTTGCAAGCCACGTTTTAATGCTCCGCACGGGCATGGTTAGAATGCTATCGGCGGGTATATATTCTTTTTTGCCGCTCGGTTACAGAGTAATAAAAAAAGTTTCCGAAATTATTCGTGAAGAAATGGACGCAATCGGCGGACAGGAATTTCATCTGCCCGGGCTTAGCCCGCGGGAAATTTGGGAAGAAACAGGACGCGTTGAAGCATTCGGTGATATTTTATTTCAGATTAAAAATAGAGATTACGTTCTCGCCCCTACGCATGAAGAAATAATGACATATCACGCCCGCAACGTGATGAAATCTTACAAAGATATGCCGCAAATTTGGTATCAAATACAAACCAAGTTCAGAAACGAACCCCGCCCGAGAAGCGGCGTTATTCGCGGACGTCAATTTTTGATGAAGGACGCTTACTCTTTCGATACAAGTTATGAAAACTTAGACCAATCGTACGGACTTCATGATAAAGCATACAGAAAAATATTCGACCGATGCGGTATAAAATATTTTGTGGTGGGCGCCTCCAGCGGGGCAATGGGCGGAACAGGTTCTGAAGAATTTATGGTTCAATCAGATGCGGGCGAAGATACAGTAGGCTATTGCGAAAACTGCGGCTATGCTGCAAACATAGAAGTTGCCGCCTCCCGTATTGATGTTAAAAAGCGGGACGAGGTAAGCAGCGATGTGAAAGAAATTTATACACCCAATATTAAATCTATTGATGAACTTTGCGGATTCTTAAACATAGACGAAACTCAAACTGCTAAGTCTCGTGTAGTAATTAATGACGGCAAACCTGTTCTCGTATTAATGCTTGGTAATGAAGAAGTAAACGAAACTAAACTTGAATCTATTCTAAGCGGAAATGTTCGCCCGGCTCATCCGGAAGAGCTTGTTGAAATTAGCGGAGCAGAAGCAGGTTCAATAGGTCCGATTGGTTTCAAGCACAGGATTGTAGCTGACCTCAGATTGAAAGATGCAAACAACTTATTCAGCGGCGCAAATAAAACTGATTATCACTTCGGCGGAATTGATCTGCTCCGGGACGTTCCTTCAATAGAATATTATGATTTGCGTTCCGTTCAATCTGGTGAGGGCTGTACACGATGCGGCAGTAATCTTGCAGTGTTTAGCGCAATTGAACTCGGACATATATTTAAACTCGGCACAAAATATTCCGAAGCAATGGGCGCGAATTTTCTTGATGAAAATGGCGAGGCTCATCCAATTATAATGGGCAGTTACGGCATAGGCGTTGATAGAGTTGTTGCCTGTTTCATTGAACAAAATCATGACGATAAAGGGATTGTGTGGAATAAAACCCTTGCGCCTTTTGATGTTCACTTGATTGCGCTGAATATGAAGAAAGAGGATGTTGTTAAAAATGCCGAAAGCATATACTCAAAATTAATAGAAGAAGGTTTGGAAGTTTTGTACGACGATCGTGAAGCGCAGGCTGGCTTCAAATTTAATGACGCCGATCTTCTCGGCATGCCGCTTCAAATAGTCGTAGGCGAAAAAAAACTTAAAGAAAATAAAGTGGAGTTGAAGGTCAGAAAAACGAACGAACGTTTTGATGTTGATGTTAATAATATTTTTGAAAAAGTAAAAGAACTGTTAATGTAGTTCAACTTCCTTTTTTTTACTATTTGTTCGTTTTTATTTTATACGGGAAAAGTTAAAGTAATTGTAGTCCCTTTCCCTTTTTCGCTTTTAATATCAAAGCTGCCGCCAAGTGCCTGTGTAAACCGATAAGCTATTGTAAGACCCAAACCGGCGCCCTGATAATTGCGTGTGTAACCTTCTTCTTCCTGAGCAAATGGTTCAAGCAGCCTGTAAATATGAGTAGCATCCATCCCGTACCCGGTATCGGAAATAATTATTTTAATTTCGTCTTCTATCTTTAGCGAACTAACAGTAATGCTTCCCCGGTCTGTATATTTTACAGAATTATCTATCAATGCATTAAGAATTTTTTCAAGCTTGACGTCATCTGTATCGGCTCTCAATTCGGGTTCCATAAATTCTGCATTTAGCAAAACGTGTTTTTTTTCGGATTCGTGAAGTTTCTTTTTAAGAATACTTTTTATCACTCCGTTTATATCTGTACTCGATTTATTTACTTCGAGATCGTGCGCCTCCGCCTGCGAAACATCAACGATATTATTGAAAAGATTTAATATTCTTTGAAGAACATCTTTAACCGAATAAGAAATTTCTTTTATTGAATGATAATCCTCCGTGCTAAGACACTCATCAATAATTTCCGTATAACCCATAATAGCATTGAAGGGGGTGCGGATCTCGTGTGACATGTTTTCGAGGAAATTTGTCTTTAATCTGTTTAAATGATTTTCTTTTTCAAATGCTTTTTTTAACTGCTGCTGGTAGAGTATCTGGTCTGTTATGTCTTTGAAGCTGATTATATAATAGCGCTGGTTATCAGGCTTTTCATCTATAAAGCTTACCTTGACGCCGAAATGCCGCAGTTCATTATTTTCAACTTCGCAATCAAAATAAAACTGCTTTTCCGATTCAAGCCGGCTAAATACTTCGATTAATTTATTAAACAGATTGGGTTTAAGAACCATAGCAAGATTTTTACAGTGGGCTCCAACTCTGTCAACTGAAAACGATTTGCAAAAATTTTCATTCGCTGTTTCAAATAAATAACTATCCCGCTCATACTTAATAATCAATAGATGGTCCGAAATATTATTTATAAGAGATTTTAATCTCTCTTCGGATTTTTTAATTATTAAATTTTTAAGAATATAGTTTGTAATGTCGGTTGCGGTTAAAATAAAATTTACTTTATCGCTGCTTTCAAGTTTAACCGGACTTAACTGCAGATCGCGGTAACTTGGCGTACCCCACTCTTCTATGCAGATAATCGATTTCGACCAGGGGCGAACTTCCACGATGGATTCCTGGAATTTTAGTAAATCTTCCTTGGGCAGATAACGCGCAATTACCTCGCTAATGCTCCGGTTAAATAGTTCGTCTATGTTTTTGCTGAGTATTTTTTCAAACGATTTTGAACAATAACTAATCCTCCCGTCATCGTTTAAAATCATTACAGGAATCTTTCCGTATTCAAGAGCAAAATGAAGATTGTTAACCTGGTCTTCCAGCTTATGGTTTATTTCGAGTGAAGTAAAATAAAGAGAAAAATATTCAACGCCCTGTATGCTTATGCGCGATATATCAACATAATAATTATTTTTGCTCGTCTTGCCGTTAATAATTGTAACATTTAAATCAAACCGTAAATTTTCATATTCGCTTTTTGCAAATGCAATTACTGTGTAAACAAGATTCGGCTCCGATTTTAGAGTTACAAAATTATCCCCTTCTTCAAGGTTAAAATTCTTTTTAAACGATCGATTACCATAGATGATTTTACACGATGGGTCAACAATCACAAGTGGACTTGCATCTGTCATACCGTCGGCAAATTCACCGTTTTGGCTGTTGTTAGAGTATTCTTTGGGTAACAGTTCGTTCAGGTTTAAGTATTTCAGCATTTGATGTTTTAATCTTTAATAGGGTAACTAAATTCCCTTGCTCGGTCACAAAAGCTAACCGGGGAAGTTTAATACCCTTCAGTTTTTCAATAAAAGTTAATATTCCGCTATTTATATAATCGAATTCATCGCAGATTCTATCGTTAATTCCATCAAGAAGATTATCTATTGCTTTGCTTTCGGATGCGTTTAATTCGCAGTTCATATCGAGCAAAAATAGCCTGTCAAAAAATATTTTAAATCCTTTAAATTCTATGACATTCTCAAATTCATCAAAACCATGGTAATTTACTTTGGCAGAAAAATGAGCAAGCGCTTTTGTTTTTTCTCCGTTGTGCTCACGTTCTTTTAACACATCATAATTTAATCGGTCAATGTAGCTGATGTCCAGCATATCAATGGTTGTGCTGAATTCAAGTCCGGCTGCAATAAAAACAACCATCAATTTTTCATTTGAAGAATGATTGATTACTTTCAACTGCCATTTTATTTCATTCAGATATAACAGAGCAGGTGAAAGCGTAACCGAATCGTGCACATCAGTAGAATGTGAATATCCGCCGGCAAAAAATTTACCAAAGCCGTGCGATTTACGCGGCTGCCTTAAATCGGGATTTGTCGATATGTTAATAATTTTGCCGAGCATATGTAATACCTCAACTTATTATCGAAATATTTCGGCAAATATTTAGGCGTGTTAGAGATTAATCTAATTTTAACATTTTATTGGCCCCGGTGTAATCTGTCATTTCCGGATTTTGGAGGTGGGTAAGGTCGTTTGCTAATACTTTTATTCTTTCGATTGATTCTTTAATCACAATCAAATCTTCTTTGAATTCAGCTTTTTTCTTACTGTCAAGTTCTTCCTGCAAGTTTTGAACTGACATAATCAAACTGCTTAAAGGATTATTTATTTTATGACCTATTGTGCAAGCCATTTCAATTATGGCTTTATCATGCTCAATATTTTTTAGTTCATTTTGAAGGTTATGGATGCGTATGCCTGTCCGGATACGTGCAAGCAGTTCCTGGTTTTCAATTGGTTTAACAAGAAAATCATCTGCGCCAACGTCAAGCCCGGTAATTCGATCTTTAAGCGAAGCACGTGCGGTTAACATTATAAAATAAATTAGCTTATACTTTTCATCTGCTTTTAAAATGTTGCACAATTCCAGCCCATCCATAACAGGCATGGTCCAGTCGGCAAGAATAACACGGGGCATAAAGTTTTTTAATAATTCGAGCGCTTCCTGTCCGTTATGCGCAATTACAACTTCATACCCGTTTTTTGTTAAAAGTTTATCGAGTATAAAACTTGTATCCTTTTCATCTTCAACAATTAGTACTTTATACTTTTCCATCAATTCATTATATAGCTGTTAACCTTACTGATTAAGGCGTTAAAATCTAAAATCGGTTTTGTAATATAATCTTCTGCATGGCTCTCCTCAAGGAATTTATTATCGCTTGAGTTAGAAGAATATGCCGTTACTAAAATAACCGGGATTGTATGCAAGTCTGCATCTTCTTTAATTAATTTAGATAACCGAACTCCGTCAGTTTTTTCGCCGTTAAGATAAGTATTCTTTAGGTTGATATCCATAATAATCAGCCCGATTCTTTCAGTCCGCAGTGTAGATATTAAAAGATCACCGTCTTCAATTATTTGGTGACTTATACCGGCTTTACGAAAAATAAATTTGTAAAAATCCTGTGAAAAAGGATCGTCTTCGACAATTATTACACTTTTTTCCATTTTTTTTTCTACTTACTGTATTTTACGATTATACTAATTCTTCTGTTAACCACACTGTAAGGTTCGGTTTTATCTTTCAACTTTCTGTCGGCATAGCCACGCACTTCTTCAATATGTTCTTCCGTCAACTGCCCCGAAACTAAAGCCTGTCTTGCCGAATTTGCTCTCTCGGAACTCAAAGCAAAATTGGAATAAGCAGATCCTTTATTTAAAAATGGGCGTGCATCCGTATGCCCTTCAATAATTATTTTATTGGGCAGACGCGCAAACTGATCCCCCATTTTTCTCAAAAGTACCTGAGCGCTTGGCTTTAAAAAAGCTGTTCCAATTTCAAAAAAAATATCATCAGCCGAATCAATTATTTCAATTCGCATCCCCTCGTCAATAAACTCAATCTCTATTTGGTCCATCATCTCTTTGAATTCTGGATTGCTCGACATTTCGGCTAAGATTTTGTCCCCCATATTTTTTAAATTTTCTTTTTCAAGTTCCCGCATAGCTTCCGCTGTGCCATCGGCTTCATTTAACTTTGAAACACCGGGAAGAATATTTTTACCCATCGCCGAAAATCCGATAGGATCTTTAAAATATCTCGATACTGCTTCCTTCGTTGCATCATCCTGGCTTAATACCCAAAGAACAATAAACAACGCCATCATAGCAGTAACAAAATCTGCATAAGCAACTTTCCAGGCTCCGCCGTGGTGTCCTTCCCCTTTTTTAACTTTTTTGATTATAATTACGGGGGAACCATTTTCATCAGCCATTTATACTTTTCCTCTGATGAAATTTTCAAGTTCGCTAAAAGAAGGACGCGCATCCGAAAAAATTGTTCTTCGTGCAACTTCAACAGCAATAATAGGCGGATTGCCTTTTGCATAAGCAATTATGCATGATTTTATCGTTTGCATAAAACGTACTTTACTTTCAATCATATGCTCCATATTAGAAGCAAGAGGATTTACAAAACCGTAGGCTAAAAGTACACCGAGGAAAGTTCCAACAAGCGCGGCTGCTACGTGATGACCTACAGCTTCAGCGCCGTCATTAATAGAGCCCATTGTAACAATAATACCAAGCACTGCGGCAACAATTCCGAGCCCCGGAAGAGAATCTCCAACTTTTGCTAATGCAAGACTTGCCGGTTTTTCTTCCCCTTCAAAAGTTTCAATTTCTATCTCCATCAATGCTTCCAATTCATGCGGAGGCACGCCGCCGGTAAGCATTATTTTTATAGTATCACAAAAGAATGTTTTTGTCTGTTCGTTTTTAATAAACTTTTCGTTTGCGCCGAGTATTTCGCTCTCTTCAGGATTTTCAACATGTTTTTCAATTGCAAGAAGTCCATCGCGCTGAGCCACAAGGAATAGATCGTTGAATGATTTCAGAAGTTCGAGATAGTCCTGCTTGCTATAACTGTGAGAGCCGATCATCTTTGGCAAAGCAGCGGCAATTTTTTTTAACGTTGTAAGCGGCGATGCAATTAGTACGCTTCCGATAGCCGCTCCGCCGATTGTAACAAATTCTGCCCATTGCAAAAGCAGGACGAGATTTCCGCCGCCCATTAAAAAACCGGTAACCACTGATAAAGCAACAACAGCAAGTCCTATAATTACAAACATTTACTTTTCAACCACAGAATTTTCTGTTGATATTTGAGCCACTATTTCGAATATTTTTTTGCAGCCGGCAGTTACAAAAATCCAATCTATTTCAGAGCCTGCCAAATGATCTTCAAGTTCGCCGGCAATTTTACTTAATTCCATATAACCGATTGAACCCCCTTCTCCGCGAAGTTCGTGAGCGGCATGTTTAAGCAAATCTTTCTTTTGGGATGCCAGTGCATCATCAATAAGTTTTTTCTTTGCCGGGAAACCGTTTAAGAAAAACTTTACAAGTTGTTTTAACATCTCTTTGCTCTCGTCTTCAGAAAAAGATTTGCCTTTTTTTATTTTCGATAAAAACTCATTGCCGAGTATTTCATTTACATGTTTAATTATAACGTCCTTCTGCAGCGGTTTGGATATAACCCTTTCGGCGCCGGCTTCTATGGCGGCTAAAACATTGCTTCGGTTTGTGTTGGCGCTAATAACTATTACAGGAATGTTTTTTAATTCATCCAAAACTTTTATTACCTGCAGCATTTTTACGCCGTCAAAATTGGGCATCATTAAATCAAGGAAGATAAGGCTGGGGCGGTACTCTTTGGTTTTCTGAATACCTTCGAGTCCGTCGTGGCAGGTAATAACTTCAAAATTATAATCCTGGAAAAAATTACGAAGTGAATTACGGATTATATCCGAATCGTCCACAACCAAAACTGTTATTTTTTTTTCGCTATTCATTTTACGTAAAATCTATTTTTCAAGTTTGTGGATTTTAAGTTTAGAGATATCCTTTACTGTCTGCGTACTTTGCTGTGAAGCTTCGAGAGCGCTGTTTTTAACGGTCTCATAAATTTCGCCGCGCAAAATTTCCACGCTGCTTGGCGCTGATATTCCGATTTTAACTTTTCCTTCGGACACGGCAACAATTTTTACCCGGATATTTCCATTTATAATTATTTCTTCATCTGTTTTTCTGGTTAGAACAAGCATGCAAACCTTCTCTATTCTACGAAAAGATTATAATGTACGTTATACTTTTCGCTGTCTATAATTTTTTGAAATCCGGTTTTTTCATTTTGATTGATATAAACCGGCGCCTTCATGTTAACCGAAATTTTAAGAGGATCGGAATTCAAAGTAACGATGCCGAAAGTCTCAAAATTTTCTGTTGCGGGATAGTCTTCTTCAATTACCCGCAGCCCAATGAGCGGAAAAACAATCTCCGGTTCATCAATTGAATTTAGCCAGTAAAATAGCTCTTCGTCTGTTTTAATCAAAAGAAATTTTTTCAATTGTTCGAAACCGAATAAGCCTGAAGAAAACTTAACAGTGTTTTCTTCCTGGAATTCTATTTCACCAAATTGTTTTGTAACGATTCTCATAATTATTTCGCTTTTTTAATTATTACTATATCTACTCTTCTATTTAACGATCTTCCTTCCGGAGTTTCATTTGGTTGTATCGGTTGATATTCAGCGTACCCAACAATAGAAACTTTATCCGCCGGAACTTTTTCTATTTCAATTAAATTATATGCAGTGTTCAACGCCCTTGCTACCGATAGATGCCAATTTGAAGGATACACTGAAGACTTGATAGGAATATTATCTGTATGTCCTTCAATTCGTATATCGTTAGGCAGCGTTTTAATTATTGCCGCAAGTTTTCCAAGAACAGAGATTGAGCCGAAAGCTAAATCTGCGCTGCCTGAAGGAAAGAGGATGTTTTCCATAATATGAATTGTAATTCCTCTATCGTTCTCTTCAAGTTTTATTGACGCGGCATAATTGTTTTCATATATCAGTCTTTCCAGTTCATCTTTAAGAGTTCCTGCAGGGGCGCTCATGTCTTTCATAATTTCCGTCTGCAAATCAACTACTTTAGGGCTGCCAAAAAAATCTCCCACAGCGGTCATCATTTTTTCATATTTCTTAACGTCGATATTCGAAATTGCATAAAGTATAATAAACAACCCGAGCAGCAGCGTTATCAGATCGGCGTAAGTAATTAAATACCTATCTTTATCGCCTTCCTCAGCAAATGGAGATTCATCTACTTCGGAGCGTTTAGTATTTCTGCCTGTTCTTTTTGCGCCAGCATACTTATGAGTCTGGCTTTTACTATCGAAGGGATCTCCCCACTCTGCAAAGCCAGTACTCCCTCTAAGGATATCTCCATCATGTGTTTTTCTTCCGAGTGACATTTTTTTAATCTATCGCCTATAGGTAACCACAAAATATTAGCGCTGAAAACGCCCCATAGCGTTGCGATAAATGCCGTTGCGATACTTTTAATAAGCAGGCTTGGGTCACCGCCGGCATTAGCAAGGGTCATAATTAAACCCATCACCGTTCCGATAATGCCCATTGTTGGAGCATATCCGCCCATCTTATTAAAAATAAAAATGTTCGAAAAATGTCTTTGCTGCATTGCCTTAATTTCAAGCATCGCCAAATTTTCAAGTGAATCGGCATCCGTACCATCAATCACATAACGAATCAGCTTTTTAGGAAACAAGTACTCCAGCGTTCCGAGATCCTTCTCGATAGCAAGGAGCCCTTCCTTTCTACTTATTATCGAAAAATTAACGAAAGAATTAATAAGGAATGTTAAATTATATTCCCTCGGAAAATAAGCCAGCCTGGCAAGTGAAAATATGTTCTTAAATTTGTCGAATCCGAAACCGATAATTGTTGCCGCAAATGTTCCGCCAAACACTATAACTAAAGCAGGCAGTAAAAAAATTGCTTTAAACGATCCTCCTTCGAGCATAAAAGCTCCGAATATGGAAACAAGCCCGAGTATTAATCCGTTTACGGCGCCTAATTTTTTCATAAGTAGTTCAATAACGATTTAGGTAAAATCATTGCAGAAACTTTATAAGCCATCTGCAAGTGATAATCTTCATTTTGCAAATCAATAATAGCCTGCGGGATGTCAACTTCTTTCTCTTTGGCAATTAACTCTTCAGAATATAGTTTTTGATTTTTGTGCATCTCTTCAAGATCGGTCATTTGCCGGATGATATTTCCTGCTTCCGTTATTTTATCGAGCAAACGGCTATTAAAATCTCTCACCGCATCAGTTTGATCGATAGTAGGTTTAATGCCGTTGCGTAAATTATCTCTTATAGCAATAAGCGTGTTAAAAATATCCATTTTTTGATTTGCCGAAAAAGAAACTGCTGAAACCGCATTTTGTTGGCTTAATGAAGTAAGTTCAAAATTAAAATCTATCTTGTTGCCGCTGCTTTTTATATTGGACGTAAAATCAGTTTGACCGTTCACAGATTCTAAACTTCCATTGGCGCTGTTAAAGACCAATGTTTTAACTGCCGGCGCAGCGGCAAAAACCGAAGCTCCGCCGCCGTCAATAATATCATAACTTAACGAATATGTATTTGCCGCAGTTTTTGTATAAGTTGTATTTAAATTAAACTGACTTCCTTCTGCATTATAAATTTGCGAAGAAGCGCTTACAACATCTCCAACAGCAGCATTAACATCCAGGTTACCCAATTGTTTAACTGCAGTTGAGAAAATTTCTGCGCCGTTTATATTTATTTTTTGAGTGATGTTCGGAGCCGTCTTAACAAAATTTTCACCGCTCAAGTCTTTCGCCTTCACTTCAATTGATAATCCGTCAGAAGTAGTTCCGAAAGGCTGTGCAGAAAAATCGGTTCCTCCAAAAATAAATTTACCTTGCGATTCTGTATTTGCAAGATTAAGCATATTTTTAAGCGTAAGGTCAATCTGGTCTGCAAAGGAATCGAAGTTGCCGGCGTTAGAATCGTTTGTAACCTGCACAAGTTTTTCTGAAATGCCGAGGGTTTCGTTTTGCAGAGATTCGAGTGAGATTGTTGTATCATTCAAAAAATCGAGACTGTTTGCAATATTATTTAAGTAAGTATCGCTGCGGCTTATCTGGTTAGATAAACGCATAATTCGCGAAGCGCCAACCGGCGAGTCACTAGGTTTTTCGATTCTATTGCCCGTAGCAATTTTGCGCTGAAGAGATTCTATTCTTTCCCTTGAGCGGTTTATATTTTGAAGATAACTTGAACTTAACATCGAGTCTGATATACGCATAATTCTACACCATTTGTATTAATGTTTGCAGCATTTCGTCTGCAACTTTTATTAATTTTGCAGCCGCATCATAAGAGCGTTGAAAACGAATTACATTTGTCATTTCTTCATCAATAGATACTCCGGAGTATGATACTTTTTGTGCTTCGAGCTGCTGAAGCACAAATTCGTTGGAAGCGGCTGTTTCGTCTGCAGATATTTTATCATGCCCAAGTTCGCTTATTAACGATTGATAATTTTCCGCAAGTGTTGTTCCGTTTAGTATTTTTTTTGTGCCCAGTTCGGACAAAGAAACTGCAATGTTGCCGTTCCCTGCCGAACCATCTGCAGAAACGGCAATCATATTGGGGTCATTAACTATTCGGCTGTTTATTTTTAATTCGCCTCCGGAATAATCTTCAAAAAAGTTTATTCCGGACAACGGATTTTCACCAAGAGTATAAGCCGACGAGTGAAGCGTGTTAACTTCGGTCATCATTTTTGAAATTACAACATCAAGTTTTTCTAAGTATCCGGGAATTTTATCAGTATAAACTGTGCTAAGCGCATTTAGTTCGCCGCTGTTAAGTGATGTTGGCATAGTCCCGTCGGGAGCTACAATAGAAAGTTTACCATTTTTTGTGCCGACTTGAAACTCCACATAATTTGAACTATCAGCTGCATATATGCCGCCGATTGATAAATTGATGCTGCCTGCTTTATCTCTTTGAATATTTACATTTGCAAGTTTTGATATTTCATCGATGATTGCGTCGCGCTGGTCTTCAAGATCGCCGGCAGAATTTCCGATAGCTTTGAATTCCACTATCTGAGAGTTCAAACTCTGTAAATCTTTCAGATGATGATTTAACGCATTCACTTTTGTTTTATACTCATTCAAAATATCGGATCTCATCTGATCAAGTTCGGAATGAACATTCGCCACTTTGGTTGCAAGCCGCTGTGCTGTTTGAATAACATCACTTCTTAATGGAGCGGAATTAGGAGATACTGCAAGTTCGCTCCATGAGTTAAAGAATGAATTCATCAAAGTAGAAACGCCAAGTTCCGAAGGTTCGGTAAGTACAGCTTCAATTTGTCCGAGCATTGCGCTCTTGCTTTGATTATCATAAAAACGAGGCATTGTAGAGCGCAATTGTGTGTCGGCAAGTGTGTTTCTTACACGCTGCAGTTGGTCCATTTTTACGCCTGTGCCCCAAACAAATCCTGATTGAAGCTCCGGTTTTTCGGCAACAAAATTTATGCGCTGCCGCGTAAAATTTGGATTAGCAGCATTAGCAATATTATGCGAAGTTACATCGAGCGCACGCTGGTACGTTGCTAAACTTCTGCGCGATAAATCAAATACTCTGCTTATGCCCATAACTAAAACTTTCTGTCAAGAAGCGGAGCGTTTTTATCATTAACAAGAGCGTTAATAGTTTCGCGCACAAAACTTCTTGCATGGTTTACAAGTATTCTATTGTGTTCATTCGCCCGGCTTATTTCATTCACAAGTATTTGAATGTCCTCTTTTAGCTCTAACAAATCATCAAGTTTAATTTCCGATTTTGCAGCCGCCGCCTTTAATAACATTGATAAACTATAGTTTTGAACTTTTAAGCCATAAGTTCTTACCAAAGTCTTAATGGCTTCTTTGGAAGACTGTTCAAGATTATGAATTCTTGAAAGAAGCCGCTCTTCCGCTGCTACTGATTCTTCGAGCAATTGAACGTTGTTCTCAATAATTGCTCTGCGCTGCTTGATCAGCGTCTCGAGGAAAAACTGAAGATTTGCCTTCTGTTCGATCAACGATTGTTTTAACTCATTTACTTCCATTACATACTCTCAAAATGTTTAAGATAACCCATTACTCTAACCAAATAATTTTGAGTCTCTTCGAATGGAGGAACGCCGTTATACTTATCAACATTTCCGGGACCTGCATTGTACGAAGCCAACGCAAGCTTCAAGTCTCCGTTATATTGTCGAAGCATTTGTGATAAATATTTAGTTCCTCCGAAGATGTTCTCTTTCGGATTCCATACATTATTTACGCCCATATCTTTTGCCGTTGAATCGATAAGCTGCATCAAGCCCTTTGCCTTAGCAGTAGATATGGCTTTTTCATTGCCCGCGGATTCGGCGAGTATAACAGATTTAATAATATTTTTATCTACGCCATACTTTTCCGATGCGGCATCAATAATATCATCAAACCGGTTTAACCTATTTACCGACTGCATACTTGGCTTTGTTGCCGGCGAATGGATGTCTGCATTTTTAACAATAATTTTTTCCGATTGAATGCCGGGGAAAAAATCTTTTGCGGGCAGCTTGTTTAATTGTTCGCCGGTAATTTTTTTATAAAGAATATCTGCTATTCCAAGTCCGTTTCCTTCTGACATTTTTTTTGCTATTTCGTTCTCGAATACAGAATTAAAATAATCGCCGCCATAACCTTCTTCGCCAAAGAAGCCGCCGTTAGTTTCGTTCATACTTTTTAACATCATAGATGTTAACATGCTTTCAAATTCTTTTGATGCTTTAGATATTTTAAGTTTCTGCTCGTCCGAATAATGCGCTGCGTTTTCTATCTGCGGAGCAGTCTTAAAATGCTTTTGCGAGTCTGTTATTTTTAATTTTATTCCGTCCATTAGATTATAACCAGTTCTCCTACTAAAGCGCCTGCTTCTTTAAGCGCTTGAAAAATTGCAATAATATCTTTTGGCGATACTTTTAACGAATTAAGCGCGGCGGCAACTTCCTGCACGTTCGATGCTCCCTCAATTGCTATTGCGCTTGAAGAATCCTGAGTTGCCCTGGGAATAAGATTATTAAACACCGTCGTCTGTCCATTGCTAAAAGAATTAGGCTGCGATATCACCGGGAATGAGTTGATATTTATATTAAGACTTCCGTGAGAAATAGTTACAGCGCTTATTCTAACATTTGCACCAGCCACAACTGTTCCGGTGCGTTCATTAAGAACAACTTTTGCCGAGTTATCAACTGCAACAGTTAGCGCTTCAAGTTCTGCAAGAAAGCCAACAACGTTGCTGCTTTTGTCGGTTGGAATTTTTACAGTTATTTCAGCTGCGTCAAAAGCCAGAGCTGTGCTTTCCCCGAAGGCGCTGTTTATTGCAGCGGCAACATTACTTGCGGTTGTTAAGTCGGGTTCGCGAAGAAATATGCTTAACCCCTCAGTGCCAATTCCATCGGAGTCAATTGGGATTTTTAAAATCCCGCCACGGGGAACGCGCCCTGCAAGCGTGTGGTTTCTTCCAACCCTTCCGCCTGAAGACGTATTAAAATCATAACCGCCTACGGAAATTGGACCCTGGGCAAAACCGTACACAGCGCCGCTTAAACCGGAAAGCGGCGTCATTAATAAAGTTCCACCCTGAAGACTTGAGGCATCACCCATTGAAGAAACGATTACGTCAAACTTTGCGCCCGATTTGAGATTTGAATTTAATGTTGTAGTAACCATTACGGCGGCAACATTTTTTGTCTTTAAATCATTTTGCGGAACAGTTATACCAAACCTCTTAAGCATACTAGTTATAGATTGAATAGTAAACGATGAACGGTGACTATCGCCAGTGCCCGCTAAACCAACCACTAATCCATATCCAATTATTTGCTCGGAGTTATCGCCAGTCATGTAAGCTATATCTTTTATCCTCTGGGCAGACAAAGTTGAAAAGAAGAATAAAATAATCAATAAAACTAAAAGTTGTTTTTTCATCTTAACACCTAAAATACCCAGTGAAAGAATTTAGTTAACCAGCCTGGCTTTTGCACGTTATCTATAACTCCGCTTCCTTCAAAAATTATTTCTGCTTCGGAAATGTTGTAAGAAAGCACTGAGTTATCTGCCATAATATCAGCGGTTCTAACAATCCCTTTTATGTAGAGAGTTTGCTCTTCACCGTTGATTACTATTTTTCGGCTGCCTTTAATAACCATATTGCCATTGCCCAGCACAGAGTCTACGGTTGCGCTTATTTTTGTACGAACCATTCCCGTTGTTCTTGTTGAGCCGGAACCCTTAAAATCATTTCCCGAACTTACTCCAACATCCACTTTTGGAAGACCTTTTCCATTAAACTCTCCTCCGGCATTAAAGCCGAATTCGCTTTGTCTTCCTGCTGAAGTTTCTGCATTGTTTGAAGCCTGAGAAGATTCAATAACTAAAATTGTAATTGCATCGCCAATGCGTGTTGCTTTTTGATCAGAAAACAAAGACGAAAAAGAATTCATCCTCATGTCCTGTGGGGCAGCTACAGCGGAAAACAAAACGAATAAAACAAATAATTTTTTCATAACTTTTACTCTAAAATTTGCACATTAAGTCCATCAATAACCCGCGCTTTAAATATTTTTTTTTCTTTCGTAATAATTCTTATAACATCGCCTTCGGCTCCATCCTGCCGGGCAAAGGCTTCAATTGAAACAACTACATTTCCGGAGATAGCGTGAGCATTAACTTTTCCGCCGCTTAACATTATAGGCAT
>Ga0100390_10001074_pt1 | contig 24382 bp, 29 predicted proteins | sample CryGeymeta201514_FD_81540 | JGI IMG/M metagenome (GOLD analysis project Ga0100390, IMG submission 81540) | Groundwater microbial communities from Crystal Geyser aquifers in Utah, USA - Crystal Geyser metaG 2015-14 | ecosystem: Environmental > Aquatic > Deep subsurface > Groundwater | place... | reverse complement strand
TGGTTTTTCGGCGTTTGATCATGAAATTATTGTAGCATCTTCGTTGCAATAAAAAAAGGCGCCCCTCCTTGGACGCTATACTAAGACATGACCCACTTGCAAGCTACGATGGCTTGCTAGATGCGGTTTCTTCTTCCTCTCAACAAATGATGTGAATTTCATCAATTACGCCGAAAGGGGAAGGAACCCGAGACTTGGGAAATTTTTTTTGATTAGGCTGCCCAGATTCTGAGTCGGAGATCCTTCTGCCTTCCCGTAAGTTATTATTCGCAATTTGTTTTGATGCGGACCGACTTAAATCTTAAAAGATATTCCCCGAGCACGGAGGCTCGGGGAATATCTTTTAAGATTCAATATAGGAAAAGTATCGAGAAGAAAAAAAGCGGGTGAAATCCTAGACATCGAATGTCTACGATGCCCACAACAAAAAAACAATCTCAACCTTGCGTCTAGGCTGTTTTTCTTCTGTAGGTGTCGGACACCTATAAGCTTTATTTCCGCTCCTCCAGCTTCACCGGCACAGTTTTTTCTTCGCCTTTATGCCAGATTTTGAGGGAAATCGTGTCGCCGATGTTGAATTTAGCAATCAAGTCGCCCAATTGGTGGTTTTCATCAATTTTCTGTCCGTTCAGCTCAAGAATAATATCATTTTCCACGACCCCCGCCTTGTCCGCCGGGCTTCCCGGAACAACCGCTAAATCGGTCATTTTCTCGCCGCGAAGAACCAGCGCGCCGTAATCAAACGGCAAATTATTTTGTTTCTGCAAATCTTTTGTCACCGGAATATAGCGCACGCCGATGTACGGCTGAACGATCTTGCCTTTTGATTTCACGCTTTCAATGTCTTTTTTCACAAGATTTATCGGCAAGGCAAATCCAATATTTTCCGCGCCCTGCGCCATCGCCACGTTCACGCCGATCACCTGCCCGTTGATGTTCAGCAGCGGTCCGCCGGAATTTCCCGGATTAATAGCCGCGTCGGTTTGAATCACTTCGCTCAAAGTTTCCGCTTGGCCAAACCCATCGCCGGCCGTCACGTTTCTCTTGAGGCCGGAAATAATCCCCTTGCTGACCGTATTCCGGAACTCGCCGAGCGAATTCCCAATCGCGATAACCGTCTGGCCAATTTTGAGATTTGCTGAATCGCCGAGATCAAGCACAGGCAAACCGCTGGCGCTTATTTTGAGAATCGCGACGTCATTAGTCGGATCAATCGCCATCACTTGAGCATCGTATTTCTTTCCATCGTTTGTCATCACCGTATAGCTGGCTTCCTGATCAGAAACAACGTGTCTGTTTGTCGCGATCAAACCGTCCGCAGAAACTATAAAACCTGATCCCCCGCCGATTTCCTGTTTTTCTGTTCCTCTTTGATTATTTTGATTGCCGCTGCCGGAACCGAAAGGATTAAAAAAAGGATCAAAATCAAAAGGATTCTCAAAAAAATTCTGAATTTTGGGAACATCTTTGGAAATAATGATGCTCACCACCGCAGGAGACGCCTTTTCTACCGCTTTCACGATCGCCGATTCTTCATCGGGAACACTAACTGTTTGACTGGAGCTGCCGATATTACTGCTTTGCCTGGTCTTTCTTTCAAAAAATTTCGGCCAGAATTTCCCCTGCCCGAGATTTCCCGCCATAAAACCGAAAAGAGCGCCGAAAAAAGAGGAAAGAATAAATGAGATAATAACAACCGCGACCAGAAATTTTTTGTATGTTTTTATAATTTCTTTATTTTCTGAATTTAGCATAAAAACAAAATTGTCATTCCGACCGAGCGCAGCGAGTGGAGGAATCTTCGTGCATTTGCAAATGGGCAGTTATTAAGTTGCGCACGCAGATCCCTCGACTTCGCTCGGGATGACAAAAATAATATATTTATAACTTAACCAGTTTAACTTTCCAACGATATCGCGTTTACCGGACAGCTCGACACCACTTCATCGCAATTGCAATCCTTGCAAGATTCTGCGATCACATGTGATTTTCCGTTTTCCACTTTAAATACTTTGGGGCAAAGCGCTTCGCAAGTCCCGCAGCCGATGCAAAGTTCTTGGTTTACTTTGGGTTTTGGCATAGATTTCGTCTAATTATTACGATAATATTGATAATTTTATTTCGATATTCTCTACGAACTACGGAACAATTACGAAAATACGAAAAGCTAAAAGTAAAATATTCGTATATTCGTATGAGATTCGTAATTCGTAAAGAAATTTCCGTGCTATACATCTACTAATTTTACTAACTTTCCCCAATTCTCATCAATCTCTTTTTGCATTTCGTCAATTATTTTTTCCCCTCCCGACTTAAAGAGGTGTTTGAATCTCCCCTGCGTTTTGAGAAATTCCTCAAGCGGTTTTGGATTCTCGGTCGCCCCGTTTATCTTGTATTTTCCGTCAAAATATTCCCAAAGGGGCCAGAAATTCGTTTCCGTTGCCAATCTGCCAATATTCACATACTGCGAAGTGGGGAATTTCCAGAGATTCGTGCAGGGCTGAAGTACGAGCAAAAATCGCGGTCCTTCGATCTCGAAAGCTTTTTTAGCTTTCATTTTCAAATCATCAAGATAAGCAGCATTGGCTTGCGCGGCGTACTTTAAGTGATGAGCGATTACGATTGACATCAGATCTTTTCTTTTTTCTTTTTTCCCGAAGCTCATTTTTCCGGCCGGCGTTGTTTCCGTATCCGCTCCATAGGGAGTTGCTCCACTCCGTTGTCCGCCCGTGTTCATATAGGCTTCATTGTCGTAACAGACATAAATAAAATCATGTCCTCGTTCCAAAGCGCCGGATAAACTTTGCAGGCCAATGTCATAAGTTCCCCCGTCTCCGGCAAATACTACAACCTGAATTCTTTTTTCTTTGGAAATTTTGCCGCGCTTGCGGAGCGTCTTGATCGCTCCGTCAATCCCCGCCGCTGTCGCTCCTCCGTTTTCAAACGCGCTGTGGATATAGGGAACTTTCCATGAGGTATAAGGATAAAGCGTCGAAGTAACTTCAAAACACCCGGTTACATTCACCACCACGACCGGATCCGCCGTCGCGTCAAGAACCATCCTCACAATCGCCGGAATCCCGCATCCGGCGCAGGTAGAATGACCAGGGGCAAATTTTTGAGCTAGATTTTTATTCATCTATTTTAATCCGATATATTTTATTTCTCTCCCTTTTTGATCATCCTCAAAAACTTTTTTGATATCGTCTTTGAAAATTTCCCGACCGCCCAAGCCATAGATGTAAGATTGAATTGAAAATTGAGAATTGAGAATTGAGAATAAACTATTTTTTATCTCACTATACAATGGCGGAATGCTACCAAGCGAAACAGTTCTATCAAAAACAGCTATTTTTTTTACGTTCTTAAGCGCTTCGGTGATTTGCTCGTAGGGAAATGGACGAAAAAGTTTTATTTTCAATAATCCCACCTTTTCTCTTTGTTCCCGGAGCTCATCTACCGCCACTTTGGCCGTTCCGGCAGTTGAACCGGCAACCACAATCGCTTTTTCCGCATCATCCAGTTGATAACTTTCAAGGACATCATAATTTCTCCCGGAAATTTTCTCGTATTCTCCAAATATTTCCCCAATTTCCCCTATCACCCCATCCGTCGCCTCAATCTGCGCCCGCTTGAATTCAAAATAGAAATTGGGAAGCGCCACCGGCCCGAAAGTTTTCGGATCTTCGAAGTCTAATAAATAATTTTTCGGATTATATTCGCCGATAAATTTTTTCACGACTGAATTTTCCAAAATTTCCAAATTTTCAACCGAATGAGAAGTTGTAAATCCGTCCATAATCACCATCGCGGGAAGCCTCACTTTTTCCGCGAGCCGAAGAGCGATGAAAGTGTTGTCATAAACTTCCTGCACGTTCTCGCAAAAAATCTGGATCCAGCCTGAATCTCTCACAAACATCACATCCTGATGGTCGCCGTGAATATTGATCGGCGCCGAAAGCGCCCGGGCGCTCACCAGCATCAGAATCGGAAGCCGCATACCCGCGGCAATCGGCAAAACCTCGCTCATGAGCATTATCCCTTGAGAGCTGGAGGCCGTCATCGCCCGCGTGCCCGCCGCCTGCGCCCCCACGGCCGCGCTCATCGCGCTGTGTTCCGATTCAACATCAATAATTTCCGTATCGGCTTCACCATCAGCCACCATTTTAGCAAAAGTTTCGATAATCGGCGTTTGGGGCGTGATCGGGTAAACCGGCATCACGTCGGGGTTGATTTGCCGAAGAGCTTCCGCGGCAGCGGCTCCGCCGGTGAGAGCTTTTTTATTTGTCTTATCTGTCTGATAGGTCATATTAGTTTTTCCCCATTTTTATCGCTTTTTGCGGACAAACAGTCGCGCAAACGCCGCAACCTTTGCAAATATCATAATCAATGTCGGCTTTTCTTTCCGAATCAAAATCAATCGCCGCTTCTGGACAAAACAAAAAACACGTCCCGCAGCCGATGCAGGTTTTCTTGTCCACCGCCGGTTTCATATACCGCCAATTGCCGGTTTTGGGAGACTTTTTTATGTCGTGTTTGATGATGGCGCCTTCTTCGATTTCTTGCCAATTCATAATTTTACGAATTACGAATACGCTTCGCTTTACGAATATACCAATTACGAATTTGCTGTATTCGTATATTCGTACAGATTCGTAATTCGTAAAGACTACAAACTATCATAAGCTTTCTCAATCGCCTGCACATTTTTTTCCGTTTTTTCGGCGCCGATTTTTCCCGTATATTTTTCCCGAAAAACATCAACCACGTTTTCAAGTTTCACGATTTCTGTCACTTTCACCAGCTTTCCCAAAACGGCCGTATTCGGCCGCGGCTCGCCGATTATTTCAAGCGACAATCCGGTCGCGTCAATAGGATAAATATTCCCGATATAACCAGTTTTTTGCTTGACCGTTTCGCGGTCCGAGGTCGTGTTCACAATCATTGATTCATTTTCATCGAGATTTTTCGTCGCGTCAACAATGCCGAGCAGGGTTTCATCCAAAATAACCACTACGTCCGGATCCACCACCGGCTCGTGAGTCTTGATCGGCTCATCGGAAATTCGAACATATGTGCGAATTGGCGCCCCCGTCCGCTCTGGCCCAAAATCCGGAAAAGCCTGTACGAATTTTTGCTCGTGAAGAGCCGCCTGCGCCAAAATTTCCGCCGCCGTTTTCGCCCCCTGCCCTCCGCGGGCATGAAAAATTATTTCGAAGATTTTCTTGTCGAGTTTCACGAAACAATTATACCACAAAGAAATCCAAAAAGAAATCGGGCCGCAAAGCCCGATTTCCAAATAAAATACTAGATATTTAATATCCCCCTCGCGGGGGACCACCCGCTAGGGTGGCTACTTCCCCAATTCCTCATCCAAAGTCTTCTTTAGTTCCTCATAGCTCACTACTCCCCCGAAAAACTGGTCGTTCACAAAAAAGGCGGGAGTGCCGGAAATTCCGAAATCCTGCGCCATTTTCTGGTCAGCTTCGATCCTGTCTTTCGGCTTGTTTTCATCGACACACTGATTGAACTTGGCCGCATTGAGTCCGAGAGTTGCGGCATAAGTCTTGAATTTCGCTGTTCCTTCCGTATTCTGCCAGTCGCTTTGCGTGGCATAAAGTTTGTCCGCCATCTCCCAAAATTTCCCCTGCTCTCCGGCGCAATCAGCCGCGACTGCCGCGTTCATCGCTTGCTTGTGAAAATCAAGCGGGATATGTTTATAGACAAACAAAACTCTGTCTTTGTACTCGCTCATCGCTTTTTTATAAGAATCGTAAAAAGTCTTGCAGTACGGACATTGAAAATCACTGAAGAGCACTACTTTCACTTTCGCCTCTTTCGCGCCAATTTGCGGGTCATCATCTTTCACTTCGGGAGTTTCCAAAAATTTTCCCGCTTTGATGCCAACCTGCTCCGTGTCCATAAGATAAGACGAATCTTTTTTGGAGAAAATTGCCTCTGCCTGGGCGTAAACATCCGTCTTGGTCACGTTTTCATCAAAGATGAAAGCGGGAAGGCTTTTGATTTTATATTTTTTAATAACTTCCTTCCCTTCATCCGAATCAGCCTCGACTTTTCTGGCAAGCATCGTTGGAATGACCCGCTTCATCCACTTAAGCGGTTCGGTCGGATCGCAGGCCTCGCATTTGCTGTCAGTAAAAACCTGCACATTGACAACCGGCTCATTGAAGGAAACCCAGGTTTTCCCGTCAAAAGGAAAAACATCGACGCTTTTCAAGACGCGCGGGGAAACTCCCTGCTGGCCGAAAAATTGGGCTACGTCCACAAAAACGCTTCCGATCAGCAGACCTGAAAGCAAAATGACAATTGAGACATAGTTTTTCATTTTCTTCTTGCACAGCTCGCTACAGGCAGAATTATCTTTTTCTCTGCTTTCTCCCTCCCTTTGAATCATTTCTTCTTTTTGTTCTTCCATGGAAATATTCTTAATGATAAATTGCTACTGGCTTTCCGGCTGGCTGGCGCCACCGCCCTGATTATTTTCTTGCGTATCCGCCGGCGCTTCCTGCGTGCTCTTTGTTTCCGGCTTCATCAAATCAAAATCCTGTTTCATATCGGCTGTCAGATAATCACCATACCCGATGGTAATTCTTTTTTTGGCCTCTGTTTTCACGGCTACTCCCACTAAAAAACCCAAAATGAAAATGAGAAGATAATTGATCATCTTTTCGTTAATCCTCATTTTTTTGCCGAATTCCGAAATTTTTTCTTTCATACTAGGCAGAGTAGCAAAAGAATCAATTCAGCGCAACATTGACAGAAACGCAAAAATGTGATTTTGGAATACTTAATTTATATTGTCACTGAATTCCCGCCTGATCATTGATGTTGACATCATACCGGTCGCAAAACCCTTCCGGAACCTCCAAAACCAACCCCGCCGCGGAAGGCGAAGTGAAAACCCGGTCATCTTGCGGAGAAATATTTTTCTCGCAACCAATTACCCGACCCCTTTCGATCCAGATAATATCAATCGCAAACTGCATGCCCTTCATCCAAAATCTCTGAAAATCGTTTCTTGGCATCGCAAAAAGCATCCCGCGATTTTCCAAGAGTTCCCTTCTTCCCGCCAGCCCCTGCTCGATTTTTTCGGCTGTATCAACAACTTCCGCTTTGACAAAAGTGTTTTTGAAATAGACGCGGCGAATCGGATTCCAGTATTTGAGTGAATATAATTCACTGGAAATGTAGTTGAGAAGAATGGCAAGTATGACTACGCCGATAACAATGCTGAAAGTGATGATTTTTGATTTCGTTGACATAATTCAGCCCCTGATTGCCCCAATTACCCTGATTATCCTAACCAACCCGAAATAAAAAATTGAAAACAAAACAATGAAAATCACTTTTCCCATCGCCGAAACATTGAGCGCGACGAGTCCGATCAAAATGCTCGCCGCCGCGACCAAAACCACAATCAATCGCTCGTCTAATCCCAATTTTAGCAGTTTATGGTGCAGATGTCGATTGTCTCCGCCGGAAAATATCGACTGTCCGGCTCGATGCCTTTCCCAGACCACATTCGCAAGATCCAAAACTGGAATAAGCGTCGCCATGAGAACGGTCGCGATTTTGGCTCCGGCGAAAATGGAGAGGCTCGCCAGAAGAAAGCCGAAAAACCAAGCTCCCGATGTTCCCGCCAGAATTTTGGCCGGATGCCAGTTGAAAACCAGAAATCCCAAAATTGCCCCACCGGCAATCGCGGCGAGTATCGCCACTGCCGGCTGGTTGACGTGTGGCAGAAGGCTCAAGAAAAAAATCGTCCCAAGAGCCACGAGCGTCACGCTTGCGGAAAGACCGTCAATTCCGTCGAGCCAGTTGAGGGAGTTTATGAAAAGTAAAAAGTAAAAAGTAAAAATGAAAAAGTACAGAAATGGATTATTTAAATTTATTATGCCACCGAAAGGATTAGTAATGTAATCACTTTTCACTCCAAAACTTATCGCAGAAACAGCAATAACAATTTGAGCCGCCAACTGCCATTTCCAGTTTATATTCTTGAGATCGTCCCAAAAGCCAAAAATGAGAATCATGAGACTCCCAACGATTATTCCGGATATGGGCCGAGTTATCACTAGATCGGCGTTGAAAAAAATTGCTAAGACAAAAATGAGAATCACAACTCCCCCGCCAAGTCTTTTAAGGCTAAGCCTTAGCGGCGAAGGCTTAGCCTTAAAATTGCAACCTATCCGCAACAAAAACCAAATCGCGATGGTCGAAAAAATAAAAGAAAAAAGAAATGGGAGAATAAATTTTGTCTGCACTTGACCGAAAGTTAGAATTATGATACTATTGCATATCGTAAGGCCTTGCCTTTACGATATAATTTTGGCTTAATAAATCGGGACGCGTGGAGGGATCTGCGCTCATAAGCAAATAGCAAGCCATAGATTTAATTACCAAGATTTCTCGACTCCGCTTCGCTCCGCTCGAAATGACAACAAAAAAATCATTCAGAAAAAAATTATAGTGAATCCCCCAAATCAACCCATTCCGGATTATTTTTCTCAATCAATTTTACTTTCTTTTCTCTTCTCCATCTCTTTAGTTGCTTCTCTCTTTCGATCGCGCTTGCGATGTTTGTGGTTTGTTCGTAGTACACCAGTTTGTCCATATTGTACTTTTTCGTAAATCCCGGTATTAATTTATTTTTGTGCTGCCAGACTCTTTTCGGTAAATTACTAGTGACGCCGATATACAAAGTTCTTGAATTATTAGTCATTATATAAACTGCGCAATAGTCATATTTCATCTTTATTTTACTTGTCATCCCGAGCGGAGTCCCGCCTCGGCGGGACGCAGTCGAGAGATCTACGCGCATTAGCAATTGCTGGCCATACACTTATGCACAAAAATTTCTCCACTCCTCCGGCTTACGCCGGAGTTCGGTCGAAATGACAATAAAAAAATAATCGCTCGGGATGACAAAATAAATACAATATACAAAATACCGGATACTAAATACCAGATATCCCCCTCGCGGGGGACCACCCGTTAGGGTGGCTCTTTCCTCACCTTTTCCGTTACCCAGAATTCGCCGAAATATTTGCCGAAAAGAATACGCGTTTGAGCGTCAACAGCCGGCATAGCACCCAAAAAAGGCGCAATGATCGGAACCAATGTCCACTGGAGGAACATATAAATATATCTTTTGCGGGAATATTTCGCCGGCCGTGGCGGAAGAAGCATCAGACTCAAAAACATCGAAATGACCAGACCCACCAAAGCCATGTTCATCAGATAGCGGGTTATATAGGGAAGATTGTGCGCCAAAACGCTTTGCCCGAATACCGATCCTCCGATTATAACCGGCAGCCACCCAAGAAGAGCAATGATGAAAGCGTTGGTCGCCCAGGACCAGTGACCCTCAAGCATAATGAAAAGATGGCGAATTTTTTTGCGAAAAGGAATTTTCCGGTTGGCGAGAAGCGCCCGCGCCAAAAGCGGGAAGTTTTCAATTCCGTAAGCCCAGCGCCGTTTCTGTTTGTACTGATTGACGATTGTTTTCCAGTAACCCTTTGCCAGCACCGCGTCGAGGGAAACCGGAAGATAGATGGGCTTGACTTCATAATCGCCGTTAAAATAGGCGTAACATTTCCAAAAAATGAGACTGTCTTCCGAAATCACGTTCACCGGCCAATAGCCGACGTCAACAATCGTTTTCAGAGGCTCCGAATGAGAGGAAAAGGTGACCATATGTTCCGGCCGCATTGCTTCGACCATATGCCAAAACGAGGAACCGGTGACGATGATCCTCACGAAAGCGTTCGTATCCCAGATATTGTTGTGGTACATCGGGAGCGGCTGATAGGCAAATTGGAGGCGTCTCGGCTCGGTAATATACTTAAGAGTCAGCGCCGCAAAATACTGGGGATGAGCGCAGGTGTCGCAGTCAAAATTGGAAAGAATGACGTTTTCAAGAGGAATATTTTTAGCTTCAAGATACTTCTTCAATTCTTTTGCCGCATAGGTCGCATTTGCCGATTTCATTTTCATCTCGCCCGGCATAACTTTGTGAACCGTCGTGATAAAATCAAAAAATTTTCCCTCAAATTTCTCCTTAAGATATTTAATTTTGCGATTTCTTCTTTGAGAATCCTCTCTTTCCTCAGTCGCCAGCAGTATGATGAATTTTTCGTTGGGATATTTTGAATCCGCGACAGCCTGGATGGCCGGCTCGATTATTTGAGCGTCTTCATTGGCCGTAGGAAGCATAACGGCGTGATAAACTTCCTCCCACCCCAGAAATTTTGACTTGTCTCTTTTGAGAACTTCCTTTATTTCCTTTCTCAATTCTCTCACAGCGCGCAATTTCTTTTTGATTTTTTTCCGCTTTCGGGAGAAAAAGAGCCAGCGTTTTCCAAAGTACTCTTTTTTTATTTTTTTATACTCACTTGAGATTTCATCGAAAAAATTCTCCGGTTTGTCCAGTTTCCGGCAGGCATTCATCCAGTCAATTCTCTTATGGCGCTGCATTTTTCGGAAAGCGACTATTGAATAAGCGGCAATATAGATTGTTCTGTAAAGCCAGTAAATATCGAAAGCAATTATAAAAACTGCCACCCATACCGGCAGCAGAAAGGAAAAAACAAACATACCGATCAGCGTGAACCAAGTTAGGACGCCGGGAATCACCTCAAAAAAACGCTGGAGGCGGTGGTCGCGGGGATCAGTTGCGCGAGGATCGGGATAGGAAAACATGAAAAGTCTCTACGAATTACGAATCAAATACGAATATACGAATGAATGTTCAGGCTTTAATCGCATGAAATAAGATTGATTCGTATATTCGTACAAAATTCGTAGTTCGTAGAGAAATCAAAAATTAATCAGTATCACGCTTCCCAATCCAACCGCCATCAGACATTGAATCACCAGCGCCATCAGGGCAAAAAGATACGAGATCAGCCTTTCTTTGTAATAGAAAAATCTTGAGAGGACAACGTTTACCAAAAGAAAAGCGAGGGCAAGCGCCGGCATAAGAAAAACATTTCGCCAGTCGCCAATAGCATCTATTCCAAAATAGACATTGTAGTGCAGAATCATCGGCTGATCTGTCGGCTTGACTATCCGCCAAATCGCAAACCACATTCCCGCGTTAGCCAAAAGAGCCAGAGCAAAAGAAAAAAACACCGTCGGATCGGTCCAATACCCGTGCCAGAAGAATCTATGAAATTTTTTCCGAAGTTTGTTTTTCCAGTCTTTGTTCATCATCCTGTCCGCTAGTTAATTTATCTTGTTTTTCTTCTTCCAGTTCAATTACTCTCGTTTTTTCTAAGCGCATTTCATATCTGTCCATTTTTTTCTCCGTATCAATATATTTATTGTGAGCATTTTTCAGGTGCCCTCCCAGTATCAAAAAATCATCTCTTATTTTTCTAAAATCATTTTCAATCCGACCAATTTCCTGAAGAATTTTACTTATATTTTTTGCGATCTGATACTGCCGAATTCCTCTCATTACGGTCACAAGATAGACATAAAAAGTGCTGGGAGAAACCGGAAAGACTTTTTTTCTGGTCGCGTAGGCATAAAACTCTCCAAAATTATGACTTATCATCTGATGATAAACATTTTCTGCCGGAATATACATAAAAGCAAAATTGGTGGTTCCCTCTCCCGGCAAAATATACTTTTTTGATATTGAATCGATGTGTTTTCTGACGTCAATTAAAAATTGCTTTGCAAACATCTTTTTTTCGTCTTCATTGTCAACTTCAATTGTTTTCTTAAAATTTTCCAGAGGGAATTTAGAATCAACAGGTATGATTTCTTTATCTAATTTTACAATTGCGTCCACTATATCACCGCTCTTAAAAGAATATTGCAATTCATATTGGTCTCTGCTTAACACCTGTTTTAGCATATTTTCAAGAAAGAATTCTCCTAATCCTCCTCTCATTTTTGGAGTTTTTAACACTTCTTGCAATGAAGCGATATCTTTCCCCACATCATGCAATTTTTTCGTCTCCTCGTGAAGAGACACCAAGTGCGTCTTTACATCCGTAAATGAACGGTAAACCCTATCTACGCTCACCGAATGCTCTCCTAATCTCTGATCAACGCTCTTCTGGATCGTTCCCAGGTTTTGTGAAAGAAGCTGAATCTGGTTAGTGATATTCGAAACTATTTCCGCATTTTTCCGGTCAAGCTCCTGGCTCGCTTTTTCATTAAGTTTTCGGCGCAAAGAGAGAATAAAGCCCGCGAGGGCCAGGATAATGAGGATGAGAAGAAAAATAAAAAAGTATATAAGAGACATAGAAATTTTTATTGTCATCCCGAGCGCAGTCGAGGGATCTTCGTAAATTATCTAATGGCAAGCTACTGCCTATTCATATAGATTCCTCCACGCATCCCGATAAATCAGGATTTGGTCGGAATGACAACCCAAGAAACCTACTTTCTCCTATTCGCTATCTCCTTCAAATTCGGGATTTTGCAGATGATTTCTTCATAGGGATTTTCCAGAAATTCCATAATGAATTTGTCGAGCATGTCGGTCCGGTACTTAAACTCTTCCAAACTCAAAAGAGAATAATTTATTTCCTTTCCCACTTCAGCTTCCATATTTTCCAAAAGATGCTTCAGCTTGGCCTTGCTTAATTCGTCGCCGACAATAAGAAGATCTGCCTTTCCTTTCGGATAATTCAAAAATACTCCCGAAATCAGGGCCAGTTTCACTCTTCCAAGGTTTTTTATCTGGCTCAGACTGCGGCATTCGGGCATAGTGTTTGATTTCATGACAAGATTGCGAAGCTCCGGATAGAAAATAAAATCCCGATTGGTGTGAAAAAACCTTCGCCTCTTCCTCATCCGGGTAATGATCATTCTCATTTTTGCAAGCTTTCCGAGCTCCCGATTAATATGCGCCGCATTTATTCTGTTTTTCTGGACCAATTCCGAAAACGAATATTCCTGCTTGTCGTTGAGCATGAAGAATTTTATGAGCCGCGCTTTCACGCGGGAGTCAAAAAGCTGGGAAAATATTTCGGACATCGCATTAAAAAAGTTAATTTTAAGCTTCGAAAAACTGGTAACAGTATAATCGTTTTTTGGAAAAAAGTCCAATCTCTTCGCGAAATACATAACTTGTAACGCGCAATACAAGAGTTTTCAGGCAGGCTCCTTTTTTTCTTGCGTTATGCGTTGTAAGTCATACATCGCATGTCGAATTGATATTTTTCGTTGTTTTCTCTATAATGTTCCCAAAAGCCCGACTATGACTCATCTATCCAAAAAACGCAAAAATGGCTATCCCAAGGGGGTTTTTAGGGATGTTTTTATCTGTTCCAAACAGGAACTTTCCCCGTTTGGAACTGTTTTCACTTTCAGCGCGGACAACATCGAAGAGCAAAAACTGGGAACTATTTTCGGTATCATAAAAATCGACGACCATTCGGAAAATTCTTCTTATGTGGCAAATTTGCTGACCTCCGTCATAAAAAAAGAATATTTTTCAAAACCTCATCGCCCGGCTGAAGAAAGTTTTGAGGCAAGTCTTCGCAAAGCCAACCTGGCTCTGGCGGAACTGACCCGCCATGGATCGCTGGGCTGGTCCGGAAAATTGAATTTCACAAGCGGCGCGCTGGAGAGAAACAATCTGCATTTCGCCTGTCTGGGAAAAGTTTCCGTATATCTTTTGCGCGGCGGGCAAATTGCCGAAATAAGCCGCGATCTTGAAGAGGGGCTGGATGCCGAAACGCATCCGCTCAAAACTTTTTCCAATATTTCAAGCGGCAAGCTGGAAAAAGGCGACAAATTGATTCTAACAACCTATGACCTTTCGGAAATATTTTCCAAAGAAGAGCTCCGCCAGAATGCGGCTCACTTTTCCCGCGAGGAATTTCCGGGACTTCTTGAAATGTCACTTCGGGCCAACAGCGAGCTTGCCGGAATAATTGTCATTGATCTTGTTGACGAATCCGAAGCCAAGCCCGCTATTGTCGAGGCGCCCCTTATCGGCAGGGAAAAAATAAGGAAAATTGACTCGTTCGTCGGATTTCCCGAAGAAGAATCTTCAGCCGGCCCCGGTGCTTTGGCGCCTGGGGAAGAATTTCGTCTGACTTTCCGGCAAAAATTCCCGACGCTTTTGAAAAATCTTCCCGCTTATGTTTCTGACAAAGCAAAAAGGCTCTTTTTAAAGTTAGCTTCATTCTTTCAGCGCTCTTTATATAGAGAAAAGACGCTGTCGGCCATATACAGCTCGGGAAGAAAAATCGGACGGGGGCTGGCAGGCGCAAAAAACAAATTTCACTCACTCGAGCCCGCTAAAAAGAAGGCCGTTTTGGGAATTTTGGGAGGCGTTGCCGCGATTGCGGCTGTCGCGCTGATTGTTTTCTGGACAAAGGGCAAAAAAGCCGCTGAACCGGCCCCGCAGCCGGGAAATGTTCCGGCTGAAACCCAGCTCCCTCTGGCTTTGGACGACATTGAAGCCAGAGCCGTTGAAAATATTGAAGAGGTTGCCAGTCTTCCGCAAGAAGGCAATCGGTTCGCCATTCTCGGCGAATCTTTGTACGCCATATCCGGAAAAGACAGAATCGTGACCAAAATCAATCTCGATTCAAAAGCTACAGAAGAAATAAAAAGCAGTCTTTCTTCCGGAAATTTCGGATTGATATCCGCTATGCCCCACCTAAAGGCCCTTTTCATTCTTACGGAAGACAAAAAAGTTATTGCCCTCACTCCCATCAACAAAAATTTTCAGGACAACACCATCTCGCTTCCCGCAAATACAAGGGCGCGGGACATCAAAAGTTACTTGACCTACCTCTACATCTTAGACATAGCCAATAATCAGGTCTACCGCTATCCCCGCGCCGAGGGCGGATTCGGTGAAGGCCAGGCCTGGCTAAGGTCTGTTTCTGACCTCAAAAACGCAAAAGGCATTGCCATAAACGATGATTTATATCTTGCTGAAAACGAGAAAATCACCCCCTATCTTCAGGGCAAAAAAGATGAAAAAATCAATTTCGATTCTTCGCAAACTCCGCTTTCCATTGACATAATATATTCCGAACCGGAAATGGAATTCGTCTATGTTCTCGACAGCAAAAACCGCCGCATAGTGCGCTACACAAAAGACGGGAAAATCTCGGCGCAGTATCTGAATGAATCAATTTCAGAAGTCAAAGACTTCGCCGTTGACGAAAAAAACAAAACAATATATCTTCTTCAGGGAAATGAAATAAAGAAATTTTCAATCGAATAGAAAAATTGCAACGCGCAAAAAGAAAAAGAGCGATTAACGCTCCTTTTTCTAATTTCTTATTTGCAGATATCATTTCAAGTTAACTGTTGCTCCCGCTTCTCCCTTGTTTTTCTAAATCTTTGATTTAGCCAAAAACAAGAGTACCCCGCCGAATGGCGGGGTTCCAGCTTTACTTAAGATTAACTGTTGCTCCCGCTTCTTCCAGTTTTTTCTTTATTTCCTCCGCTTCGGCTTTGGCAACTTTTTCCTTGATTACCTTCGGAGCGGCGTCGACAAGGTCTTTGGCGTCTTTCAGGCCTTTACCGGTAATTTCGCGGACAGCCTTGATGACGTTGATTTTGGCGTCGCCCGCCGCGGCAAGTTCGATGTCGAACTCGCTTTTTTCGGGAGCCGCTTCACCGGCCTCCGCGCCAGCCGCCCCGCCAGCGGCGGGGCCAATTGCCATAACTGGAGCGGCCGCGCTCACGCCGAATTTTTCTTCGAGAACTTTCACCAGCTCCGAAAGCTCAAGAACAGACATTTTTTCAATCTGTTCAACAAGAGCTTTGAATTTCTCTGGTACTTCGACCGGCTTTTTTTCCTCGTCAGTCGTTTCATTTTTTGCTTCTTTGGTCATAATAATTGAATTAAAAATTACGAATTATGAATTATGAGGTGAAAATATGGTATTTCGAGAGTATTGCGTTTTGGACTGCTCTGCAGGACAGGTTAGCCTACTCGAGAAATATCATATTTTCACCGATTTTATTACTTGGTATCTCCAATTACCTTCAACACCCCGACCAAATTTCTCAAATTTCCCGCTAAAGCGTTTACAAATCCCGAAACCGGCGCATTGATCAAACCGACCAGCTTCGAGAGCAATTCCCCGCGCGAAAGCAGTTTGGAGAGCGCAATAACTTCTTCGCCGGAAATAACCTTGTTTTCCAACACGCCCTGCAAAATTTTGAAATTTTCATTTTCTTTTGAAAAATTTGCCAGAACTTTCGCGGCCGATACTTCGTCGGCATTGCCGATCGCCACTCCGATTTGCCCTTCCATATTTTTCACATCTGTTTCGATGCCGGCGTTCTTGAAAGCCAACTCGATCAATTTTTTCTTGGTGATTTTGTAGCTCGAGTCATTCTTTCGCAGTTCATCGCGAAGATTTTTCATCTTGGCCACACTTGTTCCGGTATAATCAGAAAAAATCATAACCTTTCCGGCCTTTATTTTTTCGGACAAATCTTTAACCAAATTCTCCTTTTGAGATCTTGATAACATAAAAGCCTGCTTCCCACAGACTTGAAATCACGGCAAATGCCGCCGCTTCCTAACCAGGACTTATGTTTATGCCTGATTTCTGTGGAAAGTTTTATTCAATTTCAACTTCACTATTCTATAAAATCCCGTAAATTATGTCAATAGACCGAGGCAAGAAATTAGAATTTTGAAAGTATCGCGTTCTGCCCGACTTCGTCGGGGCAGGTTAGCCTACTTGAAAAATTTTAATTTCTTGCCTTATTTTTTCAACGCTATAACCCATATTTCACCTTATTCTCCTCATGCTCCTCGAGTGTCTTTGAAAAAATCGTTTTTCCGGTTTCGGGGTCGGTGAGAAAATAATTATAATCAGTTTCTTTCGGATAAACCGCCGCCAGAATCGAATTCATTCCCGGATTATTTATCGGACCCGGGGGAAGGCCTTTATTGATATAAGTATTATAGGGCGATGGCGTCCGCGTGTCCTCATAAGAATACTGCTTTTTTTCTCTTCCTAAAACATAGGCGATAGTGGCGCAACTCTGAAGCGGCCTACCCTGATCGATTCGCTTCCAAAAAATTCCGCTTACTATCTTCATATCTTCGGGAGTTTTCACTTCTTTTTCAAGAATGCTCGCCATTGTCACAATCTCATAAATAGTTTTCTCTCTCTTCTCTATCTCAACTCTCATATCTCTTGTTAGTTTCTCATCAAAATTAAGAAGCATCCGATTGATAATATCCGCCGCGCTGGCCTCCCTGAAAAAAATATACGTGTCGGGAAATAAATAACCTTCAAGACTGGCCTTGGCCGGCTTATCTTTCAGAAAATTATAGTCTGACTTAACTCCGCAACTGCATTTAACTTTCTCCAAGAATCCATTTTTTTCAAAGCCTTTTTCCTTCAAGACTTCTTCCATTCTTTTGGCGCTGGTTCCTTCCGGAAAAGTTACTTTGATTTCATTCGGAACGACTTCACCGATTGAGATCACCTGCACAATTTCCGGAATGGTCATCGAACCGCGAAGCTCGTACTTTCCAGCTTGAAGTTTCTCCCGGCTTCCGGTTTTCCAGATGTAATAATCGAAATACAAATCATTTTCGATAAGTTGCGCTTCTTCGAGCCTTTCCCCGATTTCCTTCACGCCCTCTCCATCTCTGATTTCGAAAGCTTGGGAAATATTTCCAGTGCCGTGCGAAAAGTACACTTGGCGGTGAAACCAGTATCCAAGAAGCAAAACGATGGCCAAAAAAACAAAACCTTTTTTGAAAAAAGATTTTGGCCGCAGTTTATCGTTTTCGATCCGGATATAGTGCACAGAAATAATTATAGCAGATTTTTTGATTTGGGCAAAATTTTAGCGCGACCCAACATGTGTGCCGCGCTTTGCTATGCAATAAATCTCGCTTAGATTTTTTTTGCTTCTTCTTTGTGTAAATAGCAGTAATAGTCCCGCGGTTCGGCTTTGCCCTCCTTTATTCTCTTGACTTTAGGCCAGGCTAGATAGGTTGGACAGCCTGAGAAAGAACATCTGCGTCTTGGCAAATTATGCGATAAATGATTGGCCGACACGTCGAGTGAATATACCAGCGCGCTATCCAGTCCATTTTGACCACCCCGACGCTTTCTGCTATGATGATTTATTCCCGCCGTGTCTCGTCCATCCCTCATTTTTAATCCTCCTTGTGTAATATTTTTAAGGCTGATTTACATTTTTACATTTGAGCCGTTGCTCATTATCCCTATTTATGCACAAAAAAACAGGCTTGTCAACCCAAAAAAATTTTTCTATTTTCTTTCTCCTATTTTATATGAATATTATTCCCCAATTATTTGCAGTGCGATTTGGCGCGAGCGGGCGTTGTCGAGTTCCACCGCGAAAATTCTCTGCCATTTTCCAAGCTGCAAATCGCCTTTCATGATATTCAAATAGCAGCTCGTTGGCAGAAACGTCGCTTTGCAATGAGCATGTCCGTTGGCGCATTCGTCGCCGCACATATTTACCGTGCGGATGTCAAAATTATCATGCATATATTTCGTTGTTCGAGGAGCGACTTTTTCCAGAACTTTCTTGATATCCGAAATCAAAAGCGGTTCCGCTTCTTGAACTAAAACTGCCATCGTCGTGTGGAGACTTTGAATATTTATTACACCTCTCTTTATTCCGGCTTTTTTCAATTTTGCCTTGATTTTGTCCGTGATGTCGATGAAATCCAATGTCGTCGCGGTTTTAAGCCTGATAATGTGATTGATAAGCTTCATAGATTTAACTAAAACTTAATCTAACATTTTATGCCCAATAATACAAGAGGCAAAATATCTGATACTTAAGGCGAAATATAATATACGAAATTAAAATCTTGCTTCTTTATCAATGGTCATTCTCTTCTTAAGCGACCGGCCGCCGCAGCGCTGAAGCGTGATGATGCGATCTTTGTCGTGGTGGATTTGGTTTTCCAGCTCTTCATAAACGCTGTCAATCGAGCCCTCAATGAATTCGGTTGTGTCTTCCCCACGATAATCCTGATAGGGCGTGTGAAACATCACCTCCACCCGAAATTTCCCCTTTTTGTCAAGATTAATTTCCACCTCCACTGAAATCACCGCGTCTTCGCTAAAAGATTTGAAAAATTTTCCCAATTTTTCGATTTTTTCGGTGACATAATTCTTTGTTCGTTCATCAATTCTTACCTCCTTGAATAGAAAACGAATGTTCACAATTTCTTTATGTAAAAACTTAATCCCCAAAATATTTTTTCTATTTTATATCTACTATTTTATATGTTACCTTATTTCTCCTTCTTCCCCTACTTGATCCAGCTTCACCGACAAAACTCTTGAAACCCCGTCAGTACTCATTGTAACGCCATACAAAACCGAGGCCTGGCGCATTGTTTCCCGGTTGTGGGTGATGAGGACAAACTGGGTCTCGTGCGAGAACTCCTGCAAAATTCTTCCGAAGCGCCGGGAATTAGCCTCGTCGAGCGCCGTTTCAATCTCATCCAGAATCGCAAAGGGCGGAGGACTATTGGCAATAATGGCAAACAATAATGCCTGCGACGTCAAAGCCCTTTCCCCGCCCGAGAGTATATTGAGCCCGGAAATTCTCTTCCCGGGAGGGCAGACTTTGATTTCAATTCCAACTTCCTTCGGCCCCTCCTCTTCCTCCGCTGCTTCTTCATCCATATTTTCCGCACTATCCGCCTCATCCGCTTTTTCTCCGCTAATATCCTTGATATTTCTCCTCATTTCGATTTTCGTTTTCACGAGCTCCGCACTCCCTCCCCCGAATATTATTTTGAAATACTTCGAAAATTCAGAATCCACTTTTTTGAAAGTTTCCTCGAAGGAACCTTTTATTCTCTCATCCATTTCCTTGATGACTTCCGCAAGCGACCCAATCGCTTTTTCAAGATCTTTTGACTGGCCGGTGAGAAAATCATACCTTTTTTGAGTTTCTTCGTATTCTTCAATAATCAGCGGGTCAATCGCCCCGATCTGTTCAGAAAGGGTTTTCAGCCTTCCGATATCCCGCTCGTATTTCGGAGCATCGAGTGTTTCCGGAACAGCTCCTTTTGAAAGCAATTCATCAGGTTCATGAACACCCAAATCCTGTTTTATTTTTTCCTTCAAATCTTCTTCCTGAACTTCTACTTTTGCAAGCCGTATCCGAATTTCATTAATCTTTTCCCGAATCATTGAGACCTCGTGCCGTTTTTTTCGGAGTTCCCCCTCAAGTTCAAAATAGTGCCTGCGCGATTCCCTGTCATGGGAAATGAGCTCTTCCATTTTCTTCTTGCTCGCGTCAGCTTCACTTTTGAGCCTGGCCAATGATCCGGCAAATTCTCTTTTTCTTTCTTCAAGCTCGCCTGTGACTCGGAGATCGACCACATTCTCCATTTCTTTTTTTTTCTCTTCCTTTTTTTTCCCTTCTGAAACCTCCCGATAAAGCGACTGAAGCTCTTCGCCAACTGCCAGAAAATTTTGCTTAAAACGTATAATGTCTTCCAGATTTTTTACTCTTTCAATCTCTTCCCCCAAATTTTTATACCTCGCCTGGATTTTACCGATTTTCCCCCTGACATAAGGAAAATCAACCGGTATTTCGCTTATCAATAAAAAATTTTTCGATTTTTCCTTTTCAATTTCAATTTTTGCGCCAATGATGGCCAGTTCTTTTTCCACCTGGTTGATTTTCTCAAAAATTTCTTGTCTTTCTCGTTCAAGAATGTCTCTTTTATTCTCAAAGTCGATGCTGGTTTTGCCCTCTTTTTGAATTTTCGCCTCAAGCTCGTCAATTTTCCTCTGAATTTTTATTTCTTCCCGCCCCGCTTCTTCTTTCTCCTCGTGTATGCTTTCTTTTTCGGTTTTCGTTTTTTTCCAGAGAAATCCAAAGAATTCCTCTTGTTTTTGACGAAGTTCACGCACCACATCTTTGCCTTTCTTGGCTTTTTCCGACTGGCGCTTAAGCACCCGGAGGTGCGGACTTATCTCTTTTACAAGATCAGCGACTCGCGCCAGATTCTGGCGGGTTGATTCAAGTTTTCTTATGGAACGCTCTTTTTTTAGCTGATAGGGCTTCACACCGGCCGCTTCTTCAAGAATGATTCTTCTTTCAACCGGCGTCGCGTTGAGAACCGCATCGGCCATTCCCTGATTAATAATGCAATAGCTTCTTTGACCAACGCCGGCCTTGGCAAGAAGATCAATAATGTCAATAAGACGAACTCTGCTTTTGTTGACATAATACTCACCCTCGCCGCTCCGATAAACTTTTCTGGTGATAATCACTTCTTCAAATTCAATTGGGATTCTTTTGTCGGAATTGTCAAGAAAAAGCGAAACCTTGGCGCTTCCCAACTGCGATTTTTTACCGGAACCGGCGAAAATCACGTCTTCTATTTTTTTCCGCGAATATTTTTGAGCGACTGCTCGCCCATTGTCCAGCGCACCGCGTCAGCGATATTCGATTTCCCGCTCCCGTTGGGGCCTACAATGGCCGTGATTCCGCATTTTTTTCCATTTTTCGCGAGACTGCAGGAAGGCAAAAAATCCAAGACGGTCTTGGTTGCAAAAGACTTAAAACCAGATAATTCTATCCTTTTTAGATACATTTTTGTTTTTCTTCACCAATCCTTTACTTCAAGAGCGTTTCTCGCCGCTTCTCTCTGCGCCTGCTGTTTTGAAACTCCTTCTCCCTGCGCCACTTCCTCGTCTTCAAGATAAACCCCGACAATAAATTTTTTGTCGTGGTCGGGACCCGATTCGGAAAGAACCCGGTAATTCGGAGTGATTCCCACCCGGGCTTGGGCTTCTTCCTGAAAGTTGGATTTCGGGTCAATATAGAGTTTGCTTTTTATAACCTCGTCAAGATGAATCAAGACACTTTCTGAAATAAATTTCTTCGCGGCTCCGTAACCTTTGTCAAGATAAACCGCGCCAATTATCGCTTCGAGCGCGTTCGCCAAAAGATAATCCCTTGCCCGTCCGGTATCTTTGGCTTCTCCCCGGCTCATAAGAAGAAAATTTTCCACCCTCAGCCCGCGGGAAACATTTGAGAGCATGTCCTTGTTCACCAGCGCCGCCCGCCAGTTGGTAAGTTCTCCTTCCGGGTTGGGAAAATTTTGATATAAATACTCCGTCACCACCAGCTCTAAAACCGCGTCTCCAAAAAATTCAAGGCGCTCATTATGATCCAACTTATAGCTCCTATTCTCATTCAGATACGACCGATGCGTGACGGCAGTCCGAAGCAGATCGAGATTTTTGAATTTTACTTTTGTTTTCTTTTCCAGATCTTCGATGTTTTTTACAGCCATACCCTTTCAAATCCCAAGCTCAAAGCTCAAATGTCAAATCAAGATCAAAATCCAAAATCTAAATTTGATATTTAGTTATTTGGATTTGATTTGAAATTTGGATTTTGAAATTTGGATTTATAAAAATTATTTATTAGCTTCAGTTTTATTATTTTCTTTGCCATCTTCCTTCTCCTTCTCGTCATTCTTCATTGGTTCTCCCATCTCGCGGTAAATTGTCCCCAAAACCCCGTTTACGAATCTCCCTGAAGATTCCCCGCCGTAAGTCTTGGCCAGTTCAATCGCCTCATTGATGGCCACCTTCGGCGGAACTTCTTCGTAATTCCCAAACACAAGCTCAAAAATCCCAAGTCTCAAGACATTTCGGTCAACTACTGTCACTTGTTCCAGCGGCCATTCCGGCGCGCATTTTTCAATAAGTTTGTCGATTTTCCCCTGATTTTTGAGAACTCCCTGAATAAGATAGTGAATAAAAGAAGCGTCCTCCACGCCGGGGCCGAATTCTTCGATATTGTGTTTTACTATATTCTCAACCAGATTTTTCTTCCTGCCCCGAAAATCCCACTCGTAGAGGCACTGCATGGCGACGGAACGGAGAAGATGTCGGTTGGCCATTTTTTCTGTTGTCATTCCGACCAAGTTCCGACTTATCGGAACGCGCGGAGGAATCTTCGTACATACGCAATGGATTAGCCATTAGATTACGCACGCAGATCCCTCGGCTGCATCCCGATAAAATCGGGATTCCGCTCGGGATGACAATTAAGTTTTATTTAAAAATAATCTTGCTAAAATGCAATTTCCCAACTTTTATTACTTTGTTATTATAATCCTTTTTGTTTAATTCAAATTTATAATCAATTATTTTTTCCCCGTCCACCGAAACTCCACCCTGCTCTATTTTTCTCCTCGCATCGCCAATACTTGTTGCCATCCTCGCTTTTACTATAAATTCTGTAAGTTTAATCCGAGTCGAAGCAATCTTTATGGATTTAATTTTATCCGGCAGTTCTTTTTTTTGAACAGTCTTCACAAAATAATCCTGCGCCTTCTTCGCCTCTTTTTCCCCGTGATAAATTTTCACAATTTCGTATGCCAGACGCATTTTTGTATCCCGCGGGTTGGATTTTCTTGCTTTTCTGTAATCCAAATCCGTCGCGAGTTCAAAGTATTCTTTCATCGCCGTGTCCGGAATGGACATAATTTTCCCGTAGATTTGGTCGGCGCTTTCGGTGATGCCAACGTAGTTGTCAAGAGACTTGCTCATTTTCTCCTTTCCGTCCGTTCCGACCATAATTTTTATAATGACCATACACTGCGGGTCCTGGCCGAACTTTTGCTGATAGTGGCGCCCGAAAAGTTCGTTAAATTTTTGATCGCTTCCCAGAAGAACCACATCCGCTTTGAGTTTCACGCTATCGTAGCCCTGCATAATTGGATACACCAGTTCGTGAAGACCTATATCCCTTCCGGATTTCATGCGCCTCTGAAACATATCCCGCTCCAAAATCCGCGCCGCAGTTGTCATTGTCATGAGACGCAGAAATTCATAAAAACTCATCCTCGAAAACCACTGGGAATTGTATTTTATTTCCAATAAATTTTTGTCAGTTTTCAAAATTTTCGAGGCTTGTTTGACGTAGGTCGCCGCGTTTTTTTTGATTTGGGCATCGCTCATCATCGGCCGGGTTTTGTCCTGACCTGTCGGATCTCCAACTTTTGAGGTCGCATCGCCAATGAGAAAAACGACCTTATGCCCCAAATCCTGAAACTCTCTCATCTTGCGAAGCGCCACCGCGTGCCCCAAATGCAAATCCGGACGGGTCGGATCCGCGCCGAATTTCACTATCAATTTTTTCCCTAAGCTAAGCTTCTTCTCTAACTCTTTTCGGCCGATAACCTCTTCGACTCCGCCTTCGGAAAGAAGCTTTTTGATTTTTTCTTTGTTGGATTTCACAATAAAAATACTACCACTTTTCTAGCCAAATTGCAAAAATTATGTGGTAAATTCCAAATCTCCCGCGTGATTTTGATTATCTTGAAATTTTTTTCTTGAGCGCCTGGGAAATCTGCGCCTGCCGGGCGTCAATC
>Ga0100390_10001048_pt1 | contig 24694 bp, 28 predicted proteins | sample CryGeymeta201514_FD_81540 | JGI IMG/M metagenome (GOLD analysis project Ga0100390, IMG submission 81540) | Groundwater microbial communities from Crystal Geyser aquifers in Utah, USA - Crystal Geyser metaG 2015-14 | ecosystem: Environmental > Aquatic > Deep subsurface > Groundwater | place... | reverse complement strand
TGGATTTTGATTCAATAAAATGCCAGGTTAACAAAAATAAGTTAAAAATTAACAAGGCCCAAAACCAATTAATTTTTTTTAGCATTGGATAATCGGGAATCAACTCTTTCCATGTCGCGGGGGAAAAGGGAAGCTTCACGGACGTTTGAAAGATTTAATATCTGCATAGTAATCCGTTCGGCTCCGAAAGCAAAACCACCAAGGGGAGGCATGCCATAACGAAGGGACTGAAGATAGAGCTCGATATTTTGAGGATCGATCCCCCACTCCTTAACATGTTCCATAATGGTGGCATAATCGTGAATCCGCCGACCGCCGGTAAGCCACTCAACTCCCCGACCGAATAAATCAAAGCCCTGGTTATATTCGGGATCGGCGTCGTCAGGATAAGTATAAAAAGGCCGGGTTTTGGTAGGATAGTGGGTCATAAAGACCAAATCAGACTGATAAGTTTCTTTGGCCCACTTACAGATTTCCCGCTCGTCTTCAGGAGAAGGATCTTTTTCCTGACGGCAATCACGGCCAGTACGTTCATAAATTATTTGTTGGGCATCCCTTAATTTAATAAAGGGAATGTGGTCGGGTACCGACGGAATAGTGGCATCAAAGAGGGCCAGTTCAGCCTGACACTTGTCAGCTACTTCTGTCAAAATAAATTTAATCGTATATTCGGCCATGTCTTTGACCTCAAGCCATGAATCAATAAAACCAAATTCGGCATCGAGACTAATAGCTTCAGTTAAATGCCGGGTAGTGACACTAGGTTCGGCCCGAAAAATTTTGTTGACTGAAAAGACTCTTTCGAAGGCGGAAACAAGCAGGGACTTGTAAAGCTGGGGACTTTGGGAAAGGTAAACTTCATAGTCAAAATATTTAACCTTAAAAACATCGGCACCACCTTCAGGAACGGAAGAAATCATGGCAGGTGATTGAAACTCAAAGAAATCCTTGGCTTTTAGGGCCCGGCGGAAGGAATCAATAACCACTTCCTGAACCTTAAAAATAGCCTGAACTTTGGGATGACGAAAGCTTAGGGTCCGATAGTCAAGCAGAACCGGTAGGGAAACATTGAGTTCGGGCTGGTGAATATCAAAAGGTAATTTGGCGGCCGGAGATAAGAGTTTTAAATCCTTGACCTCCATTTCCACTTTGCCGGTTAATAATTTGTCGTTGAAATATTTGGAATCACGGGAGCGGATAGTGCCGGAAATTTCGACCACCGATTCGAGTTTGAGAGCACCCAGATCTTTGCCGCCGACGACCTGAAGAAGACCGGAGCGGTCGCGGATGTCAGCAAAAACTAATTTGCCGTAAGACCGGATACTATTTATCCAACCCTTAATGGTTAGTTCCTGGCCAGTTTGGTCTATGGTTTCTTTGATGAGTGTTCGCATAATTTAAATCCTTTGGTACTTCGTACCACCTTTCCTTTGATGAAAGGAACCTAATTAAATAATTATAGTAAAAAAATAACTCCAACGTGCATTTGGAGTTACGAATAAACGTCATGGTTTTTCGTGCTCCGATTGCGATCCACCACAGGCGGATCTCGGGATTACCCTCGACACACGTTATTCTTTTTACAGTTGAACTTCTGAAGGGTTCTAGTACCCGGCCGCTGCCGGGGTTCTTCCCTTAGCTCTCCCGATGTTGGTCGGAATCAAACGCTTTGAGATTATTGTAGCATAAATCCCTCTCCCCGCCAAGGCGGGGCTTCTCCCTTTGACGAAAGGGAGACTTCTATAAAATTTCTTTGACAATGAGCTGGGGGGAAGTGGTGCCATTCCAGGTGTTGAGATCGAGAGAGGCAATGAATGAAATAGGTTGACCAACTTTGAGACTAGAAAATAATTTGCCCTGCCTAAAGGCTACGGCGTCAAGGGAGCCAAATTTAAATTTTAGATGATCGCCGGTGGAACCAATCTGTCGGAAGGAAGAGATAATTAAATCTTTGAAATAAAAGGTTGGGGTGGGATTACCAATACCAAATGGGGACAGTAAATTAATATATTTAATATTGGTTGGGGTAACGGCATCCAAAGTCATCTGGGCGTCAACGGCGGCAAGGGGGTCAAAGACAGAGATTTTGGCGGAGGTAAAATATGTCTCGAGTTTGTTTTTTAGTTCGGGAATATTGACCGGGTCGATACTAAATCCGGCAGCTAAAGCATGTCCGCCAAGATCAATGAATAAATCCTGAAAAACCCGCAAGATATTGGTAATATGATGACCCTTAACCGAACGGCAGGAGCCACGGGCAAAGCTACCTTTTTGGGAAATGATAATCGAGGGAAGATGATATTTTTCGGTCAGACGACCGGCAATAAGACCAATTACTCCGGGATGAAAAGAAGAATCGGAAATAAAAATAAACGAAGCAGTAGAGACGTTGCATGCAACGTCTCTACTAATTTTTTCTTCGGCAATTTCAAGTGATTTTTTTTCCAAACCCTGACGATTTTGATTGTGGTTATTTAAGAGAGTAAGAAATTTACCGGCTTCTTCCTGAATTTCAGAATTAAGAAAAGAAAAAGCCAAGGTCGGATCGTCAAGACGGCCAGCAGCATTAAGGCGGGGGGCAACAATAAAACTTAAATCGTATACCGAGAGAGAGTCGGATTTTATGCCGACGCTAGCCAATAAAAGTTTTAAGGATAAGGGTGGATTTTTCCGAAGAGAATTTAAACCATGAACCACAATTTGGCGGTTGATACCGGTGAGGGGCAGGCAATCAGCGACTACCCCGAGAGCGGCCAGACCTAAGTCGGTATCAGCATTTAATTCTTTAGCCAAAAAATAGGCCAGGGCGGCAGCAGAAGTATCGGTAGAATGAACAATAGCATCAACCGGTAATTTCTGGTCATTTTTTAAGTGATGATCAATAACCAGAATTTTTAATTGGGGTTGTTTGGTTAGTATTTTGGTAAACTCCTCGCCGGCGACAATGCCGTTATCGACAGTGATTAATAAATCAAATTTAACTTTATTCAATTCCTGAAATTTCAAAAAAGAGGTGGCCTTAATACCATAACCATCGGTTTCCCTGTTGGGTAATAAAACAAAAGTGGGAGAACCGAGGGAATTGAAGGCCTGGAAAAGAATGGTGGAAGAGACAATGCCGTCAACATCATAATCACCGTAGATAAGAATATTTTTGGAGAGATTATTTTTGATTAACTTGATGGCCGGAGTCAATTTTAAAAAATTTTGGGGTGAAGAGGGTTTGAGAAATTCATGGAAATCAAGGGCTTTTATACCCCGATTTTTCAGTAAAAGTCTTAAAATAGTTTTAGGATCTGAGCTTTTGTCTAAAAGGACCATGCCTCATTTTATGTTATAATTACGGTGTTGACAAAGCCTGGCGTCAACAATCTTTATTTTTGTTTATAAATCAGGCAGAAAGAATGGCAAAAAAGCTTTTTGTAGGGAATTTACCCTATACCATGACAAGCGACCAACTCCGCGAGCTCTTTGCAGCTATCGGAACAGTGACGGACGCTAATGTCGTTATTGATAAGATGAATCAGCGAAGTCGCGGATTTGGTTTCGTCGAATTTGAAAAAGACGAAGACGCGGCTAAGGCGATTACCGCCCTTGATGGTAGTGACCAAGGCGGCCGAAAAATGGTCGTTAAGGAAGCATTACCCCGTCCCGAAAAAACTGTATAAGTTATTTTTGTAGACACTTAAATCCCCCCGGCTGTGCCGAGGGGGATTTTTGGTTGGAACAAAATATTTAAGGTAAAATAAGCTATGGAGTTGCCCAAAAAAGTTATCGATTTGATGAAAAAATTTACCGCGGCCAAAGCCGAGATCTATGTTGTCGGCGGGGCAGTGAGGGATATGATAATTGGCCGGGAAGTTTATGACTGGGATTTTGCTACCAATTTAACTCCGGAGGAAATGAAAAAGATATTTCCCAAAAACTCTTTTTGTAATAATGCTTTTGGGACTTTTTCGGTAGTATCGGGCATTGATATATACGAAATTACGACTTATCGGACCGAGAAAAACTATAGCGACTCGCGACATCCGGGTAAGGTGGAATGGGGAAAAACAATTGAAGAAGATTTGAAAAGAAGAGATTTCACAATTAATTCGATGGCGATGGATACTGCCGGAAAAATAATTGATCTGTTTGGGGGGCAAGAAGATATAAAAAACAAAATTATTCGGGCGGTGGGAGAGCCGGATGAAAGATTTAAGGAAGATGCTCTGCGGATGATGCGGGCGGTGAGATTGTCGGCTCAATTGGGGTTTGTAATTGAAGAAAATACATTTACCAGTATTCAAGAAAATGCCAGTCTTTTGCAAAAGATTGCCGGGGAAAGAATCCGGGAAGAATTATTTCTGATTTTAAAGTCTGACCACCCCGGTGACGGAATGATAATACTTAAAAATAGCAGTATTTTGAGAGAATTGATGCCGGAAATGCTTTTGGGAGTGGGCATGGCTCAAAAGGGGCATCATATTTATGATGTCTGGAAACATAATCTCGAAACTCTTAATAACTGTGAATCAGCCGATCCACTAACCCGGCTGGCAGCTTTTTTGCACGATATTGGTAAAGCCAAAACCATAAAAGAGATCGGTGGCGAAAATACTTTTTATAACCATGAAGTAATTGGTAGCCGGATGGCAGTGGCCATCGGCAAGAGATTAAAACTGTCAAATGAGGAGTTACAAAAATTGTTTATTTTGGTCCGCTGGCATATGTTTACGGCCAGTGAATTGCAGACTGACAAAGCCATTAGACGTTTCATTCGCAATGTAACCGTCTCATATTTGGACGATATGATTGCTTTGCGACGGGGAGACCGGATTGGCGGTGGGGCGAGGGAGAGCAGCTGGCGCTGGGAATTATTTAAAAAAAGATTAATTGAGGTACAGAAACAACCATTTTCAATTAAGGATCTGAAGATTAACGGCGAAGACGTGATGGAAATACTAAAGATAAAACCGGGACGAAAAGTGGGAGAGGTTTTGGTTAAGCTTTTTGCCGAAGTGGAAGAGAATCCGAAACTGAACGAAAGGGAGGTATTGCTGGAAAAAATAAAAAAATATATTTAAGCTATTTTCATTTCTATTTGAAATTCTTCATCGTCGGCGGCAGGGGTAGTCAAAAATGACCTGGCTCCGCCTTGGTCTGGAGGAAAGTTGTATTTTTTCCGTCGAGGTAGAGCTTTCTTTCGTGTTTCGGGGAGATAGGCCGGTGTAATCCCAGATCGAACTAGTAATTCAACACCTCCAACAAATATCCGCCCATCTCTGATTTCGAAATTTTGTTTAATGGATGTACGGACTTTCATTTTTTTCGTTTAAATAACAAAACCAAGGGGATGGCGACGGCAGTAGAGGAATAGGTACCACAGACAACCCCGATTAAGAGAGCGGCGGCAAACCAACGGGTGGTGGAGCCGCCAAGAGCCACCAGGGAGAGCAACATAAAGATAATGGTCATGGAGTTGTTAATTGATCGAACAATAACTTCGGTAACGGCCCGATTGGCCAATTCAGTCCAGGAATGGGTAGCGGTAAAACGTTTAAGTTCCCGAATCCGGTCAAAAGTAACGACGGTGTCATGAACTGAGGCGGAAAGAGTAGTCAGGAGGGCTGTAACAAAGAGGGTGTCAAGCTGCGCCCCAAAAAAATGACCTAAAAGGGAAAACATGCCGATGAGAATAAAAGAGTCATGGAACATGGCCAAAACCGCACCGGCACCAAAAGAAAAATCGGAGAAGCGGGAGCCAATAAATAAAAGTAAGGCCAGAGAGGAAAAAATAATAGCGTAAATGGTTTTCTTGATAAGCTCTTTGCCCAGACTCGGACCACGGGTGCTAAATTGCAGAACTTCAAAATCTTTATCTATGGCCTTGAGATTTTTTTCCAGGGTTAATTTTTTATCCTGGGCGATGTCCAATAGTTTTACGGTATAGATCCCGGAGGTTCCCGAGACTGACTTAAGGCCGACAAGCTGATCGTTAAAGATTTTTTCTATTTGGGAATTGTTTTTAGTGTTAGGCATTTTGATTTCGAAAGTGGCACCACCTTTAAAGTCTTCGGAATATTGAAAACCCCATTTAATAATGGAAAAGATAGAAATGCCAATAAGAAAAGTTGATATTACAAAAAATAGGGGACGAAATTTCATGATGTTCATAATTTTTTTCTAGCCAAAACTCTTAATAGGTTTCGGGTGACAACTACGCCGGTAAAGATGCCAATAATAATTCCCAAAATCAGGGTAACAGCAAAACCGCGAACGATACCGGAGGAGTTCAGAAAGTTCCAATTAAAAGGATTGAAAAGAATCAGGCCGGTGATAATAGTGCAGGCGTTGGCGTCCTTGATGGAATCCCAGGCCCGACCAAAACCTAATTCCATAGCGGTATTCCAAGGCCGGCCGGAGCGGATTTCTTCTTTTAGCCGTTCGAAAATCAAAATATTACTATCAACAGCCATACCGACAGATAAAATAAAACCAACAATACCCGGAAAGGTGAGGGTTACCGGAATAAGACGATAAAGAGTTAAAGTCAGAAGACCATAAATAAAAAGACCAATAACCGAGATAAAACCCAAATAACCATAATTGCCAATCATAAACAGAGCGACTAGCCCCAGACCTACCAAGCCGGCCCGGATACCCTTGTTGATGGAATCTTTACCGAGGATGGCACCAACCTGGAACTGTTCGATCAGTTTAATACTTAAGGGAAGAGCGCCGGCGTTGAGCTGGGCCGAGAGGGCCTTGGCGGACTTGATGTCAAAATCACCGTTGATTACTGCAAGGCCGTCGGGAATAACCGTTTGGACAGTGGGGCTGGTAACAATTTGATTGTCCAGGACAATAGCGATTCTCTTATTTAGATAATCTTTGGTGGCTTTTTCAAATAGTTTGGTACCAGCAGCATTAAACACCAGTGATACTTCCATGGCGCCGGTGTTGGGATTGGGTTCAGGCTTGGCTTTGACTAAGTGTGAACCATTTAAACCGGTATCTTTGAGAATATCATTAAGAGTGGCAGTAGCAGTGGCCTCTGGGGGAATATCAATTATCCCCATAAATTTAAGACTGGCAGTTTGACCGATTAGTTTAACTGCCTCATTGACATCACTAACGCCAGGTAGCTCAACAATCAGGCGATAAGAATCAGTTTCCCGGCTAATGGAAACATTGGATTCGGAAACCCCAAAAAGATTGATCCGACGTTCAATATTTGTTTTGAGTGATTCCAGGGCATCAGTTAAGTTGGAGGTAGTGGTGTTTTTGGTATCAATCTCAAAAACCAGAGAGGCACCACCAGCTAGATCAAGACCGTAACGAAGATCGAGGTTGGGTTTTATTTCAGCCGCACCTAATTGGAAATCAAAGGAAGGGCGATATAGAGTTTTACCAAAAAGGGTAAAAGAGGGGGGGAGGTTAACCACCAGACAGACTAGGGTTAAACCGACAATAGTGTAAAAAAGATTGAGGGTTTTTTTGCTAAGTGGAATCATTCTTTTTGATGTCAAGAGATAATTGTCGGGGATGCCCAGTAAAGGTATAGGTAATTGAGGCTTTGGAATATTTAAACTTAAATCTTGCTAAATCCCCCTCTTTTATATCAAGGGATTTTATTATTTTGGTGGGTAAAGTGACACAGAGACTATTACCCGTTTTGATAACTTTTCTGGTTACGGCCATTAAAATCCTGAAAAAATTCCGGGCTGGCCAATTATAACAAGGGGTGAGGTAAGAAAGAAATCGACTAAAAATGGATCCCGTTTATTTTGACGAAGATGAAGCTCATTTCGATCCATGACCATGTAGTTGAACTCCGAATCGCGGCGCTTTTCTTCGGACTTCATGGCTGATTCTATAGTTCTGAGGGGTAAATCACCAACTACAATGACGTCAATTTTATCAGAGTTGCCCTTGTCCCAAAGTAAAAATGGGTAAGTGGCCACCACTGCATCGGCCTTAGATAACTCTTCGCAGAATGGCAAACTTTTGTAGGCCAGACCAACTAAATTTGAAAAAAGGGGATGACGAAGATTGGGATAATAAAAAAGCCGATTACCCCTAACTTCGGAAAGAAGCAGATTAATATTTTTTAGACTGGAAAGCTCCCGGCGAACAGAATTGATTTCCTCATCACAGAGCCGGACGAGTTGGCGGACAAAAAATAACTCGCGGGGGTGGCTAAAAAATATATTTATTAACTTACAGCGGGTTTTGGAAGTAAGAATGGTTTTGAGACTGGTTTCAACTTTCATAGCTGACCTTGTTTCCCAAAGGCAGAATTTCTATCCAGATGGTACCGGGGACAAAGTTAACCTCTTTACCAAGTTTGTCTTTATAAATAGTCCGGGCGGTCCGATTTGGTTTTGACCAGGTAATATCAATTTTAGTACCATTTTGGATTAAAACTCCCCCACCACCACCAACCACGGCATAGAGATTGTGCAAATGAGAGTCAATAGAACGGTTTTCTTTGGTAAACTCAATAATGATATTTTTGGTGCTTAACTGTTGCTGGGTATTGAAATCGATGAGGGGAACACCATTATTTTGACGAAGATAGATTTTTTTAACGGAGTCATAGGTCCAGGTAACTCCATAGGCCGGATCTCCCCACCAATCAAAAGATACTTTTGTGGCCGAAAGGGTTGAGGCAGGAGAATCGACTTGTTTAAAAGACCAGAGACGGAAATTTTTATCCCAGGAAGTTTTTTTGACCTCAGTTAAATTTGAAAGACCACGGGAAGCAGCCACATTCCAAAGTTCAGCAGTAGAACAATACATTGAATGTTCGGTGGCCACAGTAACACCAGTGCGATCTTCTTCCCGACGACAAGCCTTATAGGAAAGGGAGAATTGTGATAGATCTCCCCAGGTGCCTTTGTTCTGCCAACCGTAATCAGCAATTTGCTCTAAGGCTTGGGCTTTCCTGTTGGTAGTACAGGGACCGGCAGCCCGACCGGTGATGGGATCAAGCGGAGCACTGCAATTACTACCACCGACATGAGCATAAAGGGGATAATCGGCATATTCCGAGGCCAAGTCAAGGAAATAAGTCCGGGCAGAGCGAACCGGACCAACATCATAGTTGGTACCGGCTCCCTTAACGATATTACAGTAGACAACACCCATAAACCGGGTGATACCACCTTCAGAGTTGGCTTCATAGACAACATCGGCGCTATTAAAACCAGATTGAGGACGGGAATCGGCGTGGTTTTCAACCATCACTAAAAGCGGCCGGCGTTTTTCCCAAATAGCCTTTTCTTCTTTGGTAAAAAGTTGCCCGTTTAAAGGACATAATTCAGTTTTTGGTCCTTCAAAAACAAGAACGCCGGTTTTTTTGGTAGCTGGATTAGTAACAGTCGGAGTTGAGTTTGAGCCGGGTTTAAACTTGATGGGAAAAAATTTTGAGGATGCAAAAAAACTGATTCCCGAAAGAGTTATAAAGAGACCGAGATAAATTACTAAATTGCGACCTTTAGAATTCATAATAGATTAACGGTTAATAGTATTTAATATAGCCGATTTTTCCTCCTTTGACAAAGTTATTTTGTCACCTTCACCGCTTTTGATCGGTTTAGCATAAATTCGGGTGAAGTTGCGGTGATGGAGTGAAGTAATAATAACACCGGAATGAGAGTGGTCCAACAGACAGAGGATAAAACTCTGATCAGAACCCAAATCTTTGAATGGGTTAAAACGGAGTAAGCTGACTTTTTCAATGACACCGAGAGGTAGTTTCGTACCAGGACTTGGCGAAGGGTGGCGATATTTTATTATTATTAAATAGGCCAAGTAGAGAAGAGCCAGAAAATTGAAAACAGTCAAAAGAATTAGGATGGTAGGCATAGTGTGACTAATTCTAGCAGAAGTAGTGCTATACTGGGGTTGGTGAAGCGAGATTTACTCAAAAGTTTCCTATTAAGTGTAGCCGCTATTGCAATCGTGGCTACAATGTATTATGTTTGGAAGTGAATATAGATTTAAAAAGGAGGTGAGCATTTAATGTCAACAATCAAGTTTTATTCAGTCAAATCAAGAAAGTCAGTCGAAGTGGATGTATCAAAAGTTACCAAAGTTATGCTTAAAAACGGTCGACCAGCCGCCCAGGCAATCGATCCAGCCACCGGAGTTAAAATGTTCAAGATATTATCCGCAGCTGACGCAGCCCTTTTGAGTTAAGTTATCTTTTAGCAAGATCCAAAGGCTCTCCGCCACGGCGGAGGGTTTTTGGTTACCGCGGCAAATAAATGGTAAAATAAGGCAACTTCGGAGAAATCGAAGGGTTTAATCCGGTGATCAACCGTGATAGGAAAGTCCGGACCACCAAAGTCAGGAAACCCGAATAAGTAGGGACTGCCGCAAGGTAGGGGCTCTGCAACAGAGACGAGTTCCGATGTAAATCGGAAGTGAAACGGGCAACCTTTCCGTGGAAATCTCAAAACGGTGCGTTACTCTTTTGACTTTAAGAGCACCAGGTAGAGAGACTAGATAGATGGCCCATAAACAGAATCCGGCTTATCGAAATCTTCGAAGTTACTTTTTATTTAATACTGAGACAATGGTACTGATGGTAAGGTAGGTGGGAATAGCCAAAACCGCTCCGGCAACTCCACCAAGTTGGGCACCGGAGGCAATTAATAAAATAGTGACTAAGGGGTTTAGACCGATAGTGGCTTTCATCACTTTGGGTACAATGAAATTATTTTCCAGCTGCTGAACTATTATTCCCCAGGCAATAGCCATAAGAGCGGTTAATGGGGAAACGGTCAGGCCGACAAAAGCAGCAATAACAGTAGCAATGGTTGGGCCGATATTGGTGACAATCTCCAAAAGACCGGCAATAATGGCCAAAGGCACGACATAATTAAGACCGATGACCAAGTACCCGATATAGGAGAGAACACCAATGGTAAGCATCAAAAAAAGTTGGGCATTGACCCAATTTCCTAAACGTTTTTCCAATTCATTCATGATTAGAACGACCTTGTCCTGATTTTTTTGCCCAAAAATAGGAACGGCATACTTGTCCAAATTTTTTCGTTCAATAAGAAGATAGAAGGTTAGAACAAAGAAAACGAATACAGAAACAATGTTGGAAAATATGGAAAATAACGTAGTGGCAATATTGCTGGGGAGATTTTCGAGAAGTTTAAATTGAGAAGAAATGTCAATGGGTTTGATTCCCCAAAAATTAATATTACTGATGGTGTTGGGAAGGGTTTCAATTAAACTGGTGGTTTGCTCGACTAAAACCGGAATAATTCCGGCAGCGGCAAATGAAATGCCAATAAGGATTAAAAAATAGACAAGGAGGATACCGACAAAACGGGGAATTTTCAATTTTTCTAATCGGGAAACGGTGGGATTGAGAGCCTGCATAAAAATAAAACAGAGAAAGAGAAGAAGAAAGATCCCCCGAAGTTGCCAAATCAGAACCAAAGAGATTAAAAAGAGAACGGTGAAAATAATAGTTTTGTAGGAGATCTCAATTTTTTGTGGTTTCATGATTGATTGTACCTTAAATAATTCTTAATTAAAAATTTATTAACTATTTTGAATACTTCTTTTTGATAATTTGGATTGGTAATGTCGATAAAAAACCCGTGGGTATATTTTTTAAACCAGGTTAGTTGACGGCGGGCATCACGATGTTCAGCATATTTCCACTTTTGAAGACATTTATCTTTTATTTTTTGTAGAGACGCGCGATCGTGCGTCTCTACGAGATGTTTTATATAAAGTTTCAATGTTATGTAGGCCGAAATTTTTAGGCCGGGGTCGGACCATTTATATTTTTTTAATAAAGATTTAAGTTCTTTGATATGGCCTTGCTTTAGGCGAGATTCGACACGGGCATCGATACGGTCATAGAGATATTGACGGGGAGCGGTGAGGGATAAATGAAGAACATCAAAACCCCCTCGTCCTTCGGACACCCCCCCTTGAAAAAGGGGGGCTTGGGGGGTTGATAACTTAATTTCTATTTTTCTGACCAAACGAATCGGGTTATTAAAGTCAGAATTGTTTAATTTTAATAATGTTTTTTTATCTACAATTTTTAAAAATAGTTGTAACAAAGATACGGGTAAACGAAATAATATTTTTCTTAAAACAAAGTTTGGTTTGATGAAAAAAGTGTTGTAACGTGGGTTAATGACGGCATCGATGTAAAAACCGCTACCACCAACCAAAATCGGCAGTTTATTCTTGGCTTGTATTTCGGAAATCTTTTCTAGGGCCAGTTTTCTGAATTGAGAAACAGAGAATTTTTGATTTGGTTCGATTAAATCAATTAAATGGATTGGAAAACCTTTGGGGTGATCTTTGCCAACACCAATGTCTAGATATTTATAAATTTGTCTGGAATCGGCTGAAATTAATTCACTGTTGAATTTCTTGGCAATTTTTACCGCCAGAGCCGTTTTCCCGCTTGCGGTCGGGCCGGAGATGATTAATAATTTTCTTATGGATAATTTTATCGCTAAAGCCAGAGAAAACATAGATAATTTTGAATTTGACAAGGTAAAGTTGTGGAATGACGATATGCCACTTCTCGAAACAATTAATATGAGTGTCGATGGTCTTGATTTTGGAAAATATGAGAACCTGATTAGCGAACTAAAAGTTATTGCCGGAAACCAGTATTATTACCCTTTTGAAAAGTTACACATGACTTTATTGCCTTATATTAAACTGGAGTATTCTGACAAAATCATATCGGCTGAAATTGATGACATTTTGTTAAAGTACAAAATTAGTTTTGAGGTTATATGTGCCGATTTCCGTAATTATTCAACCTTGCAGATATTGGCTAAGCCAAGTTTTAACCTGGCTCAACTAAGACAAGAATTACGTGATTTCATCAATCCCAAAAAAGAGGATTGGACTTTATATACTAATAACTTTGAAGAAATAGGCCATATAAATGTAATGAGATATAAGGAAGTTCCAAGTATTGAATTATTAAGAAAAGGTTTTGAAAAAGTTGATAAAAATTTCGGAGTAATTATCCCCCAAAAAGTAGAGATAATTAAATTAAGTTCAAGAACATTAGCTCCGGGAAAATTTGCGGTGGAAAAAACAATTAAATTAAATACTTAAACGTTAAAACGAAATTCAACAATGTCGTCGGGGTGCATGAGATAATCTTTGCCCTCATGGCGCAGTAATCCCTTGGTCTTGGCACCCTCCCAACCGCCGTTGGCGACGAAGTCAGGATAGGAGACGATTTCAGCCATAATAAATCCCCTGGCAAAGTCAGTATGGATGACTCCGGCGGCCTGTGGGGCTTTGGAGCCGGCAGAAATAGTCCAGGCTCTGGCTTCCTTGACACCGGCAGTGTAGAAGGACTGAAGACTGAGAGTTTCATAAGCTTTTTGAATGACTCTTTCCAGACCGGATTTTTCGACCCCCAGCTCCTTAAGATAACTTTCCCGGTCTTCGGGCGGAAGTTCTGACAGTTCAAATTCAATTTTGGCTGAAATTGGAATTATGGTTTTTTCATTGGAAATTGGAAATTGGAAATTGGAAATTTCTTTATAGGTGTCTTCGTCGACATTAGCGACAATAAAATAGGGTTTAGCAGTTAAGAGAAAAAATTCCCTAAGCATTTGTTTTTCCTCATCGGGCAGGCTTAAATTGACCGGCAGTACTCCTTTCTCTAGTTCGGCTTTTAAACGTGTCGCAAAGGCAAATTTTTTGGTTTTGGATTCAATGGGGTTATTTTTTATTCCGGAGATAAATTTATCAACGGTTTCCAGGTCTTTAATAATCAATTCGGCGCAGATGATTTCAAAATCACTTTTGGGATCAGTGCTGCCTTCGCGAATAACATTGGGATCAGAAAAAGAGCGGACGATATGACAAATAGCATCGCAATTGCGGATATTGGCTAAAAATTTGTTACCCAAACCTTCTCCTTCGGAGGCACCTTTAACCAAACCCGCTATATCAACAAATTCAATGGCCGCCGGAATAATTTTGGTAGTTTTAACTATCTTGGCCAACACCGGCAATTTATCATCGGGAACTTCAACCACACCGACATTGGGATCGATGGTGCAAAAGGGATAATTGCTGGCATCGGCCACTTTTTTACCTAACAGAGCATTAAAAAGGGTTGATTTGCCGACATTGGGCAGACCGACAATACCGATTGATAGATTCACAAAGGAATTTTACCAAAAATCCTGTCAAAACCCAGGCAATCTTTGTTGTAGCCGGACGAAGGGTGCTTGACTGTATTTATACAGAGCTACTTGGTGCTCAATTGACCGGGCGATTAGCACCGGTGGAGAGGAATAGTTTTTCCCGGCAGTAATTCTAAGGGTTCCAAAACTATCGGTATTGCCATTGTAAAATTTCAAGATTTGAAGAATGGCATGAGCAATAAATCTTATATCTAAAAAAAATGTTGGTCGGCCGTCGTTGGGAGTATCGGGATGACGAAAATCCTGTAAAACCCGATAACAGGCCTGACGAATCATCTCCTGGTCACGAATCATGGTGTCGCCGAAAGGAATATCTATAAGTTCAGATCCCAATGTTATATCCTGAGCAAATAATTCGGTGACATTCCGATTGACTATCGAACTATCCGGAGAAAAGAGCTGGATTAATTCAGCATATGTTTGAATAAGCTGGCCGGCATTAAAGCCACGATTATCAAGCACCAAATGATAACTACCACCGGAATCCAAAAGTGACCAATTACCAAATCTGCTTTTACTTAAAGTGTTGATTATTCTTCGTGCATTTAGATGGTCGATAGCGCAATCAAAGTCGACCAAACAGAAAAGGCTGTGGTCAAAATTAGATGTGGTTGATTCGGGGATAATATGGAGTTTTTTCAAGCCAGGAAGTTCTGGTTGGTATGTAAAATAAGGAGAAACGAGTGTTTCCAGGTCATTAACGTCAGGTTCTCCGTCATCCATGGGAATTGAAATTAATTTTTCTCCATAACAAATAGCACCAATTGCAAATACCTCTGGGATTCGCGGGTGGATGTTTGATAGGTCGTCGGCTGAAACAATAACGTCTCTGTTGTCAGGGTAGACACCATGATTAGTCGGAGGGACATAAAAGGTACCGGTAAACCGAGTATCGGGAAGACAATCTTTGGTTATTTCCCACCATAAATCTCGGGCGGTGATCGGCATCTCAAAAACCTGCTCTCTGATGGACATTCAGCACAATTTTACACCGAAATTAAACACGACGCCCTATTTGTTTCGAGTGACAACCTGGCTTAGGCCGGCGACAACGTATTTTCTCAAAATATCCCAATCTATTTTCTGATCAAGAATGGTTTCCAAAACTACCTGACCCTGACCGGTAAACATATCCCAGCCGGTAGAATATTTTTTACCCAGTTTTTTACCAAGATTTATTAAATTGGTATCTTCTTTTTCGAAGGTGACATCAACCACTGTTTCGAATTTATTTACAATTGATTCGGTGTAAAAAGAATCTTTCACCTTGCCACCAATATCAGTGGCATTGACCAATATGTCACCGGTAGCAGTTGATAATTTATCCAAGGTTTCAACACCGGAGATAAAAGAAAAATCAGTTTTTAATTTTTTGATATTTTCTAAAGTCCGATTAAATACTTGAACACTTTTTGGCTTTTCGGGTAAATCGTTTAAGGCTAAAAGTAACCCTTTGGCAACATTACCCGACCCGACTAAAACAACGTTTTTATTGGAAACTTCGGTTACTTTTTGAATAGCTCGCAATATTCCCTTACCACCCTGATAAAATCCGGTAACTTTACCGTTTTGGTTTTTGATAAAACCGACCCGTTTGACATACCGGGAAACCGGATCAAGCCCGTCAAGAAGTCCGGGGAATTCCGGATCCAATTCAAAGCCAACAGTGACGGCACCGGCTAGATTTAGGGAACGCAAACCGTCAACTAAGGGTCTGGGGGTAGGGTTTTGGAAAAGAATAAACAGGGCATTGATCCCTACCTCTTCAAAAAAAGGATTATAAATATTTAATCCCCGGCCGCTTGGTTGGGTGTGAAAGCGACCAATAACTTTGGTGTCGGTGTTGATAATCATAAGTTATTTTACCCCTTTTCAGCGTGATACCATATTTTATGAAAGAACCGGAAATGGTAGTGGTGAAAGCCGGTGAGTTTACCATGGGATCGACCGCGAAAGAGATAAAGCAAATCGAAAAAGAATTTCCTGATTTTGAAATAAAACTGCTGAAGAGAGAAATACCCCAACATGAGGTATTTTTAGATAACTTTTCCATATCCAAATATCCGATTACCAATTCAGAATTCGGTAAATTTGTTGAGGATACAAAATATACAACTACGGCCGAAAAAGAAGGAAAGGGATTTGTGTTTGATCCGAAATTTAGAGTGGCAGAAGGTGCAACCTGGAAACACACCTTGGGGCCAGAGTCGAATTTAGAAAATAAAGAAAGACATCCGGTGGTGCAGGTGTCGTGGTATGACGCTTCCGAATATTGTCAGTGGTTAACTAATAAAACCGGTCATAAATACCGATTACCAACTGAAGCGGAATGGGAAAAGACAGCACGGGGGACAGACAAAAGAATCTTCCCGTGGGGAAATAAATGGGAACCGTCATTTTGTAACTCTGATTATCGATTTAAGGGAACTACTCCGGTTGATTATTTTGAGAAAAATAATGTCAGCCCATACGGGTGTGTAGATATGGGTGGCAACGTGTTTGAGTGGACATCGACCACGATTGGTAATACTGAACCTTGGCCAGCAAAATATTTATATCCATATAACCCCGATGATGGTCGGGAAGATCCGGAACCGGAAACAAGACGGGTGAGCCGGGGCGGATCATATTCTAGAAATTGGGTCAATTGCCGGACTACTTTCCGTTTTGCCGATATGCCCTCCGACCGTCATTCAGCCCAAGGTTTCCGTGTGGTTGGGCTGATATAATTCATCGCATGGATTGGAAGGCAGTAATTATTAAAAACAAATTTTTGATTGGCGGGATAATATTAATCATATTAATAAATATAATCGCGTTGATACAATGGAAAAATAAGCAAAAGTTTGGTAGTGATGAATTTTGGGCAGAACCGACAATAATGTTGGCACCGGCGTCCTTGCCGACAGAGACAGTGGGGCCGACCGAAACTCCGGAGCCGACAGCAACGCCTTGGCTTACCGACACCCCGATTCCAACTATTACCCCGTCTCTAACACCAACACCCACCCCGACCCAAACACTAACCCCGACTCCAACACCCGCATAAAAAGTTATAATTGGTCGTGATCAGAAGCACTAATTATAAACAAAATTTTATTGCCGAGAGTTATTTTGAAGGTTCTGATCTGGATAAAAGAATTGAAACAATAGTTAATGAGGTGTCGAAAGAAACCGGGTTTTTGGCAGATGGCCAATCAAAAACCAGTGCTTGGTGGGGGTCGAAAATAATCGGAGCATTTCACTGCAGCGGCAGATATCAGGGAAAAGCAGTAGTGTTAAAAGTTCAGGGAGTAAAGCCAAATACCAGTGAAATTGAGATGATCCGGTCCTTTGATAAACAAAACCAAAGCAAATTAATTAGACCACCCAAATTGTATGCCACCATACCCTGGAGTGACGATAAAAGATACGAAGCTTTGATTTTGGAAGGTGTCGGAGAGAAAAAAATTGTCAATGTTCCGACAAATAGTGATGAGATAAAAAGGTATTTTGAAACGTTCAGGGAATACCGAGAAAAATGTCGAAATAGCCCGTGGTTGCTAAAACCGGATAAATCGATTGGAGAAATGATAAAAGTAAGGTTTGAAAAATGGAAACAAAGTTCATCAGAAATTTATCCAAATCACCCATTTAAAGAAAGTGGCGATAGGCGATTAATTGATCGGGTAATAAAAATTTTGGTTAAAAAATATGGCGGGGTAGAGTGGGAGTTCCAACATGGGCATTTGTCAGATAGTGATCTTTATGGGGTGGAGGGTGGACAAATTGTGGTGTTGTCTAATTTATACTGGTCGTGGAGGGCGCCGTACTATGATGCTATATTTGCCTATCATTGGCATATATATCATTTATCTGATATTAATGATATGTCCCCGGAATTGATAGAAGAACAAAGAAAACTATGGCTGGACAAAATCTTTGAATTGTTCGGAAAAGATAACCACCTGTTAAAACTGGCTTTATTGGAAAGAGCCGTGGCTGGTTTAAATTTAGATGCGTTGAGTGTGGATATAAAAAATACAATAGCTAAATATTTGATAGACAAAACCAGATCTAGTGTTGAGGAGTTGATGAAAACTATTTAAGTCCCCACTTTTGTTTCCGCCAAATAATGAAATCTTGATGTAGCTCCGGAAATTCTGAATAATGAGATTCAATTATGGAGTCGGTTATTTGATGAGCAATTTGTTTTGGGTCACGGCTGAGAGATATCCCTTGGACGATAAGATTTTGATAAGAAAAAGAAATAGGATCAGGAAGAAGGTCGGGATTTTTTGTACGAGATTCGTTAATTAATAGGGTCAGTGATTTCTTGGTATCAATTCCAAAAAGTATTTGTAGCGCGTGAAAAAATACTTTAGGGACTCGAATACTATCGGCAATAATCAAAATCGAATCAAGTGTTTTGAGTTGAGTACCAATAATTTCTTTAGAGAAGAGAAGGTTTTGATAAGTGGTAAAAGATTTTTCTTCGAGAATGATGTTTGATTTATCCGATTGAGGAAATAGATATTTTGAGATTGACGAAGCTTCAGAAAGATGAGGTATTGACGGATTGGTAAAACCACCGGTAACAATAACGGTATCAGGATTATTTTTTTGAATAACTTTTTTTACCTGATTTAAATATAATTGATATTCAGGATTGGGTTTAACAAAAACGCCGTAGCCAAGAATAATGCTAATATTTCTCATAACTGATTATACAAAAAAGTGATTAGAAACTTTTTACTAGCACTGGCAATGGTGGGATTGATTTATATCGGAGCAAATATCCAAAAACCGTTTTGGAATGAGGTGAGGTATCAGGAGGAAGTAAATGAGGTGCAGAGAAACGGCGATTATGTACCGTACCGTTTGCGAAAAATTATATTTAATCAATATTTAGCGATTACTAAAACTGAAACCGAGAGGACTTTAGACTGGTTGTGGTTGGATAAGTTTTGGGGAATTTTAACCATAAGCATATTAATCGCTTTACACAAAAGAAGATGGGTAGAGATGATTCTAATGGTGATCGGGGTGGCACTGATGAATATCGAAAATAATCCCAATACCAGTTATTATTTTTGGTTTTTGATACCGTCAATATGCGCTATATTTTTCTGATTATTTTTATAGCTTTGTTTACCAGACTTTTTTGGATAAACAAAATCCCGCCTCATTTATCCAATGATGAAATATCGATTGCCTACGATGCTTACAGTATTGCCAATAGTGGTAAAGATGAACATGGTAAGAGCTGGCCGCTTTTGTTTGAATCGCACGGGACATATAAAGGGCCGGTGTATGCCTATCTTTTGGCTCCACTGGTAAAGATTTTTGGTAACAGCGAAGTAACAGTCAGAATACCGTCACTACTCTCCGGATTTTTGACGATTTGGCTAATTGGTTTAATTACTTTTGAACTGACTAAAAATATAAAAACGGCTTATTGGGCAGCGGGAATATTGGCCGCAAGTCCATATCATATAATTGTTTCCCGAATGGCACTGGAGACTAATGTAGCCTTGTTTTTCCTGAGCCTAGGAATATATCTGTTATTACAAAATAAAAAATTGGGGGGGGTAGTGGCACTGGTGTTGTCAATGTACACCTATTACACCGAATGGGTGCTGGTCCCTCTAATTTTTTGTCTGTTTATTAAAAAGCTAAAATTTAAATATTCACTACTGGGAGCAATTCTGTCCTTGCCTTTACTTTCTGATTATTTTATTAGCGCTAGTAGCGGAATAAGAGCCAATTCGGAGTTGTTGTGGCGAGAGGCGGGCTTCCAGCCAACTATTATTAATATAATTTACCGCTTTGGACAAAATTATTTGTCATATTTCAACCCGGCTTATTTATTTTTTAATGGCAACAATTTACTACCGACAGGAAACCCCTGGCAAACGGGACTTTTTTTGTGGCCGATGATGGTTCCTTTTTTTATCGGACTGACAAAATTAAATGGTATCTCTAAAAAATATTGGTGGTTTTTTGGAGGATGGCTTTTAATTTCACCTGTGACGGCCAGTTTGACCCATGGCGGACCAAATATGATGAGAAACCTAAACACTATTATTCCGCTGGTAATCATAATGTCGCTGGGCGCTGAAAAAATGAAAAAATGGTGGTGGGGGTTAATGGGTGTGGCTTTGATTTATTTTGGTTTACTTTATTTGGTTAACTATCCGATTGTTCGGGCCGATTCTTTTCAGGGTTACAAACAAGTGGCTCAATATATAAAGACAATTGAAGATACGACTGATTCGATATATATTGATTACCGTTTTGGCGACTATCGGACGGGGCGGGGACCGGAATATTTCGGAGTGCCACATTTGTATTTTGGATTTTTTAACAGCTGGGATCCAAAAATAATTCAGAACAGGGAAGAGGTTGATGACGGGAATAAGTTTGGTAAATATTGGATTGGACAAATTGATTGGAATAAAGATATTTATCTAAAAGATAGGCTTTACATAGTATCGATGGGAAATACCCCCACACCTGGGGCCAGAGAGAAACTTTCTTTGGAAAAGGTATTTGATAACTTTGGTGGGGTAAGGGCCTTTGAAGTTTGGAGGGGGAAATAAAAATCCCCTCGGTTGCCCGAGGGGATTAAAATTCGAAAGGAATTTATTTGACCATTTTCTTGATCTTGGTTCCGGGGATATAACGGGGCATGCGACGGGCAAGAATCTTTTTGGATTCTTTAGATCCAATGGCTTTGATGGTCTTAGCCTTGAACATTTTGGTTTTGAAAGTTCCAAAACCGGAAAGTTTGACGACTTCGCCGGCAGCGAGGCCTTTCATAATTTCATTTAAAAAAGTCTCGACGGAGACTTTGGCAGCTTTCTTACTAAGTTTAGCTTTTTGAGCTACGACTTCAATGAGATCTTTTTTGGTCATTTTTCAGTAAATTAATAATTCACCATTCATTGTAGAGACTGATGACAAAATTGCAAGTACTATTCGCCATTTTTCACCGCATTATTACTGATCTTGCTACTGACAATAGTAGCGGAGGTGCGAAATTCACGAATTACATTGACCTTTATTTGGCCTGCCCACTTGGCTTCAACGTCGAGCTTATCGGCAATATTTTGCGAAAGAACAGTAGCCTCATCATCGCTAACCGTTGAGGGCTCCACAATTACCATAACCTCCCGACCGGCCTGATAGGCGGCCACACTTAAGACTCCGGGGAAAGATTTGGCGACCTCTTCAATGTTTTTCATCCGTTTTAAGTATTCCTCATGGATCTCATAGCGGGCGCCGGGACGGGCGCCGGAGGCGGCATCTCCAAGATAGACAATAGTTGACTCGAGTGAAGAGAAGGGTTTATCTTCGTGATGTTCGGCGACCGTGTTGATTACTACTTCGGGAATTTTGTAACGGCGCAATAAATCAATTCCTAAATCAACATGGGTCCCTTCGGTGTCGGTGATGACCTTACCAATATCGTGAAAGAGAGCACCCAACCGAACCGTGTTAACATCAGCCTTTAACTCGAAAGCAATAGCAACGGCAATTTTAACGGCTTCAACTGTATGTTTGGCTAAATTTTGACCGTAGGAAAAACGAAATTTAAATTTACCAACTTCCCTGATCAGATCGATGGGAATATTAAAAACTCCAACTTCCTGACAAATCCGTTTACCTTCATTAATTAGGATTTTGTCCATATCGGCCTTGGTTTGAGCCACAATAGTTTCGATTCTAACAGGCTGGATTCGACCGTCACGAATTAGTTTTTCTAATGACAGACGGGCAATTTCCCGGCGGGTGGAATCAAAGGAAGAGATGCGAATATCATTGGTTTCATCCAATTCCAATTCAACTCCGGTGGCTTTTTCAAAGGAATGAATGTTTCGGCCTTCGCGGCCAATAATTTTACCTTTGATTTTTTCATCAGGAAGGGTGATGGTGGAAACGGTATATTCGGCCACATAATCAGTGACTCCGTGGGTGATGCCGTCTAATATTATTTCCTTGGCCAATTCTTCCTGGCGGGTTTTTAGTTCCTCTCTGGTTTTGTCGATTTTTTTAGCCAGCCAACTACTCATTTTCTTCTCAGTGGAACTTAAGAGAAGTTGCTTGGCTTTTTCCACATCCAGACCGGATATGACTTCGAGTTTTTCCAACTGTTTTCTGTGGGTTTCGTCGATAGCTTCAAGTTTTTTGCTGATTTGTTGGTCTTTGTTATCTATACTTTGCTCTTTTTGGATTAGATATCGCTCTTTTTCGTCAAGAGATTTTAGTCTCTGAAAAACCTCGGCTTCTTTGATCTTGGCATCAGTTTCAATTCGACGGGCATTGTCAATAATAACTTGGGCGGCAGCTGCCGCTCTGGCTTGAACTTGGACATCGACGGCCGGGGCGACTGGAGGGGCCGGAGGGGGTAGGAGAGGAGCTGTTTTAACAGGGGCAGTTTTGGCCGCAGTTTTTGCAGCCTTAGCTGATTTATTGGCGACAAAGACAACCCGATTGCTTTTGTCTGGAACGACGGAGACTTCACCACCAAAGAGAGTTTTAAACTTGGAAAGAAAAGAATTGAACATGAGTTACCTCCAAACACTTTTTACCCGCAAATATTAGGACAAAAACAAAATCTTGGTTTCTTTTAGACCGAGAATCATTAAATTTAAGGGTAAAAAATGAAAAAAAATAATAATATTTCTTAGTGCTTTAGTCTAATCGACTTTAACGATTTCGTCAATGGCGGTTTTTATGTCAGAATAGGCAAAACCTTTTCGCGTTAAAAAGCCAATTAAGCGGGTTTTGGTCTTAAAATCCATGGGCTTTGAAATAGATTTTGTTTTTATAATAATAAGTTTTTTGATTTTATTTAAATCATCTGTCAAAGATATCAGAAGAGAAAGGTCAAGATGATAATGAGAAAAAAGTTGGTGAAGATAGTGAAGTGATTTAGATGGATTTCGGTTGATCAGATATGAGGCGAAGGCGGTGGGATCAAGAAGTTTTTTTTGATTTAAATAATCAATAAGGTCGGTAATAATTGGTTGGGTATCGATGGGGGCAAAAGAGAATTTATGAAAATATATATCAATTTGGCGATTGAGTTTGGGACGTAAAACCGTTTCAATTTTGGGAGAAACGGCGATTTGACGGAGGGCATAATTTTTCAATAAATAAGTTAATGACAGGGTTGATAATCGGTCAAACAAGGAATCGGTAATAACTTGTCCTGATTTTAATTTTTCCAAGACATAATCATCAAGTTTGAGGGGTAATATATTGCCATTGTCAAACAAAAGGTAGATTTTTTCCGAGCTTTTACTCGGCCGGATCTGCTGCAGTATCATTGGCTATTCCTTTTTCGATTTTATCCCAAATATCGGCAGTTAACTTTTCGGCTACTTTGGGGTTTTCCCGAAGATATTTTTTGGCACCTTCGCGTCCCTGAAGATTTTCCTCACCGATTTTGAAGAAAGCACCGGCTTTGACAATTAAGCCGTATTTTACACCAGCATCAACGAGGGATCCGAAAACCGAAATACCTTCAGTATTCATGATGTCAAATTCAGCTTCTTTAAAAGGCGGGGCAATTTTGTTTTTGACAATCCGAGCCCGATGCTGGGAACCGATGGGGTCGCCGCCACTGGTTTTGATATTGGCGATTTTACGGACATCAATCCGGATCGAGGAATAAAACTTGAGGGCCAAACCGCCGGTGGTGGTTTCGGGGTTACCAAACATGACGCCGATTTTTTGACGCATTTGGTTGGTAAAAATAACCACGGTTTTAGATTTACTGATAGCACCGGTTAATTTTCGTAAAGCTTGGGACATGAGCCGGGCCTGAACACCCATCATTGAATCCCCCATTTCCCCCTCAATTTCAGCCTTGGGAACCAGGGCGGCGACGGAATCAACCACAATCACATCAACGGCATTGCTACGGACTAAGGTTTCGACAATTTCTAAAGCCTGTTCACCGTTATCGGGTTGAGAAATTAAAAGATTATCTAAATCCACGCCAATAGCGGCGGTGCGGGAGGGATCAAGGGCATGTTCGGCGTCAATAAAAGCAGCCGTACCACCCAATTTTTGAGCTTCTTTAATAACATGAAGACAGAGGGTAGTTTTACCGGAAGCTTCAGGACCAAAAATTTCAGTCACCCGGCCACGGGGAAGACCACCAACACCAAGGGCAATATCAATTGGCAGACAGCCGGTAGGAACGACATCAATCTTCATGTCAGCCCGGCGATCACCCATTTTCATAATGGCACCGTCACCATAAGCCTTGGTGATTTGTTCCATGGCCAGACGGACAGCTTCGAGTTTGTGGCTTTTTAAAACATCAGGAGATTTAGATTTTATTTTCTTCATATGACAGTCAAACACAGGCAACAGTTCATGTCAAGAGGTAAACCCGAATAAAAGGCGAAGAAAATGGATTAATATAGTTCACCCTGCTTAGCCTGCAGAGAAATTTTTAAGATGTTAACATCGTTACTGTT
>Ga0100390_10001032_pt1 | contig 24864 bp, 20 predicted proteins | sample CryGeymeta201514_FD_81540 | JGI IMG/M metagenome (GOLD analysis project Ga0100390, IMG submission 81540) | Groundwater microbial communities from Crystal Geyser aquifers in Utah, USA - Crystal Geyser metaG 2015-14 | ecosystem: Environmental > Aquatic > Deep subsurface > Groundwater | place... | reverse complement strand
TTCGCTGACGTCGGTGAAGACCATGCCTTCGCCCTTCTCGCCTTCGCGATCAAGCGACATGTAGTAAAGGCCGAGCACGATATCCTGCGACGGCACAATAATCGGTTTGCCGTTGGCAGGGCTGAGGATGTTGTTGGTCGACATCATCAGAACCCGGGCTTCAAGCTGGGCTTCGAGTGACAGCGGCACGTGAACGGCCATCTGGTCACCGTCGAAGTCGGCATTGTAAGCGGTGCAGACCAGCGGGTGCAGGCGGATCGCTTCACCTTCAATCAGCACCGGCTCGAAAGCCTGGATGGAGAGGCGGTGCAGGGTCGGCGCACGGTTCAGCAGGACCGGGTGCCCCTTGGTCACTTCTTCCAGAATATCCCAGACCTCGGGCGATTGCTTTTCAATCATCTTGCGCGCACCGCGCACGGTGTGCACGAAGCCGAGCTCTTTCAGGCGGCGGATGATGAAGGGTTCAAACAAGACCAGGGCCATCTTCTTGGGCAGACCGCACTGGTGGAGCTTGAGCTCGGGACCGGTCACGATCACCGAACGGCCGGAGTAGTCCACGCGCTTACCCAGCAGGTTTTGCCGGAAGCGCCCCTGCTTGCCCTTAAGCATATCAGAGAGCGACTTGAGCGGACGGTTGCCGGCACCGGTCACGGCGCGGCCATGGCGACCATTGTCAAAGAGCGCATCAACCGCTTCCTGCAGCATGCGCTTCTCATTATGGATGATGACATCCGGCGTCTTAAGCTGGAGCAGATTCTTGAGCCGGTTATTGCGGTTGATCACCCGGCGGTAGAGGTCATTCAAATCGGAAGTCGCGAAGCGGCCCCCTTCCAGCGGCACCAGCGGACGCAGATCCGGCGGAATGACCGGCAGCACTTCGAGCACCATCCATTCCGGACGAGTGCCGGACTGCATAAAGCCCTGAATCGTCTTCAGGCGCTTGGAGATTTTCTTTTTAATCTGCTTTGAGCGGGTGGCGTGCATCTGCTCATGCAGTTCAGCGACCGTGCCTTCGAGGTCCACTAACTTAAGGGCGTCGCGCACAGCTTCGGCACCCATGCGGGCCACAAAAGAGTCCTCACCATACTCGTCCTGGGCCTGCAGGTATTCCTGCTCGGTCAACAACTGACGATCTTCCAGCGGCGTCTTGCCCGGATCGATCACCAGGTAGTTTTCGTAGTAGATGACCCGCTCCAGATTACGCGCGGTAATGTCCAGCAACAAGCCCAGGCGCGAGGGCATACTTTTCAGGAACCAGATGTGCGAGACCGGCACCGCCAGCTCAATGTGACCCATCCGGTCGCGGCGCACGCGGGAGACGGTCACCTCGACACCACAGCGGTCGCAGATGACACCCTTGTATTTGATGCGCTTGTATTTACCGCAGGCGCACTCGTAGTCGCGCACCGGACCGAAGATACGCTGGCAGAAAAGACCACCCGGCTCCGGCTTGAAGGTTCGATAATTAATGGTCTCCGGATTCTTGACCTCACCCCTGGACCAGTTGCGGATGGCGTCCGGCTCGGCCACGGTGATACCGACCCGGTCAAAGGATTTGGTGGCTTCATAGCCCAGGACGTCGCGTGCTACTTCGTTGCTCATAGTTTAAAACCTTTTTTGAAATGTTACTGGAATAAGGAGACCTTAGACTTCGATCGCGGGCGCGGTTTCGAGTTCGAACTTGCCCTCGGTTCCGAGACGCACGTCCAGACAGAGGCTTTGGATTTCCTTCATCAAAACGTTGAAGGACTGCGGCGTGCCGGCGTGCAGGCTGTTGTCTCCCTTGACCAGCGACTCGTAGATACGGGTGCGGCCGGCCACGTCGTCGGACTTGACCGTGAGCAATTCCTGCAGCGTGTAGGCGGCGCCATACGCTTCCAGTGCCCAAACTTCCATCTCACCGAAGCGCTGCCCGCCATACTGCGCCTTACCACCGAGCGGCTGCTGGGTGATGAGCGAGTAGGGACCCACCGCACGGGCGTGGATCTTGGAACCCACCAGGTGATTGAGCCGGAGCATATACATGTAGCCGACCACGACCTCCTGATTGAGTTGCTCACCGGTGCGGCCATCATAGAGCAGGCTCTTACCCGTCGAGGGCAGGCCGGCTTCTTCCAGGTATTGCCGCACGCGGGTCTCGCTGATCCCGTCAAAGACGGGAGTCGCCACCGTGATGCCGAGCTTTTTACAGGCCCAGCCCAGATGCACTTCCAGCACCTGCCCCACGTTCATCCGCGAAGGCACACCGAGCGGATTCAGGCAGATTTCGATGGGTGTGCCGTCAGGCAGGTGGGGCATGTCCTCTTCCGGGACAATCTTGGCCACCACACCTTTGTTCCCGTGGCGGCCGGACATCTTGTCGCCGACCTGCATCTTGCACTTTTTGGCCACGTAAACTTTAACGCTCTTGACGACGCCCTGATCGGTATCCTCACCCGTTTCCACACCCTCGATCTTGCGTTCACGGTCGTCATCCAGCTCGTCGAACTTGCTCTGATAGTTGCTGACGATCTCCATGATCTTGATCTTAACCGGCGAGGGGTCGATCTTGAGATCCTTGGAAACCGCAGCCAGACGGCGCAGCAGGGTCTTGGTAATCTTGCGGTTGGCGGGGATGATCACTTCATCGGTCTCACCATTCTTGACATCCAGTGGGATCTTCTCACCCAGCAGAATATTGGATAATGCCTCAGTCAAATCCTCCCGCAGTTTATCGCTTTGCGAGCGGTATTCCTCATTGATCTTCTTGATTTGGCGGCGGCGGTCGGAGGCGGACATTTGCTCCGGCTCGCCATCCACGCGGGCGGAGACTTTGACATCCATCACGATACCATGGGCACCCGAGGGGACGACCAGCGAGGTGTCCTTCACATCGGCGGCTTTTTCACCGAAGATGGCACGCAGCAGTTTTTCTTCCGGCGCCAGCTCGGTCTCCGATTTGGGTGTGATCTTACCCACCAGGATATCGCCCGGCTTGACTTCGGCACCGACGCGGATGACCCCGTCGTGGTTGAGATCTTTGAGTGCCTCTTCCCCGACATTCGGAATGTCGCGTGTAATTTCTTCAGGCCCGAGTTTGGTATCGCGGGCGGTGACCTCATACTCACTGATGTGGATTGAGGTAAATATGTCTTCCTTGACGATCTTTTCGGAGATCAGAATCGCGTCTTCGAAGTTGTAACCGTTCCAGGGCATGAAGGCGACCAGCACGTTGCGCCCGATCGCAAGTTCCCCGTTATCCGTCGAAGCACCATCAGCCAGGATATCGCCCTTTTTCACGGGCTGTCCGCGGGAAACGATCGGTTTCTGATTGAAGCAGGTCCCGGCGTTGGAGCGCATGAATTTGCGCAGCTCATAAACGTAGATGCCCTTCTTCGGATCGGTCTTGAGATCTTTGCTGCGGGCCGGCATCTCACCGTCCGTAGTCAGCACGATACGGCGCGCATTGACCGAGGCAATGATCCCGTCGATATCCGCGACCTCAACTGTCTTGGAGTCGATCGCAACCCGCTCCTCGATCCCGGTGCCCACAAAAGGCGCCTCGGATTGCAGCAGCGGGACACCCTGGCGCTGCATGTTCGAGCCCATCAGCGCACGGTTGGCGTCGTCGTGCTCGAGGAAGGGAATCAGGCCGGCGGCCACCGAAATCAACTGCTTGGGCGAAACGTCCATGTAGTGGACTTCCTCCGGCGAGAGCTCCAGCACTTCGTCCTGGTTCCGGCAGGTGACGCGCGGGCCCTTGAGCTTGCCGTTCTTGTCAATCTCGGAATTGGCCTGCGCGATCATGAAGGGTTCCTCCTGATCGGCATTCAGGTATTCCACTTCCTCCAGCACATTGCCATCGACCACCTTGCGGTAAGGCGTTTCGATAAACCCGAACTCGTTGATGCGGGCATACAGTGAAAGCGAATTGATCAGGCCGATGTTGGGACCTTCCGGAGTCTCAATCGGGCAGATCCGCCCGTAGTGGGACGGGTGCACGTCGCGCACTTCAAAGCCGGCCCGCTCACGGTTCAAGCCACCGGGCCCGAGTGCGGAAAGACGGCGCTTGTGGGTGAGCTCAGCCAGCGGATTGATCTGGTCCATGAACTGGGAAAGCTGGCTGCGGGCAAAGAAGTCACGGATAACGGTGCTGAGTGCCTTCGGGTTGATCAGCTTTTGCGGGCTGATCGAATCCACACTTTGATCGTAGAGCGTCATGCGCTCACGCACCAGACGCTCGGTGCGGGCCAGGCCCACGCGGCACTGGTTGGCCAGCAGCTCGCCCACCGTGCGCACCCGGCGGCTGCCCAGGTGGTCGATATCGTCGAGCGTGCCCTCGCCGCGCTTGAGACGCGAGAGATACTTGGTGGCCTGCACGACGTCCTCCGCATTGATGACGCGGAAGTCCAGGTCGGTATCCATCTTGAGCTTTTGATTCAGCTTGTAGCGCCCCACCCGACCCAGATCGTAGCGACGCGGATCCTGGAAGAGCCGCTTGAGCAGCGCCTTGGCATTGGCCGTTGTGGGTGGCTCGCCCGGCCGCAGGCGCTTGTAGATATCCTTGAGTGCCTCCTCTTCGTTTTGCGTCGGATCTTTTTTCAGGCAGCGGATGATGGCACCATCGTCGATCGCAGTATCAATGGCGACGACCTTTTTGAGGCCCGCCTTTTCAAATGAACGCACGATCGTTTTGGTCAGCGGCTCAAACGCGCGGGCCAGCACGACGCCCTTGTCGGCATCGACGATGTCCTCGGTCAGGACCAGATTGGAAACCGATTCACGCTTGAGCGCGTCAGCCACAGAAACTTCGTCGAGTTTGTAAAACAGATTGAGGATTTCAGCGTCCGAACCGTAGCCCATAGCCCGCAGCAGCGTGGTCAGCAGGAACTTGCGGCGGCGGCGGCGGCGATCCAGATAGACATACAGCAGGTCGTTTTGATCGAACTGCACTTCCAGCCAGGTACCGCGGTCCGGGATAATGCGGAAGGCATGCAGCACCTTGCCGCTGGTGTGAAAGCTCTCTTCAAAGGCAATGCCCGGCGAGCGGTGGAGCTGACTGACGATAACGCGCTCCGCACCGTTGATGATAAAGGAGCCGCGCTCCGAAACCATCGGCAACTCGCCCATATAAATTTCCTCGTCTTTGATGTGATCCTCTTCGCGCAGGCGCAGCTTCACATACAGGGAGACCGAATAGGTCATCCCTTCACGGATCGCCTCGATTTCAGTTTGGCGGGGCGCTTCGACACGGTAGCTGACATATTCCAGATGGCAGCGGCTGTCGTAGCTTTCGATCGGGAAGACTTCCGAGAAGACGGCCTCAAGACCAACGACTTTGCGCTGGTTGGACGGGGTGTCCATTTGCAGAAAGTCCCGGTAAGAGTCCACCTGATTCTCAATCAGATTGGGTGGTTGAATGACTTCCTTAATTCGACCGAAATTAGTGCGGTTTGACATAGTGCTCGATCCGTGTGGCGGTTATTGAATAGATGTGCTTGAGAGTTGCCGTCGCGAAACGGCGGAAAGACAAAAACAGCTAGGCCAGCCCCGACCGTTTTCCGGCCGGGACTCACCTAACTGCGTGAATGTTGAATCAGAACGAATAGAGTTCGTAAGTATTCCGTGATTACTTCAGTTCGACTTCAGCCCCGGCAGCTTCCAGCTTCTTCTTCAGCTCTTCTGCTTCGTCCTTGGAAACACCTTCCTTAACGGGTTTCGGTGCACCTTCGACGAGGTCCTTGGCTTCCTTGAGTCCGAGGCCGGTGATGGCACGGACTTCCTTAATCGCACCAATCTTGTTGGAACCGGCGGACTTCAGGATGACATCAAATTCATCCTTCTCTTCGACGGCTTCAGCCGGTGCAGCGGCACCACCTGCTGCCGCGACGGCTACAGGAGCTGCGGCGCTGACGCCCCACTTCTCTTCCAGTTCCTTGACGAGATCGGCGACTTCGAGCACGGTTTGTGCGCTGAGCCACTCGACGACTTGTTCTTTTGTGATATCTGCCATGATGTTTTACCTTTCAATGGGTTAGCGCCACCGCGTCGGCGACATTTAAGAGGCGAATTCCTCCTAACCGGATTTTTATGGTTGGTTGTTTTTAAGCCCCCACAGTCAAGCGGCGGCAAAAAGATAATATGATAGAAACCTTGGATTATTCGCCACCAGCGGCACGCACTTTTGCCTGCAACAGGTTGAGCACACTTTGCGGGACCGCATTGAGCACGCGGACCAGCCCGGTGCCGGGCTGGGAAAGCAAACCCAGCAACTGGGCACGCAGCGAATCGAGGCCGGGCAGCTTGGCCAGAACTTCGATTTGCTCCTTGGTCAGGGCTTTGTTGTCCAGCACGCCTACCTTGAGATCGACTTTTTCCTTATCCTTGAAGAATTTCGTCAACACCTTGGCCACACCGGCGGGATCATTACCTCCAACGATGATGGCCGTCGGCCCATTCAGGTGCTCGCTCAGGTCAGGCAGTTCCCGTTCCCCGGCGGCCACACCAAAAATAGTGTTTTTGACCACGTGAAATTCGGCATCGTGCTCATTCAACAAGGCCCGCAGTCCGGCAGTTTCGTCAACCGTGATGCGATCGTAATTCGCAAGAAAAACGTAATTGGATTTGGCGAGGTGTGCACTGACCTCTTCTACGAGATATTTTTTTTCTGGTCTCATGTGATGTTCCCTCCTTAGCTCTTGTTATAGACCGCCGCATCGACGCCGATGCCGGGGCTCATGGTGGCACTGAGGGTCAAGCTTTTGATAAACTTACCGGAAGCCGCCGCAGGCTTGGCTTCAATCAGGGCCTTTATCGCAGCTTCGACGTTCTCGACCAGACTTTGCGGCTCGAACGAGCGCTTGCCGACCACGATAGCCACATTAGCCGTCTTATCCATCTTGAACTCGACGCGGCCACCTTTGACCGCCTTAATCCCGTTCGGGATATCGTCGGTTACCGTGCCGGATTTCGGATTGGGCATCAGGCCGCGGGGACCGAGCACGCGCGCCACTTTACGCACGTCCTTCATCGCGCTGGTGGTGGCGATCGCGACATCGAAGTCGATCCAGCCGCCGGACACTTTCTCGATCAGCTCGTCCAGACCGGCTTCGTCGGCTCCGGCCGCAATGGCTTCGTCCGGGTTTTCGGTAAAGACAATCACGCGGACGGTCTTACCACTCCCGTTGGGAAGTGAGACGGTGCCGCGGACCATCTGGTCGCTCTTGCGCGGATCGACCGTGAGGTGGGCGTAAATCTCGACAGTTTCGTCGAACTTCGCCTTCGGAAGTTTACTGAGTAACGCAGACGCTGCTTCGACCGAGTAAGTCTTCGTCAGGTCTGTCATTTCGACAGCCGAACGGTAGCGTTTGCTTCCCTTTATTTGCTGGGTGGCCATGATTATATCTCTAGTTATTAATAATGAAGCGCTGCAAAGAGCTTCGGAAAATGTTAATCAACGACTTCAAGGCCCATCGAACGGGCGGTGCCGGCGATAATATGGAAGGCTGCTTGCGGATCCTTGGCGTTGAGGTCGTTCTTCTTGGTCTCGCAGATTTCCAGCACCTGTTTGCGGGTGACCGTGCCGACTTTGTCTTTGTTCGGCACACCGGACCCCTTGGCGATACCGGCCGCTTTCTTGAGCAGAATAGCCGCAGGCGGCGATTTGAGAATAAAGCTGAACGAGCGGTCCGCATACACCGTGATCACACAGGGCAAAATCATACCGGCCTGGTCCTTGGTTCTGGCATTGAACTCCTTGCAGAAGCCCATGATGTTAACACCTTTTGCACCCAGGGCAGGACCCACGGGCGGGGCGGGATTGGCGGCGCCGGCAGGCAATTGTAAACGGATTTCTCCTACGACTTTCTTAGACATAGCGGATTAGCTTTCTTCGGTTCTCTGGACTTGCCAGTATTCAAGTTCAACAGGCGTGTAACGCCCGAAAATGGAAACAGATACTTTGAGGCGGCCCCGGTCCGGGTCGATTTCCTCGATTTTGCCCACCAGGTTGGCAAAGGGACCGTCGTTGACTTTAACCATCTCGCCGACTTCATACTCGATCTTCGGCTTCTCCTTACCTTCGGCTTCCTGCACCTGGTTGATGATACGGTCGATCTCACTCTTTTTCAGCGGACTCGGACGGTCGCCGCCCACAAAGTTGATCACACCCTGGGCTTCACGCACGAAATACCACGGCTTTTGCAGCAGGACTCCATCGTCATCATAGAGCCGCATATTCACAAAGACGTAGCCAGGATAGAACTTGCGCGTTTTGGTGGATTTTTTGCCGTTCTTGACCTCGGTCACAGTTTCGGTCGGCATCAAGATCTCGAACACGTAATCTTCCATCTCCTCGATGGCGATAAACTTATCGAGGTATTTCTTGGCCTTCTGCTCCTGATTGGAGAGGGTCTGGACAGCATACCACTTGGGGCCGGTGATGGTGGACGTTTCCGACATTATTTCTGGGTGGATCGATATAAGGAGAGTGCGCTTGAACAGTTGCGTGGACAGTCTGGTGTGCTAGCGCACCCAGGAGGTCAACAACTCGACTCCGTTCATCAGCGAAAAATCAGTCAACGCAATAAAAGAACCAAGTATGACCATGGCGACCAGCACGACGATCGTAGAATCACGCAATTCGGTTTTGGTCGGCCAGGATGCTTTTTTGAGCTCGGACATCGTCTCCTTGTAAAAGAGACGAATACTGGTGAACGGGTTTTTCATGTTTGAAATATGGCAGGAGAGGAGGGACTCGAACCCACAACTTACGGTTTTGGAGACCGTTGCTCTACCAATTGAACTACTCTCCTAAAAATTGATAAATTGTAACTATTAAGACAGCGAAGCCGAGGGCTCCGATATTGGAGCCCTCGGCGGAACTGGAGAAAACGGTCTGACCGGGCCCGCCTACTTGATGACCTCGGTCACGCGGCCGGCACCGATGGTGCGGCCACCTTCACGGATGGCGAAACGCTGACCGGCTTCCATGGCGATGTCCTTACCGAGCTCGATGGTCACAGTAAGATTGTCACCGGGCATGACCATTTCAACACCTTCCGGAGTCTTAATGATGCCGGTCACGTCGGCGGTGCCGAAGAAGAACTGCGGACGGTAGCCATCAAAGAAAGGCGTGTGGCGTCCACCTTCATCCTTGGACAGGACGTAAAGCTCGGCTTTGGCAGTGGTGTGCGGTTTAATCGAACCGGGCTTGGCGATCACCTGACCACGCTCGATCGCTTCACGCTCAATACCGCGCAGCAGCAGACCCACATTGTCACCCGCCATACCCTGGTCGAGTTGCTTGCGGAACATTTCGACACCGGTAACGGTGGTCTTTTTGGTTTCACCCATACCGACGATTTCGATATCTTCACCAACTTTAACCACGCCACGCTCGATACGTCCGGTAGCCACCGTGCCACGACCGGTGATAGAGAATACGTCTTCCACCGACATCAGCAGCGGCTTGTCAATCTCACGGGCCGGTTCGGCGATATCGGTGTCGATCGCATCCATCAATTTGCCGATCGCCTCAATGCCTTCGGGCTTGCCATCCAGTGCCGCAGTTGCGGAGCCGCGCACGATGGTGATGTCGTCACCGGGATATTCATACTTGGAGAGCAGGTCGCGCACTTCCATTTCAACCAGTTCGAGCAATTCTTCGTCGTCGAGCAGGTCAACCTTGTTGAGCCAAACCACGATGGTCGGCACGCCCACCTGGCGGGCCAGCAGGATGTGCTCGCGGGTTTGCGGCATGGGGCCGTCTGCCGCGGAAACAACCAGGATCGCGCCGTCCATTTGTGCGGCACCGGTGATCATGTTCTTGACAAAGTCGGCGTGCCCCGGGCAGTCCACGTGGGCGTAGTGGCGTTTTTCGGTCTCGTATTCAACGTGAGCCACAGCAATCGTCACCGTCTTGGTTGCGTCGCGGACTGTGCCGCCCTTGGCGATATCCGCATAGGACTTGAACTGGGCCAGTCCTTTGTCTGACTGCACCTTGAGGATCGCAGTAGTTGTGGTGGTTTTACCGTGGTCAATGTGACCAATGGTGCCGACGTTGACGTGCGGTTTAGTGCGTTCGAATGTTTCCTTAGCCATGATGAATGTTAGTTGTTATTGAGAGATTGTTTGATGTTGTCTTTTCTAAATGGAGCCCTCGAGCGGGATTGAACCGCCGACCTCATCCTTACCAAGGATGCGCTCTACCACTGAGCTACAAGGGCAATTAGCACATTTGAAAAGGAGATGTTAAAGAGCCGTATCCGCCCGCAGGAATACGGTTGGAAAATTGGAAAGCCCGCAAAAGTGCTCCGATTCAAATAGTCAGTCAACACTTATTTCCAATATTTTACAGCCGCTTGAATAATTTGCGCAGAAAGAGCGGCCGGTGCTGTGGACAGGCACCGCAGGCGAGGATTGCCCGGCGATGGTGCAAGGTGGCATAGCCTTTGTGCCCGCCGAAACCGTAGTCCGGGTATCGCGCGTCGAGCTCCAGCATGAGCCGGTCGCGCGTCACTTTGGCCACGATACTGGCCATAGCGATCGCCAGCGAGCGGCCGTCGCCTTGCACCAGCGCCTGATGCGGGTAAGGGAAGGGCTTGAGCGGGCGCCCGTCCACCATAATCCTAACCGCCGGATCTTCAGTAAACAAAGGACCTGCCAGACCGGAGCAGGGTAATTTCCACCCAGTCGCCCGGGCGGCCAGCGTCTCGAGCGCCCGCTGCATGGCCAAGCGGGTCGCCCCCAAAATATTATGTTCCGCAATTTCCGGGACAGAACTGATGCCAGCGGTAAAATCCAGCATGCCCTGCTGCTGCAAGTGCTGCATCTGCCGCAAGTAGCGCGCTCTGGCGGCGGGACTAAGCTGCTTGGAATCATTCACCGCTGCCGAGAGTGTGACCGCTTCAGCTGATTCAAAAAAACCATGGCTGAACACGCAGGCTGCCGCCACCACCGGCCCGGCCAGTGCACCTCTGCCGGCTTCGTCGATTCCGATCAGGTGCCGGCACTCAGCCAACAGCTCCGCATCATGTTGCTGCAGGGCCGTTAAGTTCATGCTCCGGTCCAGGTCACCGGCGACGCGGGCAAACCGGCATTGGGCAGCGACAGCCGAACCAGGGTGCCGGCATCCACCTCCGAGCGCAGCGTCAGACTGCCGCCCCAACCGGTGACCAGCCACACCGCTTTGGTCAAACCAAAGCCGCCGCCCAGGGTTGGCCGCTGCTGCACATTGCTCGCCCGGTAGCCGAATTCGGCAACTTTCTCGATCTCATCGCCCGGAATGCCACAGCCATTATCCTCGATTTCCACCAAAATACTCCGCTCGCACTGCGTCAGCCGCAGCAAGATCCGTCCCCCCGGGGGCGTGTATTTCCGCGCATTGGCCGCCAGGTCACGAACAACATCCTGCAGGCGCAGGGGAATCCAGAGCTGCCCGTCGCTGCGTTGCACATCAATCTCCAGATCAAAGTAATAATCATTGCGCGTTTGCTGCGCCGGATCGAAGCAAATCCGATAGCTGCCTTTTGCGTTAACGGCAACTGCAGTGAAGAAATCCTCCAGCTGCCGCTGAAACAGTTCCGGTGCCATCAGCACCCAGATGCCTGGGTCCCCGGACCTGAACTCTAATTCATTCAGGCGAACACTGATAATGGAGAACACCGACTGCAGGTTACTGATCGCCCGCTGAATAGCGGTTTTGCCGACACCCAGGGTTTCGGCATGCAAGGTAGCCTCCGCCAGACCCATGACGAGCGGCTCCGCATCACGGATGCGCTGGATAGTTTCCGGGAGAAAAGCACCCTCCCGGATTTGCGCCGCAATCTCAAACAAGTCCTCGCAAAGCTGCTTGGCTTGTTGACTCAGCTCCTGCGTCCTGGGGGTCAACAAGGATAATTCCCCCACCAACACGTTCAAAATACTGAGCACGCTGTGCATGTCGGCAATCCGCTTTTCGGATCCGTTCATGTAGGGCGACTGGGTGAAGATAACTTCCTTCATTATCGGGAATATTTACTAATAAGCAGAACCACCCCCCGAAACCAGCAGAAAGTTCACTTTAATATTTAAACCAGGCAGGCTTGGCCGGCGGCTCCAGCCCCTGTGCTTCGTAGGCAGTCTTGAAGTGCATTTTGGCGAAGTTTTTCAGCGCATCGGAGCCCTGCCCGGCCACGAGCTTTTTCGCCTGCTGCAGCACCTGGCTGCCGGCTCCCTTTAGCAGGGTCTCACCGGCCTCCAACGAGAGCCGCTTCATCTCGCGGACATAGACCGCCCGCGCCACGATTGAAGCCGCCGCCACCACCGGGTCCGACTCGGCCTTGGTCCGGCTGATGAGCTTGAAATCTTTGCGGTCCTCCACATAGGCATCCACCAGCTTTTGTTTAGTAAACTGGTCCAGCAGACCCCACGGAGCCGGACGCTCCTCCAGCGCCCCGATTAAGGACTTGCTGTGATACCAGGCCAGCAGCTTGTTCAGGTTCTTATCAAACTTGTAGTAGAGTTCATTATATTTCGGCATGCGCGCGAAGGCTGTCTTATACACCACGCCCTGGGTTTTACGGATTTCCTGATCCAGCTTCAGGATACTGCTGTCGGTTAATTTCTTACTGTCAGCCACGCCCAGTTCGAGCCATTGCCGGACCATATCGCCGTCGGCGATCACACAGGCCGTGACCAACGGACCGAAGAGGTCGCCCTTCCCACTCTCGTCGCAGCCGGCATGCAACTCGAACCACTCCGGGTGGTGCACCTCGTCATAGCCCAGTCGCGGGTCGCCGGTGATTTCAGCCTCCACTACATTTTGCACAAAGGCTTCGGTGTTTTTCCCGGAAACAACCAGCTTGCCGCTCTGGTAGCCGACGACATTGACCTTCTCCCCCTTGAAAGCGAACAGCGAGTAAGCCACGTCGTAGGCGAACCACGGCCCCTGGTGTCCCGCTTCCAGATAATCGGCCAGGCGATCCATCTGCTCATCGTCGAGCTTGATGGTATAGATGGTTTTGACTTTGGGGCCGTCGTCTTCGGGCTGTTTTTGGCGTTTCTTGGGCATACGAAGTTTTTTCGTGAAACAGCTTTTCCGATAGGAGGCGATTCAAAAACGCGGAAATGATCTCACTCAGGGCATGTTTTTACCTTGGCGAAGCTGCAGATGAAAATAGGTTTTGCCTATCACGCCTGAATCATTCAGAGGGCTGCATATTCTAAATACGTTAACCTCACGGAATAATTCATTCGCAGCGATGGCCCTGTGGCAGCAGCAGACTAAATTTCGGCGCGCGCTCGCGGCCTGGTATGCGCAGGCAGGGCGTCCGCTGCCCTGGCGGACGGATCCTTCGCTCTACCGGACCGTGGTTTCCGAGCTGATGGCACAGCAGACCCGGATCCAGACCATGCTGCCTTACTTTGCGCGCTGGATGCAGCGCTTCCCGGACTTTCAGACTCTGGCGGATGCCGCAGAACCGGATGTGCTCAAGCACTGGGAGGGCCTCGGCTACTACAGCCGCGCCCGCAACCTGCACAAGCTGGCCCGCAGCTGGGTGGCTGCCGACCCCAAGCCCCGCACCCACGCAGACTGGCTGGCTCTGCCGGGCATCGGCCCCTACACCTCGGCGGCCATTGCCTCGATCAACTTCAACCAGCCGGTCGCCGTGGTTGATGGCAACGTCGTGCGCATTCTCGCCCGCCTGACCGCAGACACGCGCTGCTTCAAGAGTAACGGTGAGGCCGTCAAAGCCTTTACCCCGCTGGCACAGAACTTAATCGACACCCGCCGCCCCGGCGACCACAATCAGGCGATGATGGAGCTGGGCGCGACCGTCTGTCTCAAGCGCAAACCTCTGTGCAGTTGCTGCCCGGTCGCCCGGTTCTGCGCCGGTCGCCAGCGCCCCGATATCGCAGCACTGCCTAAAATTCAGCGCAAGGCCACCGAGCGCGTCACCATCGAGCGGGCCTGGGTGGTCCGCGACGGAGCCATTCTGCTCCACCGGATACCGGACAGCGCCGGGCAATTGGCCGGCCAATACGAACTGCCGCAACTGGCGGCTCTGAGTGCCGTGCCCACCGGGACCCCGCCAATCCTGACTAAAACCCGCGCCATCACCCACCTGCGTATCCAGGAACGCATCTACGCCGTCGAGCCCCCGCAGCACTTGCCCGACTCCCACCATTGGATTCCTGTCTGCGAAATCGACACACTCACTCTATCCGGCCCGCACCGCAGATGGGTCGGCGAATTGACCCGGAACGAGCCAAAGTATTGATACGGGAATTGATCTCAAATCTCCACGCATGCTGTCAGAGCGCTGATGGAACCGTGGCGTGCCCGGCTCGTCGAGCGCTGTAGCGGCTGAGCCGATCCGTGGGGGTTAAAAGGTGTCCGCTACGCAAAGCACAAAAAGCTAGTACCCCTCAAAAAAATTGCCTGTCTTACATTACGTAATTAGCTGAAAAGTGCCTTTTGATTCGCATCTGGGGCTAAAAAGAGCTTTTCCAGAATGTACATTATGACCAAACCAAAACAACTGAGTCCTTCCGATTTCGAAGTTCGCAGCTCGACCATCGAAGGCGCGGGCCGCGGCCTCTTTACCAAAGTGCCGATCGCGGCGGAGGCGACCATCGGCTACTACACCGGCGAGGTCATCGGCGAGCAGGAGTTTTATGATCCGGAGCGCCCATTTTCCGCCTACGTGCTGTGGGTCTGCCGCACCCACATCATCATCGGCGAAGGCCCCAGGGCCAACTACACCCGTTACATCAATCACAGTGACCAGCCCAACGCCTTCCTGGTCGTCTCCAGCCGCTGGAAGACCGCCCGCTTCGAGGCACTGCACGATATCGCGCCCGGCGAAGAGATTTTCTTCGACTACGGCGAGGATTATTGGGAGTAGCTTTTGCGGCACTTTTCTGCCACAGCATTTACTGAGACTGACACAGCATGGTAATGGTAAACATCGATATCACAAAAGACCTCGACGAAGCACAACGCAGCGAAGTGGAACAGCTCCCGCGTTCGCAGCGGCTGGCGCAGGTCGCGGCACTCCGCCATATGTCCGTCCGCGACCTGCTGCAGGAAGTCTCCGAGCAGACCGGCCTGCCGATCATCGAGCAGATCCAACTGGTCGAAAATCCGGCATGGTCGCTGCCACTGCGCCTGATTCACGAATATCAATGTGTGCCGGTGCAGAAGCACGCTTCCGCAGAACCGGCGGATGCATTCGAAACTGTCGAAGACGATACCGGCCCCATTCCGCTCGCCACCCTCTGGCCACCGGATGAAAAGATGGACCGCTGGATTTTTGCCACCTGCGGCCGCATGCCGGAGTGGCATCTGAGCGACCCGGACCAGGTGGCCGAAACCATTACCGAGCATTTCGGCGTGGGGGCCGGCAGCCTGGATGAGTCGGATCTGGTGACCGACGTCGCCGAAGCCGTCGATGACGAGGACGAAAACGCCGCCGTCATCCGCTTTGTCAACGAAGTCGTCTCCAAGGCCGTCAGCGACCGCGCAACCGACATCCACTTCGAGCCCCACCGCGACGAGCTTCAGATCCGCTACCGCATCGACGGCGAACTGGTGCCGATCCGCGTCCCGGATAATCTGATCCGCTTTCAGGGGGCCATCATCTCACGCCTGAAAATCATGGCCAAGCTGAACATTTCCGAGAAGCGGCGCCCCCAGGACGGACGCATCTCCTTCGGCTCGGGCAAATCCGAACTCGATATCCGGATCTCCACCTTCCCCACCATGTATGGCGAAAGCGTCTCGCTGCGTCTGCTCAACCAAAAGTCCGCGCCGCTCTCCATGCGCGAACTCGGTCTGGCGGAAGACGAGGAACGCAAGGTCACCCATGCCCTCACCACGCCGCACGGCATCATCCTGGTGACCGGCCCCACCGGCTCGGGCAAGTCCACTTCGCTGACTGCCTTTATCCGGCTGATCAACCGCCCCGAGCGCCGCATTATCACCGTGGAAGATCCGGTCGAATACGAAGTGCCGGGCGTCAACCAAACCCAGGTCAACCCCGAAATCGGGCTGACCTTTGCCCAGTCGCTGCGAGCCGTGCTGCGGCAGGACCCGGATGTGATTATGGTCGGCGAAATCCGCGACCGCGAGACCGCCGATATCGCCATCCGCGCCTCGCTGACCGGTCACCTTGTGCTCAGCACCCTCCACACCAACGACGCCCCCGGGGCCCTCACCCGCTTGGTGGATATGGATATTGAGCCCTTCCTGATCGCCTCCTCGGTCGAAATGATCATCGCCCAGCGCCTGGTGCGCCGCCTCTGTCCCAACTGTGCCCGCCCGGCCAGCTATAGCGAGCGGCAAATCAAGGGCTTCCTGGCCACCATGCGCCTCAACCAGGAGGAAGCGGCCCACAGCCACCTGGCGCGGGAGGCCGTCGGCTGCGAGCGTTGCCGCACGCTCGGCTTCCGCGGCCGGGTTGGACTCTTCGAGATCCTGCGTGTTACCGAGGAGATCCACGAGCACATCGTCCGGCGCGACTCCGCCCGCCTCATCCGGCAAACCGCCGTCCGCCAGGACATGCGCACCCTGATGCAAAGCGGCTGGGCCCACGTTAAAAAAGGCACCACCACCATCGAAGAAGTCATGCGCTTCGCCGAACTCGAAAGCGACGAGGAGTGAGCGCAGTCGGCAGTGCAGGCCCGGCTCCTGGCCGCAGGAAGTTACGCGATATCCCCGCCTACCCCCGCTACGGTGCCAGAGACGACCGAGCTACCAAGGCCCGATGCGATCAGCCACGTCGTTCGGCCTCGATCACCCGCATTTTGGCCCGCTCTTCATTGAACTTGCGCCGGTTGCAGTTGCAGTGCAGGCACAGCGGAGAATTATAAGCCAGCACCAGGTGCTCTTTCAGCGAAAGGGGCCGCTGCTGGCCCAGTTCCACCATCCGCAGCGCCGGGCCGCAGCTGGGCACAACTGCACCCAGCGTGTCAAAAAACACGTCGGCGGCGGAACGCTTGCTGGTCTTACCGGACTTCATTATACAAAGATACTACACAAGCTACTGGCCTTTTCCAGTCCCCGCCAATCTTTTTCCAAGGGGAGACTATGGAGTCCGTTATTTGTATATTTGAATCGCCCGAGCAGTTGTTACATGCGGATAAACGAAATGGCGCGGGGTTTACGCATTGAAAAAGTTTTTAAGGAAAGTTTTTAAGGACAACCACATTGTTATTACTCTATGGGTGTCCTGTAAACTCTCCCTTTACTCTATGGGTGTCCTGTAAACTCTCCTTTAACTAGCGCTCTAAAGGGTTCATCTCGGGGTGGCCGCTCTCACGGTTGAAGCGCATGGAGAGGAGCTTGGAGACGCCCTTTTCCGGCATGGTCACACCGAAGACGGTATCGGCATTGGAGATGGTGCGCTTATTGTGGGTGATGATGAGAAACTGGGATTTTGCGGTGAACCCGTGCAGGGTCTCGCAGAAGCGGCCGATATTGGCATCATCCAGCGCCGCATCAATCTCGTCGAGCACGCAGAACGGACTCGGCTTGACCATATAGATCCCGAACAACAGCGCGACGGCTGCCATGGTACGCTGTCCGCCGGAGAGCAGCGTGACACTCTTCAAGCGGGTGCCGGGGGGACGGGCAATAATGTCGATGCCCGATTCGAGAGGGTCGTCGGAATCCACCAGTTGCAGGTCGGATTCGCCACCGCCGGAGATTTTTTCATAGGTGAAGGCAAAGTTTTTACGCACCTGCTCGAAGGTATCACGGAAGAGCGTTTGCGAAGTCTCATTGATCTCGTCGATAGTTTGCACCAGCTTGTTTTTGGAGTTCCAGAGGTCTTCGCTTTGTTCTTTCAGGAAGTCATGGCGCTCCTTGAGATCGGCGTATTCACTGATCGCATCGAGATTGACCGGTCCCATATTGGCGATGCGGCCCTTGAGTTCGCCGACTTCCTCTTCAATCGTGGACCAATCGGTCTGGTCCATCGCGGCCAGTTCCTCGGCAGTCGGATCGCGGCGCTCCTGTTTGGGCTGGGCGGCGATCTTGTCGGGGTCGTCCAGGTCGTCGAGATTGACGCGTTTTTCGAATTCAATATTGGCCTCCCACAGTTCGGCCTTCCAGCCAATCCCGCTCAATTCGGCCTGGTAGTCCTCCTGAGCGGTGCTTTGGATAAAGCCGAGTTGCGAGCGCTCCTCTGCCAGGCGCACTTCAAGCCTGGTCATCTCCTGATCAAAGCTGCGGCCTTCGCTGCGGCGACCGGCAAGGCTGCCGTCGATCTCCGCGATCGCGCTATCGAGTTGCTGCAGCGCCGCACGGTCGGTATCCAGCTGGCTGGTGGCGACCTTGAGTGTCCGGTCGAGTTCCTCGCGTTTGGCCTGTTCCGCTGAAGCGGTCTGCTTAAAGCGGGAAATTTGCTCGTTGAGGGTATCAATTTCCTGGTTACGGCGGATGATACGGTGCTGAATCGTGGCGGTCTCGCGCTGCACTTCGCTCAGGGCGCGGTCGGCGGATTCGAGGCGCTGCTTTTTCTCGGCCAGCTCCAGCCGCACATCGGCCAGTGCCTCGCGCTTCTGGTCGCGCAGCTCACGGGCGCGGTGGATTTGATCTTCCAGATCGGTGCCTTTCCGGCGCTCGTCGCCCAGCCCTTTTTCCGCTGCGGCGAGTTCTTCTTTAGCGGTATCCAGCTTCTTAACCGAGTCGCCGTGTTTGGCATCCAGGCGGGCCAGCTCGTCCTCATTGCTTTGCCGATTACGCGCATTTTGCTCGATCTTTTGCAGCTGGTTGCGCTCTTCGGCCACCAGGCCCGACACTTCACTGGCCAGCTCTCCCTGGCGCTGACGCTGGGATTCGACGGAAGCTTCGGCGACCGTGCGCTGCTCGTCCAGTGCCGTGGCCTCTTGGCGCAGCGCATTAAGTTGCCTGCGCTCGGCTTCGATCTCGCTCCGCAGCCGGCGGATCTCGGCCTCGCGTTCCAACAGGCTGGAGGATTTTTTACCGGAGGCCCTGCCGCCGTGGATCAAACCACGGCAGTCGATGAGCTCACCATTTTTGGTGGCGACCAGCAGGAAGTGGAAATCGGGGCGGGTGTGCCAGAATTCGATGAAGTCCGCCAGCGTTTCCGCAAAATAACAATCCCGCAGCAATTTTTGCACCGGCACCTCCAGCGACTGCTCGCGCGCGTGAATGACCGCCCCGGCTGCGACCAGCCCGGCGGGCAGGTCCGTCAGCGCGGCAGCCGGATTGGTGCCGAGCGGGAGCTGCAGACAGGCACGGCCAAGCCGGTCCGCATCCAACTTTTTAATGACGGAGAGTGCCTGCGCGGCATCATGGATAAACAGCGCATCGACCGAGGAGCCCAGCAGGGTTTCCAGCGCTGCGGTGTAGGCCGGGTCCACAGTAAGCTCCTTGGAGAGAATGGTGACGGCATTTTTGGAAACAAGCTCGCCGAGTTTATCCCCTAGAATGGCTTTGGCCCCTTCACCAAATCCTTCAAATTTGGCCTGCAAGCCCTCCAGCACGTTGAGCTGCGCGGTCTTGCGCGCTATACCGCGATCCTGTTCCTGGATGCGTTCCTGCAAGCTGCGGAACTGCCCCACAATTTCGCGTGCCTGCTGGCGCGCCTGCTCGACGGCAGCTTCACTGGCGGCTTGCTCTTCGCGGCGCTTATTCAGCAGGCGCTGAATCTCGAGCAGCGCTTTTTCCAGCTGGCCGGCCTCTTCTTTCAGGTTCAGGATATTTTCTTTCAACGCGGCGTGCTTGACCTGGTAGGTCTTCAAATCCACCTCCAGCGTGGTGCACTGGGAGCGGGCGCGGTTGATGCGGTTTTCGGCAAACAGGACTTCCTGCCGCCGGTGCTGCAGCTCCGCCTCCATCTCGCCCAACTTCTCCTGGGCAGCGATCAGCTCATGATTACGGTCGCGGAAGATACGGTCGGAGTCGTCCACCACGCCGAGTTGCAGCTGCTTGTTCTCGCTTTCGTTCTGCGCCCGCTTGGCCAGCTCGGTCTTCTGGGCCTCCAGCTCGGAAATTTCCTGTTTAAATTCGACGATCCGTTTTTCGATGTCGCCGGCACGAATCCCGGAGAACTCCGCCTGATTCTCGGCATTCTCTTTTTCGGAGCGCAGCGCATAGACCCGCTGCTGCAGCTCCTCCATCTTGACGGCCAGCTCGCTGCGGGCGGCTTTCTTATCCGTCAGCACCCGCTCATCGGTCTCCAGTGCCTCGTTATGCCCGGCGAGTTTCCGCTGCAGCTCCTGTGCACGGGTGGAGAGCGTCCCGACCGAGCTTTGCAACTGGGCGTAGCGGTAGGCGCTAAAGGACAGATCCAGGTGAGTCAGGCGGTGCTTGAGCCGCTGAAAACGCAGTGCCTTACTCGCCTGCCGCTTGAGCGAACCGATCTGGCGGCTGACTTCCTCGATCACATCCGTGACCCGCGCCAGGTTGGCATCGACCAGGGCGAGCTTGGCAAGGGCCTCTTTACGCTGGGCCTTGTAGAGGGTGATACCGGCGGCTTCCTCAAAGATCGTGCGGCGCTCAGACGCATTGGTGGAGAGAATCTGGTCGATCTGCCCCTGCAGCATAAAGGAGTAGGAAACGCGCCCCACCCCGGTATTGGCAAACAGGCGCTGTATATCCTTGAGCCGCGAGACCTTGCCATTGATGTAATAATCACTGCCACCGTCGCGGGTGACGCGGCGGGTGATGGCCACCTCGTTAAACTGCGTGCCCAGATCCGCCTCACAATTGGTAAAGGTCAAAGTGACCTCACAGGTGGGCAAGGCCTTGCGCTTGTCGGTGCCTTCAAAAATTACATCCTGCATGGATGCCCCGCGCAGGGCCTTGGCGCTCTGCTCGCCCAGCACCCATCGAATCGCATCAACGATATTACTTTTGCCGCAGCCGTTTGGCCCCACCACGGCTGTCACACCGGGCCGCAGGTCGAGGCGGGTGCGGTCTGCAAAACTTTTAAAACCACTGATGACGATCTCTTTGAGATACATGGATACTAAAAAATACAACTGGAGCCAAAAGCGGAAGCTTCAAGCAGTGAAGAGGATTGGTTCGTGCGGATTGAAAGGTGGAAAAGCTGACTACAAGAAATGTCGAAAGGTGCGCCCGCAACCCTAAAACAGTTGCCAGACGAGAATCGGCATCTAACTTTTGCGCCTCTCCCAATCCATCCACAACATGACTCTGTCCTCCAATACCCCCGCCAATCCATGGCCACTGAAAGCCTACAAGAATCTTGAGTTCCTGAATTCCGATGCGGCCCGCAACATCCGGATCCTCTCGGAAATGACCGAACCGCGCCACCGCTTCAGGCAACAGGGCATCCAGGATACGATCGTCTTATTCGGCTCGGCTCGGCTGAGGAGCCCGGAAGTCGCGCAGCGCGCCCTGCAGCAACTGGAGGCCTCGATAAAAGATCCCGCTGCGCCCACCCAGGCGGAGCAGGCAGCACTGCACACCGCACGCAGCGGCGTGAAGGCGGCACCTTACTACCATGCTGCGGTCGAGTTGGCGGAGCGGCTCACCCGTTGGTCGCTGGCACGGGAAGCGGCGGGGCAGTCGGCCTATACCATTTGCTCCGGCGGCGGACCCGGCATCATGGAGGCCGCCAACCGCGGGGCGCAGCAGGCCGGCGGACAATCAGTCGGACTCGGCATCAGCCTGCCACACGAACAGGGCGTCAACGCGTTCGTTCCGGATGCACTGAAATTTGAATTCCACTACTTCTTTGTGCGCAAATTCTGGTTCGTTTCCATGGCCAAAGCATTGATCGCCTTTCCGGGCGGATTCGGCACCATGGACGAGTTGTTTGAAACCCTCACCCTGATGCAAACCGGCAAGATCGAGCAGCATCCCATCGTCCTGTTCGGCAGTGCATTCTGGAATGCGGTCATCAACTTTGATATCCTGGTTGAATGGGGCGTAATCTCGCCGGGCGACATCAATCTATTCAAAATCGTCGACGATGTGGAGGAAGTTGCCGACTACATTATCAGCCGGCTGGAAGCCAGGGCCTAGCTGCGACCGGACGCGGTATCCGGCTACAATAGAATTATTTGTGTGGAACAAATTTTTCACCCGCGGCTAGGACAGCCCGGGTTGGTAGATGTCATGCAGGCGCAAGAGACCGACCAGTTTGGAGCTGCCGGCCTCCACCACCGGTAGCACCGAAATCTGCGAGCTGCGTTCTTCCATCAGCTGCACGGCTTGCCCCAGACTCACCTGGGGCTGCGTCGCGACCGGTGCCAGCGTCATGCAGGCATCCGCCCGCCGGGCCAGGATATCGCCGTCTTCAGAGAGCAGGCGCCGCACATCCCCGTCGGTAATCAGCCCCTGCAGCTGACCCGCGCTGTCGATAATACAGGCGGCACCCAGCGGGTGGCGGGTCATGCGGATGACCACCTCACGCAGCGTCTCATCAGGACGGGCCCGCGCGACGGCATCGATCCGGTGCATCACCTCTCCAGCAGTCATACGCAGGTTGCGCCCGAGCTGGCCGCCCGGATGATAGATGGCAAATTGCTCCGCGGTAAAATCACGGGCGTGCACCAGCGCGGACGCCAGGGCATCACCCAGCGCCAGGCTTACCGTCGAGCTGGAGGTGGGCATAAGATTCAAAGGATCCGCTTCTTTTTCGACACTGGCATCGATCACCACATCGGCGGCTGCGGCAATAGGTGAATGGGTATTGCCGACGATCGCGATGACGGAGGATTCCAGTTGCTTGAACAGCGGCATCAACCGCAGCACTTCTTCAGTGCTGCCGCTCTTGGATAGCACCAACGTGGGATCACCCGGTTGATACACCCCCAAATCACCGTGGATCGCCTCGGCCGCATGCAGAAAGATCGCCGGCATCCCCGAACTCGAAAACGTCGCGGCGAGCTTGGCACCAATGTGCCCGGACTTGCCAATCCCGCAGATGACCAGCTTCGACTTGCCCGCCAAAATGATGTCAACCGCCCGCACGAAGGACTCACCCAGGCGCCCGGCGGCAATTTGGATCGCTGCCGCCTCGGCAAGCATCGCCTGACGACCAGTGGCTAAAGTGGATATAGACTTGTCTGGCATGATGAATAAAAAAGCCGCACTTCGGCAGGAAGAGCGGCTTGATAAAAATCAGAACACGTGGCTAATAATCCTTAATGGTAATCAAGCCCCACAGCAGAGTCAGCTTGTCGCCGGAAAAATTTTCGCGGTTGTAAAGTTCACTGGTGTGCAGCGCAAATGTGTTCGGGCCGGAGGGCGTGTAATTCTCCCGCTCAAGTTTAGCCACTCCCAAAAGATTTGTCTCGCGTGGACCCATCTGAGCTTGGCCCTTGTCGCATCCGGTAATGCAAAAAGCGGAAATTAAAATTGCGAGCAAAGTAACTAGTTTAGTGCGCATAATAAATTTGTGGGGTTGTCTAATTAAGAATCTGAATTCAGAAATTATGCTTTGCAAGCGGTTTTTACCCGATTTGCACTATTCTTCGTGTAGTATATCATCGGCCAGATCCATGTTGGAGTGGACGGCTTTTACGTCCTCCAGGTCATCCAGTTTGTCGATCAGATGCAAGACCTTGCGGGCAATCTCCTTATCCTCAACCGGGACCAGGATATTGGGCAGATAAGCCAGTTCCGCTGACTCGGTTTCAATGTCTCTGAGCGCCTGCGAGAGGGCATCGTATTCCGCCAGCGGGCAAATCACCTCGTAATGATCGCCCTCGTTCTTGATATCTTCTGCGCCGGCCTCCAATGCAAGATCCATCAATGCCTCCTCATCGATTTTGGAGGAATCGATGATAAACTGGCCTTTGCGTTCAAATTGAAAAGCCACCGCACCGACGCCAGCCAGATTGCCGCCGTTCTTGGACATGGTGCTGCGCACTTCCGAGGCAGATCGGTTCTTGTTGTCGGTCGTCACTTCAACAATCAGGCCCACCCCACCGGCGGCATAGCCCTCGTAAACAATTTCCTCATAAGTTACACCGGGCAGTTCGCCGGTGCCTTTTTTAATTGCACGCTCAATATTATCCGAAGGCATGTTGGCCTGTTTGGCCTTCTGGATGCATGTGCGCAGGCGCGGGTTAAACTCGGCATCGCCGCCGCCATCGCGGGCGGCCAGGGTGAGATCTTTACTGATGACGCTGAAGAGCTTGCCGCGCTTGGCATCGACTGCGCCCTTTGCGCGCTTGATGGTGGCCCATTTACTGTGTCCTGACATTTTAAAGTGGTGGAAGGGTGGAAGGGTGGAGGGGTGAAACTACTTCTTTTTGCGTGGCTTGGCCCGGGCCTTGGACTTGGCGGCGGGAGCCTCGGCAGCGGGCACGGGGTCCGGATCCGGACGGCTATTAATAATTTTCTGCTGCACAATGGTCAAAATATTTTGCACCGTCCAGTAGAGAGTGAGGCCGGAAGAAAAATTGTAGAGAAAAACCAGAAAGATGGCCGGCATGAATTTGAAGATCTTTTGCTGCATCGGATCAGCAGTCGGCGAGACCGGCATCATGTGCATTTGCATGAACATGGTCAGCCCCATCAGCAACGGCAGCAGGTTGAGCGGGTAGCCCCCGATCTCCATGATTGTATCCGGTTGCGACAAATCCGCCACCCAAAGAAACGGCTCAAAGCGCAATTCTGATGCGGTGCGCAGCATATAGAACAGCCCCAGGAAGATAGGCATCTGTATCAACATCGGCAGGCAGCCGGCCAGAGGATTGACCTGATGCGTCTTGAAGAGCTTCATGGTCTCCTGCTGCATCTTTTGCGGGTTGTCCTTATACTTCTCCTTCAGCTCAGCCATCGGCCCCTGAATTTTGGCCATCCGCTTCTGCGACCTGCTGGCCTGCGCCGTGAGCGGCCAGAAGAGCGTCTTGATGCAGACGGTCATGATTATGATCGACCAGCCCCAACTGGGA
>Ga0100390_10001003_pt1 | contig 25286 bp, 29 predicted proteins | sample CryGeymeta201514_FD_81540 | JGI IMG/M metagenome (GOLD analysis project Ga0100390, IMG submission 81540) | Groundwater microbial communities from Crystal Geyser aquifers in Utah, USA - Crystal Geyser metaG 2015-14 | ecosystem: Environmental > Aquatic > Deep subsurface > Groundwater | place... | reverse complement strand
TTACGGAGAAGGATTCTGTATCTATAACGATGTTGCTTTTGGGGCAAAATACTTGATAGAAAAATATGGCTTAGACGACACCCACCCACCACCCAGAATCTTAATTTTAGATACCGATGCCCACGCTGGAAATGGAACTTCTGAATATTTTTACTCAGATCCCAAAGTTTTGTTTATTGATTTACACCAAGACCCTAGAACTCTATATCCTGGAATTGGTTTTGTTGAAGAAATTGGGGAAGGAAAAGGTAAAGGTTTCACTGTAAATTGTTCTTTGCTTCCTGATACCGGCTGGGATTCTTACCAGTATATTTTTGAAGAAGTGATTTTTCCTTTAACTGAAGAATTTCAACCTCAAATGATTTTGAGAAATGGTGGAACCGATCCTTATTGGAATGATGAGTTAACTCAGCTTGGATTGACCATTGTTGATTTCCGAAAAATCGGGGAAAATGTCAGGGAAATGGCCAAGATTTGTGATGGCAAAGAAATTGATATGATTGGTTCTGGCTATAATAAAAAAGCAATTGGTCCTGGCTGGTTATCTCTAATTTGTGGATTAGCAGATATTAAAATTCCGATTGATGAACCAGAACCGGTTCCCCAGAGAATTCAGAAAGATCTCTGTTATCAAGGCACCAAAGATATGGTCAAAGAACTGAAAAGAAACTTGAAAAATTATTGGAGGTGTATGGCTAAATGAGAACTTTAATTGCGGCTTTGGAAGTACTGGAAAAGTTTTTCGAAGATAGAGAACGGTTTATAGGAAATGAAAAGGTTGTCAAAGTAAAAATTGAGGAATTCCAGGATGCAAAAGCTGCTTTTGAGAAAATAAAAACTCGCCTCTCTTGGTCGGGAATTAAAATCAGATAATTAATGAAGGAGGAGAACTTTAGCTAAAGCTGGGTTAGCAGGTCCCAGCTTTTTATTTGATTTAAAAGAAATTTTGTTTTATTATAAAATCACATGGGACTTCAATTTAAAATGTGGTTATTAGTGGTAGCGATGTTTGGGATTCTTTATGGAGTGATTACCGGAATTGGCAGCTATATGGGGGTAGGAAGTGCTACTAGCTATATCATTTTGGCAGTTTTATTCATGGGTTTTCAGTACTTGATTGGGCCTTCCTTGGTTTCAATGATGATGAGGGTAAAATATGTTTCAGAAAAAGAGGAACCAGAACTTCATCACCAGGTAGCTGAGTTAGCTCAAAAAGCCGGAATTCCCAAGCCGAAAGTGGGGGTTTCCCAACTCTCTATTCCCAATGCCTTTGCTTTTGGCAGAAGTTTAGGAGATGGCAGAGTTTGTGTCACCCGAGGAATTCAAAAATTACTGACTAAAGAAGAACTAAAAGCAGTTTTGGGCCACGAAATCTCCCATTTAAAACATCGAGACATGATGATAATGACCTTGCTTTCAGTTATCCCTTTGATTCTCTATTGGATTGCCTGGAGTTTTATGTGGGGAGGGATGGGAAATCGAAGACAAGGCGGCGGTTATGCTGCACTTATTGGTTTTGGAGCAATGCTTCTTTATTTCCTGACTAATCTTTTGGTTTTATATGGCTCAAGAATCAGGGAATACTATGCTGATGAAAGAAGTGTGAGATTGGGAAATCCTCCTCAATATTTAGCTTCGGCTCTTTATAAGTTGGTTTATAGCTCAGCTCGAGTGAAAAGAGATCCTCAGGCAAAAGCTGAATTAAAAAGGATAGAAGGTGTAAAAGCCTTCTTTTTAAATGATATTTCTCGGGCTGAAAATGAAATTAGGGAACTAAAAGTAATAGACAAGGATCTTTCTGGTACTATTGATGAAATTGAATTACTTAGTTTGAGGTCTCAAAAAGTCCAACCCAGTACCGCTGAAAAACTATTGGAAATTTTCACCACCCATCCCAATATGCTAAAGAGAATCAAAAGATTGGCCACTTTAGTCTAATTTCACTCAACCCTTCTGACGTATTCGCCGGTTTCAGTGTTGACTTCAATAATATCGCCAGTTTCAATAAACAGGGGAACGTTTATTTTAGCTCCAGTTTCTAAGGTTACTGGTTTTGTTCCAGCTTGAGCCCGCTCCCCCTTAACCCCTGGCGGCGCTTCAGCAACTTTTAATTGAACTTTTATTGGTAAAGTCACATTAATAATTCTATCCTGAAATTTAATCCCGGTTAGAATTTGATTTGATTTTAAAAATTTCGAACCAGTTCCAATCTGTTCTTCGTTCAATTCAAATCTCTGACTGGGATTCTTGGTTTCGGAAAAACAAAATTTTCCGTGGTGAGAATAAATAAATTTTACCTCAATTTTTTCTAATTCTGCTTCTTCAAAGGTGTCACCTTGATGAAAATTTTTCTCGTTAACTCTCCCGGTAATTAAATTCCGAAGTTTTGTTTTTGCCACCACCATATCTTGGGCTTTATACATTTGCTGAAATTCCAAAACCTCGTAGGGTTGGCCCTCCAAAATAAATTTTTTTCCCTTTCTAAGATCAAAGTAATCTAACATAATTATTTTAGTATGGTACCAATAAAATCGGTGTGACCTCTTAAAAATTCTTCAGAACCCATTTCCTTTCCTCCTTCCATTTGTAATCTTTCAATAATCAAAAAATCTCTTTTCTTTGAAAGCAAACCTTCACCACATTGAACACCAAGTTCATTTTGGGGAACAACCAAGGTCTTACCGATCGGGTAGCTAATCCCGCCCGTTGATTTCAAAACTCTGGCTTTTAAAATTTTCATTCTCACCATTTTAATTCCTCCCTGCTTCCAAAAAGTGAAGCTGCCTGGCCAATCACTAAAAGCTCTAATTTCTCTCTCCAGCTCCTCAGCAGTTTTTTTCCAATTAATTTCCCCATCTTCTTTAGTTAGAATTTTAGAAAAGGTCACTTTTTTTTCATCTTGAGGATAAGGTTTGATTAAACCTCTTTGCCATTTAGGAATGGTTTCCAAAAGCAGCCGTGCTCCAAGATTAGCTAATTTATCATGAAGACTTTTTGCCGTTTCCGCTTCTTCAATCATCATGGCTCTCTGGGAGAGAATTGGTCCATGGTCCATTTTTTCATCCATCAAAATTATTGTTACTCCGGTTTTTTTATCCTCATTTAAAATGGTAGCGTGAATAGGTGAGGCACCACGGTATTTTGGTAAAAGTGAGGGGTGAACATTTAGACAGCCAAATTTTGGAATTTCTAAAATTTCTTTTGGCAAAATCTGTCCATAAGCAGCCACTACGATTAAATCTGGTTTTAAATTTGCAATTTGCAATTTGCAATTTGCAATTTTTTCAGGCTGTAAAACTGGAATTTTATATTTTTGAGCAGTTATCTTTACTGGCGGCGGCGTTAAAATCTGCCCTCTACCAACCGGTTTATCTGGAGCAGTCACAACCAAAATCGGCTTGAATTCATTCTCGCAAAGTGTTTCCAAAATAATAGCGCTAAAATCCGGCGTTCCTATAAATATTATTCTAGGATTTATTGTTCTTCGTTCTTTGTTCATTGTTATTATTTTATTATTCTCCATTCTATATCTGATTCTTTTCCGGCAAATTCCAGCCAGTCGCCTGCTGTATCAATCACATACCACTTTTTCCTGGTTTCTGACCAGACCATTAGATTTCCTTGATAATATGGTTTTTTAACTATTTCCTTTGGCTTTAATCTATCTAATTCCAGCCATTTTTTAAAAACGGTTTCAATAGCATAATCCAAATTCCTCGATTTTGCCCACTCAGCCACTTTCGAAATTGCTTCTTTTGCTTCTTCTACAGAGCCGGCTAATTCCAACAATTGTTTAGCCGGTTTGGTGAATCTCGAATACACTATTTTGCTTTTTTTAGCACTTTTTTTTAGTTCCTCCAGCGAAACGCCTTTGGTTTCAAAATAATGAGTGATAATCGAACGAATGGCTGTTTTTTCTTTCAATTCTTCATAATATTTAATCTTTTCCTTTTTTAAATATTCTTCAATTTTTTTAGCAATACTTTTTCCTATATAGGGAATGCTTTCAAGAGCTTTGATACCTCCCTTTTTATAGATGGATGAAATATCCTCTTTTAAATTTTCTATCGACTCTGCCGCTCTTTTGTAAGCTCTTGGCTTAAAAGCCACGCCATTCACCTCCAGCATCTCGCTTATTTCTCGCAATATTTCAGCAATTTTTTGATTTACCCCGTTAGAAGTTTGCATATGTATTGCTGGCCCCATTAGAAAGTCCTGGGCAAAAAAGAAACAACAGACTTCTAACGGGGTTTATCATTTTAGTTTCCTTAAAATTTCTCGGTAAAAATTTTTCGCAACTTTTAGTTCTCCTTTCCCTTTTTCAGTAATTTGATAAACCCTTCTCCTTCCTCTTAATTCACTTTTTACAAAACCAGCTTTTTCTAATCGATAAAGAACTCGATAAGGAGTGATTTTTCCTGGTTTAAATTTGAATTCTTTTTCAATGATAGCCGGAATTTCCCAACCATAAATTTCCCTGTTTTTTAATAGAGAAAGAATGTAAATCCACAAATTTTCTATTGTGTTTGATTTTTTAAGGCGTTCAATTGGCAACATAGATTTTCACATTTTACCCCTCGACCACGTTAGAGAGGCCAGGAAATTGTTTGTTCTCATAAAGGTTTTGCTGTTTCCTGTGGATAACCTCCTTTCTAACGGGGTTGACAGACTATTTTACGCGCGTAAAATAATTATAATAGGTAAAGGTCGCAAAGTAGATATCATTTTAATTTTACACTATGTCAAAAAAAATTAAAGTCGGAGTAATCGGTGTTGGTAATTGCTTTGCCGGTTTAATTCAAGGCATTGAATATTATAAAAGAAGGGGAAACAAGAAAGTAATTGAAGGATTGATGCATCAAAAAATTGGGCCTTATAATTTTGATGATATCGAATTTAGCTCATCTTTTGATGTCGGGGAAAATAAAGTGGGGAAGAGCTTAGATGGAGCAGTTTTTGCCAGTCCAAATTTGGTAAATTGGATAAAATTACCAAAAAGTAAAACGGTCGTGAAAGAAGCACCAGTTTTAGATGGAATTGGAATATTTGTCGAAAATAAAATAAATCCAATAAAAAATCCTACTCCAATAGAAAAGTTAGAAAAAGAAATTGAAAAAGAAATCAAAAAAACGAAAACAGAGATTCTGGTTAATTATTTACCGGTCGGCAGTCAAAAAGCAACTGAATTTTGGGCAGATATGGCTTTAAAAACAGGGTGTGCTTTTATTAACTGCATTCCAGCTTTTATTGCCTCTGATAAAAAGTGGGCAGAAAGATTTGAAAAGCAAAGGTTGCCCGTATGCGGCGATGATGTAAAGAGTATGCTCGGAGCAACAATCGTCCACCGGGTTTTAACAAAGCTTTGTTCGGAGAGGGGAGCATCAATTAATAGAACCTATCAAATTAATGTCGGTGGAAACACAGATTTTTTAAATATGAAAGAACAAGAACGATTAGAAAGTAAGAGAATTAGTAAAACCGAAGCCGTAACTAGTCAATTGGATGAAAAAATAAGCCCAAAAAATATTTATATTGGGCCGAGCGATTTTATTCCATTTTTAGAGAATAAAAAATTGGCTTTTATCAGAATCGAGGGAAAAATGTTTGCCGATATTCCTTTTTCTCTTGAATTGCGTTTAGATGTGGATGATAAAGCGAACAGCGCAGGAATAGTTATTGATGCAATAAGATTAGCAAAACTGGCCTTAGATAGAAAAATTGGGGGCTCACTTGTATCGGCTTCCGCTTATCTGATGAAACACCCTCCCATTCAATATCCAGATTATGTTGCGAGAGAAATGCTGGAAGAATTTATTAAAGGAAAGTGCCGAAGTTAGTAGAGACCCGGTCTCTACTAACTCATTGAAATTTCTCGACGGTGAATTTGTAGATTAAAATTTTCTCTCTTACGGGGTCAATTCCGCCTTTTTGGCAGGTAATGGAGATTTGTTTTTCAATTGTATCAACGCCATCTAAATCAGGAAGCAATAGCCCAGTTTTTGCTACAAAATGGCCATTGAAAACTACATCAGTGCCATCTGGCGAGGTAATTGGCATGGTCTTTACGATTATGCCATATTTTTTCGGATTTAATTCTTTCAAACCCTTAACCAATTCTGGTTCGTTTAGAATATAAACAGTATAAGAAAAATAGGGGAGTTCTTCTTCTCGAACCGACCCAAAGCGATAATCTTCGGTAGCTGCAGCAATAGCATTATGAATGATTTCTTCTGCGATATTTTCTCGAAGAGGCAAATATGTACCAATACAGCCTCGCAACTCACCATCTTTCATAATCGTCACAAAAGTCCCTGCTTTTCTGATTAAAAATTCCTCCGGTAAATCATTAGGTAAAGGAATAATCTTCTTTTCTTTAATATAATTTTCAACTGCCGATTTTGCGAGCAATACTAAAGGATTCATATTTGAAAAAGTAGTAAAACCAAAAAAGAAATAAGGGGGACAGAGATATTATCGTCAATAAATTCAAATCTCTCAAAGATTGTTGCAGATATTGCCGCAATAATCCCTGGCCAGCCCATTTTTAAACCAATTAAAACGCAGACAATAAGCATTGCCAAAGACCCTTCCCAGGCTTTGGTTCTTTTTTTATATTTTAGATTCCTAACAATACCTGTAACACCATCGCCAAAAGACATAAAAAGAGCCGGAATTACTCCTAACCAGAAAGTTTTATCAAAAAACCAGCCAATTAAAATAACCAGTCCCCACATTAAACAAAAATTCACTTCCCGAATATTGTCTTTAGCCTGAAACCATTGATAAAGCTGCTTTTTCCGATGGGGTAGGTAAGTGTAAAGAGCTAAAATTAAAGCCGATAAAAATGGTAAAAAGGGTTCTTTAAATAAAAAAGGCAAAGAAAGAGCAATTAAACCTGAAGCAAAAATATGGATCGCTTTTCTACCAAAATAAGTCGCTGATTCTGGCGGATAACCATTTTTCACTGCCAAATCATAAACCCGCCTCGAAAAATACTTCACCACAAAAATCACCCAAACAAAAAGCGGCACCGTAATAACTAAATCATGATAAATAGCTTCTATAGGCATAAATTTAAATTTGATTCCAAATGTTAAGGAATCTTTCTCTACACTTTAAAACATTTTTATGAGGAAAAACCTCTAATATAAATGGGCCATAATATTTTGAATTTTTACACTCTTTTAATAGGGCTTTAAAGTTAATGTTGCCTTCTCCTATTACATTATGTTGATCATATTTGCCATTATTGTCGTGAATGTGTACATTTATTACCCTGTTCCTGACTTTTTTGAAGTACTTAACGCAGTCTAATCCGATTGCATTTGCATGACCTGTATCAAATATAACACCGAGTCCTTTAACAAAATTAGTTATACTCAACAATTCCTCTGCCGTTTTACATATTCTTTCAGGCGTCCAAGAATTTTCTAAGCCAATTTTTATTCCGTATTTTTCCCCAAAGATAACAACTTCTTTTAAATTTTTTATAAGCATTTTGATATTTTTTTCTATCGCAGTTTTTATTCTGGGAACTTCTTTATCGCTAGAATGAATTGTTATCTTCTTGGCCCCGAGTTTACTTGCCAATAAAATTTCTTTTTTCACAAATTTAAGCGCGGCATTTGAGATTTCAGGAATTAAACTTGCGATTGGTAGAAAATAGGGAATATGCAAAATTAAAGAGATATTATTCTCTTTTATTATCTTTTGTATTTGTTTAATAAATTTTGGTTTCAAGCTATAATTCACTCCTTCCGAACTGATTTCGTAATAATCAAATTTATTTTTAGTAGCGAAATCTAAATCATCCAAAATATCTTCTCTGGTTCCTCCAATAAATCCTACTTTCGGTTTTGTTTCATCAATTTTTAGCATATTTTACTTTTACATTAAATTAATTCCGAATTTTTCTAAAAGTTGATTTAAGGTTTCTCTCGGCGACCCCGACGCCAAAACCAATTTTATATTTTTCTTTTTCATATTTTTAATATTTGTTTAATTCTTTTAGCTTCTTTTCCGACTATTTCGCCGCTATATTCGCCAGAATGGGCAGTAGTTCCTTTATAAATTGGCCTCTTTTGGTCTAAATGTAAATTAAAAATTAAATCCTCGCCTTCTTTTTTCAAATAAATATGAAATCTCGGATAAGCATCGCCTCCGATAGGGTGGACAAAATTCAATTCTCCACTTTTTTCATCCTTTTTCAAAAAATGGTATCCAATTTTTCTCATTAAATTATAAACATTTTCCCCAAAAGGCCCTTTTAAGGTAAATTTCATAGTAAATTTAGATTTCTAATTTATATCCACTGCTTTCAATTATCTTTTTTGGATTGATATATAATTTTTCTTTCAGTTGTTTCTCAGATAAAACGCCTTCTAAAACTAATCCATAGGATAGTGGTAAAAAACTTCTAAACCCGGCGATGCCGGTTTTTCGAGGTAGGGGAGCGTAATCAGAAGCGATGACGTCGATTGTTCCATCAGATAATCCTTTTTTAATTGCTAAAATATCATCTTTTTTTCCCAATGGCGGGTTAACTTTTGTATCTAAATCATTTTTTGTAAAAGTAAAATAATGAGGGCAAGTTTCGCAAGTCATCTTTATTCCAGATTTTTTAGCTTCTCTAATTAGTTCAACGCTTTTCTTTTTGCTCACGTGCTGAATATGAAGTTTGCCGCCAATTTTACTTAAAAGATTTAAATAATTATCAATCATTTTAACTTCTGGTTCGCAATGAACTAAAACTAAAACGCCCTTCTTTAATATCTCAGAAATTAACTTTAAATTAGAGACACATCTGCCATCATCACTAAACCCTACAACATAGGGTTTAATTTTATCAATATCAAACAACTCCTTTCCTTCTAAATTTTTTGTTATTGCACTTACCGGAATCGCCTTACAATATCTTTTTTCTTTTAATGATTTTTTTATTCTTTCTAAATTATCAAGTGGGGGATTGCAATTTGCCATATAAACCACAACGTCTATTCTACTTTCTTTAGCAATTTTAGTATGCCCGGGAATATCGTTTCTTAAATGGGTATGAAGATCTATTACTGGGTATCTTTTAAACATTTAATTAGATTTTTACAATTTCTAAATCTTTGGCGGTTTTTATTGGTTTTTTAAAATCGTAAATGGCGATGGTTCGTTCGCGAGTATAAGCCGAGGAGGTGAAAATAGTGAGACAGCGATTATCGAACATAAATAGGGGAGAGGTTGGCTGATGAGAACGGATTAAAATTTTTTTCTTGAATCTTTCCATCATTTTGAAAAAATAATCCCGGCCAAATTGAGGTCGGCCAGTAAAAGGGTCTATGCCCAAATATTCGCCTTTTTCATCTTCAAAATCTCCCCAGGTTATTCGCCGCCACTCTTCATTTCCTAATTTAATTTTATTTATTTCCTCCACTACGCGGCCGGGTCGCGTAATTTTTATATCTGGGGGGACGCCATGTAAAGCAATAATATTATCAGTTACTACTGCCAAGGGAAATTTTTCAACAATCGAAGTATATTTTTTATAATATTTTTCACCTAAACTTTCCCAAAATTCAGCTGGATAAAATTTCAAAATGTGATGGCCTTCGTGATTTCCTTGTAAAAGATAAATTTGATTTGGATATTTTATTTTTGTTTTTAATAAAAAATCTAAATTTTTTTTTGAATGAGGACCACGATCTACATAATCTCCAAGAAAAACAATTTTATTGCCAGGTTTCCCGCCTTCGCCAAGGCTTCGGCGGGCAAGTAAATAATCTTTAATAACTTTTTGAGAAGCTTCGAAATCTCCGTGAGTATCTCCAACAAAAATTAACTTTTTGGCTCTTTTAATTTCTATTAGTTTGGGTTCTTCCGATAAAATTTTTTTAATTTTTTCAAGATTTTTCACAATTTAAAATTTGCCACTAAATAACCTACACCAAAGGGGCCTTCATAAGAGAGAATTTCGGGAACCCAATTAATTCCCGAAGCCTCTAAAATCCCTAAAAGAAAGCAAAAGGACCTCAATCCACATTCGCCGGCTTCAGGATAAATTTCATCTAATTTTAAAATTTTTTCGATATCTTTCTTTTTTAGAGATTCAATTAACTCTTTATCAAATTTAGGACCATCGGGATGAAAGCCATAGGGGCCTTCCTTCTTTAAACAATGCGACAAATCCCCACTCGCTATAAGCGCCACCTTTTTGGCAGAGGTCTGTCCTCTGCCAATTTTCTGATATGTGTTTTTGCCTTCTTCGAAGTGAAATTGAGGCGTCTCTAAATCGATCAAATAGGTTTTTATCTCTCCCTTAAAGTCTTTTGCTAAGAAGTGTAGAGGTACATTAAATCCCCAATCGGGATGGGGAGCGGAAATGATTATTGAATCAGGATTTGATTCTTTTAATTTCTGACCCAAATCTTCTAAGGATTTAATTGTCTTTTTAACCTGCGCTCTATCTTCTGGTGAGCCGACCGTAGGCAAGATTATTGGCGGATGGGGCGAAATGCAAGCAAAAACTATTGACATATTATTTCAAAATTAAATCTAAATCTTGGCCGCACTTTGGGCACTTGCCCGCTTTATCGCGACGATGAATAATGTAATTTGTTCTGTCGATACAAACAGTTTTGCATTTTGGGCAAAAAGTATCTTCGGAAGGAAGGCCGGGAACATTGCCAGTATAGACATATTTTAAGCCGGTTTCCTTGCCAATTTTCCAAGCCATTTCTAAGGTTTCAACTGAAGTGTCGGGAAGATGTTGCAATTTCCAAGAAATGGCTCCAGAAAATTGAGAAATATGCCAAGGAGTTTCAGGACCCAATTCATTATAAATAAACTTGGCAATCTCTCTAAACATTTTTTCTGAATCGCTCAAAGTTGGAATAACTAAGGTTGTAATTTCAACCCAAACTCCTGATTTTTTCATTAATTTCGCTGTATCTAAAACTGGCTGAAGCCGGCCGCCGCAATTCCCTTGATAAAACTCTTCTGTAAATCCTTTTAAATCAACATTGGCTGCGTCTAAATATGGAGAAATTATTTCCAGAAGTTCTTTTGAAAGAAACCCATTAGTCACCCAATTATTTTTAAGCCCTTCCTTTTTAGCCAATTTCATTGTCTCTAAGGCATATTCTGAGAAGATCGAGGGCTCTGTGTAAGTGTAGGATATGCTTGGCAGTTTATTTTTCAAAGCAATTTTGACAATTTCTTCCGGCGGCAATTCATCTCCTAAAACTGGCTTATCTGGTTTTGGCGCCTGAGAAATATCCCAATTTTGACAATTTTTACAGACGAAATTACATCCAACCGTCGCAATTGATAGGGAATAGCTCCCTGGTAAAAAATGAAAAAATGGTTTTTTTTCTATTGGGTCAATGTGACAGGCAATGGCTTTTCCATAATTTAAGGCATATAGTTTCCCATCAATGTTTTCCCTGACGCCACAAATACCTCTCCCGCCCTCTATGCTGTGTGTATTTATTTTCCTATGCTTAGAGGGCGGGATAACACAATAATGAGCACAATTTTGGCACTGAACCTTTTTATCTTTTAATTTTTTGTACAAATAAGCCTCTTTCATTTTTATTTTTAAATTACCTTATTTCTTTAAACCAGATAGCAAATCCTACCAAACTGCTCAGCAAAAATATCGAAATAAAAGCCCAAAGTAAAAAGCCAGGAAAATCGTATTGAGTGAGTTCCCAGAATTCATTAATTTTGTGATTAAGACTCATAATCCCATATGCTCCTCCTTTTATAAGAATTCCAATTAAAATCGGGGCGAAAATCCAATCCAATTTTTGAAAACCATCTCTTATTATTATCCATAATATTATTGTTACGGGAATATAAACAATCATTATAGGCGCACCAATAGAAAACCATTTTTCAATAATATGTCCCACCGCAGAAATATCACTCCCAAAAAGAAATAAAATTGCATTAGCTAAAAAATGGCTTATTTCCCGAAGAGGCGTTTCCCCAACAAAACTGATAACTGTCAAAAAAACACCCAAAAATTTTATCCTGGGATTCTTAGTAAAATTAAATGTCTGACTTATTTTTTTAAGAAAATCTTCCATACCCCGTAGGAGAATTTCGAATGAGAATTTCTCCGAAATTTTCCTTAGTTAGTAGCCCCGCAGGGGCCCCGTAGAACAGCGAAGCTGTCTACGGGACTAGTTCAGTAGAGAGCTCTGCTCTTCTACTGGGCTGTTCGAAATTCCTCTACGGGGCATATTTATTGTTCTTTTTAGTTTTGATCGACTTTAGTCGATGAGAACTTCGTTCTCATCTTCACCTTTGCCCCCTCGCTCCGCTCGGGGCTCGTTAAATAATTATAAAATAAAAATATCAAATGTCAAAGCCATCCTTGTTGCCCTTCCTTAAAATATGATAAAATTTATAATTAACCAAATAATAATAGGCGAAGAGAGCTTTGCTCTCCTCTTCACCTTCGCTCCCATAAATGGGAACTCGGTATATGAGACATCGAATTTTTATTGCGATAAATTTGCCAGAGGATATAAAAAAGAAACTAGCTGATTACCAGGCTAAGTGGCTGGAGTTACCGATTAGGTGGACGAAAGAAGAAAATCTCCACATTACCTTAATGTTTCTTGGTTATCTTTCAGATGAAGAACTTTTGGAAATTTTAAAAATTACCAAAGAGGTTGCCTCGCGTCACGAGCCATTTTTTATTAATTTGAAAAAAATAATTTATGGACCGCCAAAAAAGATGCCACCGAGAATGGTCTGGGCAGAAGGAGAGAAATCAGAGGAATTGGGCAAATTGCAAAAAGATTTAGAAAATTCTCTTTTAGCTTCTTCGGTTAAAGGAATGGAATTTGAAAACAGGCCTTATGCTCCTCATATTAATTTAGGAAGAATTAGAGCTTGGGAATTTCGGCAGATTGAACCAGAAGAAAGGCCGGAAGTTAATGAGGAAATAAATTTGAGTTTTGAAGTAAATTCAATTGAAGTAATGGAAAGCGAACTAAAAAGAGGGGGAGCGGAATACGCTATTTTAGAATCATGCCCACTAAAAAGTTAAAAATTCATTTTATTGGTATTGGCGGCATCGGTGTCTCGGCTTTAGCCAGATATTATTTAGAAAAAGGAGTCAAAGTCACTGGTTCTGATTTAGTCTCTTCTGAAATTACTAACGCTCTAATAGAAAAAGGAGCTAAGCTCTTTGTTGGGAAACACAAAATTAAGAATCTGCCAAAAGATGCAGATTTAGTGATTTATAGTCCGGCGGTACCAACAGATAATCCAGAGTTAAAGAGAGCAAAGAAATTGGGAATAAAATGTCAAAGTTATCCAGAAGCTTTAGGAGAATTAACAAAGAAATATTTTACAATTGCAGTTTCTGGAACTCATGGAAAGAGCACGACTACGGCAATGATCGGGTTATTATTAGTAAAAGCTGAATTAGATCCGACAGTAATTGTTGGAACAAAACTGAAAGAATTTTGCGATTCTAATTGCAGGATGGGGAAGAGTAAATATTTAGTAATTGAGGCAGATGAGCATATGGCTTCTTTTTTAAATTATTGGCCAAAAATCATTGTTTTAACAACTATTGAAGCTGACCATCTTGATTATTACAAAAATTTAAAAAATATCTTAAAAACTTTTAAAAAGTATGTCTCGCATTTGCCAAAAGATGGCATATTAGTATCGAACAAAGATGATAAAAATTATACCCAGTTTTCTACGATCATAAAAAATAGGGTATATTATTCTTTTAGAGAGGGAAATCAACAAAGAGAAGTGGAAAAATTAAAGAAAATTTTGAAAATTCCGGGAGAACATAATGTTTCTAATGCTTTAGCGGCTTTGACAGTAGCAAGGACCTTAAAAATTCCTGATAAAATATCTTTTAAAGCCCTATCAGAATATCGGGGTTCTTGGCGCAGATTTGAAGAAAAAGAAATAATTTGGCAGGGTAAAAAAATAACAATTGTTTCAGATTATGGACACCATCCTACTGAGATAAAAGTAACATTAAAAGCTGCTCAAGAAAAATATCCAAAAAGAAAAATCTGGTGCGTCTATCAACCCCATCAATATCAGAGAACTTATTATTTTTTTAAGGATTTTGTCAAAGTTTTTAAAGCCGCGCCAGTTGATAAATTAATTATCACCGACATTTACGATGTAGCTGGAAGGGAAACGCCAAAAATTAAAAAGAAGGTTTCTTCGGAGAAATTAGTTAAAAAAATTAAAAAAAAGAGTGTAATTTATCTCAAAATGAATGAGATTTTAGATTATTTAAAAAAAAATCTCCGGGGTGGGGAAGTGGTAATAATAATGGGCGCAGGAGATATCTATAATCTAACTGGCCACTTGACAGAAAAAGAAGGAAGAAAAAAAAGGACCGGCGACGCCCCCAAAACCACCGGAAGACCCAATTTAATAGCCTTCCATTAAAATTCCTTGCGGTTTTTTAAGCGGAAAAAATATAACTTTATCAAAAATAATTAAATTTCCTTCAAATTTTGCATTAATTTCTTTAACTTCTATTTTACCTAATCTTTTTTTAATTTTTTGGTAAATAATTTCTCTTTTTTGTTGACTAAGTGGCAGGTTTTTGGGGTTAATCACCAAAATTTCTGGCGTGGAAGAGAAAGAAAGAATTTCTTCCAAAGCTTTTAAGCCTTCTCTTCCTTTAAACACTTCAGCTCCTTCTTTTTCTTTCGAATATTTCGATTCCAAAGCAGCAATAACCCGAATAAACTCTCTTTCTTTTTCGTCTATTTCTCTTTTTTGAACTCTTAAAATTCCTAAAATTCTCTCTGGTGATTGAGCAAGAAAATATCGTTTTCCGGTTTTTTTCACTTCCTCAAATAACCCTTTTTTCTCCAACTGCTTAATAATTTCATAAGTAGTCGGCCTAGTAATTTGTGCCATTTCAGCAATCTTTTGAACTGAACATGGCCCCAATTCCAAACCCGCCAAATAAACCTTAACCTCTTTTTCAGTTAACCCCAATTTTCTCAATTCTAATTCTATTGGCGCAATTTCCACCATGTATCTATCATACCAAAAATTGAAGAAAAAATAAAATAGCTGCGGTAAAGTAGACCATCGGGGGACGGCTTAAAAACCGTCCCCTCATGCTTTGTAAAAATGTCAGCAATTATTTTACAAACTAAAATTGAGATTTTTGCTTAAAAATTTGGGAAATTTTGGCTTATGGATAAATTTTGTTAAATGCATTGACAGAATTTGACGGATTGGTATAAAAAAAATAGAAGCCGAAAAGGCTGTAAAAGGTCGATTTTAATTTAAATTTAATATCAAAATATGATATGAAAAACCGAAAACAGAAAGCCAAAGAGTTAAAGCAAAAAATAGAGAAATTATATCGGCTTCATTCAAGGGACGAAAGAACCGCAAATGCGCTAGCTTATTCTAGCGATTTAAAATAAAATATTTTTAGAAAAATAATAAATAGAATTAACTAATAACCAATTAGGTGTTAGTTATTTTAGTATTTTTAATTTTTATAGCGTAGTTAAGATGCGACTTCCTAATATTTTAACTCAAGATAAACAAAAAATAATTCTTTGTTTTAGTATTATAGTCACTGGTAGATGTAATGCAAGGTGTTCGTATTGCCATTTTTTTGCAACAAGAGATAGACAAAACATTGGATATGATATATCTGATAAACTCTTCGACATATACGTATTATTTCTTTCCAGAGTAAAAAAAATTTTACCTGCTAATGTAGAGCTTCATTGTAGACTATCTGGAGGAGAACCATTAATTCTTGGCGATAAACTCTTTGAGCTTGCTAAAAAAATTTATCAAACTCTTTCAATTAAACCTTTTATTTTAACTAACGGAGGTATGATTAATAAAAAATTTATTAGTTCTGCGAAACAGGATTCTATAAATTTCTTGTATGTCTCCCTCGAAAACCCACTCGAACCAGATGGGGGAGCTTTCAATCCCGAAAGAATCATGAATAAAATAGCGAGATATCATTCAAATAAACTCCCGATTATTCCAGCGGTAGTAGTAATTAATAATGAACATTTCAAAAATTTATATAAAATATGTAGGATTTTCTATAAAAAACTTCGTTGTTTGCCCACCATCAACGAATTAAGCTACTCATTCTTTACTCCACCGACAAAAAATCAACTCAAAGAATTATATGAAAATGTTTTTAAAATCGTTAAATTTTTCCATCTTAAAACCGCCATTAAGCTTTTTCCTTATATATCGCCAGAACTTTGTTACGGTGGTTTCCCGCACTATGTCATTGAGCTGGACTTAGAAAATAAGCACGAGTTGAATGAAAATAATATTGATAAAAAGTTACCATCGGTATTAAATCAGTTAAATAGAAATTATCCGGAACTTAATTGCAAAGATAAAGATTGTGAGTGGTACACTGATTGTAGGTGGGTTAAATGGGTTTGGAAGGAAGGTTTTGGGAAGATAAGCGTTCAAGAAAAAATAAAGAGTTATTGCGAAATGAAAAAAACTATAAATACTGCTTTCTTTGAAGGTTTAAAATCTTTTAAATGAATTTTAAGCTAATTCCCTGTTTAACTTTTAATTTAATAAAAATGAAAAAAAATATCACTCAGCCCCAAATAAAAGAGATTTTAGAAAAAGGAGTAGAACAAATTATTGACAAAAAAAGTCTAATTAAGAAATTAATATCTGGTAAAAAACTGAGAATAAAACTTGGAATTGATCCAACTTTACCTATTCTTCATTTGGGAAATACTATCCCTCTTTGGAAACTGCGACGATTCCAAGATGCGGGGCATCAGATTGTTGTAATTATAGGTGATTTTACGGCTCGAATTGGAGATCCGTCTGATAAAACAGCAATGCGTCAGCCGTTAACCAGAGCGCAAGTAGAAGAAAATATGAAAGATTATAAGAAACAAATTGGAAAAATTTTGAATGTAAAAAAAACAAAATTTGTTTATAACAACACTTGGTTAAGTAAACTCAGCTTTTGGGAAATTTTAAGCCTAGCCGATTGTTTTACTGTCGGTCAAATGCTTGAAAGAGAAAATTTTAATAAAAGATATAAAGAAAATAAATTAATAGGTCTCCACGAATTTTTATATCCTTTAATGCAAGGCTATGATTCGGTTGCTGTTCAAGCTGATGTGGAGATTGGCGGAACCGACCAAACCTTTAATCTATTAGCAGGTAGAGTTATTCAAAAAAAATATGGACAGAAGCCTCAAGATATTATCACTTTAACATTAATTGAGGGTACGGATGGTAGAAAAATGTCAAAAAGCTTTGGGAATATCATAGCGATTACCGATAAACCAGTAGATATATTTAAAAAAATAATGACGATGGATGACCAATTAGTTATCAAATATTTTCATTTATGTACCCCCCTATTAATTAAGGAAATAAACGAGATAAAAAAAGATAATCCAAATCCATATTGGGCTAAATCAAAATTAGCCGAGGAGATTGTTAGTCTTTATTATGGAAAAGAAAAAGCAAAAACTACCAGGGAGGAGTTTAATAAAGATTTTCGCAAGAGTAAAAAATAAAATAAGATAAAAATTCTCTATTTGCCCGCCGAAGCTCAGCGAAGGCGGGCTTTTTAATTTATGTCAGTAATTATTTTACAAACTAAATTGAGGTTTTAGCTTAAAAATTGAGGAAATTTTGCCCTGTGGATAAATTATGTTAAAATTAAAATATGGAGAAAAAACTAAAATAAAAAATGTTTTTAGAGAATCTGGCAAAAGATGAAAAATGTAATAATTATCGCTCCTAAAAAATTCGAAAATCTCAAAAATAAAATTTCTGAAGACGGAGTTTTAAAATTTTATGTAGTCAGTGACTTTGAAAGAACTTTGACGAACCTATTTGTTAAAGGTGAAAGGATACCTTCTTTAATTTCTATTTTGCGTAATGGAAATTATTTAAATCCGAGATATCGCAGATTGGCGAAAGACCTATTTGATCAATACCATCCAATTGAGATAAATCCCAAAATTCCACTAAGAGAAAAACAAAAAAGAATGGTAGAATGGTGGAAAAGACATTATGAAATTCTAATTAAATTTGGTTTTAATAAAAAACATATAGAAAAGGTGATAAACTCGGGAAAGATAAAATTTAGAGAAGAAAGTTTAGAATTTTTAGACTCTTTATATCAATATCGAATTCCTCTTCTAATTATCTCTTCGTCTGGTTTGGGAAGAAAAGCAATTTCAATGACTTTTAAAAAGAAAGGTAGGTTGTATCCGAATATTTATGTTATATCCAATTTTCTTCAATGGAATGGGAATGGAAACCTGGTTGGAGTAAAAGAGCCGATTATTCATTCAACAAATAAAAATGGAAGCATAATTAAAAAATCATCTGCCTTTAAAGCGATAAAAAATAGAAGAAATGTCTTATTATTGGGAGATAATATAGAAGATTGCCAAATGATTAAGGGTTTAAATTATAAAAATGTAATAAAAGTAGGCTTCCTAAATGAAGAAATTAAGAAAAATTTAGAAGCGTATAGGCAAAATTTCGATGTTTTAATCCTTAATGATGGCGATATGAATTATGTGAATAACTTGCTAAAAGAAATGATATAATGATATATCGAAGAAACCCCTGCCCTCGGCTTTTAAAAGTTGTCAAAAAGTAAAATTTTTAGTATAATCTTAAAAAGAAAATATATGAAGAAAAATAGAAAGCTAATAGTTTTCTGCAAATTTTTTAAAAGTAGGATGGGTGCCTTTAAAGACATTTTAGTTCTTTTAGGAAAAAAGAAAGAAGTTATAAAAATAGATAGGGAATATCAAAAAATAAAGTTTATTGGCCCGTGGGGATTAGAGAAAGTCGCTAAATTGTATCGAGGAGTTTCTGAAGAAAAATTAAAAGAATTAGCTTTTAATTATTGTGATAAAAATTTGATGGAAGGGATGAGAGAAGTTGTAGTTAATTTGAAGAAAAGAGGTTTTATATTAGGAGCTTTAAGTTCAAACCCTCAATTTCTTATGGATACTTTGAAAGAAATTTTACCTTTAGATTTTTCTGAGGGTACTCATTTAGAATTCAAAAATGGAATCGCAACAGGAAAAATCTCAAAGAAAGTCGATCGATATAAAAAAGCAGAAATTTTAAAAGAGAAAAAGAAAAATTATAAAATAACAGGAGAAGATACGATAGTTTTTGGAGGTTCGATTACTGATATACCAATGGTGAAAGAGGCAGGGGTCTTCATTGGCTTCGATGTTGAAAAAGAAACAATTAGTGACGTAGCTAGAATGGTTATTTCAAATAAAGACCTTTGGAAAATTCTTTCTCGAGGAATATAAACCTTATCTTAAAAAGACAGCTATCATTTGGGGAGCTGTTTTTTATTTTTGTCGGGAATTAGCTTACAAACTAAAATTGAGGTTTTTGCTTAAAAATTGGGGAAATTTCGCCCTATGGATAAATTTTGTCATTTGTTGACATAGTTTCTTAGTTTGTTAAAATAGAATTGTAACTACACAGCATATGCCACGCAAAACAGTCAAAAAATTAACCGCCAAAGAAATTGAAAAACTGCTCAACCAACAGACAGTTGTAATTCTTGATGCTGTGGATGAAAAATTAAAAAAGATGGAGATGAGAATAAATCAAAAAATTGAGCGTCTTACCACAACTCTAGATAAATTTTTAAAAAGATTAACCGATTTGGAGGATGAATTTATCTTATTAAAAGCAGAATTAAGGAAAGTAAAAGCAGTGCTAAAAGAAAAACTGGGCGTAAGTTTAGATTAAGTTTAGATTAACTAAAAGTGAACGGTAGCCCCATTGGGGCTTTTTTATTTTGTCAGAAATTATTTTACAAAGATTAATTGAGATTTTAGCTCAAAAATTAAATAATTTTGCCTTGTGGATAAATTTTGTCAAAAAATCGAATTGAACGAAAAATAAATCTAAGGTAAAATAAAAACATGGCAAATATCCCCGTAGTTATTTTTAAATATTCCTGGATTTATGACCAAACTTGGAAAGAAGGATTAATAGGAAAAAAATCCAAAAAATACCCTTCTTCTAGGCGAATTTTAAATTACATTAAAAAAGTAGAAAAATTGTGGCGAAAAGAGAAGAAAAGAGTTCTTCTAGAACTTTCAAAAATTACTCATTTAGGGTGGAAATCCAAGGTTATTTACTGTTATGTTGTCGGAAGGTGTAGGCCATTTTCTGATCCTTTAACAATGCCAATCTATGAAAAATATCCCGATTATTTCATCGATGTTTTAACTCACGAATTAATTCATCAATTGTTTATCCAGAATGAAAAAGAATTAGAAAAATCCTGGCATTATATTTGGAGAAAATATAAAAGAGAAACTGATAATACAAAAATCCATATCCCCCTTCATGCTATTCATTCTCATATTTATTACAAATTCTTTAATGAAAAGAGAATAAAAAGAGATATTAAATTTATCAGTTTTCTACCAGATTACAAAAAATCTTGGCAAATCGTCCAAAAAGAATACTACCAAAATATAATTAATGAATTTGTAAAAAGAGTGGAATAGTATAATTTGACATTTGAAGAAAAAGTCTGTAAAATAAATTAGTCTTGTTAGCACCTTGACAACTAAAAAATACATTAGGAGGTGAAAAATGGCTAACAAACAGATATATCCGCTTGTAGTCGCTTATGGATTTAGTAATGCTTCCGGAATTACTTTTTTACTTCCAGGCCGAGAAATCACTATTGAAGGCGCCAGCGAAATTCTACCCATAATCCTTCCATTATGTAACGGATATAGAGCTATCGAAGAAATTGTTTCCATTGGGACTTCCAAAAGTGGGTGCGGAAAAGAGAATATTCAACAATTAGTCCAAACATTACTCGAGCGTCAAATACTTATTGACGTTCATCAATATTATCGGCTTTTTCACAGTGTATCTGCAAACCCAATACCCTTCTGGCACAACTTATCAGAAGAAGTGGTGACAGATATGGTTAAAAGAAAAAGTCCTCTAGTTCATAGGTCTGATACCCCTCAAGGTTCATTAGAAATCCTACTTGAAGCTCGTGAATCTATTCGTAAGTTCTCGGGAGAGGCATTTTCGAAAGAGGAAATCCTCAAATTGGGATGGGTAATTTATGGAAAGCAAAAACGTAGCACTTCTTTCCCTGAAAGTACCATTGGTCTTGGAACTGTACCCTCTGCAGGTGCGCTCTATCCGTTGCGCCTTTTCGCCATCGTAGTCAAAGAGCATTCATCCGTTGAGAAAGGGATTTATTCGGTTAGTTCAGAAGGAATCTTTAAAATAGCTCCGGTAGACCCAGAAACTCTGGAGAGCATCTTTGGTGGATATTCAACTCCCCTTAATGATGGCACGGCAGTGATATTTGTCCTCGTCTGTGAGTTCCAGCAAGTAACCCAAAAATACTCTAACCGTGGCTATCGGTATGCTTTAATTGAAGCAGGTCATGCTGCCCAAAATGCATACCTGTGGTGTGCTGAACAAGGATTAGGAACTGTAGAGGTGTGCGGGTTTAATGATGAAGCATTAGCTAAAGCGCTTTTGATTCCTTGCCCTGAGCAAGCACCACTTACCACTATGTTTATAGGAAGGAGGTTGCCATGAATAGATGGGTAATACTCGATAAAGAATGGTTGCTAAGACCGGTTCAAGATGGATTGGAATTGTTAACGCCGGAACGTAATATCGCCCTAGAACTTTCTGAACCTGAGAGACGAGACGAGATTGCTTCAATTTTGTTGGGAGAAGTGCCCGTTGCTAACAACGAAGGGATCCAAGAAACAATCTCAGGTCTCATAAAACAAGGCATATTGCAATATTCTAACCATAAGCCTCTAGGAATTGAGAGAACTGAAACAGAAAAGCAGACTTGGAAACTTTGGAAAAGTATAGTAGGTTCTCAAGGCCCTGTTTATGAAGTGTATTGGCTTGACCTAACCCAATCACGGTTTTCTCCTAGAGGAGTCCACTTGTTTACAGCAAAGTATCGAGAGGGTGTCGAAGATATTGCTTGGGCTTTTGCTAACGATCAAAAAGATCGTAACCTAGCTGAACTCAAAGCAATTATGGAGGCCTTAGAACGGCATGCCTGCAGTTTAGTTCCTTTTGCGGAGTTTATTCGAACTTCAGCAAAGAAGTTAGGGGGAAGTGCGATAGATCCCCGCGAAGTTGTCTCCTATACGAGAGAACAATATAGAAATAATCCCTCTCTACTTCCTTTTTCAAGTAGCAGAGAATATTACTGGAAGGAAGTAATGATATTTCCGGGGAGAGAAAAACGGTATTTGCCAGCAGACTGCCTTTATTTCCCACTTGACGAAAAGATTTTCCCTCGTCCTTACACTTTCGCAAATTCTTCTGGAGTAGCCGCAGGATTTAACTTTAAAGAAATCTTGGTCCGTGCTCTTTACGAAACCATTGAGCGAGATGCTTTCATGATAGTCTGGCTGAAACGAATAACAATGCCTGTCATCCAAAAGATCTCGCTACCAAAAAATATACAAGGTCGGATAGAAGAAATTGAAGAGTTGGGATATCAAGTTTTTCTTGTTAATATTACTTTGGATTTAGCGCCAGTTATCCTTGTAGCGACAGTTGGTTATCATTGTAAACCAGCCCTCATTCTTGGAACTGCATCTAACTTGAATCTCTTAGAGGCGTGTTCGAAGGCGTTAGCTGAGGTAGAGCAACAACTTTATTGGAACTTAAAAAGCTCTACTCCGAGCTACATTCTGTCGGACTATAAGAAGGTAAAAAGGGTTTCTGATCATGCAGCCCTTTACCATACCTCACAATACCTTCCGAAAGCTTCCTTCCTTTGGTCGGGTGGCGCCCGACCTTTACAGGTCACACAGGAGAAGTTAGACGACGAGTTTGAGAGGATACTAAAAATTCTTAGCTCGCATAAGAAACAGCTCATAGTAGCTGATCTTACTCCAATCTCTTTGAAAGAGCTGGGAATACAAGTAATACGAGCTATTCCTCTCGGGTTAGTTCCAATCTCGTTTGGTTACGGTATGGAACCTTTAGGAATGCCCAGATTAAAGAGGCCGCCCGAAGCAATTACCCGTTTAAAACAAAATCCCTGGCCCGATAATGTCCCATTTACCCATCCCTTCGCTTAATCTATTGACATATATTTCCACTTTGATATCCTTAAAAGTAGGAAATTACAAATAGAAAGGGGGTGAAACCGATGAAAAAGAAGTTGCAGATCAAGGTGACGGAACGCAAACTGGCAGACGAGTCGTCGAAACAGTTCACGAAATGCGGCCAGTGCGCTCAATGCGGCGGCGGTAGCTGTACATCCTGTAGGTAGGTAAACGAGGAGTCAATCCTCACTATATCAGAATAAGGTCAGACACTGATTCAGTGCTGACCTTATTTATTACTCATCGCGCTATCCATATTTTTGTCGGAGATTGTTTTACAAAGAAAAGTTGGGATTTCAACTTAAAAATTGAGGGAAATTGGCCTTGTGGATAAATTTTGTCAGAAAATCTTTTGCTTTTGGTGAAAGAGTGACTTATAATGAAAAATGGGGTTTTGCCGCTGCCGAAGGCGAAGCAAGAGAATATGCTCAATTCAAAATTTTGGGTAAAAAAATCTCAACATCTGCGATTTGTAAAATTGGACAAAAATTTAAATTTTGAAAAAAACTCATTTTACATTTTATTTGCTCCTCTTTTTCTGATTATTGCTTTTTATGTTTATCTAAAGAAAAAAATTATTCCTCATCCTAAATTTAATTTTTACTTTTTTGACGGAATAAGTAAGAATTGTCGGAAGATAAAGGAAAATGCGAGAAGCTGGTACGCCTTAAATCTTGTTTATAATAATTATTCAAATACGGATGTTTTTTGGGGTAACTTGACGTATAATTTTTTTTGGCATAGTTTAAAAAATAGTCGTGCATTGAGAAACAGATTAAAATTAATAAGTTTTTTGCTTTTTAAAAATTTTGAAGAAATTTTAAGAAAGAACAAGGAAGTAAGATTAATTTCTATTGCTTCGGGTTCAGCTCAAGGGGTGATAGAAACCGCGGCTGAAGCCAAACGAAAAGGAATTTTAATAAAAGGTATTTTAATTGATTTAGATCCAATAGCCATAGAGTATTCTAAAAAATTATCTCAAAAATGGGGAGTAGAGAAACAGTTTACTTTTATTAATAATAAAGCAAGTATTATTAATAAGATAGGAAAAGAATTTAAACCCAACATAATAGAGATGGTTGGGTTTTTAGAATACAAACCTTTTAATAAAGCGGTTAGATTAATTCAGGATATATATCAAGTTCTTGATAAAGAAGGGGTTTTTATAACAAGTCAAATTGCTTCAAATTTCGAAAAACTTTTTCAAGCAGAAGTAGCAAATTGGCCAATGATTTACAGAAATTCAAAAGAGACAGCAAAAATTCTTTCTTTGTCCGGTTTCTCTTCCGGAAATTACTCATTTTATCAAGAGCCGTTGAAAATTCATTATATAGCAGAATGTAAAAAAATATGATTTCATTTTTTGCTTTTTCAGGGTTATTAAATTTTATTACTAGTTTTCTCCTTGGTATTTTAATTTATCTAAAAGGGAAAAAAGAATTTCAAAGTAGAAGTTTTGTTTTATACTTTTTTTCAATAGCTTTTTGGAATTTTGGGTATTATTTCTGGCAGATATCAACAGAAGAAAGCTTAGCTTTGTTTTGGTCTCGGGTTTTAATGGCTGGAGCTATTTTTATTCCCATTTTTTATTTTCACCTTATAATTAGTTTTTTAAATCTTTTTGAAAAGTATAAAAAAGCTCTTTATTGGGGATATAGTTTAACATTTTTGTTTTTATTGTTAGATTTTACTCCTTATTTTGTAAAAGGAGTTGAAAAAAGATTAATCTTTCCTTTTTGGCCAGAACCTGGGATTTTTTATCATCCATTTCTTTTAATGTTTGCCGCTTTTATTTGTTATGGCTGGTATTCGCTTATTAAAGTTCTTCGAAAGACAACAGAAAAAATAAAAAAACAACAAATAAAATATCTTTTATTAGGAACAGGGATTGGAACAATTGGCGGTTCCACAAATTATTTTTTATGGTACGGTATTCCCGTTCTTCCTTATGGTAATATTTTAGTAATTTTTGGTGTTTTATTGGTTGCTTTTGCCATTCTAAAATATCATCTTTTTGAGATCAAGGTTATTTTAACTGAACTTTTAGTCGGAGTAATTGGTTTATTATTATTGGTTCAAGCGATGACTGCTGAGAATTTTACCTGGCAGATCTTTGGACTCGGCCTTTTTGTC
>Ga0100390_10000999_pt1 | contig 25342 bp, 25 predicted proteins | sample CryGeymeta201514_FD_81540 | JGI IMG/M metagenome (GOLD analysis project Ga0100390, IMG submission 81540) | Groundwater microbial communities from Crystal Geyser aquifers in Utah, USA - Crystal Geyser metaG 2015-14 | ecosystem: Environmental > Aquatic > Deep subsurface > Groundwater | place... | reverse complement strand
TCAGGCTTTCCCGGAAGGTATCCCCGCCTCCGCCTGGCTTCTTAATTTTTCCGACAAAAGAATTTTTCCTGAATGGTATCGGGGTTATCATGTTGATTTTTTAAATCAAATTCTTATCCTTCGCCCCTACTGGTGGCGTTGGTTAATTCTGGAAAGGATAAGTTTACTTATTTTGGGTGCCTTTGGCCTTATTCCGGTTACCCTGGGTTTATTTTATCAAAAATTTAACATTAATGTTATAAACTTTCTGGGGTTTATCGGAATATTTTTATATTTTGTCTTTGTTCCCGGTGGTAACATCCAGCATGATTATTATCAAATCTTGATTATCCCATTTATTTCTATCAGTCTTGGCTGTGGCTTCTACTACCTCCTCTACTTTACTCTCCCCGCAAAGTTCCTATCTCTCTGTCTGATATTAATAATCTCCGCTTTTTCCTTATTTTTCTCGGCAGAAAAAATTCTTCCCTACTACCAAATCAATCGTCCGGAAATCGTATCAGCTGGAAAAAAAGTGGATGAGCTTACTCCTAAAAACAGTATTATTATCGCCCCATATCTTGGTGATACCGCCCTTCTCTATCAATGTAATCGCCCGGGCTTTCCCATTGAAATTTATGATATTGCTAAGACAAAAAAATTATTTCCCAACCAACCTCTTTATCTGGTATCAGTCAATTTTGACTCTTACACCAATCAATTAATAAAACTTTATCCTGCTCTTTTTAAATCCGATCAGTTTATTATTTTAGACCTCCAAAATGACTAAGCGAAAAATACTAATGATTACTCCCTACATTCCTCGTCTTTATCAGTCTGGCGGTCAAAATAGTTCCTATTACTCCATTAAATATCTGTCTTCCCGAAACGACATTACTCTTATTTGTTTCAGCCGCGACGAAGAGGGTCTCCTGGAAATTCAAAAATACTGTCGTCAGATAATTGTAGTTAAACGGGGTAAAACCTGGAACTTAAAAAACATTCTTTTGGCCGGTTTCAGTAAATACCCTTTTCTGGTCATCAATTACATTTCCACGGCCTTAAGTGAAGCTATCAAAAATGAACTCGACCATAATCAATTTGATCTAATCCATTGCGATAGTTTCTACCCCATTCCCAACATTCCCGCCACGTCGGTTCCCATTGTTCTGGTTGATTTGACTATTGAATATCTGGTTTACCAACATTATGTTGAAAGTCTCCGGGGTTGGAAAAAAATGATTGCCCCGCTTTTATGGATTGACGTCCTGAAACTTAAATATTGGGAAATCCATTATTGGAAAACCATTCACACTGTGGTCGCCTTTGCCCTTGAAGATCAAAAGTTAATCACCAAAACCACCGGACGTGCCGATATTGAATTATTTCAAAACGGGGTTGATAAAACTTTTTATCTCTCCACCCCCAAGGTTCCCAAAAGCCCCACTCCTGCCCTGTTATTTGGGTTCTCTAATATGAAATGGATGCAAAACCGTGAATCGGTTGATCTGATTTTAGATCATGTTTGGCCCCAGATTATTCGGGCTATTCCTGATTGTAAGCTTTACATTATCGGCCGTTTTGCTAAAGAGTTTTACGGACACCTGGTAAACAGCCATATCATCGTTGACGAAGCTGATATTGACGGCGGTATCTTTGACCGCTTTTATTATCTTTACCACTGTTGGGCCCTGGTTGCTCCTATGGGCAGCGGTGGCGGCACTAGAAATAAATTTTTAGAAGCCATGGCCTGCGGCTTACCGGTTATTACTACACCGGAGGGTATGGGGGGAATTAAAATAATAAATCAGGTTCACTCCATTGTCTGTTCGCTGCCCCGCGTTGCCACCGAAACCATTAAACTCCTAAAAAATAAATCAAAAATGCTAGAGATTGGAAAAAACGCCCGCACCTTAATCACCAAAAATTTTTCCTATGAAAAATGCGTGCTAGACTTAAATAATCTCTATGAAAAAATCATCTCCAAGAAATAACCCCATACTTTCCGTCGTTATATTAAACTATAACGCCAAGGACTTCTTGAAAAATTTAATCAATAGTATTGATCGCTCTAAGCTTGGCCGGTTTTTTATTGAAATAATCATTGCCGACAATGCCTCGACTGATAATAGTTTTTCACTGGCCAAAGCTACTTGCCAAAAAAATCCTCAAATAAAATATATCTTTCGTCGGAACTCCGGTAATGTTGGTTTTGCCGCCGGCAACAATCAGGGTTTAACTGTTACCGACAATAATTCCAAGTACGTTTTATTTTTAAATCCCGACACCACCGTTAAAACGGATACTTTTTATCAAATGATAAAATTTTTTGAAGATAATCCCCGGGTTGACGCTGCTACCTGCGATCTAATCTTGGCCCTAACTGGTTTGACCCAGCTCGAAAGTCACCGCGGTTTTCCCACACCCTGGAATGCTTTTTGTCACTTTTTTGGATTTGGGTTACCTAAACTCTTCCCCCAATCAAAAATATTAAACGGCTACTTTTTAGGAAATCTTGACTATTCCCAAACCCAACCCATCGACGCTTGTGTCGGTGCATTTTTTATGCTCAAAAGATCGGTCGGGAATAGTGTCGGTTGGTGGAATGAAAAATATTTTTTCTACGGTGAAGATTTAGACTTCTGCTGGCAATTAAAACAGTATGGTTTTTCTCTATTCTTTTTTCCCGGTACCCAAACTATTCACTATCAGGGAGTCTCTTCTGGTGGAATCAACCAAAAACAAAAACTGTCTGCCGCCTCCCGGGTCACCAAGGTTAAGGTCGCCCAAGCTTCAACTACTGCCATGCGAATTTTTTATCAAGAAAATCTCATCCACCATTATCCTGTCTATCTTCGGTGGATTGTTTGGCTGGGTGTCGATCTTCTTGAATTCTACCGTATCTTTAAAGCCAAATATTTATGACCAAAATCTACGCTTTTATTGATAGTCAAAACCTGAATCTTGGTACCGGCAACGACATTCTTCGAGACAAAAAAACGGTTTATCGGAGGTGGAAACTAGATTTTAAAAAGTTCTTCATTTATTTGAAAGATAAATTCAAAATTAACAAAGCTATTCTTTTTATTGGATATGTTAAAGAAAATCAAAAACTCTACTCTTCCTTAAAGTCCTTCGGATACAAGTTAGTATATAAACCCTCAATCAAAAATCACCAAGGTATCGTTAAAGGAAATGTTGATGCTGAATTAGTATTACATTCAGCTGCTATTGAGTACCAAAACTACGATCAAGCTATTATCGTTTCCGGAGATGGTGATTTCTATTGCCTTCACCATTTTCTAAATAAAAACCACAAACTGCTAAAAATAATTATCCCCAACAAATACTCCGAATCAAGTCTTCTTAAAGAATTCCAAGGCTTTAAAATCTTTTTATACCGAGAAAAATATAAGTTAGAATACAAGCAAAAAAATCGGGAGGCGTCGCACATAGACACAAAGTCTAAGGGTCGTGTTCTCCCTGATGATTAAAGTAATTGTATAAAAAATGTCAAATAAAGTCAAACCCCATATCATTATCGACGCCCGGCTTTATGGTCCGACCAAAACCGGTATCGGCCGCTACACTCAAAATCTCCTTTTGGCTCTACCCCAGCAAAAAAACTTTAATAAATATCAGTTCGGTTTAATCGTCAAACAAGAAGACCTTGACACTGTTAAACAAGACTTGGGCATTTCATATCGATATTTTCCCACCGATATCTCCCACTATTCCTTTTCTGAACAGATCCTACTACCCTCTTATATTTCCAAACGTAAACCCAACCTAGTTCATTTTACCCACTTTAATAAGCCTCTTTTTTATACCGGACTATCAATTATCACTATTCACGATTTAATCAAACATTATTTCAGAGGGAAAAGTACCACCACCAAATCTGTTTTTACCTATTGGCCAAAATACCTAGCCTATCGGTTAGCCACCAAAGTTAATATCAAAAATAATTATATTATCGTTCCGAGTAATTTCTGGCGAAACATTCTTTTAAATCGTTTCGGGCTATCTTCTACAAAAATCACTACTATTTATGAAGCTGTTGATCCTAAATTTCTCAATTTATCGTCTTATGTCTGTCCTCCTAAAAACTATATTCTATACACTGGTAACCTCTATCCCCATAAAAATATCAAAGTAGTTTTTGAGGCTCTGCAAAAATTACCCGGGATTCAATTAAAAATAATCTGTGCCCGAAGCGTTTTCCAAAAGGAGGCCGAGGTTTTGTCCCAAAAACTAGGAGTTGATTCCCAAGTAACTTTTCTTGGTTTTGTCAAAGACTCTGATTTCCCCAAACTTTATTCCCAAGCCTTATGTTTAGTTCATCCCTCTTTTATGGAAGGTTTTAGTCTGACCGGTCTCGAAGCCATGAGTCTAAATTGCCCCGTCATTGCTGCGTCTTCCAGCTGTCTACCTGAAATCTACGGTTCCTCCGTTCTCTATTTTGACCCATACAACAAAAACGATTTAGTTAACCAAATCACCCTTCTTCTTAAAGATCCGACACTTCGTTCCCGCCTAATTAAGCTTGGCCATAAACAAATAACTAAATATTCCTGGACCAAAACCGCTTCCTCCACCCTAAAAATTTATGAAGAAATCTTGGAAAGATCTTAAGGTTGCTATTTATTACGACTGGCTAAACCAATGGGGGGGAGCTGAGAGGGTTCTTCTTGATATTTTGTCACTTTTCCCTCAAGCCCAACTTTTTACACTCTTTTGTGATCCCCAAAATACACCCTGGTTTCCCAAAGGTATAAAAATTCATTCTAGTTTTATTAAAAACCCGTCGCCGATTTTTTCACCTTTTTATGATATCGCCACTGAAAGTTTTGATCTAACCGCATACGATTTAGTTATCGCTACCACCACCAATGTTGGCCATTCCCTTTTAACCTCGCCTGAAAGTCTTTTTGTTTGTTATTATCACAATTTCAATCGCCATCTTTATCAGAACCAAAATAAATATTTATCGCTACTTCTTGGTCTTTATCAAAAAATTGATCACATCTACTCGCGTCGCCCCGATTATTCTTTTTGCAATTCGGAAACTGTCCAAAAAAGACTGAGTGATACTTTTGACATACTCGCTAAAGTTATTTATCCGGGTATCGATATTCAATACTTCACCCCCATCACTTCAAAACAGAAAAATTATTTTCTAATTGTCAATCGCCTGGTTCCCTACAAAAATATTGATTATGTTATCGAAACATTCCAAACTCTTCCGTACACCTTAAAGATTGTCGGTGTCGGCCGTGACCTCCCCAGGTTAAAAAGACAAGCATATCCTTTCAAAAACATAGAACTCTTAGGTCTGGTGTCAAACGATTCACTTCGTCAACTTTATCAGCAAAGCCTGGGCTTAATCTCACCCCAACTGGAAGATTTTGGTCTGACTTCGCTGGAAGCCCAGGCCTGTGGCCGACCGGTTATAGGTTTTGGTCTTGGTGGAAACTCCGAAACAGTAGTTGACGGTAAAAGCGGAATTCTTTATCCCCACCAATCATGTTCTTCTCTTGCTCAGGCTATTAAACTCTTCTTTTCTTCAAATATAAAATCCGCCGACTGTCGCCAAAATTCGGAAAAGTTTAGCCGGTCTACCTTTATGCTAAACTTTAAAAAAGAGATTTTATCCCTATGTCAAACCAAAAAAATCATCTCTTAGTAATCCTTTGCGGTGGTACCGGCCCGAGACTCTGGCCCTTATCCACTACCTCGAACCCTAAACAATTTCTGTCTATTTTATCCGACAAAAGTCTCCTTGAACAAACTCTCCGTCGCCTGCTTCACGTTGCCCCCAGGGAAAATATTTATATCGTTACTAGTAATCGAAACGTCAATCACATAAAAAAAATCGCTAATAATTTTATCCCCCAAAATCAGGTTATTATTGAACCGGATAAAAAAAATACCGCCCTCGCTATTTATTACACCCTAAATCAATTCAAGGACTTAGATCCGAATACGGTGATTTCCTTTTTACCCTCCGATCACTTTATTCATCCGGTCGACAAATTCAAAAAGGACTTATTTTTGGTTGCCCATATCGCCAGAGAATCTTTGTCGCTGGTTACCATCGGCATTCACCCTTCGTCTCCCAATACTTCCTACGGCTACATTCTCAAAAATAAAAGATTTATCGAAAAACCGGATAAAACCAGGGCCCTAAAATATATCATTAATGATGCCCTTTGGAATTCGGGTATTTATACGGCCACTCTCGGCACCTATCTCTCAGAATTCAACCAACACTTCCCTCACCCCACCTATCAAAAATCCCCATCACTCTCTTTTGATAAAGCCATCTCCGAAAAAAGTAAAAATATCAGTTGTCTTAAGGCCTCATTTGATTGGAGTGATGTTGGGGAATGGGGATCAATTTTTGCCAAGTCCGCCTTTGATCACCAAAAAATTGCCACCGTCAATTCCCAAACCAAATATCTCTCCCAGAACAGTCATCGCTGTTTATTATCATCTGAAAGTCCGGATAAATTAATCGGGGTTGTCGGTGTCAATAATTTAGCCATAATCGATACCCCCAATGCCTTATTAGTTTCATCGTTGGATCAAAGTTATCAGGTTCGTGAATTAGTCACCAAGATTGTCAACACCCCAAAATTAAAAAGGTTTTTTGTTGATGATTAAAAACATTAGTTCTATTAACAACTTAAGGGTTTTTATGTTTCCACTTGTTAAGCGTTTAATTGATATTATTTCCTCTGTCTTACTCTTGATTATTTTTTCTCCTGCACTGGTTTTTATTTCTTTGCTCATTAAGCTCACCTCAGATGGCCCGGTCCTTCTACGTCAGAAACGCGTCGGTAAAAATGGGGAATTCATCATGTATAAATTTCGTTCGATGTATAACGGTAAAGATTATCCCAATGATATGGATGCCTTCCTTCGGGACAAGTATCCTCACCTATGGAAGAAATTTGTTAAAAATGGTTGGAAACTTCCAATGAACGAAGATCCTCGAATCACTCCGATTGGTAAATTTATTCGTAAAACTTCAATCGATGAAATGGCTCAGTTTATTAATGTACTCAAAGGTGAAATGAGTTTAGTTGGCCCCCGCGCCTACCGAAATGAAGAGTTGGCTGAATATGAAAAAAAATATCCCGAATCCAAAAAATATGTGGACATTATCAAAACCGCCAAACCCGGTATTACCGGTCTCTGGCAAACCTCGGGACGAAACGATATGAGTTTTAAACAACGGGCCGAACTTGACGCCAGATACATCAAAAATCGATCTCTTCGACAAGAGTTACAAATAATTCTCAAAACTCCCTTTGTCATGTTTTCAATTTGGTAAACATGTTAGACTGATTTATGGAAATGCCCTCCTCCATCACTCCGGCTCCGACACCTAAAACCCCTAAAGTCAAATCCAAGAAAAAAAAGTTCTTATTAATACCCTTTAGTATATTGTTTTTTCTTATCATCGTTTTCCTCTCCGGCTTCTTTTTTATTTATCTTCCGGGTAAAAATTTATTGTCTTTAGTTGTCGTTGCAAAGACCGAATTGGAATCGCTAAAAACATCAGTCTCTGATAAAGATCTAGTACTTACTCAAACCATTATTAATAATCTAAAAGGTCAAATCAAAACTATTGACGATAAATATTCGGATTTGTCCTATCTAAAACCTCTGCCCTTTATTAAAGATTATTACCAGGACGGTCAGGAACTAATTTCCATCGCCAATGATAGTTTAGATACTGGGTTAATAGTAATTGAAGCCGTCAAACCTTACCAAGATTTTTTGGGATTAAAAGGAGCCGCCACTAGTAGTGCCAAAACTACCGAAGACCGAATTACCTTTCTTACCAGATCAATTGAAGGCCTGCTTCCCAACCTTAATTTGGTCGAAAATAAAATCAAGAACATTGAAAATTCTTTAAATTCTATTGATATCAACCGTTACCCGGAAATTTACCAAGGTTTGCCTCTTCATCAAAATTTCAACCAACTTAAGGAAACCGTAGCTCAAATCAACAAATTAATTACCGACGGTAAGCCGATTCTAACCAAAACTTCGTGGCTATTGGGTAAAGATAAACCCCGAAACTATCTGGTTATTTTTCAAAACGACGGTGAACTCAGACCCAGTGGCGGTTTTTGGACCGCCTATTCCACCGTCAAAATGAACAATGGCAAGGTTACCCCGGGAATTGCCAGTAATATTTATGACCTCGATGACAAGCTCCAAAGTGTTACTCCGGCCCCCCGTCTAATCAAATCTTATCATCTTAACGTTCCTTATCTTAACCTTCGCGACAGCAATCTTTCCCCTGATTTTCCTACCGATGCCCAGATTTTTCTTGACGCCTATTACAAAGCTATAGGTAAAGGAACCAAGTTTGACGCCGTTGTCGCCCTTGATACTAATGTTTTAGTTGATTTAGTCGGGGTTCTGGGTAAACTTGACACCCGGGTTGGTACTTTTACTATCAACCCCGACAAGCGTTGTGACGGTTGTCCCAAAATTATTTACGACCTGGAGTGGATTTCCGGTCGCCCCCGAAACTTTATTGAAAATAACCGTAAAGACTTTTTGGCACCGGTAATGCAGGCTCTCCTGGCTAATGCTATGGGTTCGGAAAAAACTAAAATCCCACTCCTGGCCGACGCCTTTGTTAAAAATATTCTTGAAAAACACATTCTCTTTTTCTTTCCTGACGCTGATTTGCAAACAGCCGCTGTTTTAGCCAATATTACCGGAAACATAGTTTCCACCAATTCCGATACTGATTATTTTCACCTCAACGACGCCAATTTTGCCAGTGCCAAAAGTAATATTTTTATCACTCAAAAAATAAAACATGAAATCTCTGTAACTGATGGCCGTGTTGAACATAAAATCTCTATTACCTATTCCAACCCCAATCCGGCCTCAAACTGTAATTTAGAAAAGGGAGATCTCTGTCTTAATGCCCCCAAATATCGTGATCTTTTCCGTTTTTATGTCCCGCTCGGTAGTCGTTTAATTAAGATGACCGGCTCTGAGGTTGACACTCTTTCCTACGAAGAATTAGGTAAACAGGTTTTTGAGGGATTTTATGGTAATAAGTATCCCTTATACGCTAAATCCAGTTCCAAAGTTACCCTCCAATATTTAAGTAGTGTCAAAGCTTCAAAAAACTATACTCTTTACCTTCAAAAACAACCTGGCACCAAAGGAGTCGAATACGAAATCTTCATCAACGGTAAAAGTACCGAAACCTTCAATTGGGTCAGCGATAAAACCATCAAGTTATCCCTGTGATAGGTCAATCATTCAGCACTGAAGCCATAGTTGTCAATCTTCAAAACCGGGGTGAAAAAGATATTTTAGTTACTTTTTTAACTCCAAATCATGGCAAAATTATTGTTAAAGCTGCCGGAGTAAAATCAATAAAAAGTTCCCGTGGAGCCAATCTCCAGTTAGGAAATATCACCAACATCAGTCTTCGCCAAAACAATGGTATCTATTGGTTGTCGGAATGTTTGGCTACTAATTCATTCATGTTTGAACAAAAAAAACTAATTCAATTAAACCTCCTGTTTTATTTTTTGGAAATTGTTAAAAACATAACTTCTGAAAATGAGAGTTCACCTAAAATCTTTTTTTTAGCCAAAGAAATAATACTCGAACTTTCCCAAAATCATCTGGTTCCCTTTATTTCCCGACAAATCGACTTTCTGGAAACTCTAGGTTTTGGCATTCCTGACAATATTCGCCAAAATCTGTTGGCCAAAAAATATCACTTAGTTCAAAAAGATCTTATTTCCTATTTTGAAAGCATTCTCGAAAAACCTCTTCAAAGTAGTCGGCTCCTAACTAATAATATATAATCACTTATGATTTCCGACACCCAATCCGATCTCGTTGCTAAAATTGTCGCCCTCTGTAAGAGAAGGGGAATAGTCTTTCAAAATAGCGATATATACGGTGGTATTCAGGGTTTTTATGACTATGGTCCAATTGGTTCCTTAATGAAATACAATTGGAAAAACTTATGGATTCGGGATAATGTTACTAGGCGCAGTGATGTAGTCTTAATCGACGGATCAATTATCACTCATCCCAAAGTCTGGGAAGCCTCCGGTCATGTCAAAAATTTTAGTGATGAATTAGTCGAATGCAAAAAATGTAATAAACGTTTCCGCCCCGACCTAATTAACAACTCTCTAAAATGTCCCGAATGTGGTGGTGAACTCACTGATCCAAAAAAATTTAATATTCTGTTTCACACCGAAATCGGCGTTATCGAAGGCGAGAAAATTCCGGCATATCTTCGGGGTGAAGCCTGTCAAAACATTTACCTTAATTTTAAAAACATCGTTGACTCCACCCGGGTCACAATTCCTTTCGGTATTGCCCAAATCGGTAAAGCTTTTCGAAACGAAATTACACCTAAAAATTTTCTCTATCGTACCCGCGAATTTGAACAATGGGACATCCAATACTTCGTTCATCCGCAGGATATGAATAAGTGGTACGAATATTGGAAAGAAAAACGTCTTTCTTGGTATCAAAATCTATTCAATAGCCAAGATAATCTCCGCCTGCGCCAACACCAAAAAGATGAATTGGTTTTTTACGCCAAAAAAGCCTTCGATATTGAATTTAACTCTTCTTGGGGTTGGACTGAAATGGAAGGGATTCACTGGCGCAGCGATTATGATTTAACTCAACATTCCCTCTTCAGCGGTCAAGATCTTTCCTATCGGGATCCGACTACTTCCCAAAAATATATTCCCAATATTGTCGAAACTTCCGGTGGAGTTGACCGTTCTTTTTTCTTTTTACTCCTCGACGCTTATCGTGAAGAAAAAACTGCCGCTGGCGATACCCGAATCTGGCTTAAAATTAACCCTCAAATTTCTGCTTACAAAATGGCTGTTTTCCCGCTGGCCAGTAATAAACCTCAACTGGTTGATAAAGCCAAAGCTATTTATCAAAAACTTCAACAAAAATATTCGGTAGATTTCGACGATAGTAGCAATATCGGTAAAAAATACCGCCGCCATGATGAAATCGGTACCCCTTGGTGTCTGGTGGTTGATTTTCAAAGTCTGGAGGATAATACCGTTACTGTTCGTGACCGCGATACGATGACTCAAATCCGGATAAACATTAATAAAATTGACTCCTGGTTACAAAAAAAGTTAAACTAATTTATGAAAAAATTTCTTTCTTTAATTATTCTTTCCTCCATATTTCTCTCTGCCTGCAGTCAGTCCAAATCCCCGGTTTCACCCACCCCAACTCCGGTACCCCGTGAATATGTCTTAACTGAAACCGACAAACCCAAAATCACTCTCACCCCCCGAAGCGATGGTCACGAACTAACTCTCAAAATTACAGGCATAAAACCAATCTTTAAAAAAATTGAATATGAACTTGTTTACACTGCTAGTGATTCCGGACTGGAAATTGAAAAAGGGGTTAGCGGCACCGCCGAATCAAAGGACATTACCAATGGTGGTTTTGAACGCAAGATACTTTTAGGAACTGAAAGCTGCACCAGTGGTTGTAAATACAAATATGACGCCGGGGTCAACGGCGGTACTCTCAATCTCACCCTAAACACCCAAAACGACCAGGTGGCGGCTCTGACGATGCCCTTTACCCTTACTCTAATCAAGTCTAAAGGCTTCACCATCACCTGGAAACAATGAAGTATCACCAGCCCATTCTTCTTGATGAAGTGATCAGGCTTTTTGACCCCCAAAAAAATCAAGTTTACTTCGATGCCACCCTTGGTCACGGTGGTCACACTATTCCACTCCTCAAATCGGGAGCTACCGTTTTTGGTCTTGACGCTGATAGCAATAACTTGGTTTTAGCCACCAAAAGAATTACTGATCTTAATTTATCTACCAATTTTCACCCCTTAAAAGGAAACTTCTCCCGATTAAAAAGTATCTGGAAAAAAAACATCAATCAACCTCTCAACGGTCTTCTCTTTGATTTGGGTTTAAGTAATTCCCAACAGCTTTCCCAAAATCGTGGTTTTTCTTTCAACGATCAATTTTCCCTGGACATGAGACTTGATCCGATTCATCAACACCTTACTGCCGAAAATATAATAAACACGGCTTCCGAAGAGGACTTGTTTGATATTTTTTCCAAAATCTCTCAGGAAAGATATAGCCGACCCCTGGCTCAAAAAATTATTAATCGCCGGCAACAGGTACCTATCAAATCAGGATTAAGATTGGCCGAAATTATTCGTTCTTTCTATAAAGATAGAAAAGTAACTTGCCCCCACGACCCGGCTACAAAAATATTTTTAGCCCTCCGAATTACCGTTAATAATGAATTAAAAAATTTAAATAAAGCCCTCGAGATTTCCCTCAAAATAGTTAAACCCAAAGGACGGGTTATTGTCATTACCTTTCATTCCGGAGAAGATCGTTTGGTAAAAAACTTCATTCGTCAGTCCCATCTTGAATCCATCAAACTATCTCCTTCCAAAAATGAAATAAATAATAATCCTCTTTCCCGATCAGCCCTTTTAAGGTCTTATACTATAAGTTAATGCCCACCCGATTACTTCTGTCTGCCACCATCGGCCTAATTGCTTTTCAACTGCTATTTTCCTTTTTTTATTCCATTCAAATCGTTAATTTTAACCAAAATTTCTCCCGCCTCCAAAAAAAATATCGGGAATTTCTAGATCTAAACCAAAATCTGGAACAAAAATATGTCCAAAAATTCACTTTATTTCATGAGTAACAACCGAATATCTATACTAAAAACTACAATTATTTTTTCTTTTGTAATTGTCGTTCTCCGCCTCTTTTACTGGCAAATATATCTGGGGCAAACAGTCCGAAACCGTAGTTTAAACCAAATATATCAACAAACAAAAATTTTACCTAATCTGGGCCACCTTCTCGCTTCTGACTCATTTCCCTTAAGTCTTGATTCCCGTTTTTATCTTTTGTCACTTTATAAACCCAATCTTGATCGAAAACTTGAGGATGTTCTTCTCTATCTGGAAAAAATAAAACCTGGTCTTAAATTGGAATCCGAAAAACAAATTGGATTCTTTCTTAAACCCAATATCAAGTGGGTCACCCTACCCACCAAGTTTTACAGCCAAGACGTAAAAAAAATAGATTTAGCCGGTGTCAGTTTCGAAGAGGTTTCGTCAAGATATTACCCGGAAGGTAATTTAGCCAAAGATGTTTTATTAAATCTCGAAAGTTTTTATAAACGAACTCTTTCGGGAAAGGTGGGTTTTTCTGTCGCCCCGGTCGATGCTACCGGACAATTAATATTAAGTCGCAAAAACTGGCACAAAAGTGAAGTCGATGGTACCGACATTCCCCTCAGTCTTAACCGACAAGTTCAATCTATATTAGCCTCATCTCTTGAACTTGGCCTAAAACGTTTTCAAGCTGAAAATGCTACCGGCATTATAATTAATCCTCAAAGTGGTGAAATAATCGCCATCAGCTCTGTCCCTCAAAATTCTACCCAAAGCTCATCTCTTCGACCCATATCTTACCTATTTGAACCTGGTTCAATTTTTAAACCCCTGGTTCTATCTATGGCTTTAAACGAAAATAGCATTGGACTCGATTTTGTTTGTCCGGTTTGTGGTAAACCTCGTACCTATGGCCAATATACTATAAATAATTGGAACGAAAAAACCCACCCTAATTCAAATCTCCCTGATGTCATCAAAAACTCTGACAACATTGCTATGAGTTATATTATTGAAAAACTTGGTTTAACTTCCTTTCAGCGTTATTTTCACCTCTTGGGACTTAATCAAAAAACCAATGTCGATCTACTGGGTGAATCAACTTCTTCCTTAAAAAAATATTGGTCTGATATTGATTTGGCGACCGCATCTTTTGGCCAGGGTTTTGCTGTCAACGAACTACAAATGCTTCGGGCTTTCAACACTCTCGGTAATGGTGGAAAATTAGTTTCTCCCCATTTTAATCTCAATAATCCCTTATCTGAAAGTACGGTGTTTGCCCCTGATACCGTCGATAAAGTAGTTAATATTCTCAAATATGCTGTCGAAACTGGTGCTGTTAGCAGTTTAAAACCAAAAAATATTGAAGTTTGTGCCAAAAGCGGCACTGCTCAAATTGCTAAAAGTGGCCAGTATGCCGACACTGATACCATCGCCTCTTATGTTGGATTTTCCCCCTGCCAGAATCCCAAATTCTCCATGATTATTATTTTTAATAAGCCCCAACTCTCAACTTGGGGTTCGTCCACCGCCGCCCCAGTTTGGTTTGAAATCGCTTCCAAGATCACCCCTTTGTTATAATAAATCACCCCTTATGTTCCAAAAACTTAAAAACTATCTTTGGCATCTGCCGAGAACCGTTTTTTGGCAATCTTTTTATTGTTTTCCCCAAAAATCCCTTACTTTAATCGGGGTAACCGGAACTGACGGTAAAACCAGTACCTGCAATCTTATATATCAGATTTTAACTGAGGCACATCTTAAAACCAAATCAATTACCACCCTTAATAGCCCCGGACTTCACACCACCAGTAATTTTAGTTCGAAAACTTTTTTTCAACTTCTAAGGCAATACCAAAAAGAGGGGATCACTCATGTTATTTGCGAAGTTACTTCCCATGCTCTTGATCAATTTCGCTATTTTGGCTGTCATTTTGAGGTCGGTGTTATTACCAATATTTCACATGAACATCTCGACTATCATCACTCCATGACTAATTACGTTCTGGCTAAATCACGTCTCTTTTCCCAATCAAAGTACAAAATCCTCAACGCTGATGATTCATATTTTTCGGAACTAAAAAAACTTTTAAAAGGAAATCTGTCAACCTATTCCATTAAAAACCCATCAGATTTTCAGGCAAAAAATATAACCATCACCCCCGATTCTCTATCTTTTGTTCTAAATAAGCAACTTTACACCTCTGACTCTCCTTATAAATACCAAATATATAATTTACTCGCCGCGATTTCTCTGACTCAAAAATTAAAAATAAATCCCGACACCATTATCGCCTCCGTCCGCCATTTCCCTGAAACCAAAGGACGACGTGAGACAGTCAAAAATAATCTACGGCTAAATTGCATTGTTGACTTTGCCCACACCCCCAATGCTCTCTATGAAACTTTAACCTCTCTTAAAAACATTTATTCTCACGGTAAATTAATTTGTCTCTTTGGTGCCACCGGAGGCCGCGATAAAAGTAAACGACCCATAATGGGAAAAATTGTTTCTGAAAACTGCGATATCGCCATTGTTACCGCTGATGATACTCGCACTGAATCGGTTGAGGATATTAATCAACAAATAATCTCCGGATTTAGCCCTCTCAAACTCAAACAAAAAAAGTTTTTTTATCACAACATTTTTAACCGCCAAGATGCCTTTAGTCTGGCAGTTAAAATTGCCAATCCCGGTGATACCATTGTCGCCTGTGGTAAAGGACACGAAACCTCCATTCTTCACGGCAAAACCGAATACCCCTGGTCAGAAACTGAAGCCTTTAATTCTGCTTTTAGGGCTCATAGTCAAAATGTTTAATTTAAATAATTTTTCCACCATCAAAGAATACTATCAAAATGGGTTGTTACCTCAACGGAATTCCAAAAAACTTTTTTATTTTCAAACCAGTTGCCGTTCCAACTTGTCTGTATTTAACCTAAGTTCAGAAAACCGTCGGATTCTTAATAAAACCACAGAATATTTTTCAGAAGTTATTCCTCTTAATAATTTTTCTTTTTCTCTTGATGTTCAAAAAACCATTTTTAATTGGATCAAGAAACTTGGATGGAGTTTTCCTGTGTCATCAGTTAAATATGTATTTTCAACTCACATCTTTAATCGTCTCTATATTTGGAGGGATAATCAAAACCAAGTCGTAGCTTACTCTATCTGTTATTTTTCAAAGACCATTTCCCATATTGCTTATGTCTTTTATAATCCCTCCCTTTCAAAAACAAATCTCCCTATTCGCCTCACCCTTCAGGTAATCATTGACAGCCACCAACAAAAATTACAATATTGTTATCTTGGCCGCTTCGAGGCAAAGGTTCGGGGTATTGGATACTATAAAAGGAACATGCCTGGATTCGAATATTTTTCCCAAAATCAATGGAGGCAATTATGAAAATTCATATTTTGGCAATTAGCGGCACTATGACCACTCCTCTGGCTCTAGCTTTAAAAAAAAGTGGACACACCGTTACCGGCAGCGATCAAAACCATATTTATCCTCCTTTTAGCCAAATTCTTCACCGAGCTCATATTTCGATTAACCCCAAACTTGATTCTATCTCTCCCGATCTGGTTATCGTTGGCTCTGCCTATAAAAAATTCAAAAATACACAAGTTGAGTTTCGTTTTTTCCAAAGCCAGAAAATTCCTTACATCTCTGCCACTCAATATCTCGCTACTAAATTAATTAATAAAAATAGCATCCTGGTTGCCGGAAGCTACGGTAAAACTACCATTTCCGCTGTTCTGGCCTGGATTTTAACCAAAAGCAAGCTCAATCCTTCCTATTTTATTGGCGGCCAATGTTTGAATCATTTCCCCTCGCTTAAGTTTGCTCAATCCGATTGGTCGATAGTTGAGGCTGATGAATCTATAAACGGTTTAGACACTCAGGCTAAATTCCTTTACTACCCAATAAAATATTTAGTTCTTACCTCGTCCTCCTGGGAGCATCGCGACTCATACAAAAGTGAATCTGAAAATCGACTCAGTTTTATTAATTTAATTAAACGTCTCCCCCCTGAAGGTCTCCTGATTTACAACTCAGAGGATCCCTCAATAAAATCTCTGATTAAATATGCTCAATGTAAGTGTGTTGACTACTCCCTATACCACCACCAACATCCCTTTCTCTTTGGCCACCATAATCAAAACAATTTGGCTGCCTGTCATACTCTTTGTACTAATTTAGGAATAAGTCAAAAATTTTTTAAAACTAACCTGCAAAGTTTTAAAGGAATCAAACGCCGGCTTGAATTAACATCAATCGTAAAAAATACTTATTTCTACGATGATTTTGCCCAGTCACCTCACCGTATTAAAGTAAGTCTTTTGGCTCTCGAAAAACTTCATCCCGGAAAAACTATTCTGGTAATTTTTGAAGCCCAAGCTAGTTTCCTTCAATATAAATCCTCGCTGGGGAAAGTTGCTGACTCTTTTGGGCCGGCCGCTAAGGTGTTTCTAGGTAAACTTTCTTTTACTTCCAATCTCCCCAAATCAGTCCGAACCACCTCCTTCGATTACAAATTCCATCTTGGTGCTAAACTTAATTATCTGCCCATTTACTCCGATCTTAAAAATTCAGTTTTGTCGTCTCTTAACCCCGGCCATGTTTTGGTTCACTTTAGTTCCGGAGGTTTAACCGGTTTAAAAACCTTCAAACAAATAATTAAAAATTATAAATTAAAAATTAAAAATTAACTACTATGTCCCGTTACATCATAACCGGCGGCAAAACTCTTTGTGGAGAAGTATCTATTCGTGGTGCCAAAAATGCCAGTTTTAAACAAATTATTGCTTCCATGTTAAGCGATAAAACAACCCAGCTTTCAAATATACCCCAAATATCAGATGTAAAAATTACCCAAAGTATTGCTGAAAGTCTCGGTAGTCAAATTTCACCTATCGGCGAACATTCCCTGGAAATTACTACCAAAAAACTTTTTTCCTCCACCGTACCCCATGGCACCGGTGAAAAATCCAGGGCTTCATTTATGTTTGCCGCCCCTTTACTTTTACGAACAGGTGTGGCCACTATACCCACTCCCGGTGGCGACAAACTCGGAGCCCGCCCTTTGGATCGTCTTTTTGAATGTTTCCATAAAATGGGAATCACCACCAAAATTACTGATGACACTATTCATTTTTCCGCCTCAAAAATCAAACCAACTGTTTTTTCTTTTCCAAAACCTTCCCACACTGTCACCGAAGTACTAATAATGATCTCTACTCTTGTCAAAGGACAAACTATCCTAAACAATTCTTCCCTTGAACCTGAAATCGACGATCTGATTGTCATGCTTAACTCCATGGGAGCCAGGATTTATCGTGATCCCAAACTTTCTCAAACCATTATCATTGACGGTGTTGATAGCTTGAGAGGAACCACTCATCAGGTTATCGCCGACCGCAATGAAACCGTCACTTTTGCCTGCGCCGCCCTACTAACTAAAGGCTCAATTAACATTCTTCGTACCGACCCTAAAATTATTACGACATTTTTAGAAACTCTTTCTACTATGGGAGCAAAAATTGTTTCCGGCAAGGACGAAGTTACTGTATCTTGGGATAAACCTTTAAAATCTATCAACATTGAAACCGGTCCGGAACCCTTCTTTATGACTGACTGGCAAACCGTATTTTCCGTTCTCCTAACCCAGGCTGTTGGTGTCAGCTCAATTATCGAACGGGTTTATCCCTCCCGCTTCCAACATATTACCAACCTGGAAAAAATGGGCCTAAAGGTCAAATATTTTAATCCAATCGTTACTAATCCAAAATCTTACTATGAATTCAACCCTCAAAACGATAGCCCTCAATATTTCCATGGGGTTAAAATCTACGGTCCGGTAAAACTTAAACCAGCCAAATTTGTCATCAATGATCTGCGGGCTGGCGCCTCAACCACCCTGGCTGCCTTAACTGCCACCGGTATCTCGATTGTTGACAATGTTGAATACATCGAACGGGGTTATGAAAAATTAGCTGACCGTCTTAAATCATTAGGAGCCCAAATAGAGTATATTAAAACTTGAAAACCATGGCACATCTTTACCTCGGCCTTCTCCTATTCTCCTTTTTTACTACCAGTATTTTAGTCATTCCCTTTATCAATATTCTTTACCGCCTAAAATTTCAACGACGTTGCCAAAAAACTCTTGATTTTCAAAATCACCGGACCCCTATTTTTGATAAATTTCACCATGATAAATCCGGTACTCCTGTCGGCGGGGGATTGTTAATTATCTTATCCGTGGTTATTCTTTTTTCCTTCCTTTTTCCTATTTTAACATTCTCCCGAATATTTATTTCCAGCAATTTCCGGCTCAATCACGAAATTGAAGTCATCTTTTTTACTTTTATTAGTTTCGGCATCCTTGGACTCTATGATGATATTTTTAAATTTTTTGGTTTTAAAAAATCCGGATTCTTCGGCCTACGTTTAAAATACAAATTATTTCTTCAAATACTATTAGCCGTTATCGCTTCTTCCTTAATGTTTTTCCGTTTGGGGATTAATTTTATTTACTTGCCATTTATTGGTGCCATCAATCTTGGACTTTTTTTTATTCCCATTTCCGCCGTCATTATCACCTCGTTTGCCAATTTCTTTAATATTAGTGATGGTCTCGATGGTCTGTCCGGTGGCATCCTCATGATTTCCCTTTTTGCTTTTTGGATTCTAGCTGGTTCTTCTATGGACACCCCCATCTCTCTTTTTATTTCACTCTGGATTGGAGCCTTAATTGCCTTCCTTTATTTTAATATCTTTCCTGCCCGCATCTGGTTGGGTGATGTCGGCTCACTTTCCTTTGGGGCCACTTTTGCTGTTATCGCTCTGCTTTTAGGTAAAATTGTACCTCTTATCATTGTTGGTCTTCCTTTTATTGTTGAAGGCCTAAGCAGCGCTATTCAAATGGTTTCCAAAATTTATTTTAAGAAAAGAGTTTTCCCTGCAGCTCCGATACATCTCACTCTGCAAAAAATTGGTTGGGAAGAACCAAAGATCGTCTTCCGGGCTTGGCTAGCTACTATTATATTAGCAATCTTTGGCCTATGGCTGGGACTAAATTAGATCTTCTTATTAAGGAAGTTAATAAATATCAAAATCTTCCTTATTTCTGCAACCAAGGAATACATAAAAACATTTCTACCAATAATGCTCTGGTAGGTAAAGGTTCCGCCCACGACATCGCTCAAACCACTCTTGAAATTGCCAATCAGGAAAACATTAAATTACCTAATTTGACCACTGTCCAAATCTATAACTTCCAAAAAAAACATCATATTGGTATTGACTGTTCTGGCCTGGCTTGTCAGTTATTGAATTTCTACTTCTCACTCTCGCTTGATCCCCGAAAAACCTCTGCCAACCACCTAACTTCTTCGCCTCTCTCAACCGCTATTAAGCTCGACAATATTCGTACCGGTGATCTCATTCGACAAAAAAACGGTCGCCATATCCTCTTTATAATTAATCGACTCGGTGATACTGTTACCTTCGTTGACAGTCGCCGTGATGGCCATGGGGTTAAAATATCTACCTTTTTCCTTTCCCAACCAAACATTAAAATTGATGGTGTCTACCGACTTACTTCTCTTCAATCAATACCTGGTACTTCAGTGGAGTCAAAGAAATAATTTCCACTTCTGTTCCGCATTCACTACATTCTAAAATGTCTCCAACCACCATTGGATTACTGCTTATTATTTCTACCTGACAATCAGGACAAATTACTTTTTCCATCTTTATATATTAAAATGTAATAGTCTATTATATGACACCTCTTCTAAAAAACAATTCAGTCTATTTTAAAAGGGAAGATCAAAATCCCACCGGTTCCGCCAAAGACAGAGCTATTTCGCTTCAAATTCAAAATTTGATTACTAAAAACTTCAAATCCGCGGTTATCTCCTCAACCGGTAATGCCGCCATTTCTGCCCAACATTACTGCCAACTTTCAAAAATCCCTTTAAACATCTTTGTTTCCCCCCATGTCTCCAAAGCCAAACTAAAACTTCTTTATCCGTTCACTGTATCCTCTCGACCGATTAGTGACGCCATTAAATTTTCCAAAACCAACCACGCTTATTTTCTTAGACAATCTACTGATCCCATTGCCCTTTTAGGCTATCAACAAATCGGTTTTGAATTATTAAAACAGCTGTCGGAAATCACTAGTCTATTCATTCCGGTTGGCAGTGGTACTACCCTTTTGGGAATCTCTCAGGGCCTGCCTTCAAACGTTAAAATCTATGCCGTTCAGCCGGCCAGTTTCTGCCCCATTGCCTCATCCTTCGACCAAAATTTCATCCCTGAAACCGATAATCTGACTGACGCTTTGGGTGTTAAATATTTACCCCTGAAAAATCAAGTTCTTCTGGCTATTAATCAAAGTGGGGGTGGGGGAGTCGTCGTTCAGAATCAGGCCGTTTTAAACGCCCAGAACTATCTTGATAAAAATCAAATAATAACTTCCCTTGAGGGCGCCCTGACTTTGGCCGGTTACCAAAAAATAGCCAATACTCAAAATCTTGGTGCTTTCCCGGTTATTTTATTGACCGGAGCCAAAAGATGAATTTAGAAAAAACTTTGTCGGAATTGCCAGTCGACTTTTTCTTTTTGGTTGTCGATAAGTATTTAAATATCAATCTTCCCCGTCTTTCTAATTTTTATCCCATTTTTAATCCCCAACTCTCTGTAAAAAATAGTGGCTATTTGTTATCACAACCGGAAACCCTCGATTTTATTCGAAAAACCACTACTAAATCCGGCCATCGGGCGGCTATTATACCCTTCAAACCTCTACCCAAAATCGATCTTATGTGTAAAAAAAACAACTGGATAAGGGTTAGTAATCTGTCATCGCTTAATCGACTTTTTGAAGACAAAATTAAATTCTCTCCCCTCGTTGCCAAACATTCCATACCCTTGGTTCCTTTTATCATCGGACAACTTGAACCCAAACTTCTCTCAGTTGCCTCAAAAAAATTTAGCCTTCCTTTTGTCATCCAAACTCATCATGGGTGGGCCGGCAACAGCACTCACTTGATCAAAGATTTAAAAACTATTTTTAATATCATTCCCCGCCACACACCGGTTAAAATCTCTCCCAATCTAAAAGGTTACACCCTGCTTAATAACTGTTGCTTGACTACCCGCGGCCTCCTTCAAAGCCCTCCGGCCCTTCAATACACCGGCATTCCCTCCTAAACTGATAATCCCTTTTCCACCGTTGGCCGCCAATGGCCCTCCTTAGCTTCTCCAAAAATCATTTCTAAGGTTAAAAAAATCACTTCCGACTTTGCCAAAATCCTAAAATCTTATAATTATCGTGGTTTTTTCGGACTGGACTTTTTGGTCTCTTCAAATAAGGCGTACCTTTTGGAATGTAATCCCCGCCTGACTGCATCATTTGCCTTTTACACCGACATTGAAACTAAAAACAATCTTAATCCACTTTTTTTCTATCACCTTTTGGAATTTTGTGCCCCAGACAAAATCAACGACCTAACAGATGAAGATCGCTTCAGTAATCCTCATTTAATCGGTTCTGAAATTACTCAAAAAAACCATCTCTGTGTCACCACCAAAAAGTATCATGACTTTAAAATCTTTTGTCATCAATTATCTTCACTATCAATTAATTCATCCATATTTAAACATCTCCATAATGAGCAAGATTAAACACGGCTCTCCCCTTCTATTTTACATTTCTTCACTGGTAATAATCGGGTTACTTTTTATTTCTGTTTCATCGCTTTTCGAAGCCCAGGCCAGTCAGGGTGACCCCTTTTTCTTCCTTCGTAAACAAGCCTTATGGGTTGGTATCGGCTTTCTTTTATTTCTAATCTCATCGGTTTTAAATCTCGAATTTTTCCGTAAATATTCATTTTACTTCTACCTTTTTTCGATCATATTATTAATTGCAGTTCTTATTCCTGGTTTAGGAGTAAAAGTTCTTGGTGCCAGACGATGGTTTGATCTTGGACCCATAAATATTCAGCCGTCTGAGATATTTAAACTCATCTCGGTTATATTTTTTTCCGCTCTTTTTGCCGACCCCAAACAATCAACCTTCAAAAACCTTTTTCTTTTTCTTATTCCTGCCTTTACCCTAATTGTTTTTGAGCCTAATCTTAGCACTGCCATTCTTATCGGTGCCATTGTTTTTTCTATCTATTATCTTTCAGGTGGTCCCAACTTTCCCCTTTTTTTAACTTTTCTTATATTTTTTGTTTTAGGAATTGGTCTGGTTATTTTCTCACCTTATCGACTGGCCAGATTCAAAACTCTTCTTAATCAGGAAGAAAATCCCAACCAAAACTATCACCGTCAACAAATAATCATCTCTCTGGCCTCCGGCGGTTGGTCTGGAAAAGGAATTGCTAATTCCGACCAAAAATATAAGTTTTTACCCAAGATCAGTACCGACTCAATTTTGGCTATTGTTGGAGAAGAAACCGGATTTATAGGCCTAAGTGGTCTTATTTTCCTTTTCATATCCCTGGTTGTTTATCTTTTTAAGTTGGCCAAAGTTGTCATCAAACCCTTCGAAAAACTATTAGTTTCCGGATTTGCCTGTTGGCTTTCATATCAGGCCCTAATAAATTTTTCCGCCATTGTCTCCCTAATTCCCCTAACAGGCATCCCTTTCCCTTTTATTTCCTACGGTGGCTCATCCCTATTAACTCTTTTTATTGCCGCTGGATTGGTCAGAAACATAGAAAAACGACACCTCTCCTTGTTATACTCACCTAATGCCAATCTCAAAAAAAATCGTTTTAACCGGCACTCACCTCACTCCCGCCATTGAATTTATTCGTCAACTCCAATCTGACCCGGACATTCTTTGGGAAATATATTATATCGGCCGAATTTATAACTCCAGTGTTAACACCACTCCAGCCATCGAGTCAAGGGTAATTCCCAAAGCGGGGATAAAGTATTTTGGAATTAACTGTGGCAAACTTGATCGACGTTGGTTCCCTAACACCTTAAAAGGTCTCCCGGAAATCCTGAAAGGTTTTTTTTCTGCCCTTAATTTAATTAAATCTCTAAAACCAGAATTTATAGTCTCTTTTGGTGGCTATGTTTCCGTTCCCGTCATTGTGGCTGGTTATTTTAATAAGGTTAAATCCATTACTCATGAGCAAACCTTCACTTTAAGTCTCTCCACTAAAATAAATAGTCTCTTTTGCAACAAGGTTGCCCTATCTTTCCCAATAACAATAAAATTTTTTAAAAAAAAATTTATTGTTACGGGTAACCTTCTCCGTCGGGAAATATTTTCTACTAATTCAAAAAAGTTTAAAAATTTTAAATTAAAAATTAAAAATTATCCCCTGATATATATTACTGGCGGCAATCAGGGATCATTTTTTATAAATAATCTAACAAAATTATCTCTCCCTCTCCTTTCGAAAAAATTTTTTATTATTCATCAGTGCGGCCAAAAACTTAAATCTCATTCTTCCTCCAATTATTTACCTCTTGCCTATATCGACAATCAAGATATTGGTTGGATTTTAAACCACGCTTCTCTAATAATTAGCCGTGCCGGGGCCAATACTTGTCAGGAAATTGTCGTCCTAAAAATTAAATCGATTTTAATACCCCTAAAAGTTAGCCAACAGAACGAGCAGATAAAGAACGCTGCTTTTGTTAAAGCGCAACTTCCGGATATCACTACTGTTATTCCAGAATCCAAACTTAACCCACCATTACTCCTTTCCAGCATCGAAAAACTTATCCGGATAGAATATTATCGCGGTGTCTTCAAACCAAAATCAAATCTAAGACTACTCAAACTCATTAAAACCATCTAAAATTAACTCATGCAACATTCTAAAGTTATCTCTGCCATCGACATCGGAACTTTTAAAATTACCACTATCGTTGGGCAATATTTCGAATCAGATCACAAAATTAACATCATTGGTTCCGCCTCAATTCCAGCAGTCGGTTTTAAAAAGGGTCAGATCATCAATCTGGAAACTGCCTCCCGTACTATCACCGAATCGGTCGAATCAGCCGAAAGAATGGCCGGGGTAGAAATAAACTCCGCCTTTGTTTCTTTAACTGCCCCTCATTTTGAATCCTTAAATTCCCACGGAATCACCGCTATTGGCAACCAAAACGGTGAAATAAGCAATGATGATATTAACCGTGCCGTTGAAGCAGCCAAAGCCGTCACTCTTCCAGCCAATAAAGAAATTGTTCACGTCATCCCCCGGGTTTTCACGGTCGACGGCCAAGAAGGAGTGATTGATCCTATCGGTATGAACGGTGTCCGCCTTGAAGTTGAAACCCATTTGATTCTAGCTTCTACCCCAGCCCTAAGAAATCTAAATAAATGCTTGGAAGACATTGGTATCAAAACTATTTCATTGGCCTACTCAGGCCTTACTGCCGCCAAGGCCTGTCTCACCGACACTGAAACTGAATTGGGTGTAGCTTTAATCGATATCGGCGGCAGCAATACCACCATCACTCTTTTTTCTGAAAATTCGCCCCTGTTTTCCTCTTGTATTCCCATCGGGGCCAATAACATCACCGCCGATTTAGCCATTGGACTTCGGCTACCCCTATCTGACTCCGAAAAAATTAAAATCCGGCTTAG
>Ga0100390_10000953_pt1 | contig 25912 bp, 20 predicted proteins | sample CryGeymeta201514_FD_81540 | JGI IMG/M metagenome (GOLD analysis project Ga0100390, IMG submission 81540) | Groundwater microbial communities from Crystal Geyser aquifers in Utah, USA - Crystal Geyser metaG 2015-14 | ecosystem: Environmental > Aquatic > Deep subsurface > Groundwater | place... | reverse complement strand
GATAACTGATACCGGTTTAAAGAAGGTTTGTCCTTAAGAACTATCCCTGTAGCGACCTTGAGAGCGCAAGGACGACATTTCTATCAAGCCAACAATCGACGGCACTATCGTGCCATCGCTACAAGAAACTGATCGAGCCAAAGCTTTCTCAATGCGGTATGATTGGTGTGGGCTTCCTTTACTGATGAAGGGTTGAACCGCAGCATGTCCGGCGCAGCCTAGTTACTGAGTGGGAAATAAGTTTAATAAATGGGCGGCCGCAGAGAGGCGCAAAAGGCGCAGAATGGGCTGCGTTTGGTCGTTTTTGCGTTTTCTGCGCATTTTTGCGGCTATAAAAATTGAACGAACTTATCTCGCGATACACTAGGCGAAGGTGGAAGTGCGCCGAGATCGGAGAGGAATGAGGAGGAACCGTTAATTAACGTCAATTAACGGGTTAAGACTATTTCCGGGTAGCGAGCCAATGTCTACCCTTCGGGGTTAATCGATAGGCTTGGGTGGGGCTTCTTGGTGAGTTCGGCTGGGTGCGTTCGATCCAGCTGCCTTCGAGCGCGGGGGGGGTGAGGTAGTTTTTGCGGAAGGTGGGGGCGTGGGAGAGTTGGAGTTGCTGCATGAGCCCGGCACTGGTCTGTTCACTTTCACCGATGGCTTTGAGCAGGCGTTTTACTTGGTCGCTTACTTGATCGGTCGAGAGGGCTTCCTGGATCGACTCTTTGATGGCTTCGAGCATGAACTCGACGAAGGCGGTGGCTTGGCCGCTTTTGTCGGACTCGGCCAGTTTTTTGTAATAGGCGGCTTGTCGATCCCGGATGATGGTTTCGACGGGGAGGTAAGCGAAGAGGGGCTTCCACTTTTTCAGAATGAGGGTTTGCCAGAGGCGTCCCATGCGTCCGTTGCCATCGGTGAAGGGGTGGATGAATTCAAACTCGTAGTGAAAGACGCAACTGGCCACGAGAGGGTGTTCGTCGGTCGAGCGGAGCCATCCCAGGAGGTCTTGGATGAGGCCGGGCACACGTGCGGCGGGTGGGGCGACGTGCACGATGTCTTCGCCTTGAGCTACGCCGACGCTACCGGTGCGATATTGGCCCGCTTGGTCGATGAGTCCTACCATCAGGCGCTGATGCGCTTTGAGCAGGTCGGTCTGAGAGGTCGGTTTGAGCCTGTCGATTGCCTCGTAGGTGGCAAAGGCGTTGCGCACTTCCTGAACCTCCTTGGGGTGTCCGAGCACGCTTTTGCCATCCAGCACGGCGGTGACTTGTTCGAGGCTGAGCGTGTTTTGTTCAATCTCGAGTGAGGCTTGAATCGTGCGTATTCGATTCGCACGGCGAAGTTGCGGAGTGAGTGTCTGCTGGTAGAATGCAGTGTATTGGCCGACGCACTCGCTGATCTCTGCTACGAGCCGAAGAATCGCCGGGGTGCGATCGTAGGGTGGTTCGTCGATGTTCATGGGCTTAGCGGTTCATTACCTTTGTGGTCGCACAATGCAGCAACCAAACAACAACGCAACAGGCCTCCGCAACGAACGGTTCCATGTCTCCCGCCGCCGGACCACGCCGCGTGCCCCTTGATTTTGCAGTGGTGGCTGGTCTCCCCGCCCATCAGCTACACCTCCAGTTGCGGGCGGTCCGGCTTGGGCCAGTCGATGTGGTAGAACCGGCCGCGCGGCTGGTCGGTGCGCTCATAGGTATGGGCACCGAAGTAGTCGCGCTGGGCCTGCAGCAGATTTTGCGGTAGGCGCGCGCTGCGGTAGCCGTCGTAGTAGGACAGTGCGGAGCTGAAAGTCGGGACGGGCACGCCGTGCACGGCAGCCAGGGCCACGACCTTGCGCCAGCTTTGCTGGGCCTGATGAATGGCTTCGCTGAAGTAAGGATCTAATAGCAGGTTGGCCAGATTTGGGTCGCGCTCGAAGGCCTCGGTGATCTTTTGCAGGAACTTTGCACGGATGATGCAGCCGCCGCGGAAGATCTGGGCGATTTCGCCGAAGTTCAGCGTCCAGCCGTATTCCTTTTGGGCGTAGGCCATCAACTGAAAGCCCTGGGCGTAGGAGCAAATTTTGGAGGCGTAGAGGGCTTCGCGGATGGCTTCGACCATGGCGGTCTTGTCACCGGTGAAGGCGGGGGCGTCCGGACCTTTGAGAATCTTTGCGGCAGCGACGCGCCCATCCTTGACGGCGGAGAGGCAGCGGGCGAAGACGGCTTCGGCCACGGTCGGTGCCGGGGTGCCCATGTCGAGCGCGTTGACCGAGGTCCACTTGCCGGTGCCTTTCTGCCCGGCGGTGTCGAGCACGATGTCCACAAAAGCTTTGCCGCTCACCGGGTCGGTCTGCTTGAGGATGTCGGCGGTGATCTCGATCAGAAAAGAGTCGAGCTCGCCCTGATTCCACTCGCTGAAGATGTCACCCATTTCGGACGGGCTCAGTCCCAGCACGTGTTGCAGCAGATCGTAGGCTTCGCAGATCATCTGCATGTCGCCGTATTCGATGCCGTTGTGCACCATCTTGACGTAGTGGCCGGCACCGCCGGGGCCAATGTAGGCGGTGCAGGGCACGCCGCCCTGGACGGGCTTACCGGGTTCGGCGCCTGCGAGGGGTCTGCCGGTCTCCGGGTCAACTTTGGCTGCGATAGCTTTCCAGACCGGCTCCAAATAGTGCCAGGCCTCGGGAGTGCCGCCGGGCATGAGGGACGGGCCGAAGCGTGCGCCCTCCTCCCCGCCGGATACGCCGGAACCAATAAAGCGCAGGCCTTGTCCGGTGAGCTCTTGCTCGCGGCGAATGGTATCGTCCCACTTGGCATTGCCACCATCGATAATGATGTCGCCCGTCTCCATTAGCGGCACCAGGCTCTCGATCACCTTATCTGTCGCCGGGCCGGCCTGCACCAGAATGATCACCTTGCGCGGACGTTTGAGCGAGGCAATAAATTCCTCCAGCGTGGCGCAGCCGACCAGGCCGCCGGGGGTATCCGGATTGGCCGCCACAAACTCCTCCATTTTGGAGGTCGTGCGGTTGTACACCGAGATAGTAAAGCCGTGGTCGGCGATGTTCAGGGCGAGGTTTTGGCCCATGACGGCGAGGCCGATGAGGCCAATTTCAGAGACTGCTGTTTCAAACATAATTGATGTGGGATTAAAGTGTTTGGAGTTAATCTCCGGGAGGGCGACTGACAAGCGCCGATTGCAGCAGACGACGGATTGCGGCTATTTAGGGCCGCATGTTTTCGGCAAACCAATCCAGAAAAATTCTGGCCGAGGCCTCGGCCGTCCGCACCGGGTAGCCGCCGGCCTGTTCGACCAGGGCCACTTCCGCCGACTCGAAGGTGCGCACCAGCACTTTGGCGCGTGCCCCGCGCAGGTGCAGGAGCACGGCCTCGGCATCGCGGATGCGGCGCATGGAGCAGATCACCACCCGCGCTTCCCGCGAGTGGGCGCGGTCCAGTGTGCGGGGGTCGGAGCCGTCGCCCTGGACGCAGGGGATGCCCTGGTGGATCAATTTGCAGATGACGGCGGCATCGTCGTCCACTACGACGACGGGGATTTTGTGTGCATTGAAATACTGCGCCAGCCGCGCCCCGGCCCGACCGTAGCCCAGCAGCACCGCGTGGTCGCTCAAAGTCTTGCAGGCCTGCTCGCCGGTCCGGTAGCGCGGATGCAGCTTCATCAACCACCAGCTTACCCGGTCGCGCGAGATTATGGGCGTCAAGGTCATGGTGCTGACGGTGATCAGCGCGATCATTGAGAACAGTTCCGGGCTGATCTGCCCCGAAGCCACCCCGATCAGCGCCAGTAGCAGGGAAAATTCGCTGGTCTGCGACAGCAGCACCCCGGTCTCGATCGCCGCCCGGGTGGAGTAGCCCACCGCTTCCGCGACGAAGGAGACAAAGACCACGGTCACCACCAGCAGCACCAGGATGAAAATCAAACTGTGTCCCAGCATCTGCGCATCCGGCAGCAACAGAAAGGCGCCCACGCTGATAAAGAAGAGCGCCAGGAAAAACCCGGAGAGCGAGCCGAGCATGCCCCGCACCAAGCCATTCATCGGAAAGGCCGACAGCGCGAAACCGGCGAACAATGCACCCACCAAAAAGGGTAACTCCAGCAGGTAAGCCATTCCGGAAAAGGCGAAGAGCATACTCAATGCCCCCAGCAGCAGTTCTTCATCATCCAGCTTCACCCGCCGCGTCAACCAGGGCACGAACCATGTATGCAGCCCCAGCGCCAGCACCCCGAGACCGACCGCCTTGCTCACCGCCAGCCCGGTAATCCAGAGGCCCTCGGGCAACTTCAGCAGCACGACCATGATCAAAATGATAAACAAGTCCTGCAACAGCAGCACCCCCAGCACCAGCCGCCCGTAAGGCTCAAACATCTGCCGCCGCGTCTGCAAGTGCCGCACCACCACCAGCGTGGAACTGGCCGAAAGCGCACAGCCCAGATAAAAGGCGGTCATCAGATTATAGCCCAGCAGCAATGCCGTCGCAATCCCGGCCAGCCCCAACAGGAAAAACTGCGAAACCGCCACGATCACAATCGGACGGGTGCGCCCGCGCATCCGGCGTGGCGAAAGCTCCGCCCCGGCACTGAAAACCAGCATCGCCAGCCCCAGCTCCACCATTTCCCGCAGCAGTTTCGGGTCCATTGCCACGCCTGCCGCACCGGCCAGCAGGCGCAGCCCGACTCCCGCCAGCAACAGTAAGGGGATCACCGGCAAACGCACCCATTTCGCCAGCCCAAAAGCGACCGCCGCCGCCATCAGCAGAATTGCCAGCCCCGTCATGCCCGATCCTCCCTGCGGACGCCGCCGCGCTGCCATGGTGCTGCGACCATGCGGGGCCGCGCCATGCCGTCCGGTGCCGGTTGCTGCGCGAAGGACAAGCTGCGAGTGTTCATGTTCATACAATCCCCTGCGCTTCCAACAGCTCGCGTTGTTCGACGATGCCATCCACATTCGGCATCAATAGGTAAGCGGTGTCCAGATCAAGCAGGTCATCCACCACCGACACGTCAAAAGCGTGAACCGCGCAGGGCACGCCCAGATTGCGGCAGCGGTAAGCCAGCAAATGATTCACATCCTCGATCTGCAGCGCCGAGACCACCAGTTTCGCCCGCCGCATCCCGAGCTCTTCGATCACCGTCTCATATTCCACGCTGCCGATCATGGTAGCCGCCGTGCCGAGACCCTCCAGTTTCTTCGGATCGGTATCGATCGCAATGACCCGTTCGCCGCGCAGTGAGAATTGCTGCACCAGTTCGCGTCCAAGCGCGTTCATACCCACCACGATGATGTGTGCCTCGTTTTCCCGGGTTTCCTCAGGATCCGGATCCTGTTTGGCGCGAAAGATTGCCAGCAAATGAAAGCGTTGGAAAAACCGGTAGAGAGTTTCGCTGTAGATGATGAGGTAAGAGGAAATGCCAATGGTAATCAAGCCGGTCAAGCCACCAAGGGAGGCCACGCTGCCGTCTAGCAGCCCGCTGCCCAGGCCCAAAGCCAATAGAATAAAGGCAAACTCGCTGACTTGCCCAGTTGCCACCGCTACCTGGAAGGCGGTGTATTCACTGAAACGCATCCGGGCCAGAATCAAAAACACGATCAAGGGCTTGAGCAGGAGAACAAAAGCACTGAGGGCCAGTGCCTGGGGGAGCATGGCGCCCAGCCCGGAGAGGTCCATTTTGATCCCCAGCGTGACCAGAAAGACTGCGATGAAAAGGCTCATCAACGGGTGAAGCCGGCGGTGCAGATCTTCATGAATCGGCAGTTGTGCAATCGCAATTCCTGCCAGAAAGGCTCCAATCTCGACGGATAGGTGAAAGGCATGCGCCAGCAGCACAACCAGAAAGCACCAGCACAAAGCCCAGATAAAGACTGTGTCCGGTGAGCGTGCCGCCCAGGCAAAGGGCTTCGGCAGCGCATAGCGTGCGGCCAACAGCGAGACGAGCAGCAATACCAGCATGCCGCCGAAAGCCAAGCCCAAGTTCTTCGCCACCGTCACCAGCTCCAACTCACCTCCCCCGACCAGACCGCTCAGTATCGTCAAGGCGACGATGACCACGATGTCCTGCGACAGAAAAAGTGCGACCGAGATGCGGGCATAGAGGCGACGCATTGCCCCTTTTTGATCCAGCAGTTTGATCACCACCACGGTGCTGCTGAAAGTTACCGTGGCAGCCAAAAAGACCGCTTCCAGCAGGCCGAAGCCCAGCAAAGACGCCACGGCGAAACCTCCCAGTGCGGTAAAGAACATCTGCAGCCCACCCAGTGCGAGTCCGACGCGGCCAAGGTCCTTAATCTTCTGCAGGCTCAGCTCCAGCCCCACCAGAAACAACAAGAGCGCAATGCCCAGCTCCGCGATCAGCTCCAGCGAGTGGTCAATCTCCACCAGTCCAAAGGTCGGCCCCAGCAAAATCCCGGCAAAGATATAGGCCACAATTGACGGCATCCGCACCAGCTTGCCCAAAAAAGCAAAGACCGCCGCCCCAACGACGATGAAGCCTAAGTCCAGCAGTAGTGTGTTTTCCGAGCCGTGCATCTTGTTCCTTGCTCCAGTAGAGCGCGGCCCAGCGTCAAAGCAATCTCCAAGCCAAGCGCGGCCCGGGTTTATTCACAGCAGTTTATCCTGCCAGGCCCCACCGTTGCCCGCAGCGCCCTGCAGCCGCTCCAGCACCTCACCGATCAGATAGATCGAGCCGGTGACCACAATCGTGTCGCCCGGCTGACCGATCCCAGCGGTGGCGCCAAACAGTTCTTCCACTCGAGACGGATGCACCAGAAAACTCCGCGCTTGCGGCAAAAAACCTTCCAGCACTGCCGGACCAGTCGCCCGGTCCTGCTGCGGCCGCACCAAATACAGCTCCCGCGCAAAGGGGGCCACCGTCGCCATCAGGCTGCGCCCGCGTGCTGCGCCCAGCGTGCCGGCCACGATGATCGGCTTGCTGCCGGTCGTGGCGACCAGCTGCGCCAGATTTTCCTGCAGGGCCTGACAGCCCTCGGGATTATGGGTGGCGTCGAGAATCAGTGTGCGCCCGTCAAATTCCAACTGCTGCCAGCGGCCCGCCCAGTCGATCTGCATCAGCGCCTGCGTGGACTTGACTGGAAGGTGCCCCGCCAACAGCTCGGTCGCATAGACCGCCACCGCCGCATTCCAGCGTTGAAAGTGACCCGCCAGGTTGGTCTCCGGCAAGTCCGCTGCTGTGAAGCGTTCGCGTACGCAGTGGCAGGCGCAGCCGCGCTCCGCCGCCGTCGCCCGGATGACTGCCTCAGCCTCCGCCGGCAGACAGCCCATCAACACCGGCCGACCCGGCTTGATGATGCCCGCCTTCTCCCCGGCGATCTTCGCCAGTGTGTCGCCCAGTTGCTCCATGTGGTCGAAGCTGATCGAGGTAATGATACTCAGCTCCGGCTGGACCACATTGGTTGCATCCAGCCGCCCGCCCAACCCGGTCTCAATCAGCGCGAGATCTACCGCCTCGGTCGCGAAGTGCAGCAAGCCCATGGCCGTTATGAATTCAAAGAAAGTCGGGTGCAGTTCCGGATCCTCCTGCCCCAACGCGTTCGCCGCCGGGCGCAGTTGCTCCAGATATTCTGCGATGCCGGCTTCGGTCAGAATCCGCCGGTCCACTTGCACCCGCTCGCCCAGCTGCACCAGATGCGGCGAGGTGAAGAGTCCGGTTTTGTATCCGTTCGAGCGATACACGGCCTCCAGCATGGCACACACCGAACCCTTGCCGTTTGTCCCGGCCACATGGATCAGCGGAAACTGTTGCTCCGGATGCCCCAGCAGCGCCACCAGCCGCCGCATCCGGTCGATCCCAAAGGTCGATCCCCGGTTCCTCAACGCGTAAAGATAGTCTCTGGCCTGGGAGTAATCGTGCACCGTGGATGGAAGTGATCTTTTAATCGTGAAACGCTAAAAAAGTCCATTTACGGTTCACCCCTAGGCCGACTTCGCGGTATTGGCGGCAAAGGCCTTGAGCAGATTGCTCACCCGTCCGCGCAGCTCGCCGCGCGGCACGATCAGATCGATCAGCCCGCGGTCGAGCAGAAACTCGGAGGTCTGGAAGCCCTCGGGCAGGTCCTGCTGGGTGGTCTCTTTGATCACCCGTGGACCGGCAAAACCAATCAGGGCTTCCGGCTCGGCGATAATCACATCGCCCAGCGAAGCAAAGCTGGCCATCACTCCCGCCATGGTCGGATTGGTCAGGATCGAGATGTAGGGCAGCCCCGCCTGGCTGAGCCGTGCCAGCGCCGCGCTGGTCTTGGCCATTTGCATCAGGCTGAGAATACCCTCCTGCATGCGCGCACCGCCCGAGGCGCACACGATGATTACCGGGCACTGTTGCGTCAGTCCGCGCTCAATGGCACGGGTCAATTTCTCGCCCGCCGCCGAGCCGAGGCTGGCTGCCATGAAGCGGAAATCCATCACCGCCAGGCTCACCGGCATCCCGCTCATGGTGCCCATGCCGGCGATCACCGTATCGGTCTCCTGGGTCTTGGCCTGGTTGGCCTTCAACTTTTCGGGGTAAGATGACGTGGCGTTAAACTCCAGCGGATCGACCGAGCTGACGCCGGTATCCATCTCCTCAAAGCTGCCCTCGTCCAGCAGCGAGGCGATGCGGCTGCGCCCGTCCAGCGGAAAGTGGTAGCCACTGCTCGGCACCACCATCAGATTTTCTTTCAACACACGGTTGTAGATAATTTCCCCGGTCTTCGGGCATTTCGTCCAAAGATCCTTCGGGATGTCTTTTTTCTTAACCGTGACGGTCGAGTATTGAGGTTTTCCGAAAAGTGCCATGTTGGGTGAAAGCGTGGAAGGTGGTTAGAGGATTGAAGGCGCAGACCGGAGTCTTGAACCTGTGGATAGGAAGATGGAAAAGTTTAAAGTGTTAAAGGTAAATTTTCAGGTCTCAGGTTTCCGCCCTCAAAAAAGTCTATCCGTGGCCCAGGGTGGCGACTTTGATGTGTTGGGCCCCGGCATGGCGGAGGGCCGCCGCGCAGGCGTTGAGTGTTGATCCCGTGGTGAACACGTCATCGATGAGTATGTAATTTTGCGTAGGGATTACAACGGCATCCGCAGCCAAAGCAAAGGCATTTTTCACGTTCCGGCGGCGGTCCGCCCGGTTCAGCCGGGTCTGGGTTTGGGTAAATTTCCGGCGCGTCAGCAGCTGCTCTACCCGGCTGCGGCCGTCGGTTGCCCGGCTGAGCGCCGCAGCGATGCGCTCACTTTGATTGTAGCCGCGCTCGCGCAGTTTGTCTTTGTGCAGCGGCACCGGCACCAGCACCGCATCCGCCAGGTAGTCCCGATAATCCGCTGCCGCGCGCACCATTTGTTCAATGTCCTGCAATACATAAAAGCCGTGTTGGTATTTGAGTGCATGCACCAGCGCCCGCCCGACACCCTTGGCCAGAAACAGGGTTTTGCCCTCGTCAAACACCGGATTGAGTTCCAGGCAGTGCGGGCAAGTCTGCGATCCGGCCAACATGCCGAAAAAAGGATGACCGCACACCCGGCAGTGCGGCGGGGCCACCAAAAACAGTTCGCGGGCACAGTCCCGGCACAGGTGTGCATAGCCGGAATCCTCTACCCCCTGGCCGCAGCCGACGCAGCTTACGGGAACAAAGATTTCCAGCATCATTTCACTCAGGTGTTTGCCCACTCGCCGCATCATCATTCCACAGTAGGAACTCCGTGCGCGGTTGTCCAGTGCAGGTCCGGGCCATTCAGCCGCAGGGCTGCGGCCCAAATGATGCCCGGGCAGGGTCTGGCGGGGTGTCGGGCATTGCGGACGTTCCTGCGGTGCGCGGACGCACCTGCGCTACCTTGTTCCTGCACGTTCCTGCGGTGCGGGGACGCACCTGGGCTACCTTATTCTTGCAAGTTACCCCGAAATTAAAATTGCATGCTGAACTCCGCATCCCCGCAGCGAATTCTTTACATCCGCCTCCCAGCCGTTAGAACCACGACTATGAATCGAAGCCCCCTCTTCCTGACTACCGGCCTAAGCCTGTTTATCCTCCTCTTTGCGGGTTGCCAGACCGCCCCAACACAGGTCGCTCCCGCCGATAGCGGCTATTCGCAGCCCAGCCAGCCACTCCCGGCCCCCACCCAGTGGCAGCCCGCCGGCGCAGTGACGCGCCCGGCTCAATCGATCCCCGCCAGAACAGTCCCATCCAGCCCGGACCGTCCTGCTGCACAACGCTCCGCCAGCGCGGATGTCATTTTCAAAAGCAAGCAAATCAAAGTCACCAAAGCCGTGCTTGAACCCGCCTCCGTCGGCGGCGACCTGATCTACCAACTCGAGCTTGAAGCCCTCGATGCCGTCAACAACGTCCGCGTCGTCGAAGCGATCCCGCCGGGCGTCCAGTTCCGCTCGGCCAATCCGGACGCTGCGCTGTCGGGCTCGAATGCCAGCTGGACTTTTTCCAGCATGCAACCGGGCGACCGCGAGGTCATCCGGGTCACCGTCCGACCGACCCGCGAGGGCGACCACACGATCTGTTCCACCGTCACGGTGGATAATGCCTTCTGCCTGGATTTCTTTGCCGGCATGCCGAAACTGGAGGTCATCAAGCAAGGCCCCGCCAGTGTCGAGTTGGGCGAGGAAGCCACCTGGACGGTTACCGTCACCAACAGCGGTTCCGCTGTGGCCAGCAACGTGGTGGTCACCGATACGCTGCCGGATGCCTTTAGCCCCACCAGCGCGCTGCGGCAGTCCATCGGCGACCTGGCGCCCGGCCAGACCGGGACCGTTACCTACCGTGCCAAAGCAGTGAAGCAGGGCAGTTTCCAGAACCGCGCGGTTGCATCCTACGATGGCTCCGGCCCGGATGGACGCGGCAGTGCGGGAGCCAGCCCCGCCGCCAGCTCGCCCATCGCCGTGGTGCAGTCCGGTATCCGGGTGCGCAAGTCAGGCCCGACGGAGGCTTATGTATTCAAGCCCGAAGTCTTCGAGATCATCATCGAAAATACCGGTGATACCGACCTCAGGAATGTCCGCATCACCGACATTTTGCCCAAGGGTGCCAGCGTCACCGATAACGGGCGCGGGCGAGTCGCGGGCAATGCAATCGGCTGGTTGATTCCCAACCTGCCCGCCGGTTCCAGCCAGCGCATCCGCACCGAGATCGCCGCCACGCGTAAGGGGGAGTCCACCAACACCGTCAAGCTATTAGCGGAAAACGGACTGCAGGCCAGCGACTCCGTCACCACCAACTGGCTCGCCGTGCCAGGTGTGACCGTTTCCATCGCTGACAGCAAAGATCCCATCCGCGTCACGGAGCCCACGACTTACAGCATCCAGGTGCGCAACCAGGGCGACTTCGAGCCTGTTTCCGGCACCGTCACCGTCAGCTTCAGCGAGGGCATTACGCCCACCGCCGTGGCTGGCGATGCCCAGGGCCGCATTGATGGCCGGACCGTTACCTTCCCCCGCACCACCCTTGAACCCGGTAAGGACACAAACCTCAGCATCACCGCCGAGGGTGCCAAAATCGGTGCCGGCCGTGCCGTCATGAGCTTCAGCGCCGACTTCCTGGCCGACCCCGTGATCAGCCAGGAATCGACCAACGTCTATTAAGATAACCCATGCTCCGGCCCGGAACGGCTGTCGCCGCCCCGCTACAGCGGAGGGGGCACATTATTGGAGGCACATTATTGGACACCCACAGGGCACATTATTGGACACCCACATATTTGAAGCACGATAGCATGTAGAATGCTGCACATTATTGGACACCCACATATTTGAAGCACGATAGCATGTAGAATGCTGCAGGGACGCAGCCTCGCGCGGCCTTTCACCGCCCATCCGGCGTCCCTGCAGGACGCAGATATTTTTTCCTGAATGTTCAAGTTGACCGGCTAAAGCGGGTCAACTACGTGAACGAGGCTCAAAAAAGACGGCTAGGCAGCGATTCCCGCAAATTATTGCGAAGAGCCCTGAAATTCTTTACCAGATCAGATGCAGGTCTGCCGTAGAGGGTAAAGCAATTATTTAGACCGCAAATGGAGAATAGCGCTAATTGAAGCAGCTTTTTAAAGAATAGAAGTGTGCTTTCATCCGCTTAAAACAGCGGCCTACAGGGCACAAAAAAGCCATCAAACGGGGGAGGATTTGATGGCAAAAAATGGTCGGGCCGACAAGATTCGAACTTGCGACCCCTTCACCCCCAGCGAAGTGCGCTACCAGACTGCGCTACGGCCCGACTCAAAGCCCGGTAGGATGGATAAGCCGGGGATAGCGTCAAGTTATTTATGGGATTTCCGTGACGGCGATGCGGATAAATGCTTTGTCCGCCCCCGACATGGCCTGGCTGCGGCGGTAAACGAGGGTCTCGCTGCCGTCGCCGTTGTCCTGCGGGACCGGGCTGGTCGCGGTGATTCCGGTGGCATCGCCGGGCCAGGCACTCAAGTCTGTGGTGGTCTGAGGCGTGTAGCGGATGCCTTGCAGTCCGACCGGGCGCCGCAGGTGCAGCTCCAGGTAGGTGTTGCCGCCATCCTGCACCAGGTGTTGGGTGGGCAGGATGCGGGTGTCGCTGCGCTGCGGGTTGCCGCCCAAGGCAAATTCCAGCAGCTGGCTGATGCCGTCACCGTCGCTATCGGCAGTGTTTTCGGCGGCGGCACCGTAGAGGCTGTGGTCGATTTTCCAGTCGGCCAGACGGGTCGTGTCGGGCAGGGCGGCCTCAATCTGCTGGGCATGCTCGGTGATGCGGACAAAATAATTGGCGTCGCCCGAGACGTCGGCAAATGTGGAGGAGCCATCGGTGTCAACCGCCGTCGTGATACCGGCGAGTGTATAGCCGCCACCATCGTCGATAAACAGGCCGGAGCCGGAGTCGTAGAGGGCGGCCGCAGCTTCATGGGTGCCGCTGGAGCTGTTTGCTTTGGTGGTGAGTGCGGTGTAATTGTAATCGAACCCGGCCAGGCTATACGAGATCGCCGTACTGGATTCGATGCGGTTGGTGCCCCAGCGTTTGTTTTCGGTGGCACTGTCGCCCCAGTTCCAGGTGGGGCCTTCGGCATCATTGATCGCCCGACCGCGGCCCCAGCCAATCAAGGTGCCGGTGGAATAGATGATTCTGGGGCGGCCGCTGCCGCTCAGGGTGGAGGGAATGTCGGTATTGCCGGTGTAGAGTGGAATACCGGGCAAATCGGGAGCTTCGACCAGTTTAATCAGCTTGATATCCGCACTGCCGAAAGTGACCAGCTCAAAGGCGGTATCGCGGGCATAAAAGAGGACGCCGTCAAAAGTCACATGCGAACGCAGCGCCACATGCTGAGCGGTGAGCAGGTATTTTCCGCGCAGATGGACGGCACTGCCGGCGGTGCCGCTGCCGTCCGCATTGCAGACACGGGCGACCGCGTTAAACGCATCCTGCCGGGCCAGATCGGGGGCACTGGTGTTGGCCGAGTTGTCACCGGAAAACAGGATGACCGCCCCGCCTGGCTGGGGCATCATCAGGCTGCTCAAACACAGCCACGAAATCATTTTGACAGCTGACACGGAATCCGGACGGGCCGACAAGCGGTGTCGCCTCAGCGCCGCGAAGCCAGCAGGTAGAGCAGCCAGCCGAGGCTGCTGACAAAAGCGGCGACGTAGGTGTAAGCGGCGGCATCGAGCGTTTTGGTCACGCCCTCCATCTCATCGCGCTCAATGATGCCGAGGCCGACGAGTTGCCGCTTGGCGCGGGTGCTGGCATCGAATTCCACCGGCAGGGTGACCAGCTGGAAGACAGTCAGCACCAGGTAAATGGCGATCCCGATGTTGATGGTGATCGGGCCGAAGCCCATGAAGAATCCGCCGAACATAACGATGGGCAGCAGTTGCGACGCAAAACCGGTTATCGGCACGAGGGCCATACGCAGGTTGAGCGGGGCGTATTGCTGCTGGTGCTGGATGGCGTGCCCGGCCTCGTGAGCCGCTACGCCGAGGGCAGCCAGGCTGCTGCCGCGGTAGTTATCGCGGCTGAGGGCGAGGCGTTTGTGGCGCGGGTCGTAGTGGTCGGTCAGCGTGCCGTGGCACTCGACGATTTCGACATCGTGGATCCCGGCGCTGGCCATGACGGCTGCGGCGGCTTCGCGCCCGGTGATGCGTCCGCGCGAGGGCACCTGCACGTAACGACCATACGCACTTTTAACTTTCATCTGGGCCCACAGGCCGACGATGATAGGGACAATAATGAGAAATAAAAAGGTCATGGTGTGTAATCGTGTCTCGTATTGAGTGAAAATTTGTAGCAGAGTTCCACTGATTTGCAAGTTTCGTGCCGGAAGTCTGTTGTGGAGAGCAGCAGAAATATTTGTTTCTTCTTTCAAAACAGGTGAATCAGCCCGACCAGCGACGACGAAACCGATTTTTTGCGCGAAATGCACCATACGCCCAATGAAACCTGAAACCAAAGCATTGCCACTGGCCAAACTGGACAACGCGGATGAACTGGCAGCGAGAATGGGCGCGGAACTGCTCCGTAAACGATTAGAGCTACAGGCCCAGCACGAGGCGAGGCTGACCTACCAGGGCGAAGGAATCTTCAAACTGGAGCGCATTCGCCACGTCTCGATCGACCAGTTGGCCGAGCGGATGCTGAAACTCTCCCGGCTCTGGCAGCGGGCGCATCGGAATATTTTTGACATCCATCTGGTCGAGCAAACCTGGCAGCTGCCGCAGTTGCCACCTGCATTCGACGGCTTTCGCCTGCTGCAGCTGAGCGACCTGCACCTTGACATCCATCCCGGCCTGGCACCGGCCATCGGACGGGCCGTCGCCAACTGCCCCCACGATGCCATGGTCATCACCGGCGATTACCGCAAGACCACCAACACCGACCACGAGCCCTCAATGGCACTGATGCCCCACATTCTGCAAGCCTCGGCGGCACCCTGCTACGGCGTGCTGGGCAATCACGATTTCATTCAAAAAGTTGATCGGCTGGAACACTACGGGATGCATATGCTGATGAACGAATCCACCGCACTGGAGCGGTCGGGGCAAAAACTTTGGCTCGCCGGCGTCGATGACCCGCATTTTTACCAAACCCACGACTTCGCCGCCGCCCGCCGGGGCATTCCCGCCAACGGCTGTGCGGTGCTGCTTTGCCACTCTCCGGAGCCGCATGCCCAAGCGGCCAGCTACGGCTTCGCGCTGATGCTCTCCGGCCACACCCACGGCGGGCAAATCTGCCTGCCCGGCGGCCGTCACCTCGTCAGCTCCTGTAAAAGTCTTCCACGCCGCTTCATCCGCGGGCGCTGGCACAGCGGCGGCATGCAGGGCTACACCTCCCCCGGCACCGGCTGCTCCGGCGTCGCCGCCCGGCTCAACTGCCCGCCGGAAATCACGCTGCACGTGTTGCGCACAGAACGAAATCTCTAGTCGGCACCATGACCTCCTTTCCGGGAAAAAGCCGCTCTCCTTTCCAGCCAGCGCTTGCAGATTCCAGCAACTGCGCTCCTTATACTTGCATGTTACGTCTCTACGGATTTCTAGGCTGTGTGGCCGCACTCACAGCCGTGGTGCTGGGCGCACTCGGGGCGCATGCGCTCGAAGAACCGCTGCTGGCAGCTGGAACGCTGGGTGCCTGGCAGACAGCAGTGGATTACCACATGTGGCACGCGCTGGCGCTGGTGGTGCTCGCGATCATGCCTTGCGGCGGGCGGGCACGGCACTGGGCGGCAGGCTGCTTTACCGCCGGGCTGCTGCTCTTCAGCGGGTCCTTGTATGCGCTGGCACTGGGTGGTCCAGGCTGGCTGGGGCCCGTTACCCCGCTGGGTGGTTTGGCATTGATGGCGGGCTGGGTGGCACTGGCAATGGCCTGCCTGCGCCGGCCAAAAGCAACACCCGCAGAGCCGCCCTGCCCCAACGCATAAATTCCACTCACCACAAACATCACGCAACAAACAACCACTCCCTCCGCATGACTTACGAACACACCTCCACCCGGCGCATTGAATTTTCCGAAACCGATATGGCCGGACTGGTGCACTTCTCCAATTTTTTTAAATATATGGAGACCGCCGAGCGCGACTTCTTCGAGGCGGCCGGGGTCGATTTGATCCGGACCATGCCGGGCGAGCTGGTGGGCTGGCCGCGGGCGCGGGCGGAATGCAAATTTTCCGCGCCGGTGCGCTTTGGCGACACTATCGACATCCATCTGGCGGTCAAAGCGGTCAAAGACCGCTCGATCGAGTTACAATTCCGCATTTTCCGGCGCAACGCCGACGGCAGCCGAACCCAGTCTGGCAAGGGCCAGCTGACCACGGTGCTGACCGAATTGAGCCCGGCGGGCGAACTCCGCTCGGTGCCGCTCCCCGCCCACGTCCGCGAGCGCATCACCGCAGCCCCCGCCGCAGTGCTGGCCCGGCCGGAGGGTGTTTGAAACAAGCCTTTAGCTTACGTGTAGCACCCTTGTCTTGTTCGCCTTCAAAAAACACACCCGCATCAACATGAAACCGCACGCACTGGTCACCAACGACGATGGGATCGACTCCGCCTTTTTGCATCAGCTGGTGGCGGCGCTGCTGCCGGATTTTCAGGTTTCCGTGGCGGCACCAGCCTCTGAGCAGAGCTGGATCGGGCGGGCCATGACCCGGCGGGAAGAGGTGGAGGTCATCCACCGCCCCGCGGCTTTTGCCGGGACAAGTGAAGCCTGGTCAATCAGCGGCACACCCAGCGACTGCGTCAATATCGCGCTGGGGCATCTACTGCCGCAGCTGCCACAGCTGGTGGTCTCGGGCATCAATATCGGTTACAACACGACCGAGAGCCTAATCCTCTGCTCCGGCACGGTCGCCGGGGCGATCGAAGGGGCCCTGTGGGGCCTGCCGGCGCTGGCTTGCAGCATGTGTGTGCCGCATGAGCTGTTTTCGGCAGTGAGCCGCTCGCAGGGGCAAACCTCCGGCGATTTTGCGGCCTCGCTGCAGCAGGCCGCCCGGCGGGCCGCACAGCTCTGCCGCGCCACACTCGACGCCCCGCCTGCAACCGGCACAGTCGTCAATATCAACTTTCCAGCCCGCACCTGCGCCACCACCCGCATTGTCGAAACCTGCCCGGCAAAGATCGAGCAGGGCAATCTGTTTGAGCAGGTTCGTCCGGGAAAATTCCGCTTTTGCTATCATCCCGGCCAGGAGATCCAGGCCGGGCCGGAAACCGACCGCGGCGCGCTGCTGGCGGGCCACATCAGCCGCAGCCTGCTGGATTTCTCAAAAGTCGGTGCGCGCGAATAATACTTGCCTGATAAAGCGAGGCCGCATAAGCCCCTGACATGATCAAACTCATTGGCGGCAAATGCACAGGGCGGGCACCCGTCTGCGTGCATTTACCGAAAAAACTTTTTCTCGCTCCTCTCGCCGCGCTGGCCGTTACGCTCCTCGCACTCGCCCCGGCCGTGATGGAGGCGCAAAGTGCTGAAGATGCATTTCGTGGCACCTGGCAGATTCAGACTCCCGATCAGGGCGCCCTGATCCTGTTGTTGAAGAATCAGGGCGTCGCCTCCTACTTCTGGGGCGATAATGCCGACCGCACGGTGTATCCGGGCAGTTGGAGCCACGCCGAGACGCTGGCCACCGTGAACTGGAAGGATGGCTCCTCGCATTTAATCGAAAAGACGGCCTCCGGACTGACTGTCACGCACCGCAACGCGGCGGGCGAACGCAGCTACAGTGCACCGGCGCAGCAGATCCCGCAGGAACTGCTGGGCCAGTGGGCCAAGCCGCCCACGCGTGAGGACGACATGCGTTCGGCCCGCGACGAAGCCAAAGGCTTTTTCGGAACCTGGAAAATCGCCGATACCGGGCAGTATATCCTGGTGGAGCCCGACCGTGCGACCGCCAGCAACATCGGTGACGGCTCCGGCCAGCGCGGCCAGTGGGCCAAACAGGGCAGCGAGCTGCACATCATTTGGGATAGCGGACGATACGGCATTCTACGCGAGAACGGGCGCGGCTTTGACTACAAACAAGTCGAGTCGGGCGAAATTATTGAAGACGATCAAACCAAGGCGGTCGCCATCAGCCGCACCATCGAGTCCAAAGTGCCGTCCGCCTGGCTCAGCGACTATCAGGCGGAGCGGCGGGCCGACGCTGATGGGCTGGCATTTTCCAGCCGTCAAGTGGCCCGTAATTTCTACCGGGGCGATTGGATCGTGCGGCGGGGAGAGCGCACCTTCGAGCAAATCGAGTTCTCGCGTTTCGGCGGGCTGAAGACCTCCCGGGACCGCTCGCTAAGTGGTCAGTGGAACCTGAGCGGTCAGGATATGTTCCTGCGTTGGGATGACGGCATCCGGCAAGTCCTCTCGCCTGTCGGGCGCGGCTTCATCCTCTACGCATACCGCCCCGGACGCCCGCTTGATGGCGTGCCCACGCAGATCTACGCCGCCGCACCGGTCGATCCCGCAAAATTAACCGAACACCTCGAAGGCCGCAAAGACGTGGTCAAACAAATGCAGGAGCTGGCTGCCGCAGCTGGAATCGATCCCGCCAGTCAGCCGGATGTCGGCTGGGGCCGCACCTTTGCCCGCTGGGCCTGGCCCTTCAGTGATTCGTCCGGGGCGATGAGCTCCGGACAAATCCTGGATGAGGAATTTGCCCCGGAGTCCGCCTCCGACCCCTGGTGGTGGCCCTTCTGGAGTGAGCAAGCCCGCACCGGAACTGCGCAAACCACACCGGCGACCGACGCTGCCGGCGACGGCAGCACAACCACAGCGCCCAAGCTGGACGGGAGCACTGCCCCAGGCGGCGAAGACGCCAGTCAGGACTCCACCGATCCGGCCCCGGACAGCGAATCCGCTACACCCGCTGCCAAGCCGCAGCCCAGCCCCGCGCGCAGGCACTCCCAGGACTGGTTCTGGCCCTTCTAGTTTTTCTTTCAAATAGATTTTTTACGTAGTCCAAGGCTTTCGCCAGCGATCCTGCAGCGGCCGGTATTTGCCGGACTCCGCTCAACAGATTTGACCTCTGCCCATTTAAATGCACCCATTCACACAATGACCACCGCCACTGCAAACACCGCCCTCACTGCCACGCCGCTCGAAGAGCTCGATCCGCAGATCGCCGCTGCAATTGCCGCCGAACGCCAGCGGCAGGAGAGCCACATCGAACTGATCGCCTCGGAAAACTTCACCTACCCCGCCGTCATGCAGGCCCAGGGCAGCGTGCTGACCAACAAATATGCCGAAGGCTACCCCGGCAAGCGCTGGTATGGCGGCTGTGAACACGTTGATGTGGTGGAACGCCTCGCCATCGAACGTGCCAAGCAACTCTTCGGTGCCGACCACGCCAACGTGCAGCCCCACTCCGGCTCGCAGGCCAATTTCGCCGTTTACACCTCCGTGCTCCAACCCGGCGACAAAGTGCTGGGGATGAACCTGGCCCACGGCGGACACCTCACGCACGGCAACCCGGTTAATTTCTCCGGCAAACTTTATCAATTTGTGCAATACGGCGTGCGTGAAGATAGCGGCCTGATCGATTACGAGGAACTGGCCACCGTCGCGGAACAGGAAAAGCCAAAAATGATCACCGTCGGTGCCTCCGCTTACTCACGCGTGATCGACTTCGCACGCATGGGCGAGATCGCCCGCTCGGTCGGGGCCTACCTTTTTGCCGATATCGCCCACATCGCCGGGCTGGTCGCCGCCGGTGTGCACCCCTCCCCCGTCCCGCACGCCGACTTTGTCACCACCACCACCCACAAGACCCTGCGCGGGCCGCGTGGTGGACTCATCCTCTGCAAGGCGGAACACGCCAAAGCCATCGACTCGGCCATGTTCCCCGGCGGGCAGGGCGGGCCGCTGATGCACGTGATCGCGGCCAAAGCCGTCTGCTTCGCGCAGGCCCTCAAGCCAGAGTTTACCGCCTATGCCGAACAAGTGGTCAACAACTCACGGGCTCTGGCCAAAGCCATGATTGAGCTCGGCTACAAAATCATCTCCGGCGGCACGGATAACCACCTCTTCCTGGTCGATCTGCGCGGCAACCTGCCCGAGCTGACTGCCAAGACCGCCCAGGAGACGCTCGACCGCGCTCACATCACCTGCAATAAAAACGCCGTGCCTTTTGAGACGCGCTCGCCCTTCCAGGCGTCCGGTATCCGCCTCGGCACCCCCGCCGTGACCAGCCGCGGTTTGGTGGAAGCCGATATGGCCGAGATCGCCGCCTGCATCGATACCGTGCTCAAAGCCATCGACACCGACGGCCTCGACCAGGCCATCGCATCCGTCAAAGGCCGTATCGCCGCCCTCACGGAAAAGCATCCGCTGCCCTACTAAGCACATCTTTTCCTGTTGCGCAGCGATACCAGGCCCGCAGACAAAGCACCCAACACCAGCAAGGTATCCAAACCGCAACGGAACGGCTCTCGCCGCCCCGATGCCGCATTTTTTGTCTCTTTATGCCTTCGCCTTATCAGTCACTTGAGGCAACCTTGTAAAGGCTCATGCAGCTCATGCTGACTTGGTTTCTCTTGACACCGATTCAATGTCACACAATGTGCACAGCATGGAAACCATTTCGATACGCGACTTGCACATGCATACAGGGCGATTGGTTCGGCGGGCCGGTGCTGGCGCTGAGCCAATGTTGATCTCGGATCGCGGGCGGCCCGTGGCGCGGCTGATGCCGCTTGAGAGTGCCGGACAAACGAACTTCCCAGACCGGGTATTAATACCGGGCTTTGAAGAACTGCCCCCGCTGGAAATGGACTCGGCACATATCTTGGAAGAGGATCGGCGGTGATTTATTTTGACACGGCCTACCTGGCAAAAACCTACCTGAACGAACCGGGCAGCGCGGTTGTTCGTGACTATCTGCAACGTTCGCGGGAGCGAGTTGCGAGTTCATCCCTGGCCCGTGCAGAACTCGCCGCAGTGTTTCACAGAAACTTGAGAGAAGGACGTCTTGATAGACTAAATCATGATTTAGTCTTCCGGCAATACCAGTCGGACTTGCGATCCAATTTATGGGAGTGGTTGCCGGTAGAGGAACGGCTCTGGGGATTGATCGAAACCTGCTTTTCCGAACTGGGCCCTGCGATCTTTCTGCGTGGAGCCGATGCCATACATTTGCTTACGGCGAAAGCGCACGGTTTTTCGGAGGTGTTCACAAATGACCGCCATCTGCTGGCGGCTTGCGACGCGCTGGGGCTGAAGGGCCGCAATCTAATTTAAATTGTCCCCAGCCACCAAAAAGCCAAGGGACAAAGAAGACCCTGCAGGAGAGGCGGAAGGAGTTTATAGGACACCCATAGGGTAATAACAATATGGGTGTCCTTAAAATTTCTTATGAGTGCTTTATGCTGGCCGGGATGGGTTCAACGGTTCGGATTAAAATTCCACAATACACGCATTCAAACCTGATCCGGATTTGGTTTTCAGGTGTCATTGTTGGCTGCATGCATCATGAAATATTCTTATTGAATTTCAGCTCAAAATCACTAAGTCTTATACCGTGCAGGGGTATTGCGGCTGGATGTTTAAGTCCGCCGTCCGCCTCTCAAGTGCATGATTCTCAACCACCCTAAACAATGAAAACCCATCGATGCCTGACCGATCTACTATCCCTCGTCGCTTCGCTTTGCGTCACGACTTGTCCCCTGTTGGCGGAGGATTCCACCATTCTTTTGGAGGATTTTGAGACCCACCTTACAGGCTATTTGGATCCGCCCTGGGTCGGCGGAGTGGGGGGTGGAAGTTATGAAAATCCCTCCGTGGGGGATGATGGCAGTGGCACCAATCGGATCGCCAGCGGCAGAGGAGACTTTGCGGCTGCACCTGACGGTGCCCTGCGCCCAATGCTGTTTAGTTTTACGACCAGTCAATCCGAGGTTTTGTTTCAGTTTGAAGGCCGCACCACCACCATCGCCGACAAGCCCTATCACAGTGCTGGAGCAAGTGCCTCGCGTTTGGAGTTTCGGGATGATAGCGGCACCTTACATTTCGGCTTCGGACTCGATCAGAATAACCTGGAGGGTGCTAATCCAGCGCCTCCGCCCACCACCATTTTTTATGATGCCAATCGGTCTGCGCTTTTCGGCGACAGTCTCGAACCGGATACTTGGTATGAGTTTCGCGGGCTGATCGACTGGACTGAGTCTGACCTCGAAGGCCGCCACGGCTTGTTCACGCTACTCTATCGTGAGCGCGGTGCCACCGCCTGGATCACCGATTCCAGTCTGTCGAACCGAACGCTCAAAGTGTCCGATCCCACGAGCATCACCAAGCTTGGTATGCGTGTGGACCAAGTTGGCACTTCTTACTACTCGAACTGGCATCAGGGGCAAATGGACAACATCCGTTACAAGTTCCCCACCAGCGATGTGATCATTGGTTTTGAAAGCAGCGAGGGCTATCTTGCCGGTCAGGCACCATTGGCACCCTGGGAATTTACACCCGGACAGGACGTCCGGGTGACGGATGCCGTGCGTCACGGCGACGCACAAGCACTTGAAGTGGGTCCCTGGACCTATGATCAAGTGGTTTATCCGGTCTCCGTGCCGCCCGGTGAAACCGCATCATTTTCGGTCTGGATTCGTCCTGGTTTCCATCAGGCGAATTACGAATACCTTGGCTCGGTGTCGATCCTCCAACTGGATACCGTTTCCGAGTATTGGTATTTAAGCGCCGGGGTCATTTTTGAAAACAATATTGATCACTATGGCACGGGCGGGACGACCCAGCTCAGCCTCCGCACCCAGACATCGGAAACTTTCCTGGACCGCAGTGGGGACTTTACACCTGAGGCGTGGTATAAGGTAAACTGCACCATCACCGCGACCGACATAATCTTTACCGTGCGAATCGACACGGGCACGGTGGTGCAATCCATCCCCCGGTTAGAAAATTACCGGATCGACCAAATTATCCTCGGCGGCGCTGCAAACGAATCCACCGTCTATTTCGATGAATTTATGTATGCGCCACCGGCTTTGCCCGTCGCCCTCACCGTCAACTCCGCTCACGGCGAGCCGGTGCCCGCTGTCGGTGTGCACCACTACACCAGCGGCAGCCTGGTATCGGCCTCGGTCCAACCTGTCACCTCGGGACTCACTCAGGAAGCCTGCACAGGGTGGACCGGGACGGGATCGGTTCCCGCCACGGGGTCAGGCAATGCCATCGAATTCACCCTGAACGCTGATTCGTCGATCAGCTGGAACTGGGAGACCCGTCACTGGTTGGAGGTCTCCACGGTGGGGAGCGGCAGCGTCAGCCTTGCCGATGGCTTCTATTCCGCTGATTCCGCGCAAGCCATCGTCGCGACTCCGGCACCGGATTGGCTCTTCATGGGATGGAGTGGCGATTTGGAAGGCATGGAAGCCAGCACAACGCTTTCCATGGCGGCACCGCGCACGATCACCGCGACCTTTTCCGACGATGCCGATGGAGATGGCCTTACGAACGCAGAGGAGGCGGCACTCAAAACGGATCCCTGGAAGCGGGATACCGACAATGACGGCTTTGACGACAAACTCGAAGTGGATCATGGCGGTGATCCCACCGTGAGCGACCGTTGGCGCGTCGATTATATCCGTGCCCATGGCAGCGAATTCGACCTTTATCCCTCCACGATTGTGCTCGACGTGAAAACCGGGGAACTCCTCTTTGAAGTCGAGGGCGGCCAAGCCACACTCCGATTGCAACTCATGCAATCGGATGATTTGAACCACTGGAACGAAGCAGGAGAGGCCCTGCAGTGGCAAGTCCCCGTCAATCCTGCCAAAGAGTTTTTTCGCATCAAGATTTCCCAGTAATCCTGAGGGGCAGCATGGTCGGCTAAACCCGGAACTCCAACCCGATAAGGCAGATTCAATTGGATCGGCGTGCTGACGGGTTGGAGGTCAAAAAGTCCAATTTTCAATGTTTTTTAAGTATTCTCCACTCTTTTGACTCTTTCTCCTCCTCTGGCGACTGACCAAACTCTGCACATAGGATGGCGTACCCATACGCAAGTGCTCTGCTATCCCGCGATATGGGTCAAAATAAGATGGATATAGTGACAAACCGCACCGAGCGCATCGCCGCATCTAGTTCTTTCGCAAACCCGCCTTCAAGTCCTGGCTCCTGTTCACGCCAAAATTCAACCTCCCGCTACGCATCGGCAACAAGAATTAAAGGACACCCATATTTCTAACTCCGAGCCGTATTTCCGCACGGCACAGTTGTCAATTGGGAAGCGGGAACAGCCAGCAATACCCGGGATTCAGGGTCGTGCCTGTCGCTTCATCGCGAAGTATCCCGGTTCAATCGCGCTAATGCCCTCGGTCCCGATTGGGGGGGGAGTGCCAATCACGCAGTGGGTTTTTGTGGGTGTCCTTTAAATTCCCTTTTAAATTCCCTCCCGCTACCCGATTGGTGGTTTGCATTTTTTTGAAATCGCATCGAGCCTTTTATCTAAAGTCCACAGCGGAGATACACTCATAATTGAAGAGGCCAAAAGATGAGCGTCAATATAACCAATGCCCTTTCCGTAGAGCTTATTCTTTTCGATGAGGTGGGTTACTTCGTCTTCAGTCGCTTGGGTGGCTTGGGGCAGATCATTGATCAAGCTAAGAAAATGCTGCCGTTTCGAGATATTACCCAGACGCAATTCACCGATGATAAACGGGTGAGTCAGCACTTCGCCTTCGTTGAGAAGGTCACTGAGTAGAGAATCACCTTCCCTCAAGAACCCGACCCATACAGAAGTATCGACTAAAACCATTACCGACGCGGAATGTCTCTAAGTTTGGGTGCTGTGCCTCCAAGGGAAGCTAGGCGTCTTGCACTCTCTTTTTCGATTAAGCTCCTCAGGCCCTCATGCAATAATTGGGTTTTCTCTTTGATCCCAGTCAGCTTAGCCGCTTTATCGAAAATTTTCTCATCTAAGTTTAATGTTGTTCTCATGCATACAGGTCTGCATAAAATGAAAATTAGTCAAGTTTTTAACACCAACGTCGAAGACGGATAAAGCATTAAAGGACACCCACATTTCTAACTCCGAGCCGTATGCCCGCACGGCACAGTTTTCAATTGGGAAGCGGGAACAGCCAGCGATACCCGGGATTCAGGGGCGTGCCTATCGCTTCATCGCGAAGTATCCCGGTTCAATCGCGCTGATGCCCTCGGTCCCGATTGAGGGGGGGGGCGGGAGTGTCTATCACGCAGTGGGTTTTTGTGGGGGTCCTTTAAATTCCTCCTGAAAAAGATCAAGATCCCCACTAAAACGAATCGAAGCGGGGGCGGCATGAATCGCCGAAGCCCCGGCCAAGTGGCTTGCCTGACTTCGATTCGCTGCGATCAAGCGGAGGATGGTGGCCTGGAAAGGAGTTAAGGGCATAATTTCTCCGCGACCTCCCAACCTTCGCGCCCCCCCTATTCACGCAACTTTTGCGCGATCCATTCCAAATCCTCCCCCGTGATTTTCAAATCAGGTGGTGAACTCCAGAAGCAACGCGAATAAAATCGACGGTAAGCTTTTCGCCCCTCCCGGGTTCGTACCATCCGGCGGGCCTCTTCCGGCGACAAGCAACGACGACTTTTCCGCCCCCCGTTGCGACCAATCTGGCTGAAGTAAACCCTGAGCTCATCTTGCATACTCATTTCACAACATAAGCTGCTTATGTTATTAAAGTCAATTTTTCAAGATCCTTTCCCGAGGATGCAATTATAAGTGCGGGGTAACTTGTGGAAACAGGGGAAACGGGTAGCGCAGGTGCGTCCCCGCACCGCAGGAACGTCCGCAGGGAGGCATTATAAAGCATTAAAAAAGCATTAAAGGAGAAAAGCATTAAAGGACACCCACATTGCTAACTCCGCGCCGCATGCCCGCACGGCACAGTTTTCAATTGGGAAGCGGGAACAGCCAGCGATACCCCGGATTCAGGGGCGTGCCTGTCGCTTCATCGCGAAGTATCCCGGTTCAATCGCGCTGATGCCCTCGGTCCCGATTGAGGGGGGGGG
>Ga0100390_10000940_pt1 | contig 26008 bp, 25 predicted proteins | sample CryGeymeta201514_FD_81540 | JGI IMG/M metagenome (GOLD analysis project Ga0100390, IMG submission 81540) | Groundwater microbial communities from Crystal Geyser aquifers in Utah, USA - Crystal Geyser metaG 2015-14 | ecosystem: Environmental > Aquatic > Deep subsurface > Groundwater | place... | reverse complement strand
GCTTCCGGGTTTCGGGTGCGATGCGCCCCGGGTTTCGGGCGCGATGCGTCCCGGGTTTCGGGCGCGATACGCCCCGGGTTTCGGGCGCGATGCGCCGCGGGTTTCGGCTTCGCCTCAACCCGGGCTACCGGGGGTTTTACCCGAGGGCGGTGTTTCAAGGTGGTGGGCCGTGATGGATTCGAACCATCGACCAACTGGTTAAAAGCCAGCTGCTCTACCACTGAGCTAACGGCCCCACGTAAAACGACTGCAACACCACGCCTCTGACCAATTCGGTTGAGCCAGCTGCTCTACCACTGAGCTAACGGCCCCACGTAAAACGACTGCAACAACAAACCCGCCAAGCCTGTCGGCTCCACGCCTTCGGCGCTTGAGCCGACCTACAGCAAACCGCCCCACGAAAGTCGCCACGACACGCCAGCCGGCTATTTTATCGCATTAAAGTGATTGCGGTACATAGCGCGTTGGATCGGCGATATTGGCGGCAACAAACCCCTGTGCGCGCAGCCGACAGGCGTCGCAGTGTCCGCACGCCCGACCCTCGGCATCGGCTTGATAACATGAGACCGTGAGTGAAAAGTCCACGCCCAGACGCACTCCGGCGCGGGCAATGTCGGCCTTGGTCATGGTCATCAGTGGCGCATGCACACGCAACCCCTGGCCTTCGATGCCGGCCTTGGTGGCAAGGTTGCCGAGCCGTGCGAAGGCGTCGATGAACGCCGGTCGGCAGTCGGGATAACCCGAATAGTCAACCGCATTGACGCCACAAAACAGGTCGCGTGCGGCCAACACCTCGGCCCAGCCCAGCGCGATCGACAGCATGATGGTGTTGCGCGCTGGCACGTAGGTGACCGGAATGCCGACGCCACCGTGTTCGGGCACCGCGATGTCGTCGGTCAGCGCCGAGCCACCGATGGCGCGCAGATCCACCGCCACCACCTTGTGCGTGATCGCACCCAGCGCGCTGGCAACACGCGCGGCGGCATGCAGTTCGGAGCCGTGGCGCTGGCCATAGCTGACACTCAGCGCGTAACAATCGAAGCCCTGCGCGCGCGCCATCGCCAGCACCACGGCGGAATCCATGCCGCCGGAGAGCAGCACTACGGCGCGCGCTGAAGTTTTTGGTGTCGTCATACGTTACTCGTGTGGAAACGGGCGATTGCGAACCGACGCACAGCGAATCGGGCTCATCGCCCCGGCGTATCGCCCCACAACGCCTTGTGCAACTGGGTCTGGAATCGCACCGGCATGCGATCGGCAACTACCCAGTCGGCGAGATCGGTTGCGCGCAACTGCAACTGACTGGGCGAGAACCACACCGTGCAGATGTCACACAGGCCGCGCTCGCGCACTTGCGCACAGGCCCAGTCGTAGTCAGCACGATCGCAAATCACGAACTTGATCTGGTCGTGCGCGCGCAACACCTGCAGATTCTGCCACAGGTTGCGCGCAACCTCGCCCGAGGCCGGCGTCTTGATATCCATCACCCGCGACACGCGCGGATCGACGCCGCTCAGATCGATCGCACCGGAGGTTTCCAGCGAAACGCAATAACCTGCGTCGCACAAGCGCTCCAGCAAGAAAAGGCAACGCTTTTGCGCCAGCGGCTCGCCGCCGGTCACGCAGACATGACGAACGCCATACTGCTCGACCTGCGCCACAATCGCATCGATCGTCCACCATTCGCCACCATGAAAGGCATACGCGGTGTCGCAGTACTGGCACCGCAACGGGCAACCGGTAAGGCGCACGAACACGCTGGGCCAGCCGGCATCGCGCGCCTCGCCCTGCAGCGAACAAAAAATCTCGGTCAGCCGCAGCCGACCACTGACATCCGACGCATCCATCGATGGCCCACTTACTGCCGGTCTTCGAGCATCATCGCGCGCAAGCGACCCTGCGCAAGACGCGATACGGTGGAATCGGGATAGCGTTCGATGACTTGGCCCAGGGTGGCGCGCGACGCATTGAACTGCTTGAGCTCATACTGACAATAACCCAGCTTGAGCAGCGCATCGGGAGCCTTGGCCGAGTCCGGAAAGCGCTCCAGCAACGCCTGGAAGCTGGCCTGCGCCAATGCGAAATTCTGGGTGACGTAATAACTCTCGCCCAGCCAGTAATGGGCATTGGGTGCAAACGAGCCATCAGGATACGCAGCCAAAAACGCCTTGAACCGACGCGCCGCCTCGGCGTACTCTCCGTTCTTGAGTGCATCGAAGGCTTGATCGTAGGCCACGCGCTCATCGACCACCGGCGATGCAACCGCATCGTCCGGCTCAGCGCTGGCATTCGGCTTCGGCTCGCCCGCGGCAGTGGCGGTTGTCGCGTCCCCTCCAACACCGTGCTCCGGCACGGTTGGCGTCTGCTCATCCTGAACCGGGGCTGCCCGCGCCGGCGCTGCAACCGCGTCCGCAGACGGTGCAAACGAACCCGACTCGATGCGGCCGATACGGCCATCGAGATCGAGATATTGCTGACGATTGCGTTGCTTGAGTTGTTCCAGCTCGAACTGCTGTTTTTCCAACTGCGCGCGCAAGGATTGAATCTCGCTTTGCAGGTCGGTGATGCGGTTGAGCAATTCGACGTTCTGGTTGCTGGCCTGCGCCTGCGCTTGCTGCTGCTCCAGTCGCGCCACGCGATCGGCAAGGCTGGGACGCGCCTGCGCAAAGACGGAAGCGGTGGCCACCAGGGCCACCGCCGCCATCAGGTTACGTAATACACTCACACTGAAATCGACGGACACACGCATTACTTGGCGGTGTAGACGATCTCGACGCGGCGGTTCTTCGACCAGCAATCCTCGTTGGAATCGGTGCAGGTCGGCTTCTCTTCGCCGTAGCTGACCGTGGTCAACTGCGCCACGGAGCCGCCATTGGCCTGCAACGCCGAGGATACTGCCGTGCCACGACGCTCACCGAGGCCGAGGTTGTATTCGCGGGTACCGCGCTCGTCGGCATTGCCTTCCAGCGTGATGCGGGCGCTGGAACGATCCTTGAGGTACTGCGCATGGCAGCTCAGGATGGCCGCGTACTCGGGCTTGACGTTGTCCTTGTCGAAGTCGAAATACACCACGCGCTGACGCAGGCAGCTATCGGTGTCCAGATCAGCCGGCTGGTAGCCGGTCGGAGCCGGCGGCGGCGGCGCGGGAGCAGGTGCCGGCGGCGGCGGCGGCGGCGCCGGCTCTTCTTTTACTTGCTTGGCACAGGCGGCCAATGCCACACAAACGGCAGCGGCCAACAGCAGGCGGGTAGAGTTGTTCATGAGTGGTCCTCGGGTATTCAGGATGTTTTTCGTTGTTGATCGGTTTGCGGGTGGAGCCCGAACTGTAGCTTGCTAACGTTGCCGAAACGGTGACCAGGCGGGCTCCCGGACATCACCGTCAGCAAAAACCAGACGCTGCCGCACCCGCGCATCGGCCGATACGGCATACAGCACGCCGCGTTGTCCCTCGCGCGCGGCGTAAATCAACATGCTGGCATTGGGGGCAAAACTCGGCGATTCGTCGAGATTGCCCGGAGACAGGTTCTGCCAGCGACCCAAGCCCCCAAAACTGCGATCCATAACAGCTATACGATAAACGTTTCCGCTGCCTTGCGCCATCGCCACTTTTTTGCCATCCCAGGAAATGGTGGCACGGGCATTGTAATCGCCATTGAAGGTCACCCGCAGCGGATCACCGCCGCCGGCGGAAACCTCGTAAATCTGCGGTTTGCCACCGCGATCAGAGGTGTACATCAGGCGCTGGCTGTCCGGCGTCCACGCCGGTTCGGTGTCGATCGACCAGTGTTGGGTAATCTGGGTCAATGCCTTGCTGGCCAGGTCCATCACATAGATTTCCGGATTGCCGGTGCGCGACAGCGTCAACGCCAGGCGAGTGCCGTCGGGCGAAAACGCCGGCGCGCCGTTGATGCCGCGATGGCTGGCCACCAATTCGCGTGCACCGGTACTGATTTCCTGGATATAAATCGCCGAATTGCCGCGCTCGAAACTGACATACGCCAGGCGCCGGCCATCCGGGCTCCAGGCCGGCGACAGCAGCGGCTCGCGCGAACGCACCACCACCTGCGGGTTGAAGCCATCGGCATCGGCAACCATCAGCGCGTACTGGGTGCCGGGGCCAATTCCGGTTGCCGTGACATAGGCGATGCGGGTCCAGAAAGCACCGCGCACGCCGAGTATTTTCTCGTACACCAGATCGGCAATCTGGTGCGCAACATCACGCATCGCCTGCGGGCGACCATCGAGGGACAACCCCAGCACACGTTCCTGCCTGGCCACATCGAACAATTCAAACTCGCTGCGATAACCGCCATCGGGGCTATCGAGAATGCGACCCAGCAATATGAAATCCTGCTTCAGCAGCCGCCAGGTGGCGAAATTGATCTCCTGCGCACGAATCGGCTTTTCCACCAGATCGGCATCGGCGAGGGTACGAAACTGGCCGGAGCGATTCAGATCGGCACGCACCACCGCCGCCAGATCGGTATCCGGCGCCACACTCATGCCCAGATATTCGAATGGAATGACGGCAATCGGCAATGCCGCGGCACTGCCGCCAGAAATCTCGATTTCCAGCGCCTGTGCAAACGAAAGCGCGGGCAACAGCAGGGCCAGCAACAGCGCAAAAACTCGCTTCATGGGTTCAACCTTCCGGGGCGACAAACGTGAATAACAGGTCGGGACTGAACACCGATTCGAAGCCAGTGTAGGGCAAGGGCTCGGCCTTGCGTACCGCCGCCTCCACCGAGCGTCGGCCCAGTTCATCGTACGGACAGCTTGGATCGATGCTGACCGCGATCACTTCGCCGCCGACGATCTGGCGAATGCGCAGCTTGCATGGTTGCCCCGGGCGCACTGTTTCCGGCCGCAACCAATTGCTTTCGACAGCACGCTGAATTGCCAGCACGTACTGCGCCTTCAAGCTCTCATCCACGCCCTCGTTGCCAGCGCGCGCCGGTGCGGGTGCCGGCGGACCGGGCTCTCGGGTCGGTGCCGAGGGCAATTCAGGCCGTGCATCACGGGTCTGCTGCAAGCGCTCGGCGGCCAACCGCGACTGCCTTTCGGCGGCCTCGCGCTGACGGCGGATATCGGCCAGCTTGCGCTCGCGCTCATCGCTTTCGCGGCGCAGGCGTTCACGCCGTTCGGCCTCGGCTTTCTGCGCCTGCTGTTCGAGCAGAATCTGTTCCTGACGCCGACGCTCAACGGCTTCTTCGCGCGCCTTGGTTTCGGCCTGTTGCTGCGCCAGCCGCGCTACCCGCTCCTGTTCACGCGTGTCCGGCTTCGGCAGCGGCGCCTGCGGCTGCGGTTGCGGCGGCGTTGGTGCCTGCTGTGGACTGGGTGCGGGTAGTGGTTGCGGCGGCGGCGCTTCCGGCTCGGGCGCTGGCGGCTCGGGTTTGGACGGTGCGGCCGGCTTCGGCGGTGCCGCTCGCGGCGGCGTTCGGCCGGTGCCCGGTTCGGTAACCAGCACCGCCTCGATCACCGGGCCGGCAACCGACAGGCGTTGTGGCGGCCGCGACCACCACAAGCCGACAAACAACAGCGCCAGCAGGCCGGCGTGCAACGCCAGCGCCAGCAGCAAGGCACTCAGTTTGTCCGCAGCGGTTTCCATCAGGGTCGTGTGCGTGCCGTATCATCCACCGGCTGACTCATCAGCCCAACCTTGGCGACACCGGCCTGTTGCAGCAACACCATGACCTGATACACGGCGCCGTAGCCGACCTGCCGATCACCCGCGATGAGCACCGGCACCCGCGGGTTGTTGCGCACGAATGCCGAGACCTTGGCGACCAGGTTATCGGCCGAAATCGATTCCTTCGGCACCCCTTCCAGGGTCAGAAAATAATTTCCGGCGGCATCGACCACGATCACCACCGGGTCTTTCATCTGCTCGACCGGCTTGGCATTGGATTGCGGCAACTCGATATCCACACCGAGGTTCAACAGCGGCGCGGTGACCATGAAAATGATCAACAGCACCAACATCACGTCGATATAGGGCACGACATTGATATCGGCCTTGAGTTTGCGGCGTTTTCGGCGCGGCGACATGGGCGGTGTTCTGTAGTGAGTGGAAAATGGGCGGATACAAGCGAGCGCGGCTGGCGTCAATCAGCGCAGCGCGCGTTACTCATCGACATGCGACTGCCGCTGCAGGATCGACGAGAACTCCTCGGCGAACGCTTCGTAACGCACATTCAAACGCTCCACCTTGGTTGCGAAGCGGTTGTACGCCCACACGGCCGGAATCGCGGCAAACAAGCCCATGGCGGTGGCAATCAGCGCTTCGGAGATGCCCGGCGCGACGGTGGCGATGGTCGCTTCCTTGACATTGGCCAGACCCTGAAAGGAAATCATGATGCCCCAGACCGTACCGAACAAACCCACATACGGGCTGATCGAACCGACGCTGGCGAGAAACTCGAGATTGGTTTCCAGTTGATCGACCTCACGCGCCAGTTGCGCACGCATGCCACGCTGCGCGCCCTCGAGCTGGGTGCGCGCATCAACCCCGCGCTTGTTGCGCAAGCGGGTGAAGTCGCGGAAACCGGCCTCGAACACCGCCTCCAGACCATTGACCTCGCGTGCGCTCACTTCGCGATAAAGCTGACCCAGATCGACACCGGACCAAAACTTTTCCTCGAAGGATTCGGCCTCGTCGGCGGTACGATCGAGCACCTTCTTCTTGCGAAAGATGATGAACCACGACGCCACCGATGCGATCAGCAGCAGAATCATCACCAGTTGCACCGGCAGGCTGGCGTGCAGCACCAGCAAAAACAGATTGATTTCGTTGTTCATTTCACCTTGTCCAATGAGTGAATCCGTTGCCACAGCCACGCCGGCAACGGACGTGGGCGAAACAACGATGCCGTCAAGCAGGCCGCCCGCACACTGGCCTCGACCAGCACCCGCTCGCCGCAACGTATCTGCTGCGCAAACATCAGGCTCGCCAGCCGCGCCCGCGTCACTTGCACGCTCACGCTCAGCACATCGTCCAGCCGCGCCGGCGCCAGAAAATCGATCTGCATGCCACACACGGCGAACAGCATATCCTCGCGCTCGCGCAAATCCTGCTGGCCGACGCCGAGACTGCGCAGCCACTCGCTGCGCGCACGTTCGAGAAACCGGATGTAGCTGGCGTGATAAACCACACCGCCGGCATCGGTATCTTCCCAATACACCCGACAACTGTGCATGAACGACGGCCCAATGCCGGCACCGCGATCGGCCACGCGGCTCATGTCGGGGTGTCCTCGGTGGCGAACAGGTCCGGATCGACGGGCCGCTGCGGTGGCTTCAGGCCCAGATGCAGCCAGGCCTTGCGGGTGAGCATGCGTCCGCGCGCCGTACGCATCAGATAACCTTGCTGGATCAGGTACGGTTCCAGCACATCCTCGATGGTGCCGCGATCCTCGCTGAGCGATGCGGCCAGCGACTCCACGCCGACCGGCCCGCCCTCGAAATTGTCGATCATGGTGCGCAACAAGCGGCGATCGAGATCATCGAAACCCTCGGCATCGACCTTCACCATCGCCATCGCCGCGTGCGCCACTGCCAGCGTGATCACGCCTTCGGCGCGCACCTGGGCGTAATCGCGGGCGCGCCGCAACAAGCGGTTGGCGATACGCGGGGTACCACGCGAGCGCCGCGCGATCTCGGTGGCGCCGGCATCCTCGCACACGATCCCCATGATCCGCGCCGAGCGGTGCACGATAGCGCTCAATTCTTCCGGCGAATAGAACTCCAGCCGCTGCACAATGCCGAAGCGATCGCGCAACGGACTGGTCAGCAGGCCGGCACGGGTGGTGGCGCCGATCAGGGTGAACGGCGGCAGATCGAGCTTGATCGAACGCGCCGCCGGCCCTTCGCCGATCATGATGTCGATCTGGTAATCCTCCATCGCCGGATACAGGATTTCCTCGACCACCGGCGACAGCCGATGAATCTCGTCGATGAACAGCACATCGTTGGCTTTGAGGTTGGTCAGCAACGCCGCCAAGTCACCGGGCCGCTCGATCACCGGGCCCGACGTGGTGCGCAGATTGACGCCAAGCTCGTTGGCGATGACGTTCGACAGCGTGGTCTTGCCGAGGCCCGGCGGGCCAAAGATCAGCACATGGTCCATCGCCTCGCCGCGCCGCCGCGCCGCTTCGATGTAGACCTTCATCTGCTCGCGCACCGGCTGCTGGCCGAGGTATTCGTCGAGCAGACGCGGTCGGATCGAAGCCTCGATGCGGACTTCTTCGGGCGATTCATCGGGCGAAACCAGGCGATCGGTCATGGGCTTAACGCGTAATGGGAAGGCGCCAGTATGACCTGTGGCGAGGGCACGGCGTCCGCATGGCGCCGCTATAGCGTATCAAGTGGTAGCCCGGGTTGAGGCTGCAGGCCGAAACCCGGGGCCGCAGCACGGTTACGCGAACGCACCATCAACCCCGTCACTGCCCGCCGCGCTGGCTTTCCGTCTTGTGGCAAAGTGACCGGACGCACCAACGATATGTCCGGTCTATGCGTGTGATCGCCGCGCCGAAAAGACCCCACCACACATCAGGGTGTTCTTTTGGTGGGATAACGTGATCCGTCCCGCCGTGCATAACCTTCCGCGTCGAACACCATGTCGATGTCGGGGTATTCGCCATGATCCTTGTCGCGATCACCCGCGCTGATGGCGACGAAGACGCATTCCTGGTCGCTGCGATTCTGCAAATGATGGCCGTTGCGCGCGCCCTTCGGCCAGGCAGCGATATCACCCGCGCGCAGTACGGTTTCGCCATCGTCCTCCACCAGCACCGCTGCGCCCGAGATCATCACCAGCAGCTCGTCTTCCTCAGCGTGCCAATGGCGTTGAGAAGACCATGCGCCGGGCTTGAGCACCACATGACTGGCGCCCATATGGGTAAGGTCGCCCGGCCCGGAAAGACGCCGGTACCAGCGCCCCTGCACGGGGGCATTGAAGGGCACCGGGTAGCCCGTGGTGTTGCTCTGCGAGATCGAATCCAGATCGAGTTTGGGCATCGTGCGCACCTTGGGGAACACAACGAATAGCTGGCAATTTTCCGGCTCGCCATGCGCTGTACTGCGGGCACCGTATCCGGCGGTAGTTGCACAGGTGCGCACTCCGCTGGCAAAAACCAGTGACACCCAGGGAGAACGCCGAAAAGCACCGGGGGCGAACCAGCACGATTGACAGCAAGCCTTGTTGGCGAGATTGTGGGTGTCCCGGATCAGGATAGGATCACGATATCCCGGATCAGGATACCTCAACGACAAGTGGGGCGACGTAGAAATTCAGCACCTGTAGCACAGTGGGGCCTCAAAGCCCCGGACACACAAAGCTCCGCAAAAGTCCCGCAAAGAAGCTGGATACCAGCTGTAGCCTGCCCTCGAATGCTTTAGTCGGGGGCTGGCATGACGACGCTTAAGTAAGTGCCATTGGGGTCAGGCTTAGATTCCTCCGCAATAATTTCAGTCTGACCCATATCGATTGCACCCCGCGAAAGCTCTTGGTGCTTCGCTGCTGCCACCATCGTTGCGGGTTACAGGCCTTAGTTGCGCAACGCCGATTTGAGCGCCTTGCGGATGATCGCTTCGGCATCGTCGCCTTCGGCGCGCACCTGCTCGACCATGCGCGCGGCTTCGGCATTTTTGTAACCCAGTTGCTGCAACGCCACGGTGGCTTCACTGACCGGGTCGGCCGGCACTGCGCCGCCGTGGCCCAGGCTCGCGCCGCCACCACTGAAAGTACTGGCGCGATCACGCAGTTCCACCACCATGCGTTCGGCGGTTTTCTTGCCAATACCGGGGATGCGGCACAGCGCGGTCACATCGCTGGCCTGCACCATGCGCGCGAACTCATCGACGCTGACGCCCGACAACACCGCCAGCGCAATTTTGGCACCAATGCCGGTGACCTTCTGCACATCGCGGAACAGGCGGCGCTCGGCTTCGCGCAGGAATCCGTACAGCGATACCGAATCTTCCTTCTGTGCGTAATGGGTGAACAGGCTCACTTCCCGGCCCAGATCGGGCAGGTCGTAGAAGGTGCTCATCGGCGCTTCCAGCTCGTAGCCAACGCCATGCACGTCGATCACCAGCCACGGCGGTTGCTTGTGAATCAGAGTGCCCTTGAGTCGTCCGATCATGTCAGCTCCAGAAAACCATCATCGCCGGCTGCGTCCACGCCGCCGCAGCAGCGCCGAGCCTACTGTGCCGGTGCGCTCGGCCAAGTTGCGGGTATGCGCGTGGGTGATCGCCACCGCCAGCGCATCGGCGGCATCGGCCTGCAATTTTTCGTGCAAGTTCAGCAACACACCGACCATATGCTGCACCTGCCCCTTCTCCGCCGCACCGCGCCCGACCACTGCGTTTTTGATCTGCATCGGCGAATACTCCAGCACCGGCAAATCACGCGCCACCACGGCGCAGATCGCGGCGCCGCGCGCCTGCCCCAGCTTGAGCGCGGAATCGGGATTCTTGGCCAGAAAAACGCGCTCGATCGCTACCTCGTCCGGATGCCAGGTGTCGATCAACGCCCACAGCCGAAACAAGATCGCCTTCAATCGCTGCGGAAAATCCTCGGCGCCACCGACATGCAGTGCCTCGTGGTGGACATGCAGGCAATGGCCGGTGCCATCGGCATCGACGATACCCACACCAGTGCGCACCGAACCCGGATCGATGCCGAGGATGCGCACAGAGCCGGGGCTGGGGTGTAGTGCGCGTCCAGGTGGTAGTGGTGAAATCAAGACCGGGGCTCTCCAGTGGCGTGATAAAACCGGGACTCTCGAGCGCCACAGCAAGGAGCCTGAAGCCAAAACAACCGTCCGCAAACGACCATTTGGCTTTCCCCAGCCCCCGAGTCACTCCACCGGCAGCACGGCGTTGTGCGACACATCGCTGACGTCATCGAGTGCTTCGAGTTTTTCCAGCAGATCGAGCAAATCGTCCTCGAGCTCCTCGGGCACCGCGACGCGATTGCCCGGACGCATCACCACGCCGGCGTGTGCGGCATGCAAACCGGCGGCAACCAGCGCCTGCTGTACCGCTTCGAACTGATCGGGCGCGCACAGCACCGCGCTCTCACCGTGTTCGTTGACCACATCATCGGCACCGGCGTCCAGCGCGGCTTCCAGCACTTTCTCCTCGGCCGCCGCATCGCCATCGGTGGCGAACACGATCTCGCCACAACGGTTGAACTGGAATGCCACCGAACCACTGGTGCCGAGGTTGCCGCCGTGTTTGGTGAGTGCGTGGCGAACATCGGCAACCGTACGTACCGGGTTGTCGGTGAAGCAATCGATGATCAGCGCGATGCGCCGGGGCCATAACCCTCGTAGCGCAACTCCTGCATGTCGGCACTGCCATCGGCCCCGGAACCGCGCTTGACCGCGCGATCGATGGTGTCGCGGGTCATGTTGGCCGACAGCGCTTTGTCGATAGCCGAACGCAGGCGCGCGTTGCTGGCGGGATCGGCTACGCCGGAGCGGGCAGCGACGGTGATTTCACGGATCAGCTTGGTGAATACCTTGGCGCGCTTGGCGTCTTCGGCGTTCTTGCGACCTTCGATCGACGGACCTCTACCCATAAACGGCCTGCACCTGAATCCAGTGGACAAGCGGGTGATTTTACCTGATTGCCGGCGTGCAAAGCGGCAATTGTCCGACGCGCAGAAACTGCGTGGCGCGCGCCGCCACCGCACGCGAAAACACCAGCCCACTGTGGCTTACCGGCACGGTGCAGTGCGCTGCAAGCCCGGGCAACCGCGTTTCGGCTACCGCCACGGTGCCGTCGTGCGGACGCGGCAAATGGCCCGGCAGCACACCCAATCCCAGCGGCAAGGTGCCGGCAATCATCGCCACCTGCGCCGTGCCCTGCCAGGTGGGCAAGCCGGTTTGCAGCAAATCCAGGCTATCGCCGAGCAGATGCCGGCCACCCGGCCAGCGCGCCAACCCCTGTGCGGCGGCGCTGCCGCACAGCGGTGAACCCAGACACAGCACCCGATCCACCGGCACGTCCGGCGCCATCCGCAGGGCCGACAACGCCATCAAGCCGCCAAGGCTGTGCGCGACAATGTGCAGCGGCCCGGGGCCGAGCGCGCGCAAGGTGGCGATCAACAAGGGTACCGCCGCGTCCGGGCCACCGTGCACGCTCGGGTAATCGAGCGTGCTGACCGCGAAGCCGGCCGCGCGCAGCCGACGCGCCAACAGGCCGAGCGCAGCGCTACGCATCCACAGGCCGTGCAGCAGCAACACCGGAACGCGCATGGCGGTGTCGATGGCTTACCCAGCCTCGGTGCGAATATGCAGCTCGCGCAGTTGCGCATCGCCGACCGGCGACGGTGCCGAAGTCAGCAGGCATTGCGCCGAGGCGGTCTTGGGGAACGCGATCACATCGCGGATCGAGTCGGTGCCGGCCAGCAGCGCGGCAATGCGATCGATGCCGAACGCGATGCCGCCGTGCGGCGGCGCGCCGTAGCGCAAGGCTTCCAGCAGGAAGCCAAACTTCGCCTGTGCTTCCTCGGCACCGATGCCGAGCAGATCGAACACCGCCGATTGCATGCCCGAGCGATGGATACGGATCGAGCCGCCGCCGATCTCGTTGCCGTTCAGCACCATGTCGTAACCGCGCGATACCGCGTCACGCGCGTTGGCACGCAGGTCGGCCACGTCATCGATGCTGGGCGCGGTGAATGGATGGTGCAGGGCGAAATAGCGCTGCTCGCCCTCATCCCATTCGAACATCGGGAAATCGGTCACCCACAGCGGCGTCCAGGCGTTCTCGACCAGACCCAGGTCGTGACCGAGCTTCAGCCGCAGGGCGCCCATGAAGTCGCACACGGTTTTATACGGGCCAGCGCCGAACAGCACGATGTCGCCGTCATTGGCCTGCGCGGCATCGAGCACCGCGACGAGGGTGGCGTCGTCTAGGAACTTGGCGATCGGCGAGTTGATGCCGTCGCGGCCTTTGCCGCGCGACTCCACCTTCATCCACGCCAGCCCCTTGGCGCCGTACTTGCCGGCGTACGCGGCGTAATCGTCGATCTGCTTGCGCGAGAGTATCGCCCCGCCCGGCACCGTCAGCGCCGCGATGCGGCCGTTCGGATGGTTCGCCCACTCGGCGAACACCTTGAACTCGCAACCCTGCACCGCCGGCGCCACATCGCGCAGCTCCATCGCGATGCGCAAATCCGGCTTGTCCGAACCGTAACGGCGCATCGCTTCGGCATACGTAAGTCGCGGAAACGGATCGGCCAGTTCCACTCCCTGCACGTCGCGGAAGATGGTGCGGATCATGCCTTCGACGAAATCCTGGATGTCGCGCTCGCGGACGAAGGCGAACTCCATGTCGAGCTGGGTGAACTCCGGTTGGCGGTCGGCGCGCAGGTCCTCGTCGCGGAAGCAGCGCGCGATCTGATAGTAGCGATCGAACCCGGCCATCATCAGCAACTGCTTGAACAACTGCGGCGACTGCGGCAACGCGAAGAACTCGCCGGCATGCACGCGGCTGGGCACCAGATAATCGCGCGCGCCCTCGGGCGTGGCCTTGGTCAGAATCGGGGTTTCGATGTCCTGGAAACCGCGCGTATCAAGATAACGGCGCAGCGCCGTCACCAGCGCGGTGCGCTTGCGCAGCGTGCGTTGCATGGTCGGGTTGCGCAGGTCGAGGTAGCGGTACTTCAGGCGCACGTCCTCGCCCGGCGTCTCGTGCGAATAGAACGGCAGCTTGTCAGACTTGTTGAGCACCTCAATCTGCTCGGCCAGCACTTCCACCTTGCCGCTGCGCAGACGCTCGTTGACGCTGTGCCGCGCGCGCACCGTGCCGGTGATGCGCAGACAATCCTCGTAACCAACCTCGCTGGCCGCCACGAACGCCGGATTCTCCGGCTCTGCCACCACCTGCACGATGCCTTCATGGTCGCGCAAGTCGATGAAGCACACGCCGCCAAGGTTGCGCGACACATCCGCCCAGCCGCACAGGGTGACACGCAGGCCGATCAGGGATTCGTCGATCAGGCCGCAATAATGGCTACGCATGAAGGCTCCGGCTAACACAACAGGGATGACAGCCGAACATTGTATCGCGGCTGCGACCAACACGCAGGCTGCGCCACCTCTGGCATCACGTTGCGGCAGCAACCATACGCCAAAAATGCGCCAGCACCCGCGCGGCGCCGCGCCCGGGTCGAGTACTGTGCGCCAGCGCGCCGGCGACGTAGGCAATGGCCTCGCCGCAGGCCTGTGGCAATGGCTGGCCAAGCACACACTGCGCGGCAATGGCCGAAGCCAGGGTACACCCGCTGCCGTGGCCCTCGATCGGCAGGCGTGGGTTGCAAAACGCCACGGCTACCCGGCCATCGGCGAAGCGATCGGTGACGATATCGGCCTGCGCAGCACCGCCGGCAGCGGCTGCCAGATGCGCACCCTTCAGCAACACCGCACTCGCACCCAACGCCAGCAACGCACGCATGGCCTGCTCGGCGGCGGCCGCGTCAGCGATCGATTCCCCGAGCAGCCATTCGGCCTCGGGAATGTTCGGCGTCAGCAAACTGGCATGTGGAATCAGGCGACGCATGGCATCGAGCGCGTCGGCATCGAGCAGGCGCGCACCGGAAGTGGCCACCAGCACCGGGTCGAGTACCACACACGGCGGCCGATGGCGCACCATCGCGGTGCGTACAACATCGATCAGTTCGGCGTTGGCCAGCATGCCGATCTTGACGGCAGCCACCCGAAAATCCGCGAAACAGGCATCGATCTGGGCGCGCAGAAACTCGGCCGGTGGCAGATGCACCGCGCTGACCCCGCGCGTGTGCTGCGCGGTCAGCGCGGCAATCGCGCACAGGCCATGCACCCCGTGTGCGGCGAAGGTTTTCAGATCAGCCTGGATGCCGGCACCCCCCCCGGAATCGGAGCCGGCAATGGTGAGCGCGCACAACGGGCGTGGGTCAGCGGTCATCGCGGCGCCTGCGTCACGGCCGGATTACGGTCGCCTGCTGCAGGGGCAAGGCCTGCCTCGCCGCGACCGGGGACGTTCACTGCTCCGGCACGAGCGGCGTCATGCTCCTGTGGGAGCGCGCCTGCGCGCGAAGCTGTTTCGCCAGATCGTTCGCCGGCAGAGCCAGCCGCAGACGTGATCTGGGGCTGGCTCCCACAAAAGCACTGGGCTGCATCGGCGGCAAACACAGTTGCCCTTAAAGCACTTCCGACGCGAAGTCGGCCAGCCGCGAGCGCTCGCCACGGCGCAGGGTGATGTGGGCGCTGTGTGGCCACGCCTTGAAGCGATCCACGGCGTATGTGAGCCCGGATGTGGTTTCGGTGAGGTACGGCGTATCGATCTGCTCGACGTTGCCCAGACAGATGATCTTGGTGCCGGGGCCGGCACGGGTGATCAGCGTCTTCATCTGCTTGGGTGTGAGATTTTGCGCCTCATCGATGATCAGCCATCGGCTGAGGAAGGTGCGCCCGCGCATGAAGTTCATCGCGCGAATCTTGATGCGACTGGCGAGCAGATCGTTGGTGGCAGCGCGACCCCAACTACCGCCCTCCTGGGTGTGCGTCAATACTTCCAGGTTGTCGGTCAGCGCGCCCATCCATGGCGTCATCTTTTCTTCTTCGGTACCCGGCAGGAAACCGATGTCTTCGCCCACCGAAACCGTGGCGCGGGTCATGATGATCTCGCGATAACGCTGCTGATCCATGGTCTGCGCCAGGCCCGCAGCCAATGCCAGCAGGGTTTTACCGGTACCGGCGGTGCCCAGCAGGGTGACAAAGTCGATTTCCGGGTCCATCAGGGCGTTGAGCGCGAAGTTCTGCTCGCGATTGCGCGCGTTGACACCCCATACCGCATGTTGACTGTGGCGATAGTCATCGACGATCTGCAATACCGCTCGCTCGCCATTGACGCGCACCACTTTGAGCTCGACCTCATCATCGCCAGGCAGATGCAGAAACTGGCTCGGCTGCCAGCTCTCGCTCGCGTCGCAGGTCAGCTCATAAAACGTGCGGCCTTTTTCGGTCCACGAGCGCAGGTCAGCTTCGTGGCGATCCCAGAAATCCTCCGGCAGGGCGGTCGCACCGGTGTAGAGCAGGCTGAAATCATCCAGCGCGCGATCATTTTCGTAATCCTCGGCGGCAACCCCGACGATCGCCGCCTTGATCCGCAGGTTGATGTCCTTGGACACCAGAATGACTTCGGCACCCGGGTGTTGTTCGCGCAAGGCGAGAATGGAAGCCAGAATCTGGTTGTCCGGCAACACCGTGCCAAAATGCTGGCTGCCATTGCTGGGCTGGCTTTGGAACAGCAGCCTGCCGGGCGTGCGCGACACGTCCAGTTGCAACGACTGTGGCCGCAGCAGACGCAGCCCGGTCGCTACCTTGTCGGCACCATTGGCTTCCAGCAACTCGTTCAGCAGCCGACTGGCCTGGCGCACGTTGCGACTGACCTCGGACATGCCCTTCTTCGCGGCATCGAGCTCTTCGAGCACCATCATCGGCAAAAACACGTCGTGCTCTTCAAACCGGAACAGCGCGGTCGGATCATGCATCAGCACATTGGTATCGAGAACGTAGATGCGCTTGGCGTCGGTCATAAACCCTCAGGCAAGTTGGACAGGCAAAAGCGCGCCACCAGCAAACACCGGCAGCGATGGGATTGAACAGGGTGTGCGGATCATCGGCTGGCGCTGGATGCGGCTTCGAGCTGTTCCAGTACGGCCTGCGCGTGGCCGGGCACCTTGACCCCGCGCCAACTGTGGGCAACCCGGCCTCGCGGGTCAATCAGAAAGGTACTGCGCTCGATGCCCAGCACTTTGCGGCCGTACATGTTTTTTTCCTTGATTACGCCAAAGGCCTGGCACACAGCCTCGTCCTTGTCGCTGACCAGCACAAAGCGGAACCCCTGTTTGGCAACGAAATTGTCGTGCGATTTTAGCGAATCGCGCGAGACACCGAGCACCTCGGCTTCGCACTTGCGAAACGCGGGCAACAACGCGTTGAACTCCTGTCCCTCGGTGGTGCAGCCCGGGGTGGAATCCCTGGGGTAGAAGTACAGCACCAGCCAGCGCCCGGCATAGTCGCCAAGGCTGCCAAGCTTGCCGCCCGACAACGCCAGCGGCAGATCGGGAATCGCGTCGCCAGTATCCAGCATCGAGTGTCCTTTAACGTGAACGTCGCACCGCGACCACCTTGCCGACCCTCTCCCACCGAGAGAGGGTCGGGGTGAGGGATACGATCATGGCGCAAGCGACTTTCATGATAGGGCGAGTCGAGAGGACCATGACCGTTGTCGGCTCAAAACTTCATCGGATCCATGATCGCATCGAGATTGAGGTGATCGCAGAACTCGAGAAAATCGTCGCGCAAGGCGGCAATGTGCATCGAGGCCGGGATACCCACCGTGATTTGCGCGGAAAACATTTCGGCGCCGGTCTGCATGGCGCGATAACGCATGCTTTGCAGATTTTCCACGCTGATACCCTGGCGATCGAAAAAATCGGCAAGCTGGAACAGGATACCGGGCTTGTCGGCTGCCACCACTTCGATCACGTAAGGCAGCAGTTCGCTTTGCAGTGCCTTGCTGCCGGTACGATACCAGGTGAGGCGCAGGCCATCCTCGCGTTCCAGGCGCGTCAGCATGGCTTCGAGCTTGGCAACGGCATCCCATGGCCCCTGTGCCAGCGCCAGCACCGATACATCGGCGCCGATGGTGGACAGACGCGCCTCGATCAGGTTGCAGCCGCTGTCGTTGATGCGCCGCGAAATAGCCAGCAACGGCGACTCCGGGTGCGCGGCGTAGGCACTGATCAGCAGGTTGTTTTCGTTGGTGGCAGGACGTGCAGGCTGGTCGCTCAAGGAGATTTCCGGATAAAGCTGAGAGGTGTAATGATACCGGCTCACGCCGACACTGCGGTGATCTCGGGTGAGCATACTTGCCAGTACTCGTCTGCCGCAAGTAACATCGCGTGCTGCGCCCTTCGATTCACCACCGCAGCACCGTTCGCATCGCCTCGACCGCGATGCAGCGTCACAGGGGATTTCGTTCTTGCAACTCCAGGGATGCATCACGGCACTGGCCACCCCGTTTACCGCCACCGGGGCACTGGACCTGAGCGCCTACGCGCGTCTGCTCGATCAGCAGCGTGCTGCCGGTGTGAGCGGCGTGGTGGTGGCCGGCTCCACCGGTGAGGCGGCAGCGCTGGAACCCGAGGAATACGACGCCCTGCTGCGGCTGGCCGTGGAGCGGCTGGGCAACGACCTGCCAGTGCTCGCCGGAACCGGCCAGTCGAGCACGGCCAAAACCATTCGCCTGAGCCAACACGTGCGCACATTGGGTGCGGCGGCGGCGCTGGTGGTGACGCCGGCCTATGTTCGGCCGACCCAGGAAGGGCTGTTGCAGCATTATCTGGCGGTGGCAGAAAACGCCGGTTTGCCGATTGTGCTGTACAACGTGCCCTCGCGCACCGGCTGCGACCTGCTACCGGAAACCACTGCCCGCCTGCACACGCACCCCGCCATCATCGGCATCAAGGAAGCGGTATCCACCGCGCAGCGCCTGGCCGCATTGCTGCCGCTGCGACGCCCGGATTTTGCCCTGCTCAGTGGCGATGACGCGAGTTGTGCCGAGGCCATCGCCAGCGGTGCCGATGGCGTGATTTCGGTCGCCTCCAACGTGGTGCCGGCCAGCTTTGCGCGATTGTGTGCGCTGGCCGCCAGCGAATCCGATTCAGCGGCCAGTCTGGATTCGCGGCTCGCACCGCTGTACCGTTTCCTTGCCTGTGAGCCCAACCCGATCCCGGTCAAGGCGATACTCGCGCAGATGGGATTGGGGGTTGGCTTGCGCCTGCCGCTGTTGCCGCTGTCCAGCACGCACATCGCACAGTGCCAAGACATGGCCGCCCTGTGCCTGCGACTGGAGGCCGAGATCGCTGCCCAGCCCGGCAAATTCACGACTTCAAGGAGAGACTCATGAACACCCGAGACACCGGCATCCGTTACGCCCTGATCGCCGTCATCGCGGTAACGCTGGTCGCCACGTCGGGCTGTGGCTGGTTTCGCAGCAAGAAGGATCCATACAAGAACGCGGCAGAGAATCGCCCGCTGGAGGTACCGCCCGATCTGGATCGGCCACGCGTCGATGCGGCCATGCAGATTCCAGCGGTCCGCAGCCGCGCGGCGAGCGACACGGCCGCTGCCGGCGCCAGCATCAGCGCGGCGCCACAAGCACTGATCAGTGATGGCCAGTTTGTGCTGGCAGACACCCTCGACAGCGCCTGGCGGCGTGTCGGGCTGGCGCTCGAGCGCATGGACGGGGTCACCGTCGGCACCCGCTCGCAAGCCCTCGGCACCACCGAAGTGGCCTACAAGGGGCAGACCTTCCTGGTCCGCTTGCGCGCGCAGGACGAGAGCACCGAGATTTCGGCCGTTGCCACCGATGGCCGCTCACTTGCCGGTGGCCCGGCAGCGGAGTTGCTGGCCCTGCTCAAAACGCGCCTGGGCTGAGCGTGCGCCATTGCGTTCGCAGCCGGCTCCCCGGGTTTCGGCTTCGCCTCAATCCTGGCTGTCGCGGATTTGGCGTGCGGCGGTGCTGGTTTTCGCGCGTTGTGGCAGCCCGGGTTAGCGCACATCGCACGTAACCCGGGAGCGCGAACCATCAACCCCGGTAAAACCCCGCCCGCGACGCTCGCAACAACTCGCCACTTTCAAGCAACTCCACCGCGATCCGAATGTCGCCATCCATCGCCCGGTCCACCGGCATGAAGGCGATCCGCTCGCGCATTACGGCCAGCGCGCGACCCACCGCAGCACCCGGCGCGAACGCCGGGCAATCCGCCAGTTCCGTGCGCAGACCTTCCACTTCCGCCAGAAATGTCGGATAGGCAGCGCTGTTCGGTGCCGGCGCACCGGCCACCTTGGCGGCGAACTGCGCGGCGTCGCTGCGCCGCGCCAACGCCCGCGCGGCGTTAATCATGTCGCGGCGCAAATCCAGCGCCTGCGCAGCGGTGTACAGCTCCAGCGCCAGCACACGGGCCAGGTCGTCGGTCATGTCCAGCACATGGCGCGCCTCGTTGGCGCCCATCGACACATGGTCTTCGGCATTGGCGCTGGTCGGTATCGAATACACGCAGGCCGGGTGCGCGCGCGTCGCCAGATCGTTGACGATGGCGGCAGCGGTGTACTGCACGATCATGAACCCCGACTCGGTGGCGTCTTCGTTGCCGATCAGGAATGCCGGCAAGCCATCGTTGGTGGCCGGATCGACCAGCTTGTTCAAGCGCCGCTCGGAAATACTGGCCAGCACCGGGATCGCGGCCTTGATGTAGGCCATCGCCAACGCCAGTGGCATACCGTGGAAATGCCCCGCCGACACCACGTGATCCTCGATCTGGCACGCATCGGCCAAATCCGGGAACAGCAGCGGATTATCGGTGACCGCGTTGAGCTCGATGTCGATCACCCGCTGCGCCTGCGCCAACGCATCGCGCACCGCACCGTGTACTTGCGGCATGCAACGCAGTGCGTAACTATCCTGCGGCTGATGCTTCTTGCCGCCGCGGAACGGCCGGAAGCGCTGATAAAACCGTTCGCGGCCGTGCCGCTGGCTCAACGGCACCCAGTCCCAGCCGATGTCGAAACGCAGCTCGCGCGCTTCGCCATCGTCCCAGGCGTCGGGCAGCCACGGCTTGAAACGCGGCACCAGGTGATAGGGAATATCGCGCAGCGTCGACCCAGCGAGCAGCTCGCGCAGCGCGCCGGCGCTGGCGACCTGTCCGGGATGCGGGCGCAGTGCATGCACATGCGCATCGAAGGCACGACCACGGCCAGCAAAGGCATCGAGTGTCATCGCGCCAGCCAGTTCGGCGCTATCGATCAGGCGTTGCAAGCGATCGAGCGCCAGCGCCGCGGTGGCCAGCATCTGCGCGGTACCGTTGTTCAGCGCCAGGCCTTCCTTCAGCGACAGCGTTATCGGCGTCAAACCGGCGTGTTGCAGCGCCTGCGCGCCGGGCAAGCGCTCGCCCTGGTAAAACGCCTCGCCGGCGCCGAGCAACACGATGGCCAGATGCGACAACGGCGCCAGATCGCCACTCGCGCCGACCGAGCCGAGCTTGGGTACAACCGGCACCACGCCGGCATTGAGCAAGTCCGCAAGCGCCTGCAAGGTGGACGGGCGGACGCCCGAATGCCCGCGCATCAGGGTGTTGATGCGAATCGCCAGCATCGCGCGCACCACATCCTCGGCGAACGGCTCGCCGGTACACACCGCGTGGGTGATGATCAGGTTGTGCTGCAACTCGCTGGTGAGCGAGCGACCGGAGGGCGCCGCGCCCGGCAATTCATCACGCAGCGGGTGCGCGCCGAGCAGGCGATCGGCATTGGAACCAAAACCAGTGGAAACACCGTAGATCGGTTCCTGCAAGCGCACCTGCTCGGTGAGAAAATCGGCGGCACGCGCAACCTGGCGCAACTGCAACTGATCCAGCGTCACCGCGGTGCCATGCGCCACCGCAAGCAATTGCGTGCGGGTCAGGGAACAACCGTCGAGCGTGATCGGCGGGGTGTTCATACCCCGGCAAATGCCCGTGCCTGCGCCAGTTCCACCTTCAAGGTGGCCGCCAATTCGTCACGCTTGACCTCGAACTGCTGCGCGCGGCGCAGGTCTTTCACCGTCACCGCGCCGCGTGCTGCTTCATCCTCGCCGGCCAGCACCACGAAACGGATACCGGCTCGATCGGCGTACTGCATTTGCCGTGCCAGCTTCCTGCCTTCCAGTTGCACCTCGCTGTTGATGCCGGCGGCGCGCAGCACCCGCGCCAAATGCAGGTAATCGGGCAGGTCCTGATCGCGCATCATCGCCACCAGCACGTCTACCGAACTGTCGGCATCGCGCAGCAAACCGGCCTCGCGCAATTGCCAGAACAGGCGGGTGGCGCCGATCGAAATGCCGACGCCGGGCAGATGCGACTTGCTGTAGTTGCCGGCCAGATTGTCGTAGCGCCCGCCCGAACAGATCGAACCGATCTGCGGATAATCGTTCAAGGTGGTTTCGTACACGGTGCCGGTGTAGTAATCGAGGCCACGGGCAATCGACAGGTTGATGCAGTAGTTGGCCTCGGGCACGCCGAAGGCACGCACCAGCTCGATCACCTCGCGCAATTCCGCGATACCGGTGTTGAAGCTCTCGCTGCCGGTGCCGAGCGCATCGAGCATTGCCAGCGCCTGCGCGTGTGAGCCCGAACGCAGTTTCACAAAGTCCATGATCCGTTGCGCCACGTGATGGGACAATGCGAAATCCGGCCCGACCAGAGTTTCGAACACCGCCTCCGGGCCACGCTTGTCGAGCTTGTCCACCTCGCGCAACACCGCGCCCTGACGGCCCGCATCAACGATGCCCTGCCCTTCGAAGAAGCCGCGCATCAGCTTGCGGTTATTGACCTGGATGGTGAACGGACCGATCGCGAGCTCACTGAAGATGTTGTGGATCAGCGCCGGCAACTCCGCATCGAAACGCAGCGACAGCACATCCTTGCCGATGACATCGACATCGCATTGGTAGAACTCACGGAACCGCCCACGCTGCGCACGCTCGCCGCGATACACCCGCTGCATCTGGTAGCGGCGGAACGGAAATGCCAGGTCGTGCTCGTGCTCGGCCACATAACGCGCCAGCGGCACGGTGAGATCGAAGCGCAGCGCCAGTTCCGGCACGCCATCGCCGACCTTTTCCAGCGCGCCGGTGGATTGCACGAAATACACCTGACGCTCGGTTTCACCACCGGTCTTGGTCAGCAGCACCTCGGACAACTCCATCACCGGCGTTTCGATGGGCAAAAACCCGAAGCGCTCATCGTTGCGGCGGATCACATCGAGCATGCGCTGAAACGCGATCTGCTCGCGCGGCAACAGTTCCATGACGCCGGGCATGGTGCGTGGCTTGATCAAAACGGAGGCTCCCTGAAAACGAGGCGGATGCCGGGGTCAGTTCCGGCAGCGAAGTCCCCATAGTTTAGCGCGTGATCCGTATCGGCAGCAGCGGGCAAAACCGGCAGCAAGCAAGCATCCAAATCGCTTTCGCTGCGTCCTCGCGGCCGCGGTCGCGAAGCGAGCGAGCGCAGCGAGTGAAGGCGCAGGCCGCACGGTGCGTCGGCCAAAACCCGGGTCAAAACCCGGTTCAGAGTGCGAAACCCGGGTTGCGAAACCCGGGTCCGAAACCCGGGTCAGAGTGGACTTTCTCCGCAAAACCCGGGTTAAAACCCGGGTTAAAACCCGGGTCAGAGTGGACTTTAAAACCCGGGTTATAAAACCCGTAAAAACCGGGTAAAACCCGGATTGGCAAAACCCGGGTCAGAGTGGACTTTCTCGGCGAAGTGGTAGGGTGCTTAGACTCCGAGAAACCCGGGTCAGAGTGGACTTTCTCGGCGAAGATGACGAAAGTGCACTCTGACCCGGGTTTCTAGGGTTTCTCGCTGGCCGATCCGGTGCCGGCGCCGGCGCCATTGCCAACCTGCGCCGAGCTTGACCGCCTGTTGGCGCAGGCCCAAAGCCTGCTCACCCTTGCCCCGGAGGAAGACCCCATGATCTGGTTTGCCGATATGCCCACGCCCGCGACCGAGCCGCCCGCGATCCATATCGCGGCGGCCAGCACAGCGGCCAGCGCCCACGCCGCGCATAAGTTGTGTGTGTGCGAGGTCATGCAGGAGTCAACGGGCGTGAATCCAACATATGATGCGGCGGATTACGTGCGCGAATATCTCGGTCTGACGTCGAGTTTCCGTTATAACTCCGATGGTGAGGTGCGAACTGACCTCCAGGTCCGTATCCTGCAGGCGCCGAAAAACGGCGCTCTGGAGCAGATGTACCCCGATGCCGACGCGACAGACTTTGACAAATACAAGTACAGATACACCCCCAACGAAGATTTTGTTGGCATCGAGCACTTTGTGATGGAAGTCGAAGGCGATGGCCTGGCCGTTCAGGTGCACTACAAATTGGTGGTCAGATCGCCGGGCGATGTCACGTATGCCTTTGACGAGGGCGGTAACAAGACGGACGACCTGAAGGCATGCCCCCAGTCGCACTGGAAAATCTCCCTGAACATCGATCACCCGAGCGATCAAATCACCCCCGCGCTACTGGCTGGTGTCGGTCGCGCGCTGAGCGGTTTCTCCGATCTCAGCGGGACGATGCTCGGTAGCACCACCGCAAACACCATCACCCTCGACGCCACTGCCGCCGGCTACGGCTGGTACCTCGACCCCACCCCCACCGACAACCGCGAATTCCTCTCCACCGCGCGATTGGTCACCGTCACCATGCCGGGCTATCACCGTGCGGTGGATGCCGCCGGTGGGGATGTGGCGGATGCCGAGGCGCTCGCCACGGCGGCCTTGGCGCCGGTTCATGCCACCCTTTGCATCTGCCTGGGCGCCGAGAACTCTTCGACGCATGAAAACATTCCTGCAGGTCTCAATCCTGCGATAGTAGTTATTAGTGATCTCTTCAACGCCAAGGGTATTTCTCCGCCTTGGAAGGAGACGACCGCGACGCTGACCAAGCCGCCTGAGCACGGTCGGCTGGTCGACGACGGGCGGTATCTGGATCCGCAATCGGAGATTGCTGCTAACCACTTCACATACGTACCCGACCACGACTACTTGGGCGTGGACTCACTTGATTTCGAGGTGGCCGCAGGAGGGCAGCGTTTTGTAGTGCAATACACCATCGAGGTGGTGTCGGACGACCCCGACCATGCGTGCGGCGAGCCGCATGAGGAGTTCGATGACGAGCCGGTATCGGTTTCGTCCACGGCGGTGGCCGGTACCGAGGCGGTGGCGTCCGGAAAACCCGCCGAAACAGCGGCGGAACAACCGCCGGTCGAGCTCGAAGCGCCCACGCCGGTGACCGTGTTTCTGGGCGGAAGCAAGGCGTACCAGGAAGCGCATGCCATCGATGTGGGAGTGCCGCTCCTGTCGGGGTACGACTCCAAATTCGGCATCTATTCTCGCTCCAGCATTGACTGGCTCACCGAGCGCTTCCGGGTCAGCGTACTGACGCAGCCGCAGTATGCCTCGATCCATTCGGTGGGGAATCTCGACTACACGACGCAGTTCTCCTCGATTGAGGACACTGTGCGGTTTGCGGTGCAGCCCGATAAGTTGCCACCGGGGGGGCGTGAGCGGCAACAGGACCGCTTTCAGTTGCAGGTGGAAACCGCGAGCGGCCCACGGTTCATCGTGAATGTGCCCATTTCTTACGATACGGGGCAGCTGCCGGTTGAGGTCGATGCCGTCGAGTCATTTACGGTTCTTCCATTCGGACCCGCGTATCCCACCGACCTTGGATCCTTGATCAGGAGCGCGTACGGTACCAAGTTCGGCTTCAATTCTCGTGTCGAATTGGACAGTGGTCAGATCCGCGTCAACGTGGTTTCCCAGCCGAAATATTCATCGATCTTTCAGGTAGGTAAAATCGACTACGCAACGCAATTCGTGCCGGCCGATCGTCCAATTCGATTTGCGGTGCAGGCGGATAAGTTTCCTAGTCCGGGCCCTCCGCCGGAAAAGGTCATCCACGATAGCTTTCAGGTGCTGGTGGAAACATCCAACGGTCTGCGCTTCATTGTAAACTTCCCGATTTTTTATGATGCGTATTCTGATGAAATCGGCTCTCGCCTGGACGCATTCCTGAACCAGGCAACGGCCCTTGCCGCCGCCGGGCTCGGTGCGGCGGACGGGAACGCTCTTGCCGTGGCCTTGTCGGCAGAAAACCTGCCAGCCGGCAGCGTCGGCGAGTCGCGCGCAACCGTGACAGGGCCGGAAATCGTTCTGGACCTCGATGCCGCCGGCTACGGCTGGTACCTCGACCCCACCCCGACCGACCACAGCGAATTCCTGCCCACCGCCGACCCCACCCTGTTCAAGGCTCGCGCGGGTTCGGACGCGGCCGGCAAGATGGACCTGCTCTCGGTGCTGTTGCACGAGTACGGGCATGTGCTGGGCCTGGAGCACAGCGGCGAG
>Ga0100390_10000935_pt1 | contig 26080 bp, 21 predicted proteins | sample CryGeymeta201514_FD_81540 | JGI IMG/M metagenome (GOLD analysis project Ga0100390, IMG submission 81540) | Groundwater microbial communities from Crystal Geyser aquifers in Utah, USA - Crystal Geyser metaG 2015-14 | ecosystem: Environmental > Aquatic > Deep subsurface > Groundwater | place... | reverse complement strand
ACAAAATAAGGGCGAGGGAGCGAGCGAAAGCGAGCGACCGAGCACTACAAAGAAATGGGGCGTGAGCCCCATTTTATTCGGGTAAGTGAGAGTGTAGGGGGACGAATACAGCGAAGGTCGCAGATTGGCGAGCGAGGAGCAGGCGAAGCCTGCGACGAAGGTCGACCGAGCCAATCTGCGACCGACAAAGAGGGAATAAAAATTAGCAAAGGTATGATAAAAACTAACAATGAAATTGTATATAGTCGGGGGTTATGAATTTATAATATAGTCAAGTTAATTGTGATTATTGGAGGGCCCTTTGGAAGTTTTTGGCTTCGGCTTCTTCGATTGTACAGAGCCATTGATCTTCTTTGAGAAAATTGATGCTGGTCTCATCATAATATTTGTCTCCGGGAAGGTGATAAAATTTCTCGCCTAAACGGCTGATATTGCCTTTAATCAGGCATTTATAGTCGAATCTTTCCTCTCCGCATTCGCCCCAAAGCCCTAAAAAATCTCCCTGAGCTGAAAGGGCAGCCTGAACCAACTCATCCTGATAGAGAGTATTGAATTTATCAAGATAAAATCTGGCATAGCCTTCTTCCAGAAGTTCGAGATTGACAAAGGTTTCTTTTTCCCCGAATTCATCTACGGTGTAGACATAGGCTAAGGTCCGGCCAAATTGATCATATTTATCTATATCGAATTCCAAAGTTATTTTTTGGTCTAAAACCAGGTCTTCATTTTTTTCTTTAGCTTGAGAACCAAAGCAGGATTCATAATCTGGGCCCTCGAGCTCAGGGGTATCAATTCCCAGATAGCGAACCACAAAGATTTCGTCATTCTCAATGTCTCTTACTCGAATGGTGTCTCCATCAATCACTTCCTCTGCTTTAGCTTCTTGAAATTCTGAAAGATGGGGCTGGCCTTGGTAAAGGTTAATTCCTAATATAGAAAGCAAAAGGGCTAAAAGCCCGAGGAGAATCTTCAATAAATCTTGTTTATTTTTCATTCCTTGTAGGAATTAATAATTTTATCTAATATTTTTCTTTTCTCTAATTTCTTTTTCCAAATGATTATCAACAAAGGATTGGTTTTATACATAAAAATTGTGCCCCCACCAAGACTCGAACTTGGAACCATCACCTTAAAAGGGTGTTGCTCTACCAATTGAGCTATGAGGGCTTTCTGGTTTACTGGTTTACTGGTTTACTAGCCAACTAGCTAACTAGCTAACTACACACCTTCTTCTTTCAACTTTTCTAATAGTTCTTTTTGCTTCTTGGTTAGATTTTTCGGGGTTTTAATTTCTAATTTAATATAAAGATTTCCTCTCCCAAAATTTGAAAAATGAGGAATTCCTTTTCCGGAGATTTTTAAAATTTTTCCTGACTCGGTACCGGCAGGAATTTTCAATAAAATTTTCTTCTTTTCTAAAGTAGAAATTTCTATCTCATCTCCTAAACTTGCCTGGGAAAAAGTAATAGGAAGAGTTACATACAGGTCATCCCCTTTTCTTTTAAAAACAGAGTGGGGTTTAACATAAATTCTAACATATAAATCTCCTGCTTTCCCGCCTCTTCTTCCAGCATCTCCTTTCCCGATGATTTTTATTAATTGATTGGTATCAACTCCAGCTGGAGTAGGAATATTAATTTCTTCTTCTTTTTTGATTCTTCCTTCTCCTTTACAGACATTGCAAGGTTTTTCTGGCATTACTCCCTCCCCTTGGCACTCCGGACAAACAGTATATTGGCTGAAAGAACCAAAAAAACTTCTTTTAATCTGTTGAACTCGACCGGTTCCTCGGCAAGTAAAGCATTCTTTAACTTTAGTTCCAGGTTCAGCTCCGCTTCCCTGGCAGCGAGAACAATTTATATATTTTAAAAGCTTAATCTTTTTTTGTTGGTCTTTTAATACTAATTCCAAAGGAATTTCTATTCCAACTTCAATGTTTTTTCCTTTTCTAAAATCTTTGGCTCTGGTAGTAGAAGAAAAACCTCCACTAAACATTTGTTCCAGAATGTCCTCTAAATCCATACTTTCTTGCCCAAAACCTTGGGCAAAGTCTTGCCAGCCAAAATCTGAACCGAAACCAAAACCGGTTCTTTCTCCAGAGCCAGCGCTTCCATCAAACACTCTTCCAAATCTGTCATACTGAGACCTCTTTTCTTTATTGGAAAGAACTTGATAGGCCTCGTTAATTTCCTTAAATTTCTTCTCATCTCCGCCCTTGTCGGGATGATGTTTATGAGCCAATTTATAATATGCCTTTTTAATTTCGTCTTGAGACGCCTCGCGCGAAATACCCAAGACTTGGTAATAATCCTTCATACGAAAATTTTCAATTATCAATTTTCAATTATCAATCAATTTTCAATTATCCAATTATCAATTGAAAATTGAAAATTTAAGAATTGATTGAAAATTGGTCATTGAAAATTGAAAATTATTTTTCTTTATATTCTCCTTCTTCAGGTTGAGTTTCTGGTTTTTCTTTATTCTGACCATACATTTGAGCGCCGATTTTCTGAATTGCCTGGGATAATTCCTGAGTTTTATTTTTTATTTCTTCTATATTATCACTTTCTTTAACTTTCTTCAAATCCTCAGTTTTTTGATTAACTTCTTGCCGAATTTCAGAGGATACTTTATCACCGGCATCTTTCAATGTTTTCTCAGTAGTATAAATTAAATTATCTGCCATATTCTTAGCTTCAATTAAATCTCTCTTTCTCTGGTCCTCTTTTGAATGTATCTCAGCTTCTTTTTTCATTTTTTCTATCTCTTCTTTAGACAAACCAATTGAACCTTCAATTTTTATAGATTGAGAACGGTTAGTGGCTTTGTCTTTTGCTGTTACAGTTAAAATTCCATTAGCATCAATATCAAAAGTTACTTCAATTTGAGGAATTCCTCTTGGGGCTGGTGGAACTCCATCTAAAATAAACCTCCCCAACGACCTACAATCGTCAGCCATTGGTCTTTCCCCCTGCAGTACATTAATTTCAACAGAAGTTTGGCTGTCAGCGGCAGTGGAATAGATCTGGGTTTTAGAGGTAGGAATAGTAGTATTCTTGGAAATCATTGCTGTATCGACTCCTCCTAAAGTCTCAATCCCTAAAGAAAGCGGCAAAACATCTAAAAGCAAAATACTTTTCATTTCTCCTTCCGGCGCCCTCCCCTCTTCTTTGGCGGTTAAAATTTCGGCTTCAATCGCTGCCCCCATAGCTACTACCTCTTCGGGATTAATAGATTTATTTGGTTCTTTGCCAAAAAAATCTTTTACCGCATCTTTTACCGCCGGAATTAAAGTTGTGCCACCAACTAAAATCATTTCATTAATACCAGATTTGCTTAAGTTCGCTTCCCCTAAAGTCTCTTTTATTCTTTCTATTGATTTTTCAATTAAATCTCGGACCAAATCTATAAATTGAGAGCGAGTGAGCTTGTAGTATAAATGTTTTGGTCCAGAAGAATCAGAACTGATAAAAGGAAGATTAAATTCTGTTTCCTGGGAGCTGGAAAGTTCTATTTTTACTCTCTCTGCAGCTTCCTTTAACCTTTGGAGAGCCAAAGAATCTTTTGATAAATCAATTCCTTCATCTTTTTTAAATTGTTTTATTACCCAATTAACTATTTTCTGGTCAAAGTCATTTCCTCCCAAGTGAGCTTCCCCTCCGGTAGCAATAACTTCAACCGTATCCGGAGCTATATCTAAAATAGTAATATCAAATGTACCTCCTCCAAAATCATAAACAATAATTTTCTTGGGCTCTTTTTTCCCGAATCCATAAGCCAGGGCAGCTGCCGTAGGCTCGTTAATAATTCTTAAAACTTTAAAACCAGCAATTTCAGCTGCGGCTTTAGTAGCCTTTCGCTGACTATCATCAAAATTTGCCGGACAAGTAATAACCACATTTTTAATATCCTGGCCTAATTTTTCTTTGGCATCCAGTTTTATCTTTTGCAAAATCATAGCTGAGATTTCAATAGGGGTATACCATTTATCGCCCATCTTAACCTCTACTCCGCCGTCTTTCCTTTCCCTGGTCTCATAGCTTAGAGTTTTTAATTCATTTTTAACTTCGGTATCAGAAAATCTTCGTCCAATAAATCTTTTAACCGAATGAATTGTATTTTTTGGATTAGTGATTGCCTGGCGTTGGGCTAGAATTCCGGTGAGCCTTTCACCAGTTTTTGTTAACGCCACATAAGAAGGTATTAAAATAGAACCTTCTCTGCTTTCTAAGCATTTCGGTTCACCCTCTAATATGGTAGCCATTTTTGAAATAGATGTTCCTAAGTCAATACCTAAAACCTTAGCCATAAACTATAAAATATTTAAACATAAAAAACATATAAGCATCCTTTTAAGCGTTAAGATGTTTTTAAATGGTTAAATAATTAATGATTATCTATATTTTATTTTGAAATTTTTACTTTAGCAGGCCTAATAACCTTGCTATGTAATTTATAACCCCTTTGAACTTCTTCAATAACTATACCGGAATCTTTTCCTTGAACCTGAACCTCTTCTACTACTTCTTGAAAATTTGGGTCGAATTTCTCTCCCAGGCATTTTATTTTCTCAACTCCCTGGTTTTTCAAAAAATCTTGTATTTGGTTTTTAATCAATAATAATCCTTTTATATTCTCATTCTCTTTTAAGTTTTCTGGCAGCTTTTTCTCAGCTAAGTCAAAATTATCTAAAATTGGAAGAATCTTTAGAATCAAACCCTCATTGGCATATTTAAAAATTGTCTCTATTCTTCCTATCTCTTCTTTTTTATAATTCAAAAAATCTGCTCTTTCTCTTTGCCATCCATTTAAGTATTCATCTTTTTGTTTCTGACATTCTTCAAGTCGTTGTCTAATTTCCCTTAAATTTACCCCGTTAGAGATTTGTTCTCTTTGCGTTTCTTTTTTACCCCTGTAATCTCTAACGGGGTTTATTTCTTCTTCTTTTTTCTTCTCTTCCATTTCACTAATTTTCTTAGAGACTTTCTAATGTTTTTGCTAAAGAGTTGAGCAAATTAATATTTTTCTTGTAAGCCATTCTTTTCGGTCCTAAAATACATAAGAATCCTTGGATGTCATTAGGAAAATGGCATTTAGACACTATAATACTGAAATCTTGCGACCTCGCAAATGGAGACTCCCTTCCAATATAAACCTTTAATAGCAAATTTCCCAAACTAATAGATTCTATTTCTTTCTCAAAATTATCCATCATTTTTACAAAACGGAAAATAAGCTCAGAATTTTTAAACTCTGGCTCCTGAAAGACTTCTTGCCAGCCCTCTTTCCAGAAAAACTCTGCCTCTTTTAGATAAACCACAGAAAAACTTTCTGATGTTCTGGCTAGACTTTGAGCAATCTCGTGGGTAAATTTTAGAATATTATCATTGCCCGATAAAAAGTGATACATTTTTTTAAAATCTTTAAAGAATTCTTTATCATAATCTTTAAAATTTGATTCTAAAAAATCATTTACAAAAAATCTATAACCCTTATCAGTAGGGACTCTGCCCGAAGAAATATGAGGTTGATTAAGATAACCAATAGAGGTCAGCTCTTGCAACTCGTTTCTAATGGTGGCAGGGCTAAGGCCAAAGTTGTGTCTTTTTAACAAAAGCTGAGAACTGATTGGCTTGGCTAATTTAATATAATCTTCAATTAGAGTATTCAAAATTTTTGTCTGGCGATAAGTAGCATTCATTAATTTTATTATAGTCATTTATAATTAGCAGTCAAGGATTTAGATTGCTAACTTACAACTTACAACTTATAACTTACAACTTACAACAAAATGAAACGATCGTCCTGATTTTTATGTATTGCTTAATATTGCTTAATATAATTGCTTAACCAGGTTAAGCACAACAGGTTAAGCACAACTAAGAACTATATTTTTGGGCTGGAATTTGTTAAAATATCTTAATTAATATGGTTTCAACTAAAATCAAAAATTATTCTTTAATTTTATTATTAATTCTTGCCATTGGAAGTTTTTTTAGATTGTGGCAATTAGAGACTATTCCGCCAGGACTCTGGTCAGATGAAGCAATTAACGCCAATCAAGCAATTTCTAGTCCCGGGGAAATATTCTATCCCGAGAATCAAGGCAGAGAAGGTCTTTTTATGAATTTAATTCATCTTTCTTTTTCAGTTTTAGGAATCTCTATTTTTTCTTTTAGAATAGTTCCCGCTATTTTAGGGATATTAACAATTCTTGGCTTATATCTCCTTGCCAAAGAATTATTCAAAAATGAACATATCGCGCTCCTATCTTCGTTTTTCTTGGCAACTTCTTTTTGGCATATTAATTTTTCTCGGATAGGTTTCAGGGCAATTTTAGCGCCTTTTATCTTAGTATTCGCCTTTTATTTTTTATTTTTGGGTTTTAGAAAAAAAAGTTTCTGGCCCTTTTTAGCTTCGGGTATATTTTTTGGCTTAGGATTTTATACTTATATCGCCTTTAGGGTAGCAGTAATTATTTTGATATTTGTTTTAATTTTTTGGTGGTTTATTTATAAAAAACAAGGTTCCCAGAAAAAATATTTTCAATTTACCATTCCTTGCCTTTTTCTCATTTTTTTAATAGCTCTTCCCATCTGTTTTTATTTTCTCCAAAATCCATCAGATTTTATAAGTAGGGCTGAAGGAGTATCTGTTTTTGCCCAAGATTCCAATTTTCCTCTCTCCCAATTTAAAGCTTTCTTCATCAGCGCGGGAAAACATTTAGCAATGTTCAATATTTATGGCGACCCAAATTGGCGCCATAACTTCTCCGGGGCTCCTGAGCTTTTTTGGCCAATAGGAATTCTCTTTTTAATTGGACTTTTTCTTTCAATTAAGAAAATTTTTACGAAAAAATCACCTGCCCTTAGCTACCGGACATTAGTGGTTTGGTTCTTGGTAATGCTCCTGCCAGGAGTTCTCAGTTATGAAGGTCTCCCCCACTCTTTAAGGGTAATCGGAGTAATTCCTGTTGTTTATATCTTTGCAGGGATAGGAGGGGTTTTTATTTTTGAAAAGATTAAAAAGTTTTTAAAATCACCTAAGTTGTTTTATCTTGTTTTAATAATTTTTTTGGTCTTTATTACTTTCTCTCAATTTCACAAATATTTCATCTCTTGGGGGCAAAATGAAAAAGTAAAAGAGGCTTTTTCCCAAGATTTAGTAGAAATGGGAAATTATCTTAAAGATACTCCTTTAGAAATTAAAAAATATGTAATAATCTATGGAGGTGATATGCCGGTGGAAACTATAAAATTTATTTTAGAAACCTCCAAAGAAAAGCACGAAGTAAATTATATCTTGCCCACGGAAATCTCCTCAATCAAAATAGAAAAAGAAACTATAATTTTACCAATGGAAAAAGACGAAGAATTACTCTATGAGCTTTGGCAGAAATTTCCTCAGGGAGAAATTCAAAGCAAAAATAGATTTTGGGTATACAAAATTAATTATTAACTTCAAATGAAATTGCAAAATCGTCTTACTAATATTATCGCCGCTCTCTTATTAATTCTAACTTTTGGTTTGGCTACAAGCAGCATAATTAATGATTCTTTAACTTTTGATGAAACTGCTCACATTGGGGCTGGTTATTCTTATCTAACTAAATTAGATTATCGGGTTAATCCCGAACATCCCCCTTTAATAAAAGACTTAGCCGCCCTACCTCTCCTATTTTTAAATCTAAAATTCCCTGAACAATCTTTTGAGAAAGTGAATCCAGCTATTTGGTGGACCCAGTTTGATTTTGCCAATGATTTTATATACAAATCAGGAAATAATCCTGACCAAATTTTAATTTTTTCCCGTTTGCCTTTAATTCTTCTTTTTCTAATTTTGGGTTGGCTTCTTTATTTCTGGAGTAAAAAATTGTTAGGAAATTGGCAGGCTCTTTTAGTTTTAACTTTCTTCTGTTTTTCCCCAACCTTTTTAGCTAATGGAAGACTGGTAACAACCGATGTCGGAGCAGCCCTTGGGGTAGTTCTTGCTATTTATTTCTGGTTAAGATTCTTAAAAGACCCCAATAAACTGAATATAACTTTAGCCGGCTTAATCTTCGGCTTCAGTATTTTAATTAAATTTAATCTAATTCTTTTAATTTTCCTTTTGGGATTTATTACTATAATTTGGGCCTGGCTAAAAAAAGGAAATATTTTGAAATATATTTACTTTGGACTTTTAGCAGGAATTCTGGGAATGGTTTTAGTCGTCTGGCCAATTTATAGAATTCATATTTTAAATTATCCGGCTGACCTGCAACTTGAGCAGACAAAAGAAGTCTTGCTAACTGCTGGTTTGCCTAAAACCCTGAAAGACATAAATATTCTTTTGGCAGAAAATGAAATTTTAAGACCCTTCGGAGAGTTCTTGTTAGGGTTGAATATGGCTACTAACCGAACCACAGCTGGCAATACTACTTACTTTATGGGGACAATTTCGGCCGAAGGGAGATTGGGTTATTTCCCAATGGTTTATTTAATAAAAGTCCCTTTGGCTTTTCATATTATTACAATTTTGGTTTTGCTTTTTGCTGCCTATAAATTAAAATTTCCTTTTTGGAAAAATACTGGAAAAAGATTAAAAAAATGGATTAATGATTACTTTCCTCAGTTTTCAATGATTATTTTTTTAATAATTTATTGGGCTACATCTCTGTCGGGCAACCTCAATATTGGAATAAGACATATTCTGCCAACTTTTCCCTTTATTTATATTTTACTAGTCTGGGGTATCTCTCATCTATTCGAAAATTTAAAAGGAAAAAAAGGCAAGATGATCGCCTCAGCTATTTTGATAATCCTTGTTTCCTGGTATTGTTTTTGCCCAATTTCAATTTTCCCTTACTTTATAGCCTATTTTAATGAGTTAGCTGGTGGGCCGGATAATGGTTATAAATTCGTGGTGGATTCAAATTTAGACTGGGGCCAGGATTTAAAAAGACTAACAAAATGGGCAGATAAAAACCTGCCTGCCGACAGGCAGGTCTATCTTGATTATTTTGGTGGAGGAGACCCAAGATACTATTTAGGGGAAAAATATATTCCTTGGGACCGAACCAGGACAGAATCAGAATTCCCTAAAGGAAATTATTTAGCTGTTTCTGCTACTCAAATGCAAGGCCAAAGAGCAAACCCTGTTTTAGGATTTGACCAGGAAACTTTCCAATATTTCTGGCTAAATAAATTTGAGCCCCCTATCACCAAGATTGGTTATTCTATTTTTGTTTATTATATTCCTGATTAATTTAAATTTGGTTTATTTTATTATCGCCTGATTACCAAATCTTAAATCTATGTATTCTAAATTTTTTAATGCATCCTTAGAAATTTTTTCTTTTAAAAGTATCTTTAATTTTTCAAGTTGCCAATCTAAGTTTTCTTCTGGGTTTAAAAATATTTGTAAACCTTGAGGCATTTTAACCGCTAATTTGTCTGAAAAAATAATAAATTTTTCAATTTTCTCAAATCCCTGCGCCTTCTCTAATTCTTCTTTTATTTTTAGAGTTAAAGATAAAAAATCCTCTTTTTCCATTTTGCCTCGGGGTATTAGACTATCTATCTCATTTTTTTCTTCAATTATTATTAATTTATCAATATTCTCTTTCTCAAGCATCTCAAAGGCCTTTCCTTTTTTATCTACCAAGTGACAATCTTTTTCCTCATTTTTACACCAGAGAGCAAAGGGAATCCTTTCTTTAACTTCTAAAGTTAAAACATTGGGAAATTTTCTTCTCCAAACGATATCTTCAATTTGAGGAAAATGTTCTAAAAGCAAAGCAGCCTTATTAAAAGGTAATAAAATACTTTTGCTATCAAATTTTTTCCCTAAAAATTCAAAACAAATGCCATAGTTTTCTTGAATTATCTTTTTTAGTTCTTCGCTTGAGAAGGTTTTACTTTCTCTAATCTCAATTTTTTGGATTTGGAAATAGGGAGAAAAATAAAAAAGATAAAAAATAGTTAAAATAAAACTAAATAAAACAAAAAATCTATAAAAATAAGAGCTTTTTAGAAAATTAAGTCTCTTTTTTCTTTTAGCTTTATGCTTTCTGTGAACTCTTTTTAATGAAGCCTTTGACATTTTATAAATTTCTTTTCCTTTTTCTTAGTTTTTCAAAAAGAAAAGTTAACCAATACTTTTTTGACAAGGGTAAGTCTTGGGTCTTGCAATATTCTTTTGGATAACCCCCAAACCCTATTTTAAACAAGGTTAAACCTGTCCAAGGATGTCCTCTTGAAATTTGGAGTTTGGGATTTCCATTTTCTGTTACAGTAGAAAATGGCGCTATCCCCCAAAAATTGTAAGTATGACAGCCTCTTTTTTTTGCTTCTAATATTGCTTCCCACTGGATTAAATAAGAAACCGGAATTTTTGGATACTTTGAAGAGCTTGCTCCCTGATGATAGAAAGCAATTCCCTGCCAGAAAATAATCATAGCCGAAGAGATAACTTCATTTTTGTATTTTCCTAAAAACAAAGCGATATTGTTCTCATTGCCGAAAGTTAAAAATTCATTTTTTAAATAACCCCAAGAAAAAGGGGCAAAAGAATGACGCCCGGCAGTTTCTTGGTAAAGTTGATTGAAATTTTCTACATCTTTTACCTCTTTGCTTTGTAAAATTTCAATATCTCTATTCTTTAAACCCTGCCTTATTAAATAGCGGGTGGTTTTTCTCATTTGAAGTAAAAGTTCCTGTTCTGGAGGGGTTATATCTAACTCCCAGGTTAGTTCAGGATGCATATGGATTGGAGCATTTCTAAAACCTAAATCTTCAAACATTTTCTCATCTTCTTCATTTTCTTCCCAAATCGGAGCAATCCTGATAAAAATACATTTTTCCTTTTCGGCAATTTTTTTTAATTCCTCTAATAAGGTTTTTAGAATTTGGAATTTGGAATTTGTTATGTTTGGCCCATGAGGAATAAACAGGAAGGTTCCTCTTTTGGCTTTTACTTTTATAATTAATGCTACCCCCAATAAATTTTTGCTTTCAAAAATTCCTAACCTCCAAATTTTACTTCCCATAACCCTATTAAACTCTCCCCACTGCCAGGAATCCAAAAATGTCTTTTGGCAACATCCTAAAAGAAAACTTTCCCATATTTTTTTATCCTTAACTTCCCGAACTATCATAATTTAACTATTATGTCTTTTTTATTTTATTCTAACAAAAATAGGATTGACACCATTTTTCACTCGTGAAATTTTATGGTTTAAAGCCAATTTGGGAATTGGGTTCTTTGGCTATTTCAATCTCCCCAAAATTTTCCTCATATCTCTTTAAATTTCCCTGCAGAGCTTGAATAATTCTTTTTAAATGGCCGGGACTGGTTATTATTCTCGCAGTAACAATTCCACCCTCTTGAGGCAAAACATTGGCAAAATCTAAAATAAATTCCTCTTTAGTATGACTCACTCTCATTAAATTAGCATAACTTCCCTTTAATTCACTGTCGGCAATTTTAATTTGAATTTGTTTTGGTTGTTGGTCCATATTATTAAATTAATTTATTATTTTTTTGACCTTTTAGTAAGTTAGTAAGATACTTTTTAATTTGTAATTGTTCTTTAATATTATTTTCTAATTCAATTGCTATCAGGGATGAAAAATAATTCCGGGAATATTTTTTTAAATAATTTAATTCTGATAGATTATCAAGTCGATGATTATCGTAGCGCTGGTATCCTTTTTCATCTATATGACTAATTTCCTTAACCGCGCTGATATGATTAGAGCCTAGAGGATATTTTTCCGTCATTTTTATATTATGCTCAAATATTTCCTTATGCAATAATCTATCATTCTCCAGATGAGAAAGGTCTAAGCATATTCCCCCAAACTTTTTTAATTCTTCCTCGTCCAAGGAATGATAAACATTTTCAATATAAATAATATCCTTATATTTTGACAAATCATATCTTAAAGGATACTCAATCTGCATATGAGTATTAAAAGCTTTGGTGCCATAATTCCTGACAAAGTAATCTAACTCATCTTCAGCCATATCGCTTCGAATATGCACCAAGGGAATACTCTCAATGTTCGAATCTTCCAGTAATCTATATAACTCCTTTCTTTTTTCTTTTGGAAGACAAGTGGGAAAAAGAGCAATCTCTTTCAATCCTATTTCATTTATTTCTTTTATTTTTACTCTCCAATTAGAGCCCCAAGTTGTAGTAATAGTAGGAAGAATCATCATCTAATAAATTAAGAATTAAGCAACTATGAAAAATGGGGTAAAGGAAGCGAGGGAATCAGCTTTTTTGGCAATCCACAGCAAGTTTGCTTGGTTCTTTACCAAATTTTGGTAGGGAAAACTCGCGAGGACTTAGCGAGCTTGCCGCTGGAGCAAGCTCGCGGCACCGAAAGCTGAATTTCCGAGCGATAATCTTATAGAATTTTAAAGAAATTTTGAGGTCCAGGTGGAAGCTGATTTAATTGATTCAGGAATTCCCTCAAACACTATTCTTCCTCCTTCATCTCCTCCTTCCGGTCCTAATTCAATAAGCCAATCGCACTCTCTAAGGACATCGGGATTATGCTCAATAACGATTACACTATTCCCCTTGGCAATAAGCTGCCTTAAGATTATAAGAAGCTTCCTGATATCATCAAAATGAAGTCCTACTGTGGGTTCATCTAAAATATATAAAGTTTTTTCTCTTATTTTCGAGGAAAGTTCTTTGGCCAATTTTATTCTTTGAGCTTCTCCTCCAGATAAACTTGGAGCTGCTTGTCCCAGTTGAATATACCCCAAGCCAATATCTTTTAATACTTTCAATCTATTGTTCACAGACTCAATCTCATAGAAAAATTTTACTGCTTCATCTACGCTCATTTCCAAAACCTCAGCGATGTTTTTATGATGCCAGGCTATATCCAAAATTTCTGGAGCAAACCTTTTACCTTTACACACCTCGCATTCTACATAAATATCCGGCAGAAAATACATCTCTATTTTTCTAAATCCTTCTCCTCTACATTTGGAGCATCTTCCAGCTTTAGTATTAAAACTGAAATGGGAAGCAGTATATCCTCGCAGTCGAGCCTCCGAAACTTTGGCAAAGATTTCTCTAATTTCACCAAAAAAACTAACATAAGTGGCAGGATTAGAACGAGGAGTCCTGCCAATAGGACTTTGATCTACTAAGATTACTCTATTTAAATTTTCTGCACCCGAAAGTTTTTGATAGGCTCCTGGAAAAACTTTAGTCTGATAAAACTTTTTTAATAAAGCCTTGGATAAAGTTTCAATAATTAAAGTACTTTTCCCCGAACCAGAAACGCCGGCAACACCTACTAAACATCCCAAGGGAATTTTTAGATTTATGTTTTTTAAATTAAAACAAGATGCTCCAAAAATTTCTAAGAGAGGAGTTTCTTCTACGATTTTCTTTGGAAATCCTGAATTTACTTTTAACTTCCCGGATATATATTTAGCGGTAAGAGTAGAGGCTTTTTTAAGAGAGGAGAAAGTTCCTTCAAATACTACCTTTCCTCCTTTTTTTCCAGCCCGGGGACCAATTTCAATAATCCAATCTGCTTCATTTAAAACAGATAAATCATGCTCTACAATAATCACTGTATTTTGAAGGTCTCTTAATTTTTTTAGGGATTTAACCAATCTTTTAATATCTCTTTGGTGAAGTCCAATGGTTGGTTCATCTAAAATATAAATAATGCCTGAGAGTCCTGAACCAAGTTGACAGGCTAATCTTATTCTTTGATTCTCCCCTACCGATAATGTTCCGGCTTCTCTTAAGAGGGTAATATAATCTACTCCCACATCCTCTAAGAATTCTAACCTTCTAATTATTTCTTTGCAAATTGGTTGGATAATCTTTCTTTGCTGGGATTTAGTTTTACTCTCTAAATTTTTTAAAAAATCTTTTAAATCCTTTATAGTTAAGCTAACTAACTCATAAATACTTTTACCTTTTATTTTTACAGCAAGAGCTTCTTTTTTTAATCTAGAACCTTGGCAAAGAGGACAACTCTTTTCAACCATATATCTGGCAATTTCTTTGCGAATATAATCGGATTCTGTTTCTAAATAAGTTCTCTCTAATCTATGGGTTATTCCTTCAAATTCTGAGTCTCCATATAAAAGAGTATTAATTGTTTTTGAAGAAAGATTCTTTAAGGGTTCACCCAGAGAAAATCCTATTTTTTTAGATAATTCTTCAAGATGCCATTTCTGCCAGGGAACTCCTATTGCTCTCCGAGAAAATCGAGAAAGCCTATCCCAAATTAAAATTGCTCCCTCATTGAGCGAAAGGTTATAATTTAAGATTAAATTTGGTTCTACTTCTGACTTTTTACCCAGCCCCTGACATTGAGGACAGGCTCCGTAGGGACTATTAAAGCTAAACAGTCTGGGTTCAATTTTAGGCAAAGAAAATCCACATTTAGGACAGGCGAATAATTCAGAAAAAACCAAATCTCCAGAAACAGTTGAAGCAAACAAGGTTCCATTTCCGATTTTTAGAGCTTTTTTAATATAATCAAGACAGTCTATTTTTTGTTCTTTTTTAAATCTTCTTTGCAGTTTTATTTTACGCCTTTGGGCTTCTCTCTCAGTTTTAGAACTAAAACTTCTTTTGATTATCCTTGGTAAATCAATCCTGCCGGTTACTACTTCAATGCTATGTTCTTTATTTTTATCTAAATTTAGTTCTCTGGCCTCAAGAACTGAACATAAAATTTTATCAATCCTTACCTGAGAATAACCCATTCTATAAATTTCTTCTATTGTTCCCTGGTGAGCCCCCTTTTTCCGAACTATTGCCGGACCCAAAATCAAAATTTCTGAGCCCTCAGGATAAGCAAATATCCTTTTAGCAATTTCCTCAGGGGTTTGAGAAGAGACAGGAATATTGCAATTTGGACAATAAGGCTTACCACACCTGGCAAAGAGAAGTCTTAAATAATCGTAAATTTCAGTGATAGTGCCTACTATAGAGCGCGGATTTGAAGATATAGTTCTTTGACTGATAGCTAAAGTAGGAGAAAGATTTACAATTTTATCTACTTTGGGTTTCTTTAATCCTCCCAAAAACTGCCTGGCATAAGAAGATAAACTTTCCAGATACCTTCTTTGTCCTTCTTGATATATAGTATCAAAAGCTAAGGAAGATTTACCTGAACCAGAGACGCCGCAAATAACTACTAATTTATTTTTAGGAATTTCAACACTAATATTCTTGAGATTATGAATTTTAGCTCCAAAAATTTTGATTGAGTTTTTCATTTTCATCATAAATATTAATCATAACGCTAATTTTTGAAATTGAAAAGAATAAGCAAATCCATTAATATTAAAGACAAGGGTATGAAAATTAGTAATTTGCCTCAAAGAATAGGAGTTTACATTTTACAAGATAAAGATGGAAACATTCTTTATGTTGGTAAAGCAAAAAATATTAAAAAAAGAGTTGCCTCCCACCTTCAGAAGAAAAGTGATTTTTTGACTATTTTACCCATAGAGAGAATAAAAGATGTAGATTGGCTTGAAACTGATACCGAAAAAGAAGCCCTTCTTTTAGAACAACAACTAATTAAAAAATATCATCCCCGATTTAATATTGAATGGCAGGATGACAAAAATTATTTTTGGGTAGAAATTAGCAAAGAAAATTTCCCAAGGATAAGCTTAACCCATCAGCGCTCTCATTGTGACTCGGAATATTTAGGACCGTTTGTTGATGGAAAAGAATTAAAAAATTTTCTAAAAAATCTTAGAATTCTTTTTCCTTTTAGAACCTGCAAAAACTTACCCCAAAAACCCTGTCTTTATTTTGACCTAAAACTTTGCCTAGGGGTCTGCCAATACAGAAACAAATTTATCCAGCAAAAATATAATCAATTCATTAAAGGAATTGGGCAGCTTTTAAAAATCTACTTAGGAAATTCTGGAAGGGTTGAAGGATATGATATTTCGAATATTTCTGGAACATTTAGCTGTGGCTCAATGGTTGTCTTTGAAAATAATAAACCTAAAAAATCAGAATATAGACTATTTAAGATAAAAAAAACAAAGGGCCAAAACGATGTAAAAAGCTTAGAAGAAGTACTTTTGCGAAGGATGAGGCATGGTGAATGGAAGATGCCTGATTTAATTATTTTGGACGGGGGTAAGGGACAACTTAAAGCAGCTAAAAAATTAAATCTTCCGGTTCTATCTTTAGCTAAAACTAAAAGGGCAATTAGCTCGGGAAGACTTTACAGTATTTTTTCAAAAAAATACTTAAACTTAGATAAATTCCCTGAAAATGTTAAAAATACTTTATTGCAATTGCGCGACCAAGCCCACCGCTTTGCCATCAGTTTCCATAAAAAAAGAAGGGTAAAATATTTATTAGCTAAAAAATATTAATGTTCCAACTAATTTCCCCGTTTAAAATAACTCTGGCCCAGAAAGAAGCAGCAGAAAAATTAGTTTCAGGAGTTAAAAAGGGATATAAGCATCAAACCTTATTAGGTGTAACAGGATGTGGTAAAACTTTTGTTATGGCTAATGTCATTAACGAAGTTCAACTGCCAATATTAGTACTGAGTCCCAATAAAACCTTAGCCGCTCAACTCTACGAGGAATTTAAAAGTTTTTTCCCAAAAAATGCTGTCCATTATTTTGTTTCCTATTATGATTACTATCAGCCCGAAGCCTATATCCCTCAAACTGATACCTATATTAAAAAAGACGTTAAAATAAATAAAGAAATTGATAGATTAAGGCATGAAGCAGTTCAAAGTGTATTATCCAGAAATGATGTTATTATCGTTGCTTCGGTCTCAGCAATTTATAATCTTGGCTCTCCCAAAACTTATCAAAAAGCAAAACTCCAGTTTAAAACTGGCCAAAAAATTCGAAAAAGAGAAATTCTCAAAAGATTAATTGGTCTCCAATATGAAAGAAATGATTATAATTTCGAGCCAGGGAAATTCAGGATTAGAGCCGATTTTATAGATGTCTGGCAACCCTCTGGAAAATTCATTTATAGAATAAAAAATATTGGAGAAGAAATTTCTGAATTAATTAAAATTGAAGCTCCTTTTTCAAAAGAATCTCCAGTGAAATCGGCTGAACTCTGGCCAGCAAAATTTTGGTTATCGGAAAAAGAGAAATTAAAAATTGCTCTTTCTAATATTAGATTAGAACTTCAGGAAAGGGTAATAAAACTCAAGTCGCAAAAAAAATTTTTAGAAGCAGAAAGATTAAAAAAAAGAACTCTCTATGACCTCTCTTTAATTCAAGAAGTTGGCTGGTGTCATGGAATTGAAAATTATTCGCGCCATCTGGAATTTAGAAAACCAAAGAAAGCTCCATTTACCTTATTAGATTATTATTCGCAGCATTCGGATGTCATTGATAAATTGGCATCGCATTTTATTACTTTCATTGACGAATCCCATATTAGCGTTCCTCAAATTAAAGGAATGTATGAGGGAGATAAAGCCAGAAAAGAGGTTTTGATAAAACATGGATTTCGCCTTCCCTCCTGTTTAGACAATCGACCTCTAAAATTTAATGAGTTTTTAAAAAAGACTAATCAAATAATTTATACTTCCGCTACCCCTTCTTTATTTGAAAGAAAAAAATCTATCCAAGTTGTGGAGCAGTTAATTCGGCCTACTGGACTGTTGGACCCAGAAATTAAAATCAAACCAACCCAAAATCAAATTGAAGATGTAATAAGACAAATTCAAAAAAGAACTAAAAAAGGAGAACGAGTTTTAGTTACCACTCTAACCAAAAGATTGGCTGAGGCAATTGCCGATTATCTTGTTAGCCAAGGAATCAAGGCAACATTTTTGCATTCTGAAATAAAAACTCTGCAAAGACCAAGGATTTTACGAGACCTTCGTCAAGGAAAATACGATGTTCTCGTGGGGATAAACTTATTAAGAGAAGGATTAGACCTTCCTGAGGTTTCTTTAATAATAATTTTGGATGCAGATAAAGAAAGTTTCTTAAGAGACAAGACCTCTCTAATGCAAATAATGGGAAGAGCATCTAGGCATATTAATGGTCAGGTTGTAATGTATGCGGATAAAATTACCGGTTCAATGAAAAAAGCAATTGAAGAAGTTAAACGCCGCCAAGATATCCAAAAAAGATATAATCAGAAATATCATCTTGTTCCTTCTCCGATAACAACCGAAATAAAAGAGAGCTTGTCGCCGGAAGAAGAAGTTTTACCTAAATCTGACCTTCTTAAGGATTACTTAAAAGAGTTGAAGAATAAATTAGAATTAGCCCAAAGAAATCTCCAATTTGAAAAGGTAGCTTTAATAAAAAAAGAAGTCCAAAGAATTAAAGCAGAAAAATAAGATGCTTCAACTTCATTTAATTTCTTATTGAGCATTAAGAAGAAGTTTTATAATTTTTTGGGCTTGATTTGGAGAAATATTAACATGAGTAGGTAAATTTAAAATATGTTTAGCTATTTTTTCTGCCTCACAGCAGCTTCCCTGGATATAGCCTATTTTTTTAAGGTCGGTTGCAGGAGGAACAATAGGTGATTTTCTCCAAGCATCATCTAAATATATTCCCCTTCTTTTGAATTTGGTTAAAATTTTATCTGAATCATCAACTAAAAGTGGATATCTCATAAAAATTGGCTCCCTATTTTTATCTTCTCGGGCAAACGGTAAAATAAATCTCTTTTCTAAATTTTCTTTATAAAGCTTAGCAATATCTTGACGATGTTGGTTGAATCTCTCTATTTTTTTAAACTGATTGAGGGCTAAAAGAGTTAGGGCATTGGGTAATTTTTGAGGAAAATAAGAAGGCAACTCTCCCCTATTTTCAATCCTTACCACAGATTTTGAAAGTAGGCGCAGATTCAAAAATAGAGCTAAAAAAATCCTCCCTAATTTTAAAAAATTATAAAATGGCAGAATTAAGTAATTCATTAAAACTGGGTGTAAAAGTTGTTGAATTATCCAAAAATTAGAAGGATAGTTCATCTTTTTTTGAAACTCTTTTAAATTTTCTCCTATTTTTTTATTATTAGTAACAGCCATTCCTCCATAAACACAGGATATAATTTTATCTCTGCCAAAACTAAAAAAAGCTGCATCAGAAAAAGTGCCGCAGAGTTTCTTTGCCCTCCTAAGTTTCTTCGAAATTTGGGAGGGCAAGTATTTTGCCCCCAAAGAATGGGTACAATCTTCAATTAAATAAAGACCGCTTTCTTGGGTTATTTTTTTAATTTCTTCAATTTTTGCCGGCCAGCCAAAGGTGTGCTGAATCATTACTATCTTTGAATTTTTGGTAATTTTTGTTTTCAAATCTTCTGGATTCATATTTATGGTCTCATCCACATCAACAAAAATCGGCTTTGCTTCTTTAGCCAAAATTGGATTTACTGCAGCATTGCAAGTAAAACCTTGAAGAAGAACCTCATCACCTTTTTTTATATCCATTGCTTCTAAAATAGCTATCAAAGAAGACCTGCCGCTGTTAAAAGAAAAAGCATACCTTGCCCCTAAGTATTTTTTAAACTTTTCTTCAAATTTTAGAATCTCTTTTCCTTTTTTCCAGAGCCAGGGTTTAAAAAGCAATTTTGAAGCAAGTTGAACATCATCTTTTTCAGTATTTGGAGATAAAAATATTGAAATAGGCCGAAAAGTCATTGTTAATTGCCTGCCCCGTAGGAAACCGACCTGCCCCGTAGCTCGCTGGAAGCGATGGTATGGGGAGGCTATCCTTCGGGGTCAATTGTTAATTGTTGAATTAGTTGGTCTGGTAATCTACTTTCCAAAAGAACTATATCACCTTCCTTAGTAAAGTTCTTGATTTTCTCAAAAATTTCTTTTGGATTTCCTAAAAATAAAATTTTACAGGGGGCGACCCTCTGTAAATTTACACCAATTTTAATGTTTTCAAAACACTCTTTAGTAGTAATTATTGCTAAATCGCAAACTTCAGCTATTTTTTTACCAATTCTTTTATGAACCTCTTTTGATGCCTTACCCAACTCAATTAAACAAGGCATTACAATAATTTTTTTGCCGGGCCAACTCTTCAAGTATTCCAAATGAGCCAAAACTCCATCTGGATTAGCAGAATAAGTGGCATCAATAATATTTAAATTATCAATACCCTTTTTGATTTGAATTCCTGGAAACTTATTTTTAATTCTCTGACAAGCCCTGGCAATTTCTTTCTCTGACATTCCTAATTCTCTAGCTAAAGCCTTAGCTCCTAATATATTTTCTTCTCCAGGGAAAACAGCTTCTTGTCCATAAAGTCTTTTCTTAAGATTATTAGTTTTCTCATAGAGCTCGCGGCAATATCTATTGTTAGTATTGAAAAAAACTATTCCATCATTTGCTAAACTTTCCACTAATTCATATTTAGCCTTGAGAATGTTTTCTAAACTACCAAAAGTTGCTAAATGTTGTTCATTAACTCCAGTAATAATTCCAATTTTTGGTTTAGTAATATCGCAAAGTAATTTTATCCCTCCCCTATTGTAAGCCCCCATCTCGCAAATGAAAATTTCGTGTTCCGGTTTTAAATCATTTAAAATACATTGAGAAACTCCGACTTCTGAGTTTTGATGCTCTTTAGTTTTAAGGACATTAAATTTTTCAGCTAAAATCGTGGCTAAAAATTCCTTGGTTGATGTTTTTCCATAGCTTCCGGTAATTCCAATGACCAATAAGTTTTTCAATTGTTCTCTTTTTCTCTTGGCTTTTTCAATAATCCGATTTCTCAATAAAACTGTTATGGGCTGGAATAAAAGAACGATTGCTGAAACAATGGAAGGAGTTAGAATATCGAAGAGTAAAAGATAAAAAGTAGCAGGGATAAAGTTTATATACCCCCATTCGTCTCTAAAATATAAAGAAAGAGCCACGATAAACAAGACCTCTAAAACTAACGCCGTAGAGATTAAAAAAACAGTTTTTTTGGTCAGGACCGGTTTTTTTAATTTCTTTTGAAAGAAATTAAACGAAGCATGAACTGCTTCAAAAATATATAAAATTAAAACTAAAAAAGGAATTCTAACAAAAAATTCAAAAAAGAATAAAAAGAAATTTGTAGAAAAAATTGGCGGAGGGAGTATCTCGAATCCGAAAAGATAAAATCCATATAAGAGAATTATTGCCAAAAGAAGTTTAAAAATTAATAGTTTATTACACAAAAGTTGTTTTCCTATCGTGGTTGAGAAATGAGCAAAAAACCTACCGATGTGATATTCTTTTAACTGCCAGAGATAAAGCCAAAATAAAACGGCTTTAGTTTCTCTTGTTAACCAAAAAAGAGAAATTAAATAGAACATATAGGAATTATTTACTTTTTAGAAAATTTAAAATAATTTTAGATAATTCTTCCGGTGTCCTCCGATGGGGGCTATGGTCGGCTCCATCTATAATTTTAGTTTCTGAATTAGGAATAATTTTTTTCATACTAAAACCATCTTCCGAAGGTAGGGTTTTATCTTTCTTTCCCCAAATAATTAAGGTTGGCACTTTAATCCGAGAAAGAAATTTTGTTAAGTCTTCTTCTGATATTTTCTTAAAGGTTTCTTTCATTGTCCCCTTAGCTAAGTAATAATCTGAAGTACCAGCAATTTTGTAAACTATTTTCCTTGCCCAAGGATAAATTTTTTTTTCAAAAAGGGGGACAGAAAAAAATATATTTCCATATTTTTGAAGAAAGTGAGCAAGTTTTTGACGAAGACTATATCTTTTCTTTCTTATTACTGCGGCATCGCATAAAATCAAGGTTTTTATTTTTTCGGGAAAGAGAGCTGTAAATTTACCAGCCAATCCTCCGCCGAAAGAATGACCAATTAAGAAAAACCTATCCAAACTAACTTTTTTGGTGAAATTTAAAATCAAATTGATATAATCGTCTATCCCCCAAGCTTCCGGAGGGTTCTGACTTTTACCAAAGCCGGGTAAATCAGGACAGATTACCTTATAATTATTTTGAGATAATATTTCTTGAACTTTAACCCAAGAATCAGATGAACCTCCCCAGCCATGTAAAACCAAAATAGCAGGGCCCGAACCTGCAATTTTGTAATTGACTCTCAAACCATCGATTAAAATGCTTACTTCATTCATTTTGTTTTGCTTATAATTACTGAATGAAATCTTTCTGGTTTATAGGGTTTCATTCGATAAATTTTTATTTTCAAACCAATTTTTTCTAATTCTTTCGACAAATTCTCGGTAAAAACTTTCTGGTCATAACCCAAACAAATTACATCGGGATTTATTTCCTTAATAATCCAATAGGGGTTATTTTTATGGCCCAATACTGCTTTATTTACTAACTTACATTTCCGAATTTCTCTTAACCTCTTTTTTTCGTTTTTAAGCGGCAGATTATTCTTTATTTTATTTACCGTCGCATCTCGAGCAACCACTACTACCAAATAATTACCGTGTTTTTTTGCCTGCCTGAATAAGTTAAGATGCCCTAAATGAAGACCATCAAAAGTTCCAAACACCAAAACTTTTCTCATGAATTACTTTAATTTAAGCAATATCTACTTTTTTCTTTCGATTTTTTTCAGTCCTTTTAGATAAGGTTGCAACACCTGAGGAATCATCACGCTTCCATCTTTTTGCTGATAATTTTCCAAAATAGCGATTAAGATTCTTGGCGAGGCAATCATCGTATTATTTAAAGTAAAAACAAATTTTTTCTCCCCGTTTTTTGTTTTATATTTTATATTCAACCTCCTTGCCTGCCAATCGGTTAAAGAAGAATTAGAATGGGTCTCGCCATAACTCTGGCGTGAAGGCATCCATGTTTCAATATCTCGCATCTCATATTTTCCCGCTCCCATATCGCCGGTGCAAACCTGAACAACCCTATATGGCAGTTTTAATTCTTTTAAAATTTCTTTAGCGTTCTCCCCTATTTCATCAAACAATCTATGGCTTTCCTCTAAATCAGCCCTGCATATAACAATCTGCTCAATCTTCATAAATTCATGAAGACGATATAAACCCTTTGTGTCTTTGCCATAACTGCCTACCTCAGAGCGATAACATTGAGAAAAACCTGCCAATTTAATTGGTAGCCTTTTCTCATCTAAAACAGCATTAGTATAATATGCCAAGAGAGGAGGTTCAGATGTTCCAGCCAAGAAAAATTTTTCTTTTATTTCTTTTCCATCTACTAATCTACCGGGATTGGCGATTTGATATATCTCCTTTTTCCCTTCTGGAAAATGGCCGCTGCCGATTAAAGCAAATTCCCGCAAAATTGTCGGTGGAATCATCAGGGTAAAACTTTTTTTCCTTAATTCTTCCAAAGCATGCTGCATTAAAGCAAACTGTATTAGGACTGCTTCATTTTTAAGATAATAACCGCGAAATCCGCTTGTTTTCACTCCTTTTTCTATGTCAATTAAATCCAAATCCTTGCCTAATTGAATATGGTCTTTGATTGGAAAATTAAATTTAGGAATTTTTCCACAGCGAGAAATCTCTCTATTTGCGCTTTCATCGGGCCCGATAGGCGTATCATCAGAATAAATATTGGGCACTAAAAGCATTAATTCTTCATATCGGTCTTGTATTTTTTTAAGCTCTCTGTTTAATTTTTTAAATTCTTTTTTTATCTTTCCTGCTTTTACTTTATCTTTTTCCCCTAACTTTTTTTGCTCACTTTTAATTTTCTCAGTTTTTTGAATAAGCTCTCTTCTTTTATCATCCAATTCTAAAAGCTCATCAATATTTAAATCAACGCCTTTATTTTTTATGGCCTCTGTTATCGAATTTGAGTTTTCACGAATGAACTTGATGTCTAACATACGTTAATTTTCAATTTCTAATTTTTAATTTTCAATAAATGTTCTAATTTTCAATGTTTCAAACCGATTTGTAAGTTGTTTCATTGAAAATTCAATAAAAATTGTAAATTGATAATTGTAAATTTTACTTGGGTCTCATGGTGGGAAAAAGTATAACCTCTCTTAAACTGTGTGAATTTGTCAGCAAAGCTACCAATCGGTCAATGCCCATGCCAAAGCCGGCAGCCGGCGGCATACCATATTCTAATGCCTCTAAAAACTCTTCATCAGAGCGCTGGGCCTCTTCAAATCCCTGCTTAAATAGTTTTTCATGCTCTTTTAATCTCCTTCTTTGTTCTATAGAATCATTCAGTTCTGAAAAAGCATTGACTATTTCCATTCCCCCTATTATCAACTGAAAATTAGCTAGTTTCTGAGGATTCTTGGCTAGTTGTTTAGCTAAAGGTTGAAACCCTAGGGGATGGTGAAGAACAAAAGTGGGTTGGATTATTTGAGGCCGGCAAATTTTTTTATAAATTTCATCTGCTATCACAGCTTTATCTGCTCCTTCTGGTATTTCTATTTCCAGCTCTTTCGCTTTTTTAAGCAGTGCGTTTCTATTTAAATCTTCATATTTTACTTGGACACCTTTTAAGAGAAGGTCTGAAAATTCAATCCTTTGCCAGGGAATTTTAAAATCAATAGTATCTCCCCCATAGCTAATTTTCACTTTCCCGAACACCCTCTTTAATATCGCTCTAAACACATTCTCGTTTAATTTCATTAAATCTTTATAACTTGCATAAGCCCAGTAAAACTCTAGCATAGTAAAATCGGGGTTGTGGTATTTATCCACCCCTTCATTTCTAAAGCATTTTCCAATTTCATAAATTTTCTCAAAACCGCCAACCAAAAGTCGCTTTAAATAGAGTTCGGGAGATATTCTCAAATATAAGTCAAGGTTTAAAGCGTTTAAATGGGTTTTAAATGGCTTTGCTTTTGCTCCTCCGTATAACAATTGGAGAATTGGAGTTTCTACCTCTAAAAACCCTTCTTTTTCAAGAAAATTTCTAATTTCTTTAATAATTTTTGAACGGGTTTCAAATCTTTCTTTAACTTCAGGATTAAAAATTAAGTCCAAATATCTTTTTCTATATCTTTCCTCAATATCTTTCAAACCATGCCATTTCTCAGGCAAGGGAAGCAAAGATTTTGCTAACATTTTAAAATCAACAGCGGCAATTGTATTTTCATCTTTTTTAGTTTTAAATAATACGCCCCTTATCTCAATAAAATCTCCTATGTCAAAATTATCCAAAAAAAATTTATAACCCTTGAAACCTATTTTATCTTTAGTAAAAAGAGCCTGGATTTTCCCGGTACCATCTTCAAAATGTAAAAAAGTTAATCCTCCATGGGTTCTTATTGACCTAATTCTCCCTACCAAGACAACTTCTGTTTTATTTTTAACTAACGAGGGGAAATTTTTTAGGACCGAATTTATTGGATGAGTCCTTTTTGTCTCTTGTGGATAGGCAAGCAACCCAGCGGATTGAATTGCTTTCAATTTTTTCTTCCGATTCTTTTTAATCTCTTGAATAGTGGACATATTATATCATGCAACGTATTATGCTTTATTTTAACCAACTCTTAACTCAAAGTCAAAAAAGTCTTCTTTCCAAAACTTCTATAAATTATTCTATTTTTAGAATTTTGTATTTAATCTTTCCCTGGGGCGTATTTACTTTTAGCACCGCTCCTTTAAATTTATTCAAAAGACTTTTACCCAAAGGGGATTCAAAGGAAATTTTCTTTTTTACGGGATCAGCTTCTTCTTTTCCCAGAATCTTAAACTTTTCTACTTCAACCAAGGGTTTTGGTTGGGACATATTTTTTAATGTTACTGTGGAGCCTAACTTGACTTGATTATTATTTATGTCTTTTTTAATAATTTCTGCATTGTTAATTATCTTTTCCAATTCTCTAATTCTTCCCTCTAAAAAAGCCTGGCTCTCTTTGGCTTCCTTATAAGCTGCATTTTCAGATAAGTCGCCAAAAGCAATGGCTGATTTTAACTCATCAGCTATTTTTTTTCTCTCGGTTTTTCTTAAATATTCTAATTCTTTCTTTAATTCTTTCAACCTCTCAGAGGTTAAGTATTCTTTCATAATAAAAACCTTTCGCTTTTGGCTCAAGAACTTTGTTTTGCTTCGCAAAATAAAAACCTTTCGCCCTTGGCTCAAGAACTTTGTTTTGCTTCGCAAAATAAAAACCTTTCGCCCTTGGCTCAAGAACTTTGTTTTGCTT
>Ga0100390_10000934_pt1 | contig 26088 bp, 25 predicted proteins | sample CryGeymeta201514_FD_81540 | JGI IMG/M metagenome (GOLD analysis project Ga0100390, IMG submission 81540) | Groundwater microbial communities from Crystal Geyser aquifers in Utah, USA - Crystal Geyser metaG 2015-14 | ecosystem: Environmental > Aquatic > Deep subsurface > Groundwater | place... | reverse complement strand
TCCAGGCGCTCGGACTACCCGAATCCATCTTCATCACTCCCGTACAAACCATCCTTAAAAACAAAAATTGACTCAATAAATTACTTAAAATCGATCATCCGAGTTCAGGAATGTGGGTTTAAAAAATTTTGTTCCTTTTAACTGCCGAGTTTAGGATGAATCAGAGCGTGCGCATTTCGACGAACTGCTGGAGAGCTTCGTCGACGAGCATCTGGGCTACGAGGGGACCTGTTACAAAGCTTGCAACTTCGAGGCAGCGGGGCCGAGTGCGGGCTACGGACGCAGCAGCCGCTTACATTACCCAGCAACGGGGGGCCGATTATTTGATCGGCCTGAAAGGCAACCAAAGCGGCATCCTCGAAACAGCGCAAATCAAACTGCCTCAAGAGTTTTTTCCCCTGCGGACATGACAGCGGCTGGGTCAAAGAACACGGGCGGCTAACGCGCTCTGATCCGGAGTCGCCGACTCATTCCCGGCGTTGGAAAGACTAAAAATACCGGCGCGCCGGGAACGAATCGAACTCCTTACAACTAATGCGCCCTTTAAGCGCGAACGCAAGAATATCGTCAATCCAGATGAAATGCACCCACTTCAAAAAATAGCTGCGCTCTGCGCTTGACAGGGGTCTGCGAAAACCTTTTTTTGTCCGTTTTTCTCTAAATTCGTGCATTCACGCCTGCACCTTATTCCAAAATCTCATTTTTTCTATTTTAGTTATGGCACTTAAAATCCGTCTGCAACGTCATGGTGCGAGTCACCGTCCTTTTTACCGCATGGTTGTTACTGAGGCCACCGCCCGCCGTGACGGTCGTTTCGTGGAAGTGCTGGGCACTTACGAGCCGCAGGCCAAGCGTGGCGAGGACGAGTTGAAGCTCAAGCTCGACCGGGTGGATTACTGGCACTCTGTCGGCGCAAAGCCAACGGATACTGCTGCCAGCTTGATTCGCAAAGCCCGCCGCGTGGCACCAGCCGAGGCTGCACCAGTCGAAGCGGCACCGGCTGTGGCAGCTGTGGCCGGAGCCGCACCCGCCGGAGCCGCACCCGCCGGAGCTACTGCGTCTGAGGTGTAAGCTTCAGCCGGTTATTCATCGGTGCTGCCGCCGATGCCACGCGGATTTTGCCTGACTCCGTCACCAGTGCCATGGCTCCAGCCGCTTGCCCCGATGCACATTGAGTTTGATCTGCTGACCCTCTTCCCCGAAATGGTGGAGGGTTTTTTTTCGTCCAGCATGCTGGCCCGTGGCCAGCGCAACGGCTTGCTGCAACTGCGCACACATCAACTGCGCGACTGGGCGACCGACAAGCATCACAAGACCGACGAGATGCCTTATGGCGGGGGTGCCGGCATGGTCATGTTGCCCGGGCCGATCTTTGCCGCAGTGGAGGAACTGCGGCGGCCCCGGACAAAGGTGCTCTACATGGCACCGGACGGTGTGCCGCTGACCAGTCAGCTGGCACGCGAACTGGTGCAGGAGGAGCACCTGCTGATTCTGAGCGGACACTACGAAGGCGTGGATCAACGGGTGCGCGATACCTTAATTGACCAGGAGATCAGTATTGGCGACTACGTGCTAACCAACGGCACACTCGCCGCTGCGGTTCTGATCGATGCCGTCAGCCGATTTATCCCCGGATTTTTAGGTGACGAAAAATCCTTGACGGAGGAATCTTTTATGAGCACTTTTCTCGGTTTTCCTCAATACACACGTCCCGCCGACTTTCGCGGCATGCCTGTGCCTGAGGTTTTATTATCAGGAAACCATGCCGCAATTGCCAAGTGGCGCCACCAGCAAAAGATAGAAAAGACCCGGCGTTTACGCCCTGACATTTTATCAACCGACCTTTAATACTTTCCCTTAACATTTTATCGTCAACAATTACAGCTATGAGCCAAGCCATCCTAGAAGAAATCACCAAAGACCAACTTATGGACGACCGCGCAGACTTCAAAGTCGGAGACGGCGTTCGCGTTCACCTGAAGGTGAAAGAAGGCGACAAAACCCGGATTCAGATTTTTGCGGGGATCGTCATTTGCCGTAAAGGCGGCGGCTTGCAGGAGACCTTTACCGTGCGTCGTATCGCATCCGGTGTCGGCGTGGAGAAGGTCTTCCCCGTCCATAGTCCGAGTATCGAAAAAGTTGAGGTGGACCGCGAGTCCATTACCATGCGTGCGCGCATGTATTACATGCGTGATCGTATCGGCAAGGCGGCCAACCAGGTCAAAGAGAAGCGCCTGATCGAAGCTGGCCGCCGGTAGTTGGCGGCACCAGTTGCAGCTTGATCCGAATGCGGGGCATCCGGATACTACACGGCTACAAACAAGTTTCGAGGAGGTAAAGCTTACTCGTCGCTTGACTAGACCGCTGCGGCTTCGACCCGTCCGGTGGTGAGTTTGTCAGCAGAAGTGTGCTGCTCGCCGAGGTAAAATGCTTCGGGCATGTCCGCCACGCAGTCGCAGATCAGGTCGGGTTTATACGCGAAGCGGGAGATACCGGCGCGGGTGGTGTGTCCGCTCAGCACCAGTACGGTGCGGTAGCCGACCTGTGCACCTCCCAGGATGTCGGTATACATGGTGTCCCCCACCATGATCGTTTCATCTGTGCGCAGGCCCAGTTGTTTGCGGGCCGCCCGCATCATGACCGGACTCGGCTTACCGACGGAGAAGGCGTTGCGGTTGGTGGCTCTTTCGATCATCGAGACAATTGCGCCGCAACCGGGGCGGATGCCGTTTTCGGTCGGGCAGGTCGTATCCATATTGGTCGCGATCAGGCGTGCCCCTTTTTCCACCAGCCGCACCCCGCGTTCGACCATTTCAAAATTCAGCGTACGGCCTTCACCCACCACGACATAGTCCACATCATCGTCGGCGATCGTGTAGCCGTTGCGGTGCAGGGCATTGACCAGCCCGTTTTCCCCGATCACATAAGCGGTGCCGCCGGGAGTTTGGTTTGCCAAAAAGCGTGCGGTGGCCATGGCGCAGGTAAAGACGTCCTCTTCGGTGGCATCGACCCCCAGCTTGCGCAGTTTGTGCGCCACATCCCGGCGCGTGCGCTGGCTGTTGTTGGTTAAAAAGAGGTAAGGAATACCGCGCTCGCGTAATCTGTTAATAAACTTATCCGCACCCGGAATCAGCTGATTGCCGCGGTAGATCACGCCGTCCATGTCCAATAGAAATCCAATTTTGCTCATGTCAGAAGTGTTAGCGTCTTCTGTGCCAATCGTAATGGATGTGTGGTGATTCCCCAACTCCTTACATCCCCCAATGCCGACCTCTCAGGATACGAGCGAATGAGGGGACCGACCGGCGATCCCTCAAAAAGCCAAACCCGATTCATACTCTTATAACTTCTTTGACTGTGTATCAGCTAAGTTCACTACCTCCAGCCGGATGAATTTGTTTGGGGTTCTGAGAGTTCCGGCATGCTGGGTTATTGTGTCACCTGTCCCTCGATTATGATAGGATTCATGAAATAGGCGCCAATCCACCAGGTCGTAGCTGGAATACAAAAGGTATGCGAACCTCTGATCGGATTCGAAATCAAAGTAAAAGTATGGATCGCCAAAGCTATACCTCACAAAACGGAGATTAAGCAAATCGGGTGTAGGCGGCAGGTAAGGACCAATTGCCGCTTCAGTGCCTGTTCCCCATAGCCTGAAAGTAAGTTCATGGCCATATGGATCGCCATTGCCGCCACTCATTCTAGCGGCTTCTAGTACAGATGCATTCAGATATGCATATTCGTTATACCCACTTGTCTGGTTTTGGGACTGAATGTTGATTCGATAAATCTTGTCGGCATCCAGTGCTATTGGCGTGTCCCATGATGCCGACACCCATGCTCCTGTTGCTGCAGTGTTGAACGATTCTTTTGTTACAGTTATCGACTCTGAGCTTGTTCCGGCTGTTCCTTCCCAAGGGTCGTATTCACTTATGCTGATTGCAAAATCTTCTCCGATATTGACCGCCCTAACGTAGAGATCGACCTGACTAATAGTTATACTCTCTTTGACTGTAAATGATTGCCAAACAGATGAGAAGTCACCAAATCCGGAGTAGATTTCGTTGGAGATAAGAACGCGTTGCTCTGCATGAAGCAACATGCCGGTGAGTGTGATGAGCAGAGGAATGGTTTTTAGTCGATGCATTTTTCTATGCCAACATTGAGGAGTCTTAACCGCCAAGACAAGCAGCGTTATCTTTTCTCAAAGATCCAGCCGTAGTGATAAGGTGGCAGGTCCACCAGTTCCGGATAGCTGAAACGAAAGCCGGACTGTAGTGCCCAGTCGCGGCATTGTTCGGGTTCAGGACGGATGGCCATAGGCGGACCACGCGGGGTGCCGGGGTCATTATTCCAATGCATGATGCCCAGGCGTCCTCCGGGAACAAGGACGCGCCATGCTTCCGCCAGTAAATTTTCGGGTGCCTCGCAGTGGAGGATATTGAACAGCATGGCGTAGTCCATGCTCCGTTCGGGAAGACCGCTACCCGCAGCCATGAAATCCCTGATTTCAGTGCGTATATGATGCAGGCCCAGCTCTTTTGCACGCGTGGCGGTCCTGCGGATCATGTCCGCCTCGATGTCGAGTGCGTGCACCTTGCCCTGGATTATCCTGGCAGCGGCGACGCTGAAGGTGCCGTAGCCACAGCCGAAATCAACGAGATCGCGGCAGGCGCGGGTCAGGCCGAGTTGGCGCAGCACAGAAGCCGGTTCGAAAAACCCGGCCCAAATCTTCTCCTCCGGCATTCCGCTTTCTCGTGTCTTCATGCAACGTGAGGCTTCTGTCTTATGGCTAAGGGTAAAGGCAAATGATTTGCTCTGATTTTCATGCCTATTTTATTGCGCTGTGCTGCGCGGTGAACATTCCGGCACGTTTTATTATCGGCGCTGCCATTCCCTCCGAGCGGAATGAAGGTGGCTTTGACAGCTATCACTGCTGGGCTGAATTTTACGCGGGCGACCGGTGGTGGCCGGTTGATCTCAGCGAGGCCGACAAATACAACAAGCTGGTGGATTATTACTTTGGCAACAAGTCCGGGGCCAAGGCTGCCCGACTACGCTACGATATCATACGAAAATTTAGCATGCAGGGCCTGAATGTTGGCCTGCCAGCGGAAGGCTCCGGTCGCCTCATCCCGCACCAAATTGGCCAGTAAAAACTGGCGCATCGCCCAGTCTAATTGTCGCTTCGACATAGACGACGGCTGGCGCAGAAGCTCAGGCATACTAGCCCGAACACAGTCACGTAGGTAGCAGGTTCGGGCACGGCGTTAATTGCTGGATCAAAACCCGAGGCGGCCAGCACTTCCAAGCCCTCAAAACCAGGACGATCTTCAATATCCCAGTTGACCAGCGCGGAGAATTCGTTGCCGTAGTTTTCCTGTGCGTTGCCTATGTTCTGACGGGTTCCCTCAGATAGATTTTCGATCGAGTAGTCGTAAACATTCGCGGTGAAGTCGCCGAATAGCATCCCCAGTTCCACGGTCTCACCGACTTTTCCGTTTAAAGTGACGTTAAAGTTGTAAACATCTGCCTCGTTGCCCTGTCCGTTCGCATAAGCAACGGTGTTGTCGAACTGGGTGACGCCATTGATGATTGCCTTTTCCGTGAAATTATAAACCCCCACCTGATAATCGAGTGAAAGGAGTTCTTGACTATAGGTGAGGCCCAGGAAGCCGGGAATGGGATTGCGCTGCTGGAGGGTAAACTTAAGCCAATTGCCGGCCGTCTGAGCATTTAATCCATCGGTCTGAGCTGCGACCTGGATGGAAAGCGATAGGTTGAGCGCAACGTCATCTCCAAACGCAAATCCGCTGTTGCCTGCGTTGATAGTGAATGTATCGAAGAGTCCGAAACCATAGCGGGTGTCGAGTGACACACCGCTGCCTACCCACCCCTGGTATTGGCTTTGACTCGAAATTTGCATGCTACCTGTGCCCGGATTCAAGTCCCAGTTGGTGGTGTTGCTGGCCTCAGCAATATTTCCGTTATGCACAGTGGAGCGACTGAGCAAGTGATTGGATTGATGTCGTCCGACGGTATCGACAGAGAAAGGTGTGCCTGCACCGGAGCTCGGCAGGGAGAGATGGATTTGCGTCGCGGTTTGCGCCGATACGGTCGCAGCAGCTACACCAGTGCATACGGTTAAAAATAAACGTTGGAGAGAGGGAAAAGAAATCAGGTTAGTTAATGACATACGATTGGTAGTTTGATGGTTTGAATTCGTTTGGCTAGTTGGCAATTCTCGTAAAAAACCTAATCGTAATTTGTGTCAAGTCTCCGTAAGAACAATTGCATTGAACTCAACCGGGGCTGTGATCTCGCGCTATTGTTTCGATCGGTTATGCCAAGCTTTACTTCTCCTGGAGAACAGCATCCAGGGCAGTCAGGAAGCCCGCACGGTTTTCCACATGCACGTTGTGCCCGGCTTTCGGCACCACCACTGCTTGCAACCTGGCGAACCAGTGCAACATTTCCTCGACATCACCGTCTTCGATAAAGTCGGATTTGGCACCACGCACCAGCAGTGTCGGGCCGTGGTAGCGATCTGTTGCCAGTAATGAATTTTGCCGGATGTGCGGCAGACTGGCATGCAGGGCCTGAATGTTAGCCTGCCAGCGGAAGGCTCCGGTCGCCTCATCCCGCACCAAATTGGTCAGTAAAAACTGGCGCATCGCCCAGTCGGCGACCAGCGGTTCGAGGGCCGCCTCGGCCTCTTTGCGGCTGCCGAGTTCGCCCACCGCCACTGCTTTCATGGCCCGGAATTCCTGGTCGTGATAGGGTGGATAGGCCTTGGCCGCGATGTCCACGATAACCAGTTTTTCAACAATTTCCGGAAATTGGCAGGCAAAGCGCATCGCCACCTTCCCGCCCAAACTGTGACCGATCAACTGGATCCGGCTGAGCCCTTGGCACTCCAGGTAGGCCTCCAGATCCCCGCAAAGCTCCGACCAGCGCATCGCCTCCGCATGCGGCGATTGCCCATGGTTGCGCAGATCCAGTGCATGCACATCGAAGCGGCCCTGCAGCGCCCGCCCGATGGTGGTCCAGTTGCGCGACGAACCCAGCAGGCCGTGCAGCAGCACCAACGCCGGTGCGCCGGGGTTCTCAAAGCGAAGTGCATGCAGCGGCAGAGACATTCCCGACAACAAGCGGTGCTGGCTAAAAAAGGCAAGGATAAGGATAAGGTAGGAAGCGCCCAAACGGCCTGGCTCGAAACGGGGTTCAAGTGTCTGATGTCTGCGGAGATTTAAAAGTGGCGTAGAACCGGCGGTCTGAAAGTGGTTTATTCTGCTGATCTTCTTCAAAAATCTTCTTCAAAAATCTCTTTTTCCTGATCTTCTTCGTTTGGATTCTCTTCTTTTAGATGAAGTTCTGAGGCTATGCTGGCGGCTCAAACAGCGCCGGAAAAGGGCACGGGTGTTTTACCCCGGTCGAAAATGTGCCCGTCACATCGCTTTGTCGCATAGGTATGTCCCCGTGCTGAAGGCACACCGGACCAAAGGCCGGGGTTTCAACCCCGGTGAAAAGAGACAAAAAATATCCGCGTCCTGAAGGGACGCCGGATGAGAGGTAAAATGCGGCACGATCCTGCGTCCCTTCAGGTAATGCTACATGCTATTGTGCGTAACATGCGTGGGCGTCTATTAATGTGCCTTTTGAGCACTAACGCTAGAATCTCACCCATTCAGATGAAATGCCCCGGCTTCACCGACAAGAAAGTATACACCTTTATTCAACTTATTCTCGCAGCTTAAATATACTCTTACAATGAGGTCACATACTAATTATATTTTGCCAGTCCCTTATTTTTTTGAGGTAGGAAGCGCGCGAACGACCCGGCCCGGTCCGGGCTTCACGCAGAAAGTATTCGATGCGGTCTTCGAGGGTATCGGACAACGCGGTCGTTGCTTCGACCAGGAAGTTGAAGCCATGCTGACCAAGCTTTCGCGTGAGGTGATCCATAACGCGGCGGGCCGTATCGTCAGAATGATTCCCTTGGACGTAGAAAGGCTTTCCGTCCCGCCCGAAATGAAAGACCGTATCACAATCAGCCGCCCGCACACCGCCCAGCACGCGCGCGGCTTTTTTGTAATCACCATGCACCTTGAGGCCGAGCGATTTTGCGTAAGCCAATGCGTTATCGATCAGTTTGCGGCCCCAGGCAGCCGATTCCTCCCGGTAGCCACGGCAAAACGCGTCTTCTTTAAACGCCTCCAGCTCCGCGCGCTCGACTTCGGTATAAAAAGCGTCTGTTTACCCCCATGCAGCCAAGATCCAGCAGAAAGCCGCCGACTTGCAGCGGCCGTTGCCCCCGCTCGCGCAACATGGCCAGAAAAACAACCTCGCCACTCGCGCTGTTTGAAAAGCTTTGATCCACTAAGCAGTAATTTCGATGTGTCATGTTGCGTTTTTCGACGACGTATCAAAGAAAATCGACTCCATACCTCCGGATATTGAACGGCGCGCCATTGCAAAGATATTTACATGCCTGATCATGTCACTGGCTTATTTTTCTGCTTGGCAAGCAGCAGTAGCCAGTGAGGCTGGAACTTGATGCAGTGCTATGTGCCAGAAGAAAGTTTTATCAGTCAATATCCGGGCTGGGGTGGTTTGCCGCTGGATTATTTCAAACGTCTGCCGGTTCCCCGGGGTCTCAAGCAGGACGGCGCCTTGCTTTTCATCGAAGGCAAGGTGACCGACCTTAAACCGCTGCCCGACCAGTTCGGATTTGAAGCTGCGGTAGAGGATGGCAAGATCTATGGCACGCGCGTCTGGGTCGAGCCGGGTGGCGACAGCCCCTCTTTCGACTGCGGCTGTGCCCGCACGGATAAGGCAGCCCTGTGCACCCATGCGCTGGCGGTGCTGGCGGCACTTGACTATCTGTTCCGCGAACACAATTTTCTGTCGCTTGCCCCGTTGACGGAGAACGTCGGGCGGCTGGCGGCCGGGATCGACCAGTGCGGGAAAAAGAAAAGGAAGAAGCTGAACCGCATCCGCTTGCGTGGTCTGCAGAGCGCGACCCCTTATCTCGAAGGCAATACTGCCTTGGGCGAGGACATCATCCAAGCCATCAACCCCTACGGTGAAATGCGGCGACTGGCACGCAACACCCTGGAGCTGCCCATGCACGACTTGCGGGACAAGCTCAGAGTGCTGGTCGATTTCGTGCGCGACAGCCGGAATATGCAGCTGGAAGCGGAAAGCCCGGAGGGTGATTTCATCCCGCTCAAGCCGGAGTTGGTTGCCGTTGGGGCACGACTCCGCTTTGCGGCTGATACGCGCAGAAACATTGTGCGCATCGAGGAAATTGCGGAGTCCATCAATCACCCGGACATCCTGGCCAGCCTGGACGCCAAGCATTACATTCTGCGCGATGGCCGGATCGCTTACCTTGACGAGCAGCGCACTCAGAGCCTCCAAAACGCCTACATCAGTATGGAGGAAGGCTTTTCCTCGTTCAGCCGCAAGTCGCACGAATGGCCGATCGATTACGTCAATGAGTGCACCGTCCGGCTGGGACACAGCGAGCGCCGCCTCTACCGCCAGTGTGATTTTTGCCTGCACCCGGATGCCGGGCCTCCAGCGAAAACAATCGACGCGAGCGCCCCGGCAAAAGCACTTGCACTGACACTCGAACTACAGCGCATCTGTACTCCGCATCGTTCGGGATACTCGGCCAGCATTGAGGCTCAAGTCGATGAACAAAACGTCCTGGTCTATCGCATCTTTGCTGATTTCATGACCAAGCTCATGGAGCATGCGCAGGAGTCCCAACGGCTACTGGGGCGCCGCGCCCGCAGCGAGGAGCTCCTCGAAGCTGCCGCTGGTTTGGCAGGTATTCCCAGCCAAAAGGCGCGCCAGGACTTTATCCAGAAGACCGCCCAAAGCGCTGTCTTCGAGAAACCGGAACATAAGCAGGCGGTCAGGAAATTCCTCCAGCACATCGAGCAGGACTACTGTCGCGCCAAGGATAGCTGCGTCCCGCTCTGTCTTGACGAGGACGTCATGGAGGAAGAATCCCCTGTCGCCTGGCATCCGGTGCAGTTGCCGCTGCCCGCCCTGCTGGCGCTCACGGCCACCCTTTACCGGCACAGTCACTTCCAGCTAATTTTCGGTACCCGCCTGGATGCCATCGAGGTGAGTGCCGGTGGTGAGTTGTTGAATGAGCTGTCGGACCTGTGCGAGCGCTGGGGCATCACCCTGCGGATCGATGAAAGCATCACCCGGATGCGTCCGACCGTGGTGGAATTGCTGATCGAGTCCACCCGCGAGACGGACTGGTTTGAACTCAAGCCCACTGTGCGCTGCGAGGGCCTGGATATTCCGCCGGAGGATTGGGAACGCCTGCTGGCGGGCAAGCTGGTGCTGGAAGGCGAAGACGGTAGCTTGCTTTTGCCCCGCATCGAGCAGAGCGATGCGTTCGCGGCGATGATCGAGACCTTCGGTGCGAGCCACGCAGGCAGCACCGGGCCCGTCCACCGGCTCCACCTGCTGGACTGGATCGCCCTGCGTGCCAGCGGACTGTCCGTGCAGCTACCGCCGGAGGCCGAGGCACTCTACGAAAGCCTGCGGACTTTTGAACGCATCCCCAGACAGCGCCTGCCAAAAACGCTGCACGCCGAACTGCGCCCCTACCAGCAACTCGGCTTCGAGTGGCTGGTCTTCCTGTATCAACATCGCCTCGGTGCCTGCATGGCTGACGACATGGGCCTGGGCAAGACCCTGCAAGCCCTGGCATTTCTCGCCTACCTTAAGGCAAAGTCTTCCCGCAAAGCGCCCCTGCGCGCCCTGGCCGTGCTGCCCACCAGCCTGCTCTTCAATTGGCAGAGTGAGGCGGCCCGCTTCCTGCCCAGTCTGAGCGTGGCCTGCTACAGCGGAGCCGAGCGCGAGACGGCCATGCTCGACTCACATGAGCTCATGCTCACCTCCTACGACCTGCTCTGGCGCGACAGCGAGGCCTTTGAAGGACGGGATTTCGATCTTGTCATTTTCGACGAAGCCCAGGCGTTGAAAAACCACCGCTCGCGCCGCGCCACCGCCGCCCGTCGCCTCAGCCGCGGCTTCACACTCTGCCTCACCGGCACGCCGATGGAGAACCACCCCGGCGAGTTTCACTCCATCATGGATCTGGCCCTGCCCGGTCTGATGGGCACGCGCAAACAGTTTGACGAAGCACTCCGCAACGGCGACGAGCGTCCGCTCCACCGGGCGCGCCCCTTCCTGCTGCGCCGCACCAAGGATGCCATCCTGAAGGAGCTACCGCCCAAGGTCGAAGCAGACATCCACCTGGAGATGAACGAGGAGCAGCGCAGTATTTACACCCGTATCGTGGCCGAATTGCGCGAAGAGGTCGAAACCGCCTACCGCGAGCAGACCCAGGCGCGCGCCGGGATCTGCGCCCTGGCGGCCCTGACCAAGCTGCGCCAGCTCTGCATCTCCCCCGCCTTGCTGGGGCACACACTCCAGCAGCCGGCGCCCAAGATGCAGCACCTGCTCGACCAACTGCTTGAACTCAATGAGGAGGGCCACTCCGTGTTGGTCTTTTCCCAGTTCGTCAAGGCGCTCGACCAGCTGGAAAAGACGCTCAAACAAGCCGGACACCGCCCGTTGCGGCTGGATGGCAGCACTCCCGCCAAGGCACGCGGCAAGGCCGTCGATCAATTTCAAAACAGCGATACGCCCGGCATTTTCCTCATCAGCCTGAAAGCGGGAGGCACCGGGCTCAACCTCACCCGTGCCAGCCACGTCATCCACCTCGACCCCTGGTGGAACCCGGCCGTGGAAAACCAGGCCAGCGACCGCGCCCACCGCATCGGACAGCAGCAAACGGTCTTCATCCACCGCCTCTTGATGCGCGACTCGATCGAAGAAAAAATCATGACGCTCAAAGCGCGCAAACAAAAGCTCTTCCAAGCCGTGGTGGAAGACCCCGCCGCCGCCCGCAAAAAAGGCCCCCTCATCACCAAGCAAGATTTCGAGTTCCTGCTGGCAGGGTGAGCGCACAGCTAAGGCTGTGCCCCGAACCAGTAGCGCAGCCGCAGTCCGGCGTAAAGGTTGCGTTCGGGTGCGGGTTCGTAATAGCGCCCGCCGAAGGCATTGATGCGGATGTTGGCCGAATAGGCCTGATCAAAAACATTGTTCACTCCGGCAAAGCCCGCGACGTTCCAGTCGCCGAATTCACGCTCCCAACTTATCCGCAGATCGGAAAAGCTGTAAGCGCTGATCTCCGTCGTGTTGGCATCGTCGGCCTGCAGTGCGCCGACGATGCGGGTATTCCAGCGCAGCGCGAGCCCGGCTGGACCGACGTAGCGGAATTGCACATTCCCAAAATGCTGCGGCACACCGGGCAGGCGGTTACCGCTGAAATCGTTGCCTGCTGCCACAAATTCCTTGTATTGAAAATCCGAATACGTGTAGCTGAGGGTTGCCGACAAGTGCGCCGCCGGAAAAATACGGAGCGCGGCCTCGGCACCATTTTTGCGGCTGGACCCGGCATTGCGGAAAAATTCGCGTCCGGGAAACGCCGCCAGCTCGTAGGGCACCAGTGCGTCGTCCACCTCGATCGTAAAGAGGGCCAGGTCAAAGACCGGTCGCCCGGGCAGATCGGGCAAGCTGCCTTTTGCACCGAGCTCAAAGCTAAGCGCCTGCTCTGCACCCAACGCAGGATTAAACCCGCCCCCGCTTGGATTGTCGAACTCGGTCGTGGTGGGGGTCTCAAAGGAGGTGGCGACATTTCCGTAGAGCGTGAGTTGCGGATGCGCTTGCCAGCGCAGGCCCGCCGTCGGGCTGAGCTCACGGAAAGTAAGTGTGCCGGAATCATCCCCATCGGAGAGAAAATGATCCGCCACGTCGAAGCGCACTACATCGTAGCGCAGCGCCGCGTTGAGGGTCAGGTGGCCCGGCAGCACCAGCTCACCGGTCAAATAGCTGCCGAAATTCAGCACCCGCTCGTCCTGGTCCAGATCCAGCGGGCCCGGCCTGCCGTTCAAATTGTCGTAGTTTTTTCGCGCATCATCCTGATGCCCGAGTTCGATGCCCGCCACCAGACGCAATGGTTCCTGATCATAGGCGTAGCTCGCCCCGCCGCCGAAATAAAGCCGTTCAAAACCAACCTGACCGCCACTCTGAAAGGGCAGCTTGTTGGCAAAGTCCCGCTGCACCGCAAAGCCATGCAGGCGCAGCTCATGCGCCTCCGCCAGTGGCTGACGCCAGGCGAAACCGAGCTTTTCCTGCCGCACGCGCTCGCCGCTGTCGTATTGCAGATTGGTGGCTCGGGCCTGACGGGGATTGGCCGCCGCTTCCGCCGCCGTCAGCCCACCCGGATCGTCCTGCAGCGGGTAGTCGATCACATTGATGACAGTGGTCAGCTCCGCGCCGCTCTCAAAAGCATAGCGGAGTTTGGCGTTCAGCGCGGTGTTGCGGGTATGGCTGTTGTTGCGGTAGCCTTCGTAGTCGAGGGAGCTGCTGCTCACGAGCACATTCCAGGGGCCGTCCGCCCAGCCGGCTTTGAACTGACTCTTAAACAGGCCATAATCGCCCGCCGTGAGGCGCGTTTCGGCAAAGGGCCGCTCCGGCGCGTCCTCGGTCTCGATGCGGATCACCCCGCCGGAGGCCGGGCCATAGATCGAGGCTGCCGCGCTGCGGATCACCTCAATGCTCGCCGCCGAACCCAGATCGATACCATCCACGCCCGACTGCCCGTCCGGCAGCGTCGCCGGAATCCCATCGACTACGATCCGCACGCCGCGAATCCCGAAGTCCGAGCGCGCCCCAAAGCCGCGGATCGCGATGCGGCTGTCCTGCGCGAAGTTGTAAGGGTTGAGCGCAAAAACTCCCGGCACGGTTTGCAGCGCTTCGTTGAGCGAGAGCTGGGCCGAAGCCTGCTGAATGGTCGCCTGATCCACCACCGAGACCGCCGCCGGCACTTCCGGGAGCGTCGCTTCCAGCCGGGTGGCTTTTACTTTGTAAGGCTCCAGCTCGATGACTGTGCCCGCCGCAGCGCAACGTCCGCCAAAAAACATACAGGTGAAAAGTGCACAGCAAAAACGTGTTGAGAGAACCCACATGGAGCGAAATGCCTACTCAGTTCTCAGCGAATTGCAAAGCTCCCCGCGCGGGGCCAGGGTAATTAAGGTAGGCAGCCTGCTTCAGCCGGCTGCCCGCAAGTGCAAACGATCTCGCTCAGCCGCTGCCGGGTCACAGGGCTATAAGCGCTGTGACTACGCTTAATTACCTGAAGTTAGGCCATTCGGTCCAGCTTACTTCATCGCATTAGGGTCTTGTCCGCAGGCAAAGATCCGGCTTTGATCCGTGCCATGTCCGAACCGATTTCTCCTTTTAAAATTATCGCCATCGACGGCGGTGCCGCCGTGGGCAAATCCAGCACCTCCAGGGCCCTGGCCGAACGGCTCAACCTGATGCACGTCGATACCGGAGCGCACTACCGCACGCTGACCTATGCCCTGCTGGCCAAAGGCGTCTCGGTGGAGGACGACCTCGCTGCCGCACTGGCGCAAGTCCAGTTGGCAACCCGGCTCGATGGCCGCAGCGCACGTTTGAGCGTGGATGGCAAGGTCCCCGACGATGCCGGGATCCGTTCGCCGGAGGTCAATGCCGCAGTGTCCACATTCGCGGCTGTGCCGACCGTGCGGCAGGCTCTCTTCGGCTATCAGCGCGGCCAGGCCAGTGTCGCCCGCGATGCCGGATTTGCCGGGTTGATCATGGAGGGCCGCGACATCGGCTCGGTGATCTTCCCGGATGCCGACCACCGCTTTTTCCTCGAAGCCGACGCAGCCACCCGCGCTGCCCGCCGCGCCAAAGAAGGTCAGACCGACTCCATCGCCGAGCGCGACAAAATGGACACGACCCGCAAAAACGCCCCGCTCATTTGCCCGGAGGGCGCCACCCGCGTCGATACCGGCTCCCGCACCCTGGAAGAAGTGATTGAGCACATCATCGAACAAATCAATAATGGATTGAACCGTTAATGAACGTCCATTAGCGGTTTTCCATCCGGCTGAATTTACCCGCTCCAATTTGCCGCGCTCTTCGCACAACACCGAACTCCAGCTTTCAGGTCTCAGGTTTCAGGTCTCCGCCCTCAAAAAAACTCAGTTTTCAAGTCTCCGCCCTCAGCCTTCCAAACAATGTCCTCCATCCCGAATCCGCGGCTCTACGAACTCATCCGCTCCATCGCGAACTGCTATTTCAGCACCTGCTACGACTATACGCAGAGCGGGAAAGAAAACGTCCCCAGCCAAGGCCCGGTCATCTTCGCGGCCAATCATGTCAGCTTCTACGACCCGCCCGCGATCGGCGCCTGCCTGCAGCGGCAGATCAACTACTTCGCCCGCGATACATTATTCCGGGGCCTTTTTGGTCAAGCTTTGGTTCAAATCGGCACCATCCCCGTCGCCAGGGAGAACGCCGAGGTCAAATCGCTCAAAGCTATTTTCAAATCGCTCAAAGTCGGCGGTGCCGTCGCCATCTACCCGGAGGGCACCCGCTCGCCGGACGGCCAACTGATGGAGCCCAAAGCCGGAGCCGGCATGATCGCCTGCAAGTCAGGCGCCACGCTCATCCCCACCCGCGTCTTCGGCACCTACGAAGCCTATGGCCGCCAGCGCAAGCTGCCGAAAATCGGTGGCCGCATCCACATCGCTTATGGCCGCCCGATGACAAGCGAGGAACTCGACCCCGGCAAAGACCACCCCGAACGCTATCTCGAAGCCAGCCGCCGGATCATGGCTCGGATCGCGGATCTGGAAGCCCCCAGCTTGGATGCCATATAAAATCCAGCAAGCGGCTTCCAGATAATGACTAATCGCTAATGAATAATGACTAATCACAAATGAATAATGACTAATGAGTAACTATGAAAAATGACAAATTAAAAGACTTTGAAGACATGCAGGTATGGCAGGACGCGCAGGATCTTGCCGTTGAAATCTACACCGATTTCGCTCAAGTCCGGGACTTTTCGTTTTGTGACCAGATCAAACGCGCGGGAATCTCAATCTCGAATAACATTGCCGAAGGCTCCGAACGAGGCACATATGCGGATTTTTCCAGGTTCCTAGACATTGCAAAAGGCTCGACCGGCGAAGTCCGCAGTATGTATTTGTTGGGTGCGCGGCTAAACCTCATCGACCCAGCACGCCTAATAGAACGCCGAGCGGCATGCCTAGAAATCTCCAAACAACTCGCCGGATTCGCCAAATACCTCCGCAAAAAATAGACGGATGAGTCATTACCCATTAGTCATTACCCATGAGTCATTACCCATTAGTCATTACCCATTAGTCATTACCCATGAGTCATTACCCATTAGTCATTACCCATTAGTCATTACCCATTAGTCATTACCCATGAGTCATTACCCATTAGTCATTACCCATTAGTCATTACCCATTAGTCATTACCCATTAGTCATTACCCATTTCCCATGATCCAACCTACTGATCGCTACGCCCAACGCGGGGTCTCTTCCTCGAAATCCGAAGTCCATGCCGTGGTGGATCATCTCGACCGCGGGGTTTTTCCCGGTGCCTTTTGCAAGATCGGTCCGGACCTGCTGACCGGCGATCCGGCCAAGTGCAACATCATCCACTCGGACGGTTCGGGCACCAAGAGCACGCTCGCCTATCTGCACTACCGCGAGACAGGCGACCCGGCGGCCTTCCGCAAGACCGCCCAGGACAGCCTGGTGATGAACATCGACGACCTGCTCTGCGTGGGCGCGGTGGACGGCATCCTCATCTCCAGCACCGTCAACCGCAACGCCCGCGCCATCCCCGGCGAGGCACTGGCCCAGCTCATCTCCGGCACGGAGGACTTTCTCGCCACCCTGCGTGACTTCGGCGTAGGTGTGCACAGCGGCGGCGGCGAGACTGCCGATGTGGGCGACCTGACCGGCACCGTCACCGTCGATTCCTGTGCGGTGGTGGTGATGGACCGCGACCGCGTGATCGACAACGCCAACATCAAGCCCGGCCTCGCCATTGTCGGGCTGGCTTCCTCCGGCCAGGCGAGCTACGAAACTTTTGAAAACTCAGGCATCGGCAGCAACGGCCTGACCAGTGCCCGCCACGACCTGCTTTCGAAATATTACCTGGAGAAATACCCGGAAACCGCCGACGCCCGCACCGACCCCGGGTTCCTCTACTGCGGCCCCTACAAAATGAACGACCCGCTGCCCGATTCCAGCATGACCGTCGGCGAGGCCCTGCTCAGCCCCACCCGCACCTACGCCCCGGTCATCCAAAAGCTGCTGGCCGGGCACCGCGACCGCATTTACGGTATGGTGCACTGCTCCGGCGGCGGGCAAACCAAGTGCCTACGCTTCGGCACCGGTGTGCACCACATCAAGGACAACTTCCTGCCCGTGCCTCCTATTTTCAAGGCCATCCAGCAAGCCAGCGGCACCAGCGACGAGGAGATGTTCCGCGTCTATAACATGGGCCACCGCATGGAGATCTTCTGCGATCCCGCCGCCGCTGAGGCCATTATCGCCCAGAGCGAGTCCTTCGGTATTCCAGCTCAGGTCATTGGCCGCACCGAAGCCAGCCAGTGCGAGAATGGACAGAACCACATTACCATTCAGCACGAGGGCATAATACTGAAGTATGCGCTGAAGTGAAACCCTAAGCTTTTGACCGCCAGGCGAATGGCCTTTACCCCGGAGTTTGGCGGCTCCTACCGGCTACCATTCCGCGGGCAATACGACAACTGGCAGGAGGCAGTCCTATCTCGCACGGATTTTTAGCTTAAGAATGCGGGTTTAGAATTCGTAAACTGCGGACAGTGTCCAGCGATGGCCAAACAGGCTGATGCTGTCAGACAGCTCCGTTTCATAAGCGGCCCGCAGGCCCAAAGCCGGACCCAGCGGACGCAGCTCAAAGCCAAGTGCACCGGTGATGGTGTCCTCACCGCTACCACCGGGCAGGCTGCCCGCATCCACTCCGGAAAAGGGAGGTCCACGGTCGTCCTGCGCGAAATAACCATTGAGCTCTACGACGGGACTAAACCAATCGTTCAGGAAATAGTCCGCGTGCAGGTGCACCGTCACCATGTCGGAGTTCCCCAGTAGGCCGTCACTATCATCCACCGCGTAGAGATAGTTGATTACCGCACCCAGGTGCAGCTGGCCGAAGCCCTTGTTGGCCGAAAACCACAGCCGCAACTCATCCGTGTCCTGCAGCACCTCATCATCGCCCAGGCCCAATTCGTAACCGAGGCCCGCCGCCAGGTGGAAGTTATTCTTCCAATCCTGCAGGAAGGCCCACTTGAGGCCGGCACCGATGTCGTTGAAACCGTCGTTGCCACCCAGTCCGGCACCGGTATCATTACTGAAATCCGTTTGACCATCTTTGTAAGCAACCAGTTGCAGCGCATCAGTCAGCGCCAGGCGTGCCTGCACGGCCATCACCGTGACATCGCCGCCGATGGTGGAAAGACTGTGGTTCACATACCAGGCGCGGATATCTGTGGTCACGAACGAATCCTCATGAAAATAAGGACCGGTTAGAGGACGCACGAATTTTTCGTCCGCCGCCGGGGCTTGGCCCGAACCGCCAAACAGGACGAAGCCGCCCTGTGCATTTAAGCTGAATCCCGTAAGCAACAGGCCTAGGGTGAGGAATGACAGTTTTGTGTATTTCATGGATTGGAGGCTAATTAGCTATGCTTATATAAGATTTGGATTTCTAACTAAGGATTTATAAGAAACAAGATTATTTTCACACCACAGATCATTAAAACAGTCAAATCATTTTAGCGAAATTTGTTTCGCAAAATAAATGCCGCAATTTAGCGCTGCTGCGCATGAACAGCCGTGTGAGCCCGGGGGGCTGAGAAACAGCATCGTATTGGCTGCGATTTTTCTTCTTTCATCAGGATTCATCCTTAAGCATAGTATATTGATTCATTCATCCGCTATCCGCTATTCAAACATCCGTCATCATCTCCATGTCACTTTTTCTCGTCACCTTACTCACCGGACTCGCACTGCTCGCTTTTGGCGGGCACTTCATCTGGCATGGCATGGGCACGGCAGCATCGGCCAAGGCCTTTCCCCGCTCACGGAACGCAGCCTACCTGTTGTTGGGCGGGGCGGCGGCCTGGTTTCTGTATAAAGTCACACAGCTGGGCCCGTCTGATTTTGGACAGTATAAGCATATCCTGTTTGTGGTCTTTCTGGTCACGGCAGTCGGTTCGTTTTACTTCGTGCCCGACTTCCTGGCGGTGCGTGGACTGGCGGCGCTGCTGCTGCTGACGGCGGGCGCGATTCTGGAGGCCGGCTACATGCAGTATCAGACCGGGGCGCTGATTTTGAAAATTTTTGTTTATTTCGCCATCGTCGCGGCACTGATTCTGGGGGCCAGCCCATACAAGCTGCGCGACTTCCTTGACTGGCTGTATCAATCAGAACAGCGCCCGCGCATTTTGGGTGGATGCTTCGCCGCCTACGGTCTGCTGCTGGTCGGCCTGTCGTTTACCTACTGATGCCGCCAGCGAACGTCAGCGGAATTCTGCTCATCGTCTCCGGCCCGGCTGGCAGCGGTAAGACCACCGTCTGTGACCGCATGCTGGCCGAGGTGCCGGGCATCCAGCGGGTCGTCACCTCCACCACCCGTGCCCCGCGCCCCGGCGAGCAGCACCGGGTGGACTACTATTTTTTCGATCAACAGACCTTCGATCAGAAAGTCGCGGCAGGTGAATTTTACGAGTGGGCCAGAGTCCACACCAACTGTTACGGCACCCTAAAAAGCGAGATTCAGGACAAGCTGGCTGCCGGGACGGATCTGTTGCTGAATATTGACGTGCAGGGCGCAGCCACTTTTCGCCAGGCCGGTCGCGAGGATCCGCTGCTGCGGGGCAAGGTGGTGACTGTGTTCATCATGCCCCCCAGCATGGAGGAACTCGAAAACCGTCTGCGCACACGCAGCACCGACGACGAAGCCGAGATCCAGCGGCGCCTCGGCGTGGCCCGCGAAGAAGTGCAACAGCGCGGGCACTACGACCACTGCATCCTGAGCGGCAGCCGCGACGAAGACTTCGCCGCCCTGCAAACAATTTACCGCGCAGAAAAAGACATCCGTTAGCTTACCCCTCGACCGGCATACCCCACGACACAGAAATCCAGACCATGCTGAAGAAAAATGAACATTCTTACCCTGAACGAAGTATAACTATCCAATATGCATAAACATAATTCTATTATCGAATCTATGCGCAAGCCGGTTTCCCGCTTGCTTACTCTGGCGTTGCTCGCTGTTGCCGTGTTCACGATACCAAATGGATTCGGCGATCTAAGACATGAGGCAATGGAGTATTTAGGATATGGACTCCTCATTGCTGCGGGTTTAGGGCGTATCTGGTGCACGATTTACATCGCCGGACGAAAAGATCGGGTGCTTTGCACGGATGGTCCTTACTCGATCTGCCGGAATCCCCTGTATTTCTTTTCATTCATCGGTGTGATCGGCGTCTTTATGGCGTTGCAGACCATCTCGCTGACCCTCGTCGCGGGCAGCCTCTATTTACTCTACTATCGTAGAGTCATACAAAGTGAACAGAATAGGCTGGCTGCTCTGTTCGGGCCGGCTTTCGAAGCCTATCAACAAACGACGCCCCGCTTTTGGCCCGCGTTCCACAACTATCATCTGGATCAACTGGAGCGCACCATATCGACCCGCATCGTCGAGCGTGGGCTCCGCGAGGTCGTCTGGTTTTTTATCATGATCCTCTTTATCGACCTGCTGGAGTATATTCATCTCTCAAAGCATCTCGTTGCCGCAACTTTACCCTTTTAGCTTAGAGTCAAAGTGGTTCCCGCTACCATGTGTGCGGACCGCCGATACCACAGTCATTTGACTTTCTGCCTTAGCTTCGCTCTGTCTAAAGGATGAAATACTTCCCAATATACTCCCTGCTCACTCTCCTCTTTGGCATTGTCACGGCCCAGGCAGAATGGGTGCATGAAAAGGTCACATACACATTGGACGGCGACAGTTTCCGCGGGCATCTGATCTACCAAACAAGCGCGACCATGGGTCGTCAAAACCTGCCGGGTCTTTTTATGGTGCCCAACTGGATGGGCCCCGACACTGCCGGCACAATCGAAAAGGCCAAAAGAGTTGCCGGCGATGAGTTTGCCGTCTTTATCGCCGACATGTATGGCACCGGCGTGCGGCCCGCCAATGCCCAGGAGGCTGGCCAGGCCGCGAGCTTCGTGCGCAGTGACCGTCAACTGATGCGTGCCCGCGCCGCCAAAGCGCTCCAGGTCTTTAAGTTACTGGCGCGCGAGCATCCGATACAGCCCGGCAAGCTGCTCGGGATCGGCTTCTGCTTCGGTGGCGGCACGCTATTGGAATACGCCCGCAGCGGTGCCGACGACCTGCGGGGCATCGTGTCTTTTCACGGCGATCTGGCCTCGCCCACTCTGGCCGCCGATGCTGGCAAGGTCAAAATCCCGCTGCTGGTGCTCCACGGCGCGGACGACCCCTACGTGCCGCAGCAGGACGTGCAGGCCTTCATCGACGCTCTGCAGACAGGCAGCGTCGAGGACTGGCAGCTCGTGCAGTTCAGCGGCACCGTCCACTCCTTCACCGATCCGGGCGCTGCCTCCGACGGTGCCCGCTACCACCCGCGCAGCGCCCGGCGCGCCTTCGAAATGATGGAGGACTTCGCCCAGGAAGTGCTGCAGCAGTGATCCCGCAAGTACACCCGACTACTTCTCAACGCGCGCAATTGGATATTGTGGCCAGACGGGCCCACTCGTGGCTTTGTTGCTGTTCCAGTCGCCGATGCGCCATATTTTGCTTGAGCACACAAGCCCGTTGCTGCAATTTAAAGTTCAGAGTCCGCAAACCACTCATTAAAATACTATGAATCGTAGATCATTCATCACAAAAACGGCAACGGCAGCAGCTTTTACCGGTGCCTATCATCTTTTACCCGCCCAATCGCTTGGAGCTAACAATCGGGTTAATGTGGCCATTATCGGCATCGGCTGGCGAGGTGGCGAACTGCTAAAGGTTTTCAACGAGCTGGACAATGTCCGCGTGGTTGCGGTCTGCGACGCCGATACAACACGGATGGATCGTGCCGATGAGCATGCCCCCCAGGCGAAAAAAATCCAGGATTACCGGAAGGTGCTGGAGCTGCCTGAGCTGGATGCGGTGGTTATCACGACCCCGAATCACTGGCACGCGGCTATGACCATCGCCGCTTGCCAGGCCGGGAAACACGTTTACGTGGAAAAACCGGTCAGCCATTGCATATGGGAAGGACGTAAGATGGTCGAGGCCCAGCAGAAATACGGAAAGGTCGTCCAAGCGGGCACGCAGCAACTTTCCTGCCCTGCAGTCATCGAATGCGGCAAGGATATCCGCGACGGCAAATACGGTAAGGTGCTCTGGGCACATTGCTTTAGAATCAATCGACGCAACCCGGTCGGCCTCCGCAGCGAGCCGATGGCTATTCCGGATCACATTGACTACAATCTCTGGGCTGGTCCCGCAGTGATGGACCCGATCTATCGCGACAAATTCCACTACGACTGGCACTGGGACCTCCGCTGGGGCAACGGAGAAATGGGAAATTGGGCAGTCCACTACACCAGCGACCTTTGCCACATGCTCGGCCTTAACCTGATGCCGGATTCAGTCATATCTTCCGGCGGCCGTTTTCTATGGGACGACGCTGCGGATGCACCCAACATGCTTTTCTCTGCCATGGAATACCAAGGCATGCCACTGACCCTTGAAATCCGCAATCTGACCCGCGCCAAAGGCAGTAAAGTGCTGCCGGCCTACATGGACCGGCGCGACGGCAACATCATCATGTGCGAAAAAGGCCTGATTAAACTCGCCCGCGGCGGTGGTAAAGCCTACACCCCGGACGGCTCGGAAACCATCAAGAACTACAGCGGCAACGCAGGACGCGGCCACCAGCAGAATTTTATCGAAGCGCTGCGAGCCAACCAACAGAGCATGCTGGCCGCCCCGATCGAAGGCTGTCACATCAGCTCCGGGATCTGCCATCTGAGCAATATTTCCTACGTTATGGGACAACAAGCCAAGCCGGATGAAGTCCGGGCAGCAATGTCGGGCCATGCAGATTTCCGCCGGACGACGGAAGCGCATCTGCGCGACCTCGAGGCCAATGAAGCCGACTGGAACGACCTGGTTCTCGGTCCGAAACTCACCTTTGATCCCCGCACCGAATCCTTCACCGGTGATCACGCGGGCCAGGCCAACCAATTGCTCCGCTACGAGATGCGAAAAGAATTCGCAATATCCGAAAAAGTTTAGCCGCAGCACCGGATCATCTTTCCCGCACATTCGCACACCCTGTTTTGCTGATACTGCGGCTTGGCCCTTGCGGAGTATGTGGCGCTGACCTTTGTCTGCTCCCGACTGACTGTCTGGGCGGACGAAATTTTGAGGTGCAGTTGGCGGCTTAACGCTGACAACGCGGACAATGGTAGGTCCCGCGCTGGGCCAGCATCGTTTTGACTACCGGCGTCCTGCCGCACAAGCGGCAGATCGACTGGTAGAAGACCACCAGATGCTGCACACCGGTGCCACGCTCGCCATGGGCGTCGCGATAGCCGCCGCCGAAGGCTGTGCCGCCCTTGCCGAGGGTGGGAGTGAGCACTTTTTCCACGCCGAGATACAGGCGTTTAAGCTCCGCCCGGCGGAGCGTGAGGACCTTGCGCTGCGGCAACACGCCGCCGTGGGCGCAAATCTCGTTGGCAATGTAGTTGCCGGTGCCCGCGAAGAGCGATTGATCCAGCAGCGTCACCTTGATCATGCGTTGCGGGTAGCGCAGCAGGGCCTGCGTAAAATACCTGAGCGTAAACTGCGGCGAGAGCAGATCGTGCCCGAGCTGCTGCAGCTTGGCCGCCGCCTGCTCCGGCGAAAACAGATACATGTGCCCGAAGCGGCGGGGATCCACATAGGCCAGGTAGCGCATCCCGGACAGGGAACTGCCCTCAAATTGCACATGGGTGTGCTTTTCGGTGATGCGCTGGCCGGACTCCCCGGACATCAACCAGGCTCCCGACATGCCGAGGTGACTCAACAGGTGGCGGCCATCGTCGAGCCGGAAGTCGAGCAGCTTACCGGTGCGCTCAATGTGGGTAATCGTGCGCCCGGCCAGCCGGGTCAGCGGCGTGTGCACGATCGATGCAGCGACCCGGCTGCGCTGCACCCGCTTGATACGGAAGGGCATGCTGCGGTTGAGTTGATCCTGGATGGTTTTAACTTCGGGCAGTTCGGGCACGGCAATCAATTTGCGCGGGCACCGCAGCGATTGCAAAGCAGGAAGACAGATTAAAATCAGGATCAACCGCCCGCCTGAATGTGACGCCTGACCGGGAGCCGAGCGGCAGCACCGGAACTGTTCACAGTATAAATATGTGAATTTATTTATACTTTATTTGTTGCCAGGATGGACCAGCGACGCTAGTCGTCCTGCTTCAACCAGAACATTTCTATCCCGATGTCCCTGCGCTACATTTTTCTCGATTTCGACAGCTTCTTCGCTTCAGTCGAACAACAGTTCCGCCCGGAGCTGCGGGGGAAGCCGGTCGGCGTCGTTCCGTCACTGGGTGTAGACACCACCTGCTGCATCGCCGCCAGTTACGAGGCCAAGGCCTGCGGCGTCAAGACCGGCACCGGGGTGCGCGAGGCCCGCAGTCGCTGCCCGGGCATCCAGTTCATTGAGGCCAGTCACACCCGCTACGTTAAAATCCACCGCCAGTTGAAAGAGCTGATCCACTCGGTGATCTACGTGGAAGAAGTGCTCTCCATCGACGAGATGTATGGCCGCCTGCCGCCCCATTGGCAGGAGCCGGCAGTCGCCCGCGAGAAGGCACTCGAAATTAAGTCACTACTTAGTGATAAAATCGGCGGGCAGATCACGGTCTCGATCGGTCTGGCTCCCAACCGTTTCATCGCCAAACTCGCCAGCAAGTTGAACAAGCCCAACGGGCTGGTGTGCATCGACTTCAACGATCTGCCGCTGGCGCTCTACCCGATGGAGCTCCCGGATATTACGGGCATCGGCCCGCGCATGCTGCGCCGCTTGCAGACAGCCCGCATTCTCAATATGGAGGATCTCTACGCCGCCAGCCGCCGCAAGCTGCACCGCATCTGGGGATCGATCGAAGGCGACCGCATGTGGTATGCCCTGCGCGGGATCGATCTGCCGCCGGTCGAAACAAAAAAAAGCACTATTGGCCACTCACATGTGCTGCCGCCGGCGCTGCGCACTTTTCACGGTGGCCATGCCACCCTGCACCGTATGCTGCAAAAGGCCTGCCGCCGGTTGCGGGCCGACGGCTACTTCGCCGGTTGCCTGATGGTGCAGGTCAAATTCGGCTTTGACCTGCGCTGGGCGGCGGACGCGCACTGCTTCCCGACCCAGGACAGCGTGGCGCTGGGGCAACTTCTGGACGCGCTCTGGCAGGGCTGTCCCGGGGAGGTCCCAGCCCCGACCAAGGTCGGGGTGACCCTGACCCGATTGGTGCCCCATCAGGCGCACACGCCGTCCCTCTTTTCCGCAGACAACAATCTGCGCCGGATGCAGCTCCAGCACACCATGGATGCCGTCAACAAAGTGCATGGCGGCCGCAGCCTTTATTACGCCAACTCGATGGAGGCGCAACAAGACCTTGCTGCCGCCCCCATGCGCATCGCCTTCACCCACATCCCGGACCTGGAACTGGAAGATGACACCCCGGAGCGGGGACTCTCATGACCAGCCCGCATATTATTTTGGAGATATTCAGCACGATCTGCTTCTGTCTTTTTCAGAAGTCCCCCTTATGATCAATCATCCACAGCGGGCGTCAGTGGTGTTTACGGAGTGTGGACACGACGATATACAGGCCCAGCAAGCCTGAGGCCATGAAACCGAGGATGCCGATCGCCGGGTAGCCAAACAGCAGCGGCTTCACTCCGGTCGTGATGACCAGCGAAGAGCCGATAATCAGGGAACCGATGATAATGCCCACCGTGAGGCGGTTCATCGAAGCGTTGAAGGTATCTTCCAGGTTCTCGGTGGCGGCCGTATCAT